>Ga0209169_10001251_pt1 | contig 15421 bp, 14 predicted proteins | sample HubBroMetageWRM4_FD_188346 | JGI IMG/M metagenome (GOLD analysis project Ga0209169, IMG submission 188346) | Warmed soil microbial communities from the Hubbard Brook experimental Forest, New Hampshire - Hubbard Brook CCASE Soil Metagenome WRM 4... | ecosystem: Environmental > Terrestrial > Soil... | reverse complement strand
CGCTCCTGCGGTCACTCAGCCACCAGGTCCTGGCCGGCTCAATGGTCCAACGTGCCGGCTACAGCCGGCTCAATGGTCCAACGTGCCGGCCGGGACAGGCCCAGGCGGGGGCCTGCGGGCGAAGATCGCGCCGATGCAGGAAGCGTCAAATGACCCTGAATCGGTATAAATCAGGCATCTGTCATGGCGTGCGCCCGGCGAGCGCGACACGCCGGAAACACAGGTTATTTCGGAGTGCTCACTCCGTACCCCGGATCCTCCCGCAAGTGGATCCTCCCGGGAAATCTGGCGCTCGGGGGTCCGCAACTAGAGGGTTAGCGCCACCGAAGACGGACCCCGCTCCGAAGCGACCCATAACGCAAAGCGCCAGCCGCTCAGCCCATGGGGGGGAGGGGGCCGAGCGGCTGGCAGTCAAGGGCGGCGAGGCGCCACTGCGAGATGTACGGATCAGATGCCAGAACAGAGCAGCGGCCTGAAGTTCACGGTCGGCTGCCCGTTCGCCACTATGTCGTTGCTGTTCCCCTGGTGCAGGTTGAGGTACCAGCCGCCGGCGGGAACCGGGGTGGTCACGCCGGTGACGGTGCGGACCTCGTGCACGATCTGGCCGTGGCTGTTGGCGGTGAAGTCCATCAGCATGTACTGCACAGGGCCCTGGCTCATGCAGCTGCCGACGTGGATGTGCGCCGCGTGCGCGCCAGGGGTGAGGCCGCTTGCGGTCAGCGTCACGGTGATCGTCCTGGCAGCAGGGTCGTACGCGACCGTGGCCGAGCCTTCAACAGGACCGTAACCAACACCGGTGGCGGACACCTCGACCGGCTGCAGCCGGTAGGTCAGCTGGCCCGCGGCGATCGCAGGGGTCTGCCCGATAGGCTCGCTGGCGATCGCGCCGTCCTGCGCGTCGAGCAGGATCACCAGGTGGCTGCCGTCCGGCACGCTGGTCATATCAGTGCTGTACAGCGTGGCCGAGGCCTGCCCAACGCCGTTCGCGGTCAGCGCGGTAAAGGAAGCAAGCGTCGCGCCGCCCGGCGAAACAAGCTCAACGCTGTGCGATGAGCCCGGGGTGAGCCCGAACGCGTTCACCTGCGCGGTGAGCTGGCCCTCCGGGGTCCACACGAACGTCACCGTGCCCTCCGGCATCGCCTGCAGCTGCAGGCGGGCGACCGAGGCCGTGACCGGGGCGGCCTCGAAACCGTCGGTGTTGCCCTTGGCGTCGGTGTAGAAGCCGACCAGGTCGCCGCGGTCGTTGACGCCGTTGATGGTGGTGGCGCCGATGCCGTGCGGGTCGTCCACGGCGCTGAACCCGCCGCCGGGGGTCCAGGTAAAGCCGTGCGTGGTGGCCGAGTTGCCGGTGCCGTCGGTGTACATCCCGGCAACCTCGTCGTCGTCGTTGACGCCGAACGCGTTCGTTGCCGACGCACCCGGGAATGCCAGGCTGGTGAACTGCCCGCCTGCCGTCTTCAGGAACCCGTCGGTCTTCCCCGCCCCGTCGGTGTAGAAGCCGGCCACGTCACCGTGGTTGTTGATGGCCGCGGCGGTGAGGCTGGCCCCGGGGTCGCTCGGGTCGAGCACCCGGGAGAAGCTGTTGCCGGAGATCTTGTACTCGTAGCCGTGGTTGTTGCCCTTGGCGTCGGTGTAGAAGCCGACCGCGACGTCGTGGTCGTTGACGCCGAGCAGCTGGTTGACCGCCGGGGAGGCGTTGTCGTTGGTCGGGAAGCTGACGCTACGGTAGTCGTAGCCGTTGGTGGCGTAGAAACCCACGTTGTCGTTCATCATGTTGGCATTGTTCATGCCCGACCAGAACCCGACCGTGACCCCGTTGTCGTTCAGGCCGGTGACCTGCGTCTGCACGGAGCCGGGGAAGTTCTCGCTGCGGTACTCGCTGTGGCCAAGCAGGTAGCCCATGTTGGGGTGCCCCTGCGCGCCTGAGCCAAAGTAGCCCGCGATCACGCCGTCGGAGTTGATCCCCAGGATCTGGTTGAACGTGAGGTCGGAGTTGTTGTCAAGGGTCTGGAAGCTGTAGGTGACATGCTGGCCCGCGGCCTGGCCCGGCATGGCGCCCATGCGCCCGGTCGAGCTGGCGTGAGCCGATGACATCAGGGCAAACGCCCCCGCGACGAGCGCGCCAGAGGCCACGGTGGCAAAGGCGACGCGGCTGGCAATCCTCATGGTCGGTCCCTTCAAAATATGACGGAGAAGATGACAGGTAGGGTTGCCGTCGGCACCGGGGGATCCGCAGGGGGGCTGGGGGGAAACAGTGGAAAAGCACGGGGAAAGCGCGGCAAGACAACGGAAACCGAAGGAAGGACGAACATGGACCCGGGATCGCGTAAGAACTGGGCGGGCAACGTCGCGTTCCGGGCCGCGGACCTGAGCCGCCCCGCGACGGTCGGCCAGCTGCAGGCCCTCGTCGCCAAGACCGACCGAGTCCGCGCCCTCGGCACCGGTCACTCCTTCAGCGACATCGCCGATACCCCCGGCACCCAGGTCAGCGTGACGGGCCTGCCGCCGGAGGTGGAGATCGACTCGGCCGCCTCGGTGGCCAGGGTCGCCGCGGGTCTGACCTACGCGGACCTGTCCGTGCGCCTGGACGAGAAGGGCTTCGCGCTGCGCAACCTCGCGTCGCTGCCGCACATCTCGGTGGCCGGCACCTGCGCAACCGCCACCCATGGCTCGGGCCTGGCGAACGCCAGCCTGGCCGCGGCCGTGACCGGCATGGACATGGTCACCGCGGATGGCGACCTCATAAAGGTCGACAGCGAACTCGACGCCTCGTCTGTTCACCTGGGCGCCCTTGGCGTGGTGACCAGCCTGACCCTCGAGGTGGTGCCGTCCTTCGAGGTCAGCCAGCGGGTCTACGAGGATCTTCCGCTGCAGGTGCTCGACGATCACTTCGCCGACATCATGGCCGGCGGGTACAGCGTGAGCCTGTTCACCGACTGGCGTGCCCCCCGGCTGACCCAGATCTGGGTCAAGCAGCGCACCGGCGACGCCACGACAATCACTGCGGCGCCGTGGTTCACCGCCCGCCCGGCGCAGGCCGCGCGAAACCCGGTGCCCGGGGCGTCACCGGACGCGTGCACTCAGCAGCTCGGCGTCCCTGGCCCGTGGTATGACCGGCTGCCGCACTTCCGGCCGGACTTCCGGCCGAGCGCCGGCGCGGAGCTGCAGACCGAGTACCTGCTCCCGATCGCAACCGCCGTGCCCGCGCTGCACGCGGTAAACGAGATCCGGGACCGAATCGCACCGGTCCTGCAAATCTGCGAGATCCGCGTCGTCGCCGCGGACCGCCTCTGGCTCAGCCCGTGCTACCTGCGGGACAGCGTGGCGATCCACTTCACCTGGGTGCTCGACCCCGCCTCGGTCACGCCCGTGGTCACGCTGATCGAACAGCAACTCGCGCCGTTCGGCCCCAGGCCGCACTGGGCCAAGGTCTTCACCATGTCACGGGAAGCCCTGCGCGAAAGCTACCAGCGGATGCCGGACTTCCTCGGCCTGATCGACCAGCATGACCCGGCGGGCAAATTCCGCAACGCCTTCACCGACCGCTGCCTGGGCCGCTAGCGCGTTCCCGCACGGCAAGGCTCACCCGGGCCGCGACGGGATCTACGCCGACGATCCGACCCAGCGCCCTGGCTCGTTGTCGCCACGACGGCAGCGCCCGTGACCCGGGGACCGTCCAAGGGACCTGGTCCGCGGCGATCGCGCCCGGCCGCTCCAGGTTCATGCCGAGCACGCCGAGCACACGCTGCGCCGCGCAGCTCATCGAGCCCACGGCGATCGGGCAGCCGGCCGGAACGGTCTCGGTCACGGCGACCAGCGCCTGGGCGCCCGCGCAGTCGATGAACTCGAGCCCGGACAGGTCAAGCACCAGCCGCACCGGCGGGGTCTCGAGCGCCGCGGCCGCCTTCCTGGCCAGCTCGGGGATCGTGGCGATATCGAGCTCGCCCCTGATCGCCAGCACGCACACGCCGCCGTCACGTTCCACCTTGACCCGTAGGGAAGGCGCACTCACCTCAGCTCACCTCCGCGAGCCCCTATGACCAAGCGCCACTGTCGTAGTACGAACCTTAACGACCTACTTGCCCGACCGTATCAACCTTGCGTAATTATCCGGATACAACCCGTTTGCCCGGATTCCGCACCGAACGGCAAGCTCAGCTGCCGTCGCGCAGATCCGCAGGCGCCCCGGGCCGGAACGCGATGTGGTCGAATGTGGCGGTGCAGCCCGAGCCGGTCGGCGACTGGGCGAGGAAGCCGACCCTGACCAGCTCGGCGGGATCCCCGGCGAGCGCGAAGTAGCGGACAAGCCGCCACCAGCTGCCGTCGGCGGAGGCGTGGAAGGCCCAGGCCGCGCCGGACCGCGTGATTCGCAGCCACTGGCTGGCGCCGTCCACCTCGAAGGAGTTGCAGTCATCGGAGATACCCTTGGTCACCACCGTGACCACGGTGGGCCGAAGCTGCGGCGAGTACTCCAGGCACAGCTTGGCCCAGTGCCGCTCGCGGGCGTGCAGCAGCAGCACGCCCGCGTCGTACTTGCTGCCGAACCCCACGCCGACCAGCGCCGTGAGCGTGAAGTCCCCGGCCGGCGGCAGGCCAACGAAGCGGCCCGCGTCCGGCGGCTCGGCCAGGTCGCTCCCGGGGGGGCCAGCGGGGTCGATGAACAGGTCGCTGCCAGCCGCGCCGGTCAGGGTCAGCACGCCGTGCAGCACCCGGCAGCCAGACGGCGGATGGCCCGCGGGCTCGAGCGGGAACGGCAGACCAGGCAACTTCAGTGCGGCCACCCAGGTAGTGTCCCACGTCACGGTACGGTGCAGCATTGGATCATGCGCTTCGCCGTCGACGTGCCCAACTTCGGTGACTTCGCCGACCCCAGACTCTTCGCCGACCTCGCGCGGCGGACCGAGGAGGCCGGCTGGGATGGCCTGTTCGTCTGGGATCACGTCACCCACAGCAAGGCAGTGCGCCGCCAGATCGCCGATCCCTGGGTGCTGCTGACCGCGGCCGCGCTGGCCACACAGCGGATCCGGCTCGGCACGATGATCACCCCGGTGCCGCGGCGGCGGGTGTCCAAGCTGGCCAGGGAGGTGACCACGCTGGACAGGCTCACCGGCGGCCGGATGATCCTCGGCGTCGGCCTTGGCGCGCCGGTACCCGACGAGTTCGGCACCTTCGGCGAGACCACAGACCTGCGCGAGCTCGCCGCGCGTCTGGACGAGGGCCTGGAGGCGCTGAACCTGCTCTGGTCAGGCGAGACGGTTACCTTCCACGGCGAGCACATCGTCGTCGACGACGTGGCGTTCCTGCCGACCCCCGTGCAGCGGCCGCGGGTTCCGATCTGGGTCGGCGGCATCTGGCCCGCCAAGGCGCCGATGCGCCGCGCCGCGCGCTGGGACGGCGCGGCGCCGATCATGCTAGAGCCCGACGGCAGCATGTCCAGACGCCCCGACCCCGCCGTGGTCGCCGAGATCAGCAAGTTCCTGGCCGCAAGCCGCGCCGAAGCCGGCCGCGCCGCCGACCCATTCGACCTGGTAATCGGCGGAACGACCCCAGCCGACCCGGCCGCCGCCGCGGACATGCTCGCCCCCATGGCCGCGGCCGGCGTCACCTGGTGGGAGGAGTGCGACCTAGACAACCTAGAACGCGCCGCCCCCATGTTCCACCGGGTAGACCAAGGCCCGCCCCGCCCTAGATAGAAGGGCACACCTTCTCGCGACTAACGCCGCCCCGCCCTGACCCGGACCCGGGAGGCCGCGCGCCGTGCCCGCCCCCGCAGCGCCGTCCGGTTCGCCCGCGCTCGCAGCGCCGTCCGGTCTGCCCGCGCTCGCAGCGCCCCGCGCGGCGCGTGCGGCCGCGTCAGCAGCGGGCGCCGAACCCGGTCTGCCTCAGGCAGCGACCGCGGCTGCAGCTCGCGGCGCAGCCGGTCCACGTGGGCGAGGATCTCGCCGCGCAGCGGCCACCCGTCTGGGCGTTCGGCCGGGTCGGTGCTGAGCAGGTCGGCGAGCCGGTCCTGCTGGCGGTGCGCCTTGGTCAGGTGATCCTCGAGCTCTGCCTCGAGCGGCTCGGACGCGGCGTCGGTCAGCGCTGGGTCGGCCTCGATGAGCTGCCCATAGGCCCGCACTGCGGCGGACAGCTCGGTCAGCACGGCGGCTAGCCGGACCCGGGTCTCCGCCTCCTGGACCGGGCTGTGCTCACTATGCAGCCGCGCGCCGTCGGCCACCGACCGGGCGAGCACCCGCATGTCCGTGGCGGCCCGTTCCAGTGTGTTGACGCCCTCGCGCAGCCGGGCCGCCGGGTCGGAAAGCCTGAGCCGCCTGGGGTTCAGCCGGATGCTCTCCTCGGCCTGGGCGAGCGCGTCATCCACCCGCTCGATCTCGCCGCGCAGTGCCCTGGTGCGCTCCAGCCATTCCATCGCGCGCTTCGGGCTGGGAGCGTCGGTCAGCCCCGCCGCCATCTGGCCCAGCAACTCGGCCATCTGCCGGCTCAGCTCCCCGACCGCGTCCTTGGCGGGCTGCACCCGCAGCGGCGCGAAGACCAGCCCGGCGGCCAGCCCGGCCGCCGCGCCGACAAGCGTTTCTGTGATCCGGCTCGTGGCCGCCGCGTGCGAGTCGACGGAGAAGATCAGCATCGCGCTGATCGGCACCTCGAGGATGTCCTCACGCAGCCGCAGCAGCATCCCGAGCCCCAGCGTGCCCGCGATGAGCAGCCCGAGCACCCACCAGCTGAACGGCACATACGCGGCGACCACGACCGCCGCTGTCACCCCTGCGGCGACCCCGACCACCCGCTGAACCGCGCTGCGGATCGTGTGGTAGAGCGTCGCCTGCACGACGAGCAGCGCGGTCAGCGGCGCGAGCACCGAGCGAGACGAATCCCCGGGCAGCTGCAGCGCGAGCAGGTACGCGAACACCGCGGTGGCGGTGAGCCTGGCGATGTACACCGCGGTCGGCTGCGCCCGGCGGCGTACCACCGTGAGCTGCTCGACCTGGCGCCTGGCCACCGCCATGGCGGCCTCGCCGGCCCCAGGGCGGACTGAATAATCTTTCATGATCGGCACCGGAAAACTAGTCGGGCGGGATATCAGAAGAGATAGCTCTAGCCGAGAGCAAAACCCCCTCCGCATAGAGTCAACGCCCGGCACGCTCACCTATTCCCGCAGCTAGCAGCCCCGTCCAAGGCAACCCTTTGCCCACTGCCAGATCCTCCCCGGCCCTGACCAGAACGATGTGAAACGCCCCGGTCCTAGCTGGCGGGCTGGCTTTCCTTGATCTGGAAGACGAAGTCTCTTACGGCCGGGAAGGCAAGGTCCGGGCGGTCGCGGAAGATGGTGTGGCGCGCACCGGGAAGCTTCACCAGGCGGGTGGTCTCCGCTGGTAGCTGGCTGACTAGCTCCTCGACTACGGGCAGCGGGCAGATCGGGTCGTCTTCACCAGTGAGGACGAGCACCGGACACCGGACGGCGCCGGTCACGGTCCAGGGGTCGAAGCCGTTGGCCCGCTGACTGGAGTAGTGCAGGGTGACGTCCATGTTCTTGATCATCCGGGCGAAGAACTGGCGGGATTCCCCGGCCCAGCCGGGCGTGGCGCTGTACAGCGGGTAGCAGACCCGGATGAACTCAGCCTGGGAGTCCCCGGTCTCATCGGCGTAGGTGCGCCGCGCGACGGCGGCTGCCTCGGGGCCGCCGAGGCGGCCGAACGCCTCGATGACGCGCAGGTGGTCGCTGCGGCCCGCGGTGGTGTTGGCCAGGATGACGCCGCCGGGGTGATCGGGGAACAGCCCCGCATAGGCGAGGGCGACGTCCCCGCCGAAGCTGCTGCCGAGCACCACCGGCTTGTCCAGCCCGAGCGCGTCACACAGCCGCCGCAGGTCATCGGCCCAGGTCCGCATGTTCCAGAACTCGGCGCTGCTGTGATCGCTGCGGCCGTGGCCCCGCAGGTCGAAGTACACCACCTGGAAGTCCCCGGCCAGCGGCCCCAGGGCGGCCTTCACCGTCATGTGATCCAGGCCGGGACCGCCGTGGACCGCCACCACGACCGGGCGCTCTGCGGTCGTGTCTCCCTGCGGGATGACCGACGGCCCGGACACATCGAACCACAAGGACACATCGCCGAGGCTGATACGCATGCGACCTCCATGACATCTGCGGGCCGGGCTCAGATGTCCACGCTAGTCCCGACGGCGAGCGCTCAGCGCGGTCACCGCCGCCTGGTACAGCGCGTACAGTCCGGCCTCCACCTCCCGGCCGTGGAACTGCGGATCCCAGACCAGGTCGGCCAGCGAGTCGCTGATGACGAAGGCCGAGGCCACCTGCAGCCCCCGCACCTCGCCCACCGCGAACAGGGCGGCCGCCTCCATCTCCACGCAGAGCACGCCCTCGGCCTGGTAGTGCCGGGCCTCGGCGACCGTCTCCCGGTAGGGTGCGTCGATCGTCCACGACACCCCGGTACGGAACTGCAGGCCCGCCGCGGTCATCGCCGCCCCCAGGACCGCGGTCAGCTCCCTCGCCGCAGTGGCCAACTTGGCCGGCGGCAGGTAGTGGTGGGACACGCCCTCATCCCTGATCGCTGCCTCGCACAGGACCAGGTCGCCGGGGGAGAGGTCCCGCTGCAGGCTTCCCGCTGTGCCGATGGATGCCACCGCGGACGTGCCCCTGGCCGCCATCTCCTCCAGCGCCGCGCTGGCGGCAGGTGCCCCGATGCCGAACTGTCCGAGCAGTCCCACCCGCCCCCTGGTGCTCGGCAGCGGTAGCGGAACGCCCATGCGCGTGTCTGGTTCCAGCCCTTCGGCCCGCAACACTCGCTGGTAGAGCGCCCGCTGATAGCAGATCACCACGCCCGGCGGCGCCTCGCCGTCATCAAGCCCGCGGACCCGCCGCACGTAAGCCGCAAAGTCCGCGGCGGTAAAGATCGCCTCCTCGGCATGCTTGCCCGGAAAGTTCGGGTAGCCGCCCGTCGCCACGCTGGCCGATTGTACGCCCAGCCCCTCCCGCGCCTCCGGACGCTACGTGCGGTCTGCACTCCCGGCCGTGGCGCAGCCGGCCAGGACCACGACAGGGACGATTGCCAGTCCCGCCAGCGCCCAGGGCAGTCCGAACCGCTGCGCCGCCATCCCGACGGCGAGCGGCCCGAGCCCTCCGGCCAGCCCGGCAGCGGTGCCGAGCGTCACCGCCACCGAACTGCGCCCCGGCAGGCTTCCGTACAGCCGCGCCTGCAGCAGCGGGTACCACGGCGCCGTCGCCGCGCTGAGCACGGCAAGGATCACCAGCTTGGCCGCGATCCCCGGTACCAGCAAGAACGCCGGGTAGAGCAGCGCGGCCGCGACCGCGCTGCCGCGGAGCACGGCAACGTCCCCGACCCGGTCGAGAACGACGACGAGCGCCGCGTCCCCGCCAAGCCCGGCGCCGAGCCGGATCGCGATCGCCAGTGCCGCGACGGCCGGCGTCACGTGCGCGACGTCCACCAGGTACAGCGCGAGGAACCCGGTGAGCGCATCGACAAGCAAGTCGGCGACCTGGAGCAGAACCAGCCAGCGCACCGTGCCCCAGTCCCGCACCGCCGCGAGGACCTCACGCACCCACGCCCCCGCCGACCGCTCCGTCGTCCCGCCGTCGCCACTCCCGCCCGGCGCCTGCGCGGCGGCGGGCAGAGGTTCCCGCAGGCACATGCCGACCCATGTGACGGCGGCGAACCCGGCGAGGATCAGGTAGCCGTCCCGCCAGCCGCCCCCGCAGGCGAGCACCACTATGAGCACCAACGGCCCGGCAACAGCCCCGATCGCCCCGGCCAGGTCCCAGCGCGCCATCACCCGCGCCTGCCGGTCCGGCCACGCATCCATCAGCTCGGCCTGTGTCAGCGAGACATAGGCACCGGAAAACGGATAGAAGGCCACGAAAGCGCAAAGCAGAACCGCGAACGACCGGGCAGCGGCCACCGCCAGCAGCGCAAAGACGAACAAGATGCCGCCGCCGAGCACGGCCCGCCGCCGTCGGCGCGCGTCGTCGGCCAGGATCCCCAGCGGTAGCTCAAGAACCCCGCCCACCAGCAACGGCAGCGAGGCAAGCAGCCCTACCTGCCCGTAGCTCAGCCCGAGGTCATGCCGGATGAACGGGAGCGCCGCGCCCTTGACGCCGTCGGCAAGCTCGTCGGCCACCTCGACCGCGAGCCCGACGGCCAGCGCGGATATCGCAGGCTTTCAGCGTCAATAAAAACCCATGTGACCCATGGTAGGCGGCTCAGGGTGCAGGGCAAGGGCCGGGCCACCGCACACGTCAGCGGCGGTTCTCGCGGCGCCAGACCAGGCGCAGGCCGGACCAGTCCTGGTCGATGGCGGCGACCTTGACATCGACGAGCCCGATCGGCAGCGCGTGCTCACGGATGACCTCATCGGTGATGTCACTGCGGTGTCCGCCGGCCCGCCGCGGCCAGGCGGCCCACACCGCCCCGGCCGGATAGACGCGCCGGGCGAGACCGTCGAGCCGCTCGGCGATCTCACCGGCGGCGGTGAAGAAGGCGATAATGAGGTCGGCCGGACCGTCGGGCTCCGCGTCCAGCAGGCCGGCCGGCGGGTCGGCCAGCGCCCACCCCGGCGGCGGGTCGCACAGCTCTACCCGCTGCCCGGGCTTGAGGCCGAGCTTGGCGGCCTGGGGCCGGGCGAGGGTACCGTCAGTCACGCGCCGCCGTCCGCCGCCGAGGGAGCCAATGGGTTCCCTGTCGCGGGTACGTCTACCGCGTACAGAAGTCTCACACCAAGGAGCATGCCATGTTCGGCACCACCAAGGCATTCAGCGGGTTCGCGGTCGATGACATCGAGGCGGCCAGGAAGTTCTACGGCGAGACGCTCGGGCTGGAGACCTCCGAGCAGTACGGGCTGCTTACGCTGCACCTGGCCGGGGGCCGCGACACGCTGGTCTACCCGAAGCCCGACCACGTGCCCGCGACCTACACGATCCTCAACTTCCAGGTGGACGACGTCGACGCCGCCGTCGACGAACTGACCGCGCGCGGCGTGTCGCTCGAGCGCTACGAGGGCATGGGCCAGGACGCCAAGGGCATCAACCGGGCCGGCGGCCCGTACATCGCCTGGTTCAAGGACCCCGCCGGCAACATCCTCGCCGTCCTCCAGCCCCGCTAGCCGTCGGCCCAGGTAGTGAACGTGGCGTTGTGTACCGAAAACGGTATGCAGTGTAGCGTTCACTACCTCGCGAGCCGGGCACAGGCACGCCACTTACGTCCCAGCAGTCGCAGGCGCCTCGTCAAGGAACTCTGGTAGGCATGCCAGCGGCCCTCGGGCGTTCACCTAAACTGGAAGCTGGCCACTTGATCCGTCTGGCCGCCTCCCAACCCAGAACACAGGACAAATACTCAGCCATGCCCGTTACCCTCGCGACCCGCGACGACCTGCGCAACGTCGCGATCGTCGCGCACGTAGACCACGGCAAGACCACGCTGGTGGACGCCATGCTCTGGCAGTCCGGCGCGTTCCGCGCGAACGCGCACGTGGCGGACCGGGTGATGGACTCTGGCGACCTGGAGCGGGAGAAGGGCATCACGATCCTGGCCAAGAACACCGCGGTGCGCCACGGCGGGCTGACGATCAACATCGTGGACACGCCGGGGCACGCGGACTTCGGCGGCGAGGTGGAGCGCGGCCTGTCCATGGTCGACGGCGTGCTGCTGCTTGTCGACGCGAGCGAGGGCCCGCTGCCGCAGACCAGGTTCGTGCTGCGCAAGACGCTCGAGGCCAGGCTGCCGGTCATCCTCGTGATCAACAAGGTGGACCGCCCGGACGCGCGGATCGCCGAGGTCGTCGACGCCTGCTACGAGCTGTTCATCGACCTGGACGCCAGCGAGGAGCAGATCGAGTTCCCGGTCGTCTACGCCTCGGCGCGAGCCGGCCGGGCCAGCCTGGCGCGGCCGCTGGACGGCGAGATGCCGGACTCGCCGGACCTTGAGCCGCTGTTCGAGGCGCTGCGGGCCGCCGTCCCGCCGCCGGTCTACGAGCCCGGCGCGCCGCTGCAGGCCCACGTCACCAACCTCGACGCCAGCGCCTACCTGGGCCGCATCGCGCTATGCCGGATCCGCAACGGCACGATGTCGCGCGGTCAGCAGGCCGCCTGGTGCCGCCGCGACGGGTCGATAGAGCGGGTCAAGATCTCCGAGCTGTACCGGACCGAGGCGCTTGAGCGGGTGCCCGCCGACTCGGCGGGCCCCGGCGACATCGTGGCCATCGCCGGCATACCTGACATCATGATCGGCGAGACCCTGGCCGACGTGGACGACCCGCGGCCGCTGCCGCTGATCACCGTGGACGAGCCCGCCATCTCGATGACGATCGGGGTGAACACCTCGCCGCTGGCCGGCCAGGGCGTCGGCAGGACCAGCACCACCAAGGTCACCGCCCGGCTGGTCAAGGACCGCCTCGACCGGGAGCTTGTCGGCAACGTGTCGCTTGCCGTGCTGCCCACCGAGCGCCCCGACACCTGGGAGGTCCGCGGCCGCGGCGAGCTCGCCCTGGCGGTTCTCGTCGAGACGATGCGCAGGGAGGGGTACGAGCTGACCGTGGGGCGGCCCTCCGCCGTCACCCGCGAGATAGACGGCAAGGTCTTCGAGCCGGTGGAGCGGCTGTCGATCGACGTGCCCGAGGACTACGTGGGCACCGTCACCTCGCTCATCTCGGTGCGGCGCGGCCGGATGGAGTCGATGACCAACCACGGCACCGGCTGGGTAAGGCTCGAGTTCGTGGTGCCCGCGCGCGGGCTGATCGGCTTCCGCACTCAGTTCCTCACCGAGACCCGGGGCACCGGGATCGCGCACCACGTCTTCGAGGACTACGAGCCGTGGTCCGGCGCGATGCGTGGCCGGGCGACCGGCTCGCTGGTCGCCGACAGGCCGGGCAGCGCGTCCCCGTACGCCATGTTCAACCTGCAGGAGCGCGGGTCGCTGTTCGTCTCCCCGGGCACCGAGGTCTACGAGGGGATGATCATCGGGGAGAACTCAAGGCCGGACGACATGGACGTGAACATCACCCGCGAGCGCAAGGTCACCAACGTGCGCCAGTCCACCGGTGAGGAGCTCGAGCGGCTCGTCCCGCCCCGGATGCTCAGCCTGGAGCAGGCGCTGGAGTTCTGCGCCGACGACGAGTGCGTCGAGGTCACCCCGTCCGCGGTCCGGCTGCGCAAGTCAATCCTGGACGCCAGGGACCGCTTCCGCGTCCGCGCCCGCGTCGCCCGCGGCAGCTAAGCCGCAAGCGACAGCCCGGGCAAGCGACAGCCCGGGCAAGCGACAGCCCGGGCAAGCGACAGCCCGGGCAAGCGACAGCCCGGGCAAGCGACAGGCCGGGCAAGCGACAGGCCGGGCAAGCGACAGGCCGGGCAAGCCGATCAGGAGTCCCGGTCCCGCCGCAGCCGGTCGAGCACCTCGTCGGGGTTGTCGGCCGCGACTCTGATCATCGTCCGCACCGCCTCGGCCAGCGTCACCCGCGGCACGCCGAGCGTGACCGCCGCCGCGTGCGCCCACTCGGTCAGCTGCCGGTACAGCTCGGGGCTGAGGTCGAGGGTGATCCGGACCGGATCGGACCTGATCGCGGTCCGCCCGGCAGGCGGCGCGCCAGGCTCGGCGCGCCGGGCCGCCGCCGCGGCCATCCCCGCCTTACGCTGCTGCCGCTGCGTACTCAAGATCGCACCGAACACAGCGGCGCGCACCGATCGATAAGGTCGCGCGCGACCTGGCGCCATACGTCGAGGCCGGTCTGCTTGATCGGCATGCCGAAGCTCTGTGCGTAGACCTCGCGCCGCGGCACGACCGTGTTCAGTACCTCATAGCCGAGGTCGATCAGCGCCTCCCTGGCGTCCACGGTGGAGTGCGCCCGCGTGATGCAGCGATTCAGCAGCACCGCCGAACGCGCCGGTGTCTCCCGCGCCGCGCGCATCTCGGCGATCTCGTCCCGCACCGGCGTAGTCCGGTTGATCTCGATCGGGCTCGGCGCGCACGGGATCAGGATCTCGTCCGCGTACCGCAGCGCGGACCTGGCGATGCCGGCGTGGTCCTCGATCTGCGGCGTATCGATGATCACCACGTCGTCGTTGATGGCGATCTCGGGCAGCCGGCGGTGCAGTTCGCGGGACGGCAGGGCGACGATGCGGAACGGGAAGGCCGCCTGCGGCGGAGCCAGCCCGGGGAACATGGCCGCCAGATCCGACCACTCCAGAGCGCTGCCGGAGGGGTCGGCATCCACCAGCAGTACGCTGTTCCCGGCCTGCGCGAAAACGTGCGCCAGCCAGACCGCGGATGTGGTCTTGCCCGTGCCCGGCTTCAGGTTGGCCAGGGCGAGGCTCAGCCCTGTCATCCAGGAATTATCGCAGCGTCTTGCCCGCTGCGGTAGCCAGACAAACCGGAAACCCAACAAATGCAGTAATGCAGTAATGCCGTAGATACTGCCAGTCTTGTATACTGTTCATCGCATACTTATCCACAACTTGTGGACAGATGTGCGAAGAAACCGCCGCATGAGCGGCCATCGCGCGCCAATGCCCCGTTTCCGGCCCGCGCGAAGGGGTATGTGCGCCCGCGCGGGCCCCGTGTATCGACCAGGGACTCACCCCGGCGCGAACCAGACGCGATCAGCGCGATCGTGGAGTCAGTTGGCACAGCAGCGTCGTATCTGGCACGACAGGTGCCTGGCGCACAGGACAGAGGAGCGTTGCCATGACGGAAGACGCACAGCGGACAACAGGCGATAAGAGCGCCATCCGCCCGTTTCAGGTCGGTTTTTCCGATGCCGAGCTGGCCGACCTGCGCAGGCGCGTGAACGCGACCAGGTGGCCCGAGCGCGAGACGGTCGCCGACGACTCGCAGGGCGTACGGCTCGCGATGATGCAGGACCTCGCCGCCTACTGGGGGACGGACTACGACTGGCGCAAGTGCGAGGCGAAACTGAACGCCCTGCCGAACTTCATCACCGAGATCGACGGGCTCGACATCCATTTCATCCACGTCAGGTCCCAGCACGAGGACGCGCTGCCGCTGATCGTGACGCACGGGTGGCCAGGCTCGATCATCGAGCAGCTGAAGATCATCGAGCCGCTCACCAATCCAACCGCGCACGGCGGGAGCGCCTCGGACGCCTTCCACCTGGTGATCCCGTCGCTGCCCGGTTACGGGTTCTCCGCCAAGCCGACCACCACCGGATGGGATCCCCCCCGTACCGCACGTGCCTGGGTGGAGCTGATGAAGCGCCTCGGATACAACCGGTTCGTGGCGCAGGGCGGCGACTGGGGCGCGGCCGTCACGCAGACGATGGGCATCCAGGCAGCACCAGAGTTGCTCGGCATTCACTCCAACATGCCCGGTACCGCTCCAGCCGACATCAACAAGGCCGTCGAGCGCGGCGACCCGGCGCCAGAGAACCTGTCGGGTGAGGAGAAACT
>Ga0209169_10001250_pt1 | contig 15422 bp, 16 predicted proteins | sample HubBroMetageWRM4_FD_188346 | JGI IMG/M metagenome (GOLD analysis project Ga0209169, IMG submission 188346) | Warmed soil microbial communities from the Hubbard Brook experimental Forest, New Hampshire - Hubbard Brook CCASE Soil Metagenome WRM 4... | ecosystem: Environmental > Terrestrial > Soil... | reverse complement strand
ACCCAATCGTGTCCAGACGCATGCGCTCATAGCCGATCGTGCGCGCCTCGATGATCAAGCGGTCCACCAGAATTTTGCCCAGGCCCTTGCCGCGATCGCCCGGCCGCACGTAGAGACGCTTCATCTCGCAGATACCCGCTTGGAGCGGGCGCAACGCGATGCAGCCCGCGATGTGGTCTTCGTCTAGGCCACGGCAGCGGGCGAGCAGCAATCTTCCGTGAGGCGGAGCGTAGGCGCCCGGCAGGCTTTTTAACTCATCGTCGAAATTCTGGAAACACAGGCTGAACCCGAGCGAACTGCCGTATTCGAGGAAGAGAATGCGCGCTTGTTCGACGTGTTCAGGGGTGGTGGCTTGGATCAAATCGACATCGTCCGGAGGTCGTTTGCTCCGATTATCTTGAATGGGATCGCGCTTAGCAGGATCGTTTTCGCCGTCAGCCCAGATCGTCACGGGGGATAACCTTTACTTGTATCTTAATGCTTGCGCAGATTCTATAGCCCGGCAATCCGATTGCGCCCGGCGCGGCGGACGACTAATATTTCTGCACTCCTATGTCTGAAGTACTTTCAACCGAGCCCACGACGTCGCACAGCGTTTCCACTCCGCCCCCCGGACCCTCCGTCGAAGTATTCGCGGTTTACGGGGTCGAACCCGAGATCCAGGCCTATGCCATGGCCAAGTATTCGCGCTCGTCGCTCTCGATGAAGGAGTCGCTGAAGGAAATCACGCTCCAAAAGGCCGAGAAATTTCTTAATACTTTCTACTTCCAGTACGGGCATCGCTCCATCGCCGACCTGGCACACATCGCGCTCGCCATCGAGCGCCTCTCTATTCTCGCCGCTATCGTCGTCGCCGATGAGCAGCGCTGGGATGGCCAGGAACGCTCGACGCGTTACCAGAACTTCAGGAAGAGCGGATACTATACGCCCAGTTTCACGAATAATGATGGCGGCCCTAATCCTTCTGCCCGGGCGCTTTATCAGGAGACCATCGAGTCACTGTTTACAGCCTACGAAAAAGTTTCGCAGCGGACTTTCGAATATCTTGTCGGGATCACCGCCCGTCCCACCGAAATGAAGCAGGATGCCTACGAGCGCACCCTGCGCGCCCGCGCCTTCGATATCTCGCGCTATCTGTTGCCGCTCTCGACCAATACTTCGCTCGGAGAGATCGTCAACGCCCGCACGCTGGAGAGCCAGGTTGCCCATCTGCTGGCGCAGCCGCATCATGAGGTCCGCGAGCTCGGTGTGCTGCTGAAGCAAGCTGCCCTTTCCCCTGCTTATAACGCGAATGAGGAATCGTTGCGCGCGCTGGTGGCCGAGATTCGCACGGTGTCACCTGAAATCGCCGACCGCACCGAGCGCGAACTGCTGCGCGAGGTGCGGGTCGCGCCTACGCTGGTCAAGTATGCCGATCCGAATCTGTATGAAATCGAGACCCGCCGCGAATTGCAGCAGGCGGCAGCCGAACTGATGCGAGGCGCTGCCATCGAAGCGGCGCCGCTGGTGGATTTGATCGAAACCGACGCGCTGGAGATCGAACTTGCGACCACTCTCGTTTACGGCCACTGTCATTACTCTTACCGGCAGCTTCGCCAGACCATCGAAGCGGTCGGCGAGGCGCGCCGTCGCGAGATTATCGACCTTGGTCTGCGCCATCGCGGCAAGCACGACGAGATGCCGCGTTCGTTTTCCGTCGGCCAGCAATTCCGCTTCGATATTCTCATGGACATCGGCGGCTTCCGCGACATGCACCGGCATCGCCGCTGCGTCCAGATCATGCAGGATTTCACGACCGTCCACGGCTTCGACACGCCGCCCGAAGTCGAGGCCAGTGGAGTCGGCTCCGACTACGAAGCAGCGATGAAGCGCGCGGAAACCGCGGTGCAGAAGCTTTCTGCTTCAGGTGGTGAGGAAGCCGCGCAAAACGCGCAGTATGCGATTCCACTCGCCTACCGTAAACGTACGCTGTTTAAGATGGATTTCGCCGAGGCCGTGTACATCTCCGAATTGCGCACCACGCCCGCCGGACATACCTCCTATCGCAACGTGGCTTACGCCATGTACGAAGCCGTGGCCACAAAGTATCCGGCGCTGGCAAAGTATTTCCGCGTGCACGACGTGCGCGAACCGGTGGATTTGTTGAAGCGCTGAGCTGTGTGGCCCCTGCGCAAATTGACGCGAATGAATCTTCGCCTCTAGAATCAGCTCACATGCCCCTCTACGAATACCTGTGCAAGAAGTGCGGACATCGCTTCGAGAAAATCCGCAAATTCTCTGATAAGCAATTGAGAAAATGTCCCGAATGCGGGGGCGTCATCGAGCAAGTGGTGACGGCTCCATCGGTTCAGTTCAAAGGATCAGGGTTTTACCAGACTGACTACAAGAAGTCGGGATCCGGTTCGGCGGGATCGTCCTCATCCTCATCTTCCGAAGGCGACAGCAGCAGCAAAGAGACAAAGGACGCCAAGGAATCGAAAGACGCAAAAACCGCAGACTCAAAAACCACCAAGACCGACGACAAGTCCAAGTCCGAATCCTCTTCAAAAAAACAGAAGAAAGACTGACGAGAAAGAACAGACGAGAAAGACTGACGCGAAAGACTGACGCTTCCAGTCTTAATGTTCCTGGCTCTCATCTTCAGGGCGTTCGGGAATTCGGATTCCGTTCTGGTATGCCCACAAACAGGGTCCTCCGGCGGGGCAGTTCGTCCTCAGAGATTTCCGCGAGAAATTGCAGGTTGATGCCCAGCCGCGCGCACTCCTGAGCCGCCGCGTCGTTGAGAAAGTACACAACGTCTCCGCCGAAGCGATCTTTGAACCGGCGGCGTTCGTCGAGGTCGAAGGGACTCACCGAATACACCTTGATCTCAGGACGCTCGCGCAAGACGGCGCTCAGATCGCGCTGGAATCCGAGTGCTCCCTGCCGCACTTGCGCCATGGTGAATGAAATAACGCGATAAGCCATAGAGTGAAGTTCGGGTCCGGTGCAGGACGAGCGTGAACGCCCGCCCGCCGCTCCACCAGAAGACGATAGCAGCCTTTGGCGGTTGGCGACGATTCCGCCCCTTGAATCCTTCCTGCACCACCCACATCTAAAGCGGTAGATAATAGTCGTTACAACGACTAAAAAGGGAGCGTGCACCATGATGACCATCCGGCCGAGCCAGGAGCGTGGCGGCGGCGATTACGGCTGGCTGAAGACTCGCCACACATTCAGTTTTAATGACTACTCAGACCCCAAGTGGATGGGGTTCCGTTCGCTGCGCGTGATCAATGAAGATTGGGTCGCGCCGAGCGGCGGGTTCCCAACCCATCCCCATCGCGACATGGAGATCATTACCTACGTCCTGTCGGGCAAGCTCGAGCACAAAGACAACCTCGGCACAGGCTCGGCGATTCTGCCCGGGGACGGGCAGCGTATGTCTGCTGGCCGCGGCATCCGCCACAGTGAGGCGAATCCATCCACAACCGAACCCGTGCATCTCCTGCAGATATGGATTCTGCCCGACAAGCAGGGGCACGTACCCGGCTATGAGCAGAAAAGTTTCCCTGAAGCCGAGAAGCGCGGCAAGTTTCGCTTGATTGCCTCGAATGACGGCGCCGAGGGCTCCGTAAAGATTAATCAGGATGCGAAGCTGTTCGTCACTTTGCTCGCACCCGGAGAAGAGATCACACAGCCGCTTGGTGCCAGGCGCTACGCGTGGCTGCAGGTCGCTAAGGGCGCAGTCGTGATTAACGGCCAGAAGCTACACCAGGGAGACGGTGCGGCGATAAGCGACGAGAAAGAGTTGAAAATAAAAGCGACTGAAGATGCTGAAGTTCTACTGTTCGATCTGGCGTGAGGAGATCGGGTCATCGGGCGATCAAAGAACGGTCCCCGTTTATTCCTGCCTGATTCCTGCCGCTGCCATCATCCTCCCGGTCACTCCTCTTTCTGCCCGGTAACTGAATAGCATCTCGGTGTGGCACGCCGTGCACGGCGCCGCCACATCGATATTTTTCGCCGGCACACCAGCGCCCAACAACTGTCGGCGGTTGGCTTCCACCAGATCGAGGAAAAGCTTAACCGGAAGTTCGCTGTGTCCCGGGGCGCGCGCCGTCAGAAAAAGTAACGGATATTTCTCCCGCACCGGGTCCGATTCTTTCACCTCGCGGAACAAGCTGCCGGCGTAGGCAAACTGCGCTTCAAACTTCGTGCGCACTTCTTCGCCGACTTCGTAACAGCTCGCTTGTACACCGGGCCCAATCGCGGCTACCAGGTTGGTCGGATCGCTTCCGAAGTGCTTGCGCATCTCGCCGACGCCTTTCTCGACAATGCGCTGAACCGTTCCGCGCCAGCCGGCGTGAAACACGCCGACCGCCCGCCGCTTGCGATCCGCCAATATAACGGGAAGGCAATCGGCGGTCAGCACGGCCAGAATCAACCCCGGCGTATCTGTTATCAAGCCGTCTCCGGCCAGGGGCTGTTTCGGAATGCCTTCGACTCGGTGGATCAAATCCGAATGAATCTGCCGCAGCGAAACCAGCGGCCGGCTTTTGCGTCCACTAGCGACGCCGAGTTCATTGAGGAAAAGCTGGCGGTTGCGTTCTACGTTGCCGCGCGAGTCTTGTTGCGTGAACCCAAGATTCAACGCATTGCCGCCGTAGGCGCGCGACACACCGCCGAGCCGGGTGGAGAAGCCGTGTACTAGCCAGCTAAGTTTGCCGAGCTTCCCGGAACGCAAAAGTTGTAGTTTGGTCTTTGTGACGTGCTTGGTCACCACGGTTCGATCATACCCCGCCAACCGCCCCTGACAATCGCCTGACATCGGGCGATCATGCGACGACTTACTTCTTCTTCACGATCTCCGCGTCAATCTGGATCTTGACGGTGTCTCCAATCGCTGCTTCACCGGACTTTAGAACGTTGTTGTACATCAGATTGAAGTCTTTGCGGTTGATAGTCGTCGTGGCCGAAATTCCGCGGCGCGCATTGCCCCACGGATCGGTAATCTCGGGGGTAGGCCCATCAACGTCGAGCGGGACTTCGTGGGTCGTTCCGTGGATGGTGAGATCGCCAATCACCTGCAGCTTCCCGCCGCTGCTCACGATCTTCTTGGACTTGAACTCGATGGTCGGGTACTTCTCGACATCAAAGAAATGGTCGCTCTTGAGGTCTTTGTCACGAGCTTCGACTCGGGTATCTACCGAGTTGACATCGATGCTGGCCGACACTACCGACTGAGTAATGTCTTTGTCGTTCAGAACGACGCTTCCCGACACTTTCGTAAAACTTCCGGTGACATTCGATATTCCCAGGTGACGGACAGTGAACTGCGCGGTCGAGTGCGCGGGATCGATGTTCCAGGTTGCGGTTTGCGCCAGCGCCGATACGCTGGCGAGAACGATGGCGGAAGCCAGGCCAATGCGGTGAGCCATTTTTAGCATGACGATTCAATATCCTCTGAGTAGTTTTTGTAAGCAGCGGGACGCTGTGCTTGGATAGGATTTCAGATGTGGACCGATTTAGCAAAGATGCAAAAAAACAAAGCCACGCAGAGGTTCGCGTGGCCTGAATGTTTTTCTTACTTCGAACTTATTCCTTGCCGCCGGCAACGCCCGTGCCAACCTGTTCGGCCACATGCTCCGGATCGGCAGCATTGGTCTTTATTGTTACCGTGGCCAGGATCTTCTCGAGCTTGGCGAAGACTTCGTCGCGGTTGACGGGCTCAATGCCGTCTTTGATGCCGTATCCAGCGGTGCCCAATCCCAGGACATATTCATAGCACGCCCCATTCTCGTAGCTGTGGTAGTACTGCGCTTCGGCTTGTGTCGTGGCGCCGGCGGAGAAGTCGGAAGTCATCTCCATGTCGGATGCTCCGATCTTGACCTTCTCGGCATCGACGGGCTCGCCGTCGGGATTCCTCGTATCGACGAAAGCGAAGTGCGTGCACTCCTGCTCGGAGACACTGCGATTGACGTTCACCTTGAAGAAGGCGGATGTGAAATCGGTGCCGGGATATGAATCGGCGGGCAGTGCAACGGTCGCGACCGCGATTCCGCCAGGCTGGACAAAGTTCATCGGCAAGTCACCCTGGGCAGCCAGTTGTGGCTGCGCTTTGTCGCCTGAGGCTAGCGCAAACTTCCGCGGGTAGCGAAACGAAACACCGGAGTCGGCGTCGGTATAGGTGACGTTCGCGGGACGCTTCCTCGGCGTTTTCTTGGCGGAGGCAGACGCCATGGTGGTGGCGGGTGCGGCTGTTGGCGCGGTTGTGGGAGTTGCCGATGTTGCCGCCGGGCTGGAAGCGCCAACCATCTCCGATTTTGAAGCTTGCTTTGAGCAGGCGCTCACCACGAGCAGCAATCCGAGAATCGCGTACCCCGCAATCGTGGCCATTGCGAACCTCTGCTGCCGCGACCAGGACGAAAGCGCAGTTCCTGAGAATGTATTGCTCGTTGCCTGGTTAGCGGATTTCTTGTCGTTTGTGTTGCGATCGGATGTGTCGCGATCGGACTTCCAAATAGTGCTCATTTTGTCCCCTCCTCTGCGGCTGGCGCAGTCGGATGTGGTATGGCAGGAGAACATCCAAACCACCGGTGTTGATACGACGCGACTTGTGAATGAACCAGGCGCGGAACCGTGTGCGCGGCCGCACAAGCCGTGTGGCCGTCGACACGGGCCATGGACGAAAGGGCCGACCGCTAGAATGTTTTTGTGGGCAAGATCCCTTCCAGCTATCGCGGACGCCTGGCACCCTCGCCGACAGGGCTGCTGCACATTGGCCACGCGCGGACTTTCTGGATCGCGGCGCAACGCGCGATTGCTAATCAGGGGATTTTAATTTTACGGAATGAGGATCTCGATCCACAGCGCTCGCGACGGGAATTCGCCGATGCCATGTTTGACGATCTGCACTGGCTCGGAATTCGCTGGAGTGAGGGGCCGGACTGTGGCGGAGCTTATGGACCCTACTCCCAGAGTGAGCGCCGGGCGCACTATCTGGAGGCTTGGCGGCGGCTGCGGGAGGGCGGCTTCGTGTATCCGTGTTCTTGCTCGCGCAAGGATCTGGCGCAGGCGGCGAGCGCTCCGAATGATGGAGATGATGAGCCGGTGTATCCCGGAACTTGTCGTGAGCGCAAGGATGTCGGTGAGTTCGCGGAACCCGCGGGCGTGAACTGGCGGTTTCGGGTCCTGGACGGTGAGGCGATCGAGTTTACGGATTTGAATCTTGGCCGGCAGCGCTACGTCGCGGGAAAGAATTTCGATTTCGGAGATTTTCTCGTCTGGCGCCGCGACGATGTTCCGGCTTACCAACTCGCGGTTGTAGTTGACGACGCGGCGATGCGCATCACGGAAGTCGTGCGGGGCGCGGATTTGCTGAAGTCGACGGCGCGGCAGCTCCTGTTGATGCGCGCGCTGGAGTATCCGGCCCCTGAATATTTTCACTGCGAACTGGTTCGCGACGCCGCTGGAACACGGCTGGCGAAGCGGCACGATGCGCTTAGCATCCGGCATTTGCGGGAGAGTGGAATGACGGCGGAGAAGGTTCTGGAGATGGCCGGTATGCCATGAAGGGACGGCGTTTTCGTTTCGTGTACGTATACTCTGGGTCGCGAAAAATCGCAGCGAACGGAACTACCGTGGAAAGAACAATTCGGCTTGGTATCCAATCACATCTTCCCTGTTGGTTTCCCTTCTTTGAAAAAAAGTCGTTGCTGGCTGCCGTCCGGCATTGTGACTCTGGTTTCGATGATGTCGCGGGGGCGGTTGTAAAGATATTCGTACCGAACGATCTGCCCGTCAGCAAGTTTCTGCGCTGAGACCCTGGAATGATCTTCAAATTCGTTTTGCAGTAGAACCCTGCCGGTGCCGTCCTCAACCTGCGTCATCAAGTACGGATCGTACCCACGTGCGTTTAGCAGAGCTTGGTACTTAAAACGGTACAGCAGTTCGGTCGCGTTGCTGACCGTCTCCAAGTGCCCGGTTGCGTCGTAGAGATATTCGCGCACAGAGCCGGAATCGTCGGAGGCCCCGACGATTCGGTTTGCCGAGTCGTACCGGAGGTTGATGACGTGTCCGGAAGGTGAGACGAGTTGTTTGAGATTGCGGACTGCGTCCCGGTTCAAGTGAATATGGTTCCCCGAGTTGTCGCTTATGTCTGTGGCCGCACCTTGGGCGTAGGTTTTTGCGTTGTAGGCCTCCGGGAATAGAAACCTGCGGCCATCGGGAAAATCAAGCGTCCAGCCATCGCCATTCCATGCATCCTGCGCGCCGAAGAATTCCGACGACGTTTCGCTGTGGCGGAACACCGCGTCCGAATAGCTGGTGCCCTTCGAGATTCGCGGGAAGTGAATCTGACGCTCATCTTCCAGGTTGAGATCCTGATAGGTATAGGGGAACCTCGTCCCCGTGGGGCAAATGTCGTATGGATGATTCGTCCCGACGCCAAAGGCCCGAACATAAGGGGTCCACGGGCGGTAAGTTCGCGTTAGAACCAGCGGCATTACATCAGGAACGAACAGGTCGGTCTGGCGCAGCACGAACATTCCCGAGTGCAGATCGACCTCAAACTCGTTCACTGGGGTCTCGTGACGAACCGTAGGCTGGATATTCGAAATTGCAATCTCGAAGCTGTAGTGCTTGGGATCAGAATTGACGAGCCGGATGACAAGAAACGGATAGGCCCCATCCCAGGTTGGCTTGATATTCGTGATTGGAAGTAGCTCGGGTGGATGCCGCAGCTCACTTTCCGGCGCCCGCGAAGGCATCTTGTACACCAGCCACACCACGACCGCACAGAGCGCGACGATCGCATACTGTCCGAGTTTCGAGTGAGAACGGGGCATGGGCTGGTCAAAACAAAAAGGCCAACCCCGAATCTTGGATTGGCCCTCTGACTCACGTCAACCACAATGCTAGAACAACGCGGTTGGTCTCCTTGTCCAGACCTTGCCTTTTTCTTTCGAGACTTTCTCGACGTCGTTGACGTAGGCGCCAGTTTGGGTCAGGACGTGATGAAGGTCGTTGCCGACGCTGATGAAAGTGAACCCTTTCTCCAGGAACTCGCCGACGCGCGATGTTCCGAAGAGGAAGATGCCTAGAATCACTTTGTTCTTGTTGGCGTGTTCGATCAGTTTCTGGGTAGCTGCGTTCAACTCGGGCGAGGTGTACATGTGCGGAAACTCATATTTGTTGTAGAGACCCATCGACATGCAGAGATCGTTTTGTCCGAGGAAAAGTATGTCGACGCCCGGAATGGCGGCTATTTCCGCGATGTTTTCGATGCACGATGCGGTCTCTACCTGAAGCGCGACGATGCCTTCGTTGTTCCAGTTGCCGGCGTAGCCGAGTAGTCCGGCCTTGTCCATGCTCCGTTGCGGAAAGTAGACCGAGCGCGTGCCGACGGTTGGGTACTTGGTGCAACTGATGGCCTGGCGCGCCTCTTCGGCGGTGTTGATGTAGGGGACGAGCACGCCGTCGGCGCCGAGATCGAGAGCTTGCTGGATTCCAGGGCGGTCGTCATATCCGCCAACCCTGACCAGGGATTTTGCGCCACCATTCGCAATGCCGCTAAGCATCGCGGAGAGCTTTTCGTAGTTCATCGGACCGTGCTGGGTGTCGACGAGCAGCCAGTCGTAACCGCTGTGCGCGAGCTGTTCGGCAACCGTCGGGCTGTGAGAATTGACGAACAAGCCTATTTTCGGAGCGCCGGCGCGCAACTGTTTTTTGAACTCGGTGCCACTGAGAGCGGCTTCAGCCATGAAGAATTCTCCTGTAACAATTTGAAAATGGCTACCAGTGTAACCCAACGCACGCTGTACCAGGCCAGCGCGAGGTCCTGATTTTCCGGACCGCGACTGGAGCGAGGATGCCCTCGCCGCAAAGAGGCGACAAACTCCGCCGCTCCGGCTAAATCCTTGCCGCAGAGGGAATTTTTCTTCTGAAATGGGCTATTCGGGCCCATTTCGGCGAGCGGACCTCGGTTTTATGCCTATTTTGGAGGGGGTATCTCACTCAGAACCGCATAAAATCGGCATATTTTGCTACTTTTCCACAGAGCAGTGCGTTAGTATGCGCTGGAGACAAGCAAATTTGTAAGTTCCTGAAGGAGGAATTCATGGCTTCTGGTATGACCAAGACTCAACTCACCCGCCACCTGGCGGAAAAGCTAGAACTGAACAATAAGACTGCCGCGGCTTTTCTGGAGCACCTCGCAGACACGGCGATTAAAGAAACGAAGAAGAGCGGTGTATTTGTAATCCCCGGCCTCGGCCGACTGGTGAAAGCACATCGCAAGGCCCGCATGGGACGCAACCCGCAGACCGGCGAACCGATCGCGATCAAGGCGAAGACGGTGGTAAAGTTCCGCGTGGCCAAGGCTGCGAAGGACGCAATCGCGCCGAAGAAGTAGTGCATCTGGCGCGGACATTTCCGTCCGCGAAAACTCGGAATCAAGAAAAGGTCGGCCTTTCGTGCCGGCCTTTTTATTGTGCCGATAGTGTCGTCCCGACGCGAAGTTTTAACCGCGGAGAAACGCGGAGAGCGCAGCGCAACTTCGCATTCATCACAAATCCGGCGTCGAACGCTCACAGACCGCGCCGGAAGTCTAAGGCTATACTGCGCAGAAGGCCCGAAAAATAAAAATAATGTCCGACGCTCCAAATCTCGCAGAAGCGCTGCGGCGCTATTGGGGATACCACGAGTTTCGCCCCAAGCAGGAGAACGTTATCCGCAGTCTGCTCGCCGCGCACGATACTTGCGTGGTGATGCCGACCGGGGGCGGCAAGTCGCTGTGCTACCAGCTTCCGGCCGTCATTTCCGGGAAGACGGCGGTGGTGGTTTCTCCGCTGATCGCGCTGATGCAGGACCAGGCCGCCAGCCTCGCACAAATGGGCATTCCGGCAGCGGTCATCAACAGTCATCAAAATTCGGCGGAGCGCCGTCTGGTGATGGAGAAAGCGTCGCGCGGAGAATATCGGCTGCTTTATCTTTCACCGGAACGGCTGGCCGCGGGAAATACTTTTGAGTGGTTGGCGAAAGTTCCGGTCGCCTTCTTCGCCGTCGATGAGGCGCATTGCATTTCCGAGTGGGGGCACGAGTTTCGGCCGGACTATCGCCAACTCAGCCGGCTGCGTACGAGTTTTCCAAAGCTTCCAATTGCGGCATTCACGGCCAGCGCGACCCGTCAGGTGCGGCACGACATTCTTAAGCAGTTGCAGATGCGTGAGCCCGATTGCTACATCGCCAGCTTTCACCGTGAGAATTTGAGATATGTAGTGCACGAGTGCGAAGCTCGAACGCAGATGGAACTTCTCAGCCGCGCGTTACAGCACTATGCAGGAGAGAGCGTGATCGTCTATTCGCCCACGATCCGGCGCGTGGAAGAAACGGTCGAATACCTGGAAGAGAGCGGGATTGCGGCGATTCCCTATCACGCGAAGATGGAAGCGCCCATGCGCCGCCAGAATCAGGAACGCTGGATGTCGGACGAAGTGCGGGTTCTAGTTGGAACGATCGCATTTGGACTTGGCATCAATAAGCCCGCCGTACGGGCGGTGATTCATCTGTCGCTGCCGCAATCGATTGAGCAGTACTACCAGGAGGCGGGCCGCGCGGGGCGGGACGGTCGTCCAGCCGACTGCGTTCTGCTCTGGCAAAAGCGGGACCACATTCTGCTGCAATATTTCATCGGGAAGATTACGGATGAAGTCGAACGCGAGCGGGCATCCGAGCGGAAACGTGTGATCGGCCGGTTCGCGGATTCTTCAGGCTGCCGCCACCGGCAGATTTGCAAGCACTTCGGCGAGAGTCCGCAATGGGAGAAATGCGGGATCTGTGATAACTGCGGAACTAAGCCGGAATGGCTGAGTAAAGAAATCGTGACGGCGGCGTTGCCGGAAGTTGCAGCGCGAAAGTCGTCTTCTTCGCCGGCTGCTTCCTTCTATACCCCGGTGCTCAGGTCCAACAAACCGCGCGCTCGCGATTCCGCCCCGGCGGAAGCGAATCCAGCGTTGGCCGAGTACCTTCGTGAATGGCGACGAACCATGGCGCGCGAAAACAAGGTGCCGGCGTATGTCGTTTTGCACGACAGCACTTTGGAAGAACTCTGCCGGCAGCGCCCCTCGAATTTTGCCGAGCTAAGACATATCCCCGGCATTGGGGAGAAAAAAGCTGATGTATATGGCGCGGAGATTTTGCAGGTTTTGCGGAACTTTGACGACGGAGCTCGCGCCGCGAAGATGGTAGCCAAGGAAGCAAGCCCGGCAGAGCAGACTCTACGGCTACTAAACGAGGGGCGCAGCTTCGAGGAGATTGGGCGGATTCGGGCGCGCCAGATTTCGACAGTAGTTTGTACTGTGGCGAATCTGATCGAGACGAGGCAGGTGAAACTCGATCCGAAGTGGATTTCTCCCGACGCGCAGCCGTTGGTTGAGGCCGCCTGCCTGAAGCAGGGTGTCGAGCGGCTGAAAGATATTAAGGAAGCGGTACCACCCTACGTAAGCTTCGACGATATACGGCTGGTCGTGGCTCATCTGCGGGCTGAGAACCGAGTGTCGGCGAAGACAGCGTAGGGTCGGCGGTGCCTCTCATGGCCTCTCTACACGCCTTTGGCGGCGGGGTTCCAGATCAGTTTGTGGATTTGAAGGCTAAGGCGCGCCGGGACGTTGTCGGCAAGGATCCATTCGGCGAGTTCTTGCGGATCGAGTTGGCAGTGCGAAGTGTCTCGCGCGCCCGAGGCGGTCTTTTCAAATGCGGGCGAGAACAGGATGGCATGAACCTGCTCAGCCAGTCCGTGGTTCAGGACGAAGTCGCGCGCGAATTCGTAGTCGGTGCGGTCAGTCAGGACGAACTTCAGCTCGTCGTGAGGCCGGAGCGCCTTCAGATTATCGAGTGCGAAAGTATCTGGTTCGCCGGAGTGCGGACACTTTACGTCGACGATTTTGATGACTTGTTTCGGGACGCGCGCCAATGGGCGCTCTCCGCTGGTTTCGAGCAGTACCCGGTAGTCAGCGTCCAGCAGTTGCTCCATCAGGGGGATGACTTCGCGCTCCTGCAACATCGGTTCGCCGCCGGTAATCTCGACCAGTCCACCCGACGGACTTAAGCGAGCGACTTCGCTGAGCACTTCTTGGAGCGCCATCTTTTCGCCGCCGTAAAAACTGAACTCGCTGTCGCACCAGGAGCAGCGTAGGTTGCATCCAGTCAGACGCACGAAGACGCAGGCGAGGCCGGCGTGGGTCGATTCGCCCTGTAGCGATTTATAGATTTCGGTTACTTGAAGCATTGGAGCATTGAGTCATTTAGCCATTGAATCATTGAGTGATTGAAAGGCATTGCCATCGAACTTCATTGATTCATTGATTCAATGACTAATGACTAAATGACTCAATCATTCAATGGCTCAATGAGCTCACTCGGAATATCGAGCCGTCGTCACATCGGTCTCAAAAACGGTGACGTCCTTCACTCTCACCCTGCCGTTGGTTACGCTGCTCAACCGAGTGTTGGTTTCGTCGTAAAAATATTTCGCGAGATTTTCGGCGGAGGGATTTAAGACGGTGAAAGGTTCGATGTCGTTGATCATCTGGTGGTCGAGACGGTCGATGGCGTGCTTCATGACGTCCTTCAAGTCTTTGAAATCGAGCAGCAGTCCGGCCTTATCAAGCTCGGCGCCGGCGAGGGTCACACGAATCTTATAATTGTGGCCGTGCGGGTTCTCGCACTTGCCCTTGTAGTTGCGCAGGTAGTGTCCTGCGGCGAACGTGTCTTCGACAGTTACTTCGTACATGGATTCCAGCTCGCCTCGGCTGTGTTTTATTGTACATTTTGAGAGCCTTATTGAGAGCCAACGACACATGACCCAGGCTGAGATCGTGATCCGAGAAGCGACGCCGAGCGAGTCGGCAATCATTCTTCATCACCGCCGGTCGATGTTTCGCGACATGGCGGAAGGCACGGTTGAGGAGCTCGATCGAATGGTGGAAGTCGCAAGTCCGTGGCTGGCGCGGGCGCTAGCCGATGGCTCGTATCATCACTGGCTGGCGCTGGACGCCACGGGCCGAGTCGCCGGCGGCGGCGGAGTGCTGCTCTGTCCATGGCCGGCGAATCCTAAAGATCCATGCACCGAGCGCGCAGTAATTCTCAATGTATACACTGAGCCGGACTTTCGGAAGCGGGGAATTGCACGGCAAATTATGTCGACGATTCTAGCCTGGGTGAAGGATCGGGGCTTGCGCTCGGTTAATTTGCACGCCAGCGATGAAGGCCGGCGTTTATATGAAAAGCTGGGGTTTAAGGCTACCAACGAAATGCGGCTGCAGTTCGGCGACCACTGACAGCCCTTGTTCTAGCCCCTGTTTCCCACTGTCAAGCAAACCAAGGGCCAACTCCTTATAATCTGCTAACGTTCAGGTTGCTACCCCGTCTATTTCTGTGCAGGGCAAGAAACGGATTGGACCACTTGCAGGGGACAGAGATTAGACAATGCCGGCCGATTCTTATGCAATAGCAATTCCGGTTGGCGAGATTTCCCGTCCGAGGCGGGCGGCAAATTATAGTGACGGCGGCAACCAGAACCCCGTAAGGATGAGGGGCTCCTTGGCAGCGCAGGGCAACCGCATTGACGACACCAGCCTGATCCGGGAGGCGCAGCAGGGCAACCGTGCGGCCTTCGAGGTCCTCGTGCGTCATTACGATCAGTCGGTTTTGCGGCTCGCGTTGCACTTGACGGGATCGGAGTCCGACGCCCAGGACGTTTATCAGGAGGCCTTCCTCAAGGCCTACAAAAATCTGGGCAGCTTCCGTTTCGAGTGTTCCTTCTACACCTGGATCTACCGCATCGTTACCAACCTCTGCCTCGATCATCTGCGAAAAAGGAATGTACGCAAGGAAGACGCTCCGGTCGCGGTGGACTCGTCGGGCGAAGAGTACAGCCGGTTGGAGCAGTTTGCGGATGTGCGCTCGGGAGCGAATCCGGAGCGCGATCTGATGCGCCGGGAACTGGGGACAAAAATCGGTGTGGCGTTGTCGGGACTGACACCGCGCGAGCGCATGGTCTTCGAGTTGAAGCATTATCACGGGCTGAAGTTGCGCACGGTGGGCGAGATGCTGAATACGACGGAAGAAACGGCGAAGAATACGTTGTTCCGCGCGACGCAGAAACTGCGCGCCGCGCTGGCGGAGATGCGATGAACTTCGAATTAGCGAGTTTCGAATTACTTCCCGCGAAGGGAGACGAAAATGAAATGTGATTGGGTGCAGCAAAATATTCTGTTCTATGTGTACAACGAGCTTGAAGATGACGCCCGCTACGAGGTAGAGCAGCACCTGGCGCGGTGTCCGGAGTGCGCGACGGAGTTGAAGGCGACGCGCAAGTTCCACGCCACGCTTTCGGAAACAGTGGCGGAGCCGACTCCGAACCTGCTGGCGGCCTCACGGAT
>Ga0209169_10001249_pt1 | contig 15430 bp, 13 predicted proteins | sample HubBroMetageWRM4_FD_188346 | JGI IMG/M metagenome (GOLD analysis project Ga0209169, IMG submission 188346) | Warmed soil microbial communities from the Hubbard Brook experimental Forest, New Hampshire - Hubbard Brook CCASE Soil Metagenome WRM 4... | ecosystem: Environmental > Terrestrial > Soil... | reverse complement strand
GAACTCCCCGTGGAAGACCGGGCTGAAAATCATCTCAGCTCGCAGCAGGGCTTCCGTCTCCTCAGCAGTTACCGCACTCCGGCGGGCGACAAAATGTGGCATTCTCCAGTCATAAACCACGCAAATGGGCCGGATGGCGGGAACGCTAAAGCCCCAGTCACGACACGGCGTCTCTTCATAACGGCAGCGGTTTTGGTTCTCGTGATTGCGTTCGGGATCGTTCAAGGGATCCATTCAAGGACAGCGGCGGCAGCGAACCTGAACCAAGTAGCCCAAGCATCCGCGATCCCAGTGGTGGAAGTTGTGCATCCAAACATGGGAGCGGACGGCCAGAAGATTGCCTTGCCTGGAAATGCGCAGGCTTTCAATGACACTCCCATCTATGCGCGTACCCGCGGTTACGTAAAGCACTGGTACGTCGACATTGGAGCGCACGTGAAACAAGGGCAGCTCCTGGCGCTGATTGAGACTCCTGAACTCGACCAGCAATTGGAACAGGCGCGAGCAGACCTGAAGACTGCCCAGGCAAATCTTGAGATTGCCCAGATTACTGCCACACGCTGGCAGAATCTGGTCAAGACGAATTCGGTTTCGCAACAGGAGACCGACCAGGCAGTGAGCGATCTCAACGCGAAACAAGCCCTGGTCGCGGCGAACAAGGCAAATGTCGACCGTCTTGAGCAGTTGCAGGCCTTTGAACGAATCACCGCGCCATTCGATGGCGTCATCACCGCGCGCAATACAGATATCGGACATCTGATCCAAGCCGACGACATTTCAACGAAAGAGATCTTCCACCTCGCGTCGATCCGGAAGCTACGCATCTACATTCCCGTTCCGGAAGTCTACGCCCCTAACGTGAGGAATGGAGAATCAGAAAAGGTAACCGTGGATGCCTTTCCCAATGAGGAGTTCGGCGGGACCGTGGTACGCAATTCGGATGCGATCGACCTGAATACACGCACCTTGAACGTTGAGGTCGATGTGGACAATCGAACAGAGCACCTATTTCCGGGCGCGTACGCCTTTGTTCATCTGAAGCTTCCTGCCAGCGTTGGTTCAGTTATGATCTCCTCGAATGCATTGCTCTTTCGCTCTGAGGGCATGCGCGCGGGAGTTGTCCGCAACGGCCACGTAGTGCTTACGCCGATCACGATCGGTCAGGATTATGGAAGCACAGTCGAAGTTCTCTCCGGACTGACGCCCAGCGATGCGGTGATCGTGAACCCATCCGATTCTTTGGCCGATGGAAGCACCGTCCGAGTTAGTACCAAGAAACAGAGGGCGGTGCGGTGATGAAACAATCAGTGGTTGTGCTAACAAGCGCGGCAGTCCTGCTCGTGAGTGGTTGCATGGTAGGCCCGAAATATGCCAGACCTTCTGCTCCTTCATCGTCCAGTTTTAAAGAAACCGCGCAGTGGCAACCGGCCGATGGCTGGAAAGTCGCCGAACCTCAAGACGTTGTTCCTCGCGATAAGTGGTGGCAGCTTTACGGCGATTCGAAATTGAATGAACTGGAGGAGCAAGTCGACTCCTCGAACCAGACATTGAAGATAGCGGAGGCAAACTTCAGTCAGGCGCGGGCCGCCATTCGTTTCAGCCGCTCAGCTTTGGCTCCCACGGTCGCAGTCGCTCCAAGCCTTTCGTCAGTTCGGGACTCCGCAAATGAGCCTTATATTCCCTCAGCCCTTGCAAATAACGGCACCGGAGATCTTTCGCTGCCCGTTGACCTGTCTTATGAAGTGGATCTGTGGGGGTGGATACGCCGTTCCATCACAGCTGCGAAGGAACAGGCGCAGGCCAGCGACGCAGACCTTGAAACTGTTCGGCTCAGCTTGCACGCCGAGGTTGCGATCGACTATTTCGAAGTGCGTAGCGCTGATGCACAAAAGCGCCTCTTGGACGACACGGTCAAAGCGTACAGTGAGGCGCTGGAACTGACGAAGAATCGGTTTGAGGGCGGGGTAGCACCCAAGGCAGACGTGGCGGAGGCGGAGACTCAGCTCAACACCACGCGCGTTCAGGCGTCGGAGATCATGGTCCAGCGAGCGCAATACGAACATGCGCTGGCTATCCTACTCGGAAACCCTCCCGCGGGATTTAGCCTTGCGGCGACGCCACTCAAGATCCAATCCCCGGCATTACCGGTGGTTCCTGTCGGCCTGCCCGCCCAGCTGCTCGAACGTCGCCCAGATGTTGCAGCGGTCGAGCGACGTATGGCAGCTGCGAACGAACAGATCGGAATCGCAAAAGCAGCTTACTACCCAACGTTCAGTATCGAGGCCGTGGCCGGTCTTGAAGGTAATGCCTTCTCAAACTGGTTCACTTGGCCGAGCCGTTTTTGGGCGGTCGGAGGAAGTCTTTCCGAGACACTCTTCGACGCAGGCAGGCGCAGAGCAACGGATGAGGCGGCACGCGCCGGTTACGACGCGAAAGTCGCGAACTACCGTCAAACTGTTCTGAACGCCTATCAGCAAGTGGAAGACAATTTGGTCGCCCTGCATATCCTGAACACCGAATCGGACCAACAGCACGTCGCGACGGCCTTCGCAGAGGAATCACTGCAGCTTTCGCAGAATCGCTATGCCGGGGGGCTCGACACGTACTTGCAAGTGGTCATCTGGCAAACAGCTGCTCTTACGAACGAGCGCAATGACATCGACATCATGAGGCGGAGGCTTGAGGCAAACGTGCTGCTTATCAAAGCACTCGGCGGAAGTTGGGATACAACCCAATTGCCTAAAGTATGACGCGGATTTGCAGGATGCGCGCGAGGAACAAGCCTAGGAGCCCGGCTCCAACAATGGTAACGTGCGGTCTCGGCAAAGCGACTAGCCCGCGGCGCTGAGGAACAGCGGCTTTACCAGCGCTTCGATCTTCGCGGCCATTTGTTCGGCGGGAATGCGGTCGGCGGTTTGAAACCACTGGCGCGCGGCTCCGAAAACGGCCCAAGCCGCAGTGGTCGCGAGAAGCGCGGCGTCGACGCCCGGCGCCGGGCCGTGGCTCTCGAGCCCATGCCTGAACATGCCTTCGACGACCGGGATGATCGAGCCCTCAAGCGGGATAAGCGCGCCTTTCACCGGGCAGTTGGTGACCTCGGTTAGATAGTCGCAGATGCCGAGGGCAATCGCCCGAAGCGCCTGATCGCAGTCGGTAAACGAGATGCCTCGACGATCGATCAGCTCGCGGAAGCGCGATTCAGTCATGGCCTGCAGCAGCGCGGCCTTGTCCTGGTAATGAAGATAAAAGGTAGCTCGGTTTAGAGTCGCTTCGTCGGCGATCTCCTGGACGGAGATCTGCTCGAACTCCTTCTGGGTCAGCAACTTAGCCAGAGCGTCCATCAGCATGCGGCGGCTCCGCAGTATGCGCGGATCCGTGGCATCCAAGGCGGACTGGGCTTCCGGGGTCATCCGGTCCTTAATATACCCCATTTGACGCCTCCACGGCCCAAAACGACAATTGTTTATTTTCTTTGAGTCGACATGTGATTACTAAGCATCAGTCGTTGTATAGGAGGATTTATCTATGACCACACTGCTGCATATCGATTCCAGTCCGCTCTACGGCCGCTCGGTGTCTCGCGAGCTGACCGCTACGTTCATCACCGAATGGAAGGCTTCGCACCCGAATGGAGAGGTGATTTACCGCGACCTCAACGCGATTGCGATCCCGCCGGTGTCCGCGGAATGGGTCGGCGCGGTTTACACGCCGGAGGATGCTCGCACTCCGCTGCAAAAGCAGCTGCTGTCGCTTTCCGATTCGCTGGTCGCGGAGCTCCAGCGCGCGGATGAATACGTGATCGGAGTTCCGATGCACAATTTCGGCGTGCCATCGGCGCTGAAGCTCTGGATCGACCAGATCGCGCGCGTCGGAAAAACATTCTCGTACACGGGCGGAGCGCCGAAGGGCCTGCTGACCGGCAAGAAGGCAACGTTCCTCATCGCGACAGGCGGGATCTACGACGCGCAGACCCAGATGGCTTCGTTCAATTTTGTGGAGCCCTACTTGCGCTCGGTTTTCGGATTCCTGGGCGTGACGGACGCGAAGTTTCTGACCGCCGGCGGCACCGCGGCCCTGAATCAAGGGGGGGACCGCGAAACTTTTCTTGCGCCGCATCTGCAGGCGGTGCAGACACACGTGCAAACACCGCAGGGCGGCCGCGCATGAGAATCGCGACGATCATCGCGCGCATTTTGCTCGGGTTGATCTTCACCGTTTTTGGGCTGAACGGGTTTCTGAATTTTATCCCGCAGCCGCCGCCGACGAATCCGCTGGCCGTTCAGTTTTTTGTGGCAGTCAGCGCGTCGCATTTTGCGGCGTTCTTTTTTGCGCTGCAGGTTCTGGGAGGATTGTTGCTGCTCTCCGGCTATTTCGTACCGCTGGCGCTGACGGTGCTGGCGGGCGAACTCTACAACATACTCGCGTTCCACATCACGCTTTCGCCGGCGACGATCGCTCCCGCGCTGGTGGCCTGCGTGCTGTGGGTGCTGGTTTTCATTCCGTACCGTGGAAGTTTCAGCGGCATTTTCACGGCGAAGCCGGCAACGCCGGCGCGAACTGCATAGCAAGCCGCTAATAAAAAGACAGGTGACCCGGCCCTCCTGCACAAAGGAGATTCGATCATGGCAGCCAGCGACATCGAAAGGGTTCTGACTGTATTTGAAGGCATTGGCAGCAGGCACCCGGAGCTTGCGGTGAAGTTCATCGACTCGGCGAAATACAAACAACACAACCCGCAGGCGGCCGGCGACATTGACGGAGTGCGGACCTGGATCAACCATCTGCCGCGGATGAAAAGCCCGCTGCAGACGATTCGCGCGTTTCAGGACGGCCCGTATATTCTCACCCACTCCAGAGGAGACCTGCTCGGCGAAAAGGTTTTCTTCGAGATTTTCAAAATGGAAGAAGGACTGATCGTCGAGCAGTGGATCTTCTCCGAAGATGCGGCTCCAGCTGCGAACAAAAGTGGCCATACCCAGACTGACGGTCCCACCGAGCCCAAAAATCTCGCGGACACCGAGAAGAATAAATCGATCGTCCGGGACTACTACCAGACCGTGCACATCGCGGGAGACCACAGCAAAATCCCGCAATACGTTTCGGCGAACACCATCCGCCACGAACCCGGCGTCAGCGACGGACTCGCCGCGTTCCAACGCGACGTGGAAGTTCTGAGTAAAAACCGCACCATCGACGAGATCAAGTTCGTGCTGGGTCAAGGCAACCTTGTTTTCGTCGCCGCCAAAGGAACTCATGAGGGCGCCCCGTGCGTCTACATCGACCTCTACCGAGTAGAAAACGGGAAGATGGCCGAGCACTGGGGATTCCCCGAAACAATTCCGCCGCAAAAGGAATGGAAAAACAACAACGGCATCTTCTAAATCAACTCCGCTCCGCTGCGCCGGAGGCTTTGCTTCGTAACTCCTAAGACCCGGCCTACACCCGAAAAACTCGAGCTTATTTCGCTTCGGGAGTACACCTGGCACCGGATGAGGATAAAACGAATGTATGGACGCGACTGAATCGTTGCTTCTCTACGGTGCTGTGCGGCTGCAAGGAGTGCGATCGCAAACGATGCGACGCATGGGGCGTAACGACCACTAGTTCCATAAAGTCGACCTTATTCTTTCTCAGCTTCTCGCGTGAGCCTTATCGCTGTTTACGTCAGGGGCTCATTATCCAGGCCCGCGATAGCGCAATGCTGGCGACATAGCAGGCCAAGGAAATGCTGATACCTGTGAGGGGCACACTGAAAAAGTAAATCTTGCAGAGCACAACAAAACCAATAAGCATTGCCAACCCGACAGCGAGGAGGAACCGTGACTGAAAGAGAAATTGGCCATGAGCCAATGCGAGATAACCGAAAACCAAGCCGAACAAAATAAGTCCCATGCTGTGGCTGGCATTGAAGCCCACCCAACACCGCCACATTGTTGTTTCATTCGTAATGACAGGTGCAATCTGGCTCATGCTGATTTGCAGCGTGGAGTCACGGGGCGTGAGGTTTGGCCCCCAGAACGTATAGACGAGGTGGACGACTCCGAGCGTAAAGATCATGCTCGCACTCAAAACCATGAGAATTTTTGCGGGCAAGCTGCCCTCCCTATTTTGTGGGCGCATTGCTGAAGCCTTTCAGATTTGCAACGATTCCTCTACTCGCTCGTGACGCTCCACGTTCTAGATTCTATGCCGTATTATTCGTTTGACGAAATACAAAGCCCGGCACGCGCCCAGGGGCTCGGCGTTCACCGCTTTGGCCGAGGGTTGGCGATAAATTGCCATACCGGAACATGAACTGGACGCCCTTCACAAAGAGGACGAATTCCTGCGCAGATACTTGCTATCACCCGTCGGCCAAAGCAGCACATCCACCGAGGTAATTCCGCTCGGCCAGAAATAGCAGGCGCGAAGGTTTCGGGTATGCGTTTGGGAGCGAAGGCGGTAAAATCGCTGCGGCGATAGTGGCGCGTCCAGCGAACCTGCCTTCATTTTCGCGATTTCTCGCCGCACAAATTGCACGTGTAGGCTTACAGTCGTTCTTTCGATATCACCAGGTTTGATTCCGCAAAGGAGAAACTTTCGTGGCCGAAAATGTATCCCATCACGCGCTGGGCGATCGCGCAGCATTTCAACTTGCCAATGTAACCAAGACTCCGCCGCAGTACGGAGCGATCACCCCGCGCTGGCTGGTCCGCCTGCTGGACTGGAAGCCGCTTGAGGCCGGGATCTTACGCGTGAATCGCGTGGTGGATGGCAAAGCGGTGGAAGTTGTCTGCGGGCAAAAGGACGAGAAGGCTTTGCCTGAGACGTACGTTGAGTACGAAGAAAAACCGCGCGAGTACACCTTGAGCGCCATTTCCGCCGTGCTCGATGTGCAAACGCGTGTTTCCGATCTTTACAGCAATCCTTACGACCAGATTCGCGAACAGCTTCGGCTGATGATTGAAAACGTGAAGGAACGCCAGGAAGGCGAACTGATCAACAACAGCGACTACGGCCTTCTGAAAAATGTTCCGGCGAGTCAGCGGATCCAGGCGCGCAAGGGTGCTCCGACGCCGGATGATCTCGACGAGCTGCTGACCAAAGTTTGGAAAGAGCCTTCGTTCTTTCTCGCCCATCCGCGCGCGATTGCCGCCTTCGGCCGCGAATGCACGCGCCGCGGCGTTCCGCCCCCAACCGTCACGCTCTTTGGTACGCCATTCGTAACCTGGCGCGGTGTGCCGTTGATTCCGACGGACAAATTGCAAATTGAGGGCGCCGCCAAAACCAAAGACGCCGGCGGAAAGACGAACATTCTGCTGCTGCGCGTGGGAGAAAAGAAACAGGGTGTGATTGGTTTGTTCCAGCCCGGATTGCCCGGTGAACAGACTCCTGGTCTCTCCGTGCGCTTCATGGGAATCAGCAGCAAAGCTCTCGCTTCCTACCTGATTTCGCTCTACTGCTCTGCGGCCGTGCTCGTGGACGACGCCATTGCCGCGTTAGAAGATGTCGAAGTCGGACACTACCATGAGTACAAGTGAAAACGAGAAGAGCGCGTGGCGTTTCGTGAATGACGGAGCTGGAGTGGGCTTGCCGGGCAATTGGCAGGCTGTTCCTGCCGGTCTCCCCGATCCCGAGGTGCTCGCGCGGATGGCGAACGAGTTTTTCACCGCTCTACCCGCGGCGCATACTGCAGTTCCGGATGTTCCATACGCCGCAGAAGCCGCGCGCGTCGCGGAAGCATCGAGCGCGAGTGTAAATTTCGTGGAATCCTCGGCCAGTCCCACGCCTTCGCTTCCAACCGAAGCGCAACTTCGCGCTCCGGCATCTAGCCCTTCGGTTGCCGACGCGTATTCGCAAATTCCGGCTGGGTCAAACACCATGCCGAGCGGATTGCCCGGTGGTGTGGGTACAACGTATTTCACGGGACCTGCGTCGCTTTCCTTCCTTGAAGATATCAGGCCGCTGTTTTCCTATTCCGCAGCGCCGCTGCCCGTCACGGATTATCCAGCGACCATCCAGATCCCAACCGAAACCGAGTTTCGCGCGATCGCCAACAATTTTTCTTCCTCGACGGTGCCGGGAGTCTCGCAGTCGACCCTCGAACTCGCCGCTCCGCAGGTCTCGGGCATCGGCATTCAGCCTGGCGCTTCAGAACAATCTGTTGGCTATTCATTTCTGAATGAAATTCGGCAACTGGTCCCCGCAGGAGCGTCCCCGACGCAACTCCCGTCGGATGGCCTGCCCGCTATTTCACTGTCTTCGCAGCCATTCGACGTGCAAGCCATCCGCCGCGACTTTCCGATCCTGCAGGAGCGGGTCCACGGAAAGCCGCTCATTTGGCTCGACAATGCGGCCACAACGCAGAAGCCGCAAAGCGTGATTGACCGCCTCAGCCATTTCTATTCTCACGAAAATTCCAACATCCACCGCGCCGCACACGAGCTCGCCGCGCGAGCCACCGACGCTTACGAAGCCGCGCGTGAAAAAGTCCGCCGCTTCCTGAATGCCTCTTCCGTGCGCGAAATAATTTTCGTTCGCGGCGCGACGGAAGGAATCAATCTGGTCGCCCAGAGCTGGGGCCGCCAGAATATCCAAAGAGACGATGAGATCGTCATCACCTGGCTCGAACACCACGCCAACATCGTTCCCTGGCAAATGCTATGTGCTGAAAAGGGCGCGCGGTTGCGCGTAGCCCCAGTAGATGATTCCGGGCAAGTGATTCTGGACGAATACCAGAAACTGCTGGGACAAAAGACACGGCTGGTGGCGTTTGCGCAGGTTTCGAACGCGCTCGGCACGGTGACACCGGCACAGGAAATGATTGAGATGGCGCATCGCTACGGCGCCAAGGTGCTGCTCGACGGCGCGCAAGCCGTATCGCATATGCAAACCGACGTGCAAAGCTTCGATTGCGACTTCTATGTTCTTTCCGGCCACAAAATGTTTGGGCCCACCGGCATCGGCGTTGTCTTCGGCAAACTGGATATTCTGGAGAATACGCAGCCGTGGCACGGCGGCGGCAATATGATTCAGGACGTCACGTTTGAAAAGACGACCTACCAGCCCGCGCCAGGCCGTTTTGAAGCGGGCACCGGCAACATCGCCGACGCAGTTGGCCTGGGTGCCTCTATTGATTACCTCGAGCGTGTCGGCATGGTGAATATTTCGCGCTACGAACACGATTTGTTGCTCTACGCCACCGAAAAATTGCAGCGCATTCCGGGTCTTCACTTGATCGGCACGGCCCGCGAGAAAGCCGGCGTCTTGTCATTCGTGCTGGACGGCTTCCGAACGGAGGACGTTGGGGCCGCGCTCAACCGCCAAGGAATCGCCGTGCGCGCTGGACATCACTGCGCCCAACCCATTCTTCGCCGCTTCGGCGTGCAGAGCACAGTGCGCCCGTCGCTCGCGCTGTACAGCACCTGCGAAGAGATCGACGCACTGGTCGCTGCAATTTGGAACTTGAAAACTGGCCACACCTCGCTCTAAACCTTTCCGCCAGCAATGCTCCGCCCAACCTTAGTATGCTCCGTGACGCCTGATAAACGCGTTATCGTGACGATCCGCCAATTCTCAATGTCCGGTAACTTATCAGGCAAGTGGAATTCCTTCCGGGTGGGCTGTCATCCGCTCACGACTCGCCAAAGCGAAAGGACGGGACGCACCGCTATGGGGAATTGCGTTACCATCCTACGTCATGGACGGGGCGACAAATCAGGTTCTGGAACGCCGAGTGCGTCAGCTTCTGCTGTTGCAGGAAACGGCGAAGAAGGTGAACTCCATACTCGATTTGGAGAAATTGCTGGACGAGATCGTAGGCCGCGTCGCTGAGGCTTTTGGGTGTAACCGGACGGCAGTGCTGCTGAAGGATGACGCTAGAAACGATTTGGAGATGATCGCTCTTCGCGGTTTTAGTAACGTTCATCTCAAAGGTTATCGATTTAAGGTCGGCGGTGAGGGCATGGTGGGCCACGTGTCGGCGACCGCAAAGATGCGCTACGCCCCTGACGTGAGGAAGGATCCCTATTATGTGGTCAGTGAGTCCACGACACTTTCCGAAGTGGACATTCCGCTTATCACCCGTGGAAAACTGATCGGCATATTCAACGCACAGAGCTCCGCCGTTGACGCATTTTCTCCTGAGCAAATCGACTTGTTGTGCGCATTAGCGGATAACATTGCCATCGCCATTGAAAATGCTCGCCTCTTCCGGCGAGAGCGATTGGAGAAAGAAAAGGCTCTCCACGAGCAGGCGGAGGCTAGGCAGATCCAGCGAGCACTCTTGCCGGCGCAGGAGCCTGTAATTTCCGGCTATGCGGTTGATGGTTCCTGTCTGCAACTGAACGCCGTGGGAGGCGACTGGTATGAGTACCTCGATCTCGGCGATGGCTTCTGGGGGATCGCGCTAGGCGACGTTTGCGGCAAAGGGATGGCGGCGGCACTGCTCATGTCGGCGACGCGCAGTCTATTTCATATGGCGGCGGAAGGATTGAAGTCTCCCTCGGAGGTCCTTATGCACTTGAACGAGGCTCTAGTGAAGGATCTACCTGAAGGCCGATTCGTCACCTTAGTCTATTCGATCCTCGATACTAAACGCGCGACCGTGAGGGTCGCCAACGGGGGCCATCCCTATCCCATATTCGTCAGGGAGCAGTCCAACATTACAGAGCTCAAAACGGAAGAAGGGTTTCCTTTGGGGCTCATGCAATCAGAATACTCCGAGATCGAGTTGAGCTTACGGACTGGCGACCGCGTGCTGATGTACACCGATGGTGCGGCGGAGGCGACGAACGGTGAAGGCCAGGAATATGGAACCTCGCGCCTTATGAAATCCTTGCAGAAACCAGGTGTATCAGCCCAGTCCTTGTTGACCGAGGTACAAGAGTTTGCGAGTGGCGGCACGCTGAGCGATGATGCGACCGCGATTGTCTTGCGCCGCGAATAGTCGGCAAACCAGCAGTAATCGCCTAAGTCCCGATAACCGTCGAAGTGGATTTTTGCAGTTTCCGGTTACGCGAACTAACCAGGCACAATGAGCACTTGATCAGCGTCGTTTTTGAATGCTTGCCGCTAATGCTTTGATTTCGTCGCTGTAACTACTTTCAAGCGAACTTCCTACGCCCAGGCTTTCTCGCTCGTCTGACGATAGAGACTTCTCCAATCGGTCATATTCAGCATCAGAAATTACAGGCTCGGTCAGCACAAAGTAAAGATAGCGGTGAGCCGAAATTATTTTTGCGAGCGCGGTCATTCTTCCTCCTCTGCTTTCAATCGCCTAATCAGGACTTGGCAACGGGCGACCGCTGATTCTACGAGGGAAAGATTGGCCCATTTTCGTGGGCTTCCCGATCAGCGGCGGGCGATGGCAGGCAAAAGGCTCAATCGAACGGCCGCCATTTGTAGTACAGCGACCAGCAGGACTGTGGCTGTTGCCCACGATGCTCGGACACCACCCCTCATGCCCATGGCTCTGACGATACCCACGATTGAGGCCAACCCGACGATCACCGTCATTGCAATTTCGGTCAAAGAGAAGGTCCCGGAGACGATATGCGCCCAACCTAGCAGAAACAGCCAAATTGCAACCATTAGAAGAAGCCAAAAGAAAAAGCATGGCAGCGCCGCCCATTTGCTCCAAGCGGAGCGGCGAATGCTAAGGGCAACGGCGATCCATAGCGGGGATGTTTGCACAATGTGCCGAAGGATTCCGTGCGACACGGCTCCGACTACGAGCAAGGCAGCAACAATGGACAGGCAGCACGCAGTCAAAATACGGAAATCTTGCCCCAAATAGTTACCCTCACGTAAGTCGTGATTCTTGCCAATCGCTCAGCCGTCAGTCAAGCCGTTTCTTACGCCAATACACAACTCACCAGGAGTTAGTTGACTCGGAGAGGGTCACTTGCTTTGAATTGTTTCATGAGAATTCGCTGAAGTTCGAGGGCTACCTGCTCTCGCGCACCCAGATGCCTGCCGCGAAAGAAAGCGATTCTAATTGTAATGTTGAAATTCGGATGTTCGATAGGACTCAATCGAGCGCGCAACGAGTGCGTCCGCAGAAAGCTGGCCCGTAGCATTCCTACCCCAACATTTCCGGCAATCAGCGACAGTTGCAAGTCCGGATTGTGCAGTTCGGCTGCAACAACGAGAGGAACACCGAGCCGTTCGACTCGATTCTTTATTTCTTCTCGCACCAGGCACCCGAGTGGATTAAGAACCCAATTCCGCCGATAGAATTCTGAGGACTTCGACGATCTTGGCCGCGTTGATGTTCGTGCTTGAACTAGCTGCATCGCTTCATGCGCGAGAGTTACGCCTTCCAGTTCGGGCGGCAAGGTCGTTTCAATGGGCAAGACCACCAGCGCCCCATCCAGTTCCCCAAGATGCAGGTGTGCCAATAGCTCGGGACTGGTGTCATTGCAAATGCTGGGTTGCAACAAAGGAAATTGCTTACCCATTTCTATAATAACCTTCGACACGTCCGGCAGGGCAATGGCGTGAGAGAGGCCCAGGCGAAATGGTCCTACCGGTGGTGTGTTCCCGGATGTGGACGACTTGAGGTCGCTCAGAGACGAAAGGATCGCGCGGCTCTTCGCCACCACGTCCAGTCCCGCTCGTGTCAACTTTAAAGGTTTGAAATGCCGGTCAAGCAGAACAACGCCAAGTTCGACCTCTAGGCGCTGAATCCTTCGAGTTAATGCTGAAGGCGTAAGGTACAGATCCCTCGCGGCGCGCTCCATCGAGCTGCTTTCGGCTAGTACAACGAGAGCTTTGAGTTCCGCTAGCAACCTTTGGTCTCCGGGTTTTGGGATAAACTGGAACTTGCACGATGTGCAAGTTAATTATACCTACTTTGAACTTGCAGCAACAGCGTTTTGAGCCTATTTTGATTTGCTGCGTGAGAACGGAAATGACAATTCGACACGATCCTCAGACACCGCCAGCGGACTCGACAACCAAGCGAATTTTCATTGGTCCGAATGGCTTGCGCGCGGGATGGCGTCTGCTGATCTTCATAGCGATCATAATGGCAATGTCGGCCGTAGCGCGAATCATCCTTAAGCGCTTCTACCCGGCTGCGCTGGATCCGACGCAATTAACACCTATGAGAATCATCGCGCCCGATCTACTTGTCTGCTTCATCTTGGCCGTTGCAGCCTGGATCATGAGCAAGATGGAAGGCCGGAGGCCGGGCCAATATGGGCTCCCCAGGAGCGAAGCGCTGAGGAAACACTTTTGGGTAGGACTACTGATAGGCTTGCTCGCTACCAGCACCACGGTACTCGCAATTTTCGCCCTGGATGGCGTGCGGTTCACAACTGCAGCGATCCATGGCACCGCGATTTTGACTGCAGCGGCCGCCTGGGCGCTGGCATTCTTGCTTTCCGGCTTAGCCGAGGAATTCTTGTTTCGCGGATACGCCCAGTTCACACTGACGACTGGCATGGGATTCTGGCCGTCAGCATTATTGCTCTCGGGTTTATTCGGGCTGGTCCACGGCACCAATGGCGGAGAAGCCGTTTTGGGAGATCTGTCGGTGGTTTCGTTCGGTTTGTTGTTGTGCCTGTTTCTCCGCCGGACTGGAAATTTATGGTGTGCGGTCGGCTTTCACCTGGGATATGACTGGGGTCAGACGTTCTTGTACGGTGTTCCAAATAGTGGCTTACTACCCTCCCAGAATCTTCTCAACGCATCGTTTAGTGGGCCGCGCTGGCTGACCGGCGGAACGGTCGGGCCGGAGGCCAGCATCTTTTGCCCGATCGTCTTGGCCATCGTGGCAATCGTATTCAGCTTGAAATACCGCGACGCGCGATATCGACCATTGAACGCACCGTCAGCTTCCTGAGTCGAGCCACGGAGAACGCAGAGGATCTCAATCGGGTCAATGAGTGTAACGAGGATTCATCGTACGCCAGAAGCTGCTTCGACAGCTTTTCGATGTGGCACCTACCTCATTGGGGCGGACTACTACGGCTCTTGCGTTCGATGCAACTTTCCCGGATAAATGGGAAACAAGCCTTGGCATCCGGCAGCTTCGGCACAACAAGAACAGGGTTTCCGGCACCTTTCAAAATTTCCCCTATTTAAATTCTTTAGCGTCCCACCTCCGGGCAATCCAGCCAATTCTGCTCGCCGCAGATGTTCCTCCTTCTGCTGTAGTCGTTTTGTAACTACGACAGCCTCCAGCAACCGAACGGTTCGACCCACACCAGGAGGTCGGATGCAACATCTTCAACCATAATTAGATAGAATCCTCAAAGTTCACTAAAATTCAAGAACGTGTTGCCTCCGTCTTCGAACCAGCAGGGTCGCGTGAAACGCTAGCGCGGTAGATCACTTGTTTTGGAAGCCTCGGTCCTGGCTCCAAACGCTCCAGTTGTTAATTTCGCTTTTTCACTATTTTCAGGAATTTTGACCGTTCGTATTTCGCTTAAAGTTAACTTCAATAGGTTGAACACTTCGGATTCTGTGACAGTTGTAGCACAGACATCGGCCCGAAACGTAATCCCTTACTTCCCACAACGTTTCTGGATAACTTCTGTGCGCCGACCACTCGGAAGGTAGCCAGACCAGTCAACGCAGACAATTAATCCCTGGAAAAACGCTTGTTATCGAGTTGGTTCACTTGGCCTTGTTGTACGTAGTAGTACGCGGCTTCGTACCCAGTTTGGCAGCAGCTGGACTCAAGTTGAGCCCAAGTTGTGTGACGCGAATATACTGCGATTCCCGTGAGTGTTCCCCCACATAGTGAATTTCATTCAGAATTGAATATCCCAAAACGTTTTGGTTATGTGGCGCTTTCTTAGTAAACTCCTGACTTGCATAATATGTCGAGCCCATCCGCAAACACCACGGCGAGGAAATCGAGCTTGAAGTCAAAAGCCAAGGGCGTAAGGCGCCACGTTACGATTCGCGAAGTGGCGAAAGCGGCCGGCGCGTCCGTTTCTACAATTTCCGCCGCACTGAACAATTCCGATTATGTCAGCGTGGACATGCGCAGCCGAATTGAAGCTGCCATCAAGACGCTGAAATATTGTCCGAACGACCTCGCGCGGGGCCTTCGGCTCCAAAAAACGCACTCGCTTGCGATCGTAGTTCCCGATCTATCCAACAACTTTTACATCGAGCTGGTGCGCGGGGTTAAAGACTATTCGGCCTCGGCGAGTTACACGGTGCTGATAGGAGATTCTCGAGAAAGTTGGGAAGAAGAACGAAATTATCTGGATTCGTTTCACCGGCGTCGCGTCGATGGAGTTGTGCGGGTTCCCGCCATGAACGCCGTAGGGGGAAAAGCGAGAGCCGTTCTGGGAAATCTTCCGGTGGTTTACGCGGACCGTCATCCTCGTGAACGTGACACGTATGTCGGTAGAGTGGGAGTGGACAACACGCAGGCCGCGCAAAGCGCAACATCCTATTTACTGAGCCTGGGACACCGCGACATCGGGAT
>Ga0209169_10001247_pt1 | contig 15434 bp, 13 predicted proteins | sample HubBroMetageWRM4_FD_188346 | JGI IMG/M metagenome (GOLD analysis project Ga0209169, IMG submission 188346) | Warmed soil microbial communities from the Hubbard Brook experimental Forest, New Hampshire - Hubbard Brook CCASE Soil Metagenome WRM 4... | ecosystem: Environmental > Terrestrial > Soil... | reverse complement strand
TGTGCCCGAGGCAATCCGCGCAAGTTTTCTTCGCAGCGATGGCCAAGCTACCTTGATTGAGTTGCTGCCCACCTCCACTCTTTCGCCCAACGAACAGATACGATGGGTGCGCGAGGTGCGCTCCTCTGATGCCGCAGCCATAACCGGCGTGCCCGGCGCCGTATTGCGCGTCGGCGGCGTTCCCGCACAACAAGCAGACTACGACTCGGTAGTAAGAGAGCGATTGCCGAGGGTCGTCCTCGGCGTCATATTAGGGAGCTTGCTGGCGCTCTTGATCGGGTTACGTTCTCTGATTGCGGCGGTGAAAGCAATTCTGCTCAATCTGCTCTCCGTTGGCGCTTCGTTCGGCGCCTTGGTTCTCGTCTTTCAGGAAGGCCACGGTAGCAAACTCTTTGGGCTCGCGGGAGGGAGCGGGTACGTATACCCGATCGTGCCGATTCTCTCGTTTGCCATCGTCTTCGGATTGAGTATGGACTATGAGGTCTTCCTGGTCGCTCGAGTCCTCGAAGAACGGCGGCGCGGTTTATCCGAGAGAGCGGCGGTGATCGAGGGCCTGGCACGGACGGCTGGGCTCATCACAAGCGCCGCGACAATTATGATTGCCGTCTTTACTGCATTTACCGTGGGAAGTTTTCTAGTCGTGCAAATGCTCGGCTTTACGCTCGCCGTCGCTGTGTTTATCGACGCTACAGTAGTGAGGATGATTGTCGGGCCAGCACTATTGCAACTTGCCGGCGATTGGAATTGGTGGCCTTTTGGTTTATATGGGGCGGAGCCAACTTCTGAAAAGGAGTTTGTCCCTTGATGGGCCCAGCGACCACCTGATTAAGCGATCCGATTTTATTTCACCTTATCTTGATCTTGTTGAGCGCTGGGAGCGCCGGACTGGCCGATCTCAAAGTCCTTGCGTCCAAGATTTGCCTTTGCCGAGCCCCCTTCAATTACAAGAATCGAGGAGCCAGGCTTGCCCTGCTGCTTCGCCTCCACTTGCGTTGCGGACCAGGCGCCACCGACCTGCCGCAGACCGTAGTAAATAAATTCCTTCTGCTGTCCCGTCCCGCGAGTCGTCTTCACTACATGCACAGGAAACAAAATGCTACGGTCAATCCACGATGTAATCGAGTCATAGTAACTCTGGTCTTGAGGGCCGGACGTGCTCTTCAGGACGAAACAATCCCTCGCACCATATTTCTCCGCCGCGAGAAGTTCCTGATGCTTCCAGAAGAACCAGTTCTCTACCATATCTTCATAGGAGAAATCTGTTCCCACTAGCGAGTCGTTCCAACGTTTGAATGGCAACGCGCTCGCAGCCTTCTGGCCAGGAAGTATCGCTTCGATGGTCATCTGTCCGCTCGCGCTCATGTGCAGGAGAAGACTCGTCTTATCTGCACCGGGCCCCGAAATCTCGCACAGCAGCCGCAGACCATCCGGAAACCAGTGAGCCTTAGCGACAAACTTGTAGTTCGTGCGCTTGCCATCGGCTTCAACCCGTGTGAGCCGCCCGCTCATGCGGTAGTCCAATTTTTGAATACGCTGGCGCGAGCCAGTAAGCACCGTTTCCAGATCAGGATTCGCAGCGAAGGCCTGGGAGGGATGGAGCAGCGACAACAGCACCAGCAAAACGATGGATTCTTGAATCACCCCAAACACACGACAGTGAGAGAGCATTAAGACGCGGCGCAAAAAGGTCATAGCTATATATACAGCCAAAATCTGTATAACGCCCATACAGGACGATGGGTAGTGATTTCCCCGAGCCGAGCTATGCGGCCCATTTTGGAACCCACCCCCCAACGCTATTGCTTAAAGACCACTGGAGGCCCGCTCACTCGTTTCCCTTTGAGGTCAACAATCACCTCGACCCGATCGGCAATCGTGACGAACGGAATGCCTTTATTCATCCCGTAGTCCTTGCGGTCGAACGCCATAGTCCCTTTGATCTCGCCTGAACCTGCGCCCCTGCCAGTGATCGCAAACGTCAGCTTCTCCGGTTTGGTCACGCCGCGAATGGTGAAATCGCCGTCGAACTCCACGGTTGTAGGGTCGATCTGTACAACCTTCGTGGAGTGAAAGGTGATCAATGGGTTTTCCTTCACGTCGAAGAAGTCTTTGCCCCTCAGCTTACCGTCCTTCATGCCGCTGCCGGTGTTCACGCTGTCTGCCTGAATCTTAATGTCCAAGACGGAAGTCTCAAGACTGGGCGATGTAAGTGTCACGCCGGCGTCCCACTTGTCAAAGTTGCCCGCGATCGCAACTGACGCCTTCACGTTGAACTTAATTGTGCTATCCGCGTGATTGATCTCGAATACAGGAACGTCTTGTGCACGGCTCAGCGATGGGAGCACGACGAATGCCAAAAGGCAGAGCAACGCGAATCGCATGCGGTTGAGTAGGAATCTTTTAGGCATTAAGCCTCCTCAAAATTGTTCCCGAGTGACTAGGTGAAATCTACGAGCGAGACAGCGCCAAGCACACTGGTAAAACTGCCAGTGAGCGGGAGTGCGTGCGGCTCGCAGGTTCGTTGCCTGAGAAGGATCGGTGTTTAACAAGCTTCACACTGCGAGGTTGTCCGATAATATCTTTGCTCAAGAGTCACGCATGAATTCTCCCACGCGCTCGAAGAAAGCACTTTCGAGGATTGCCGCGCTGACGAACTTCGCCCTCCTCGTGTGTCTAACGACACTGTGTCAGATGATCGTGTGTCAGACGATCGCGGCGCAGCAATCGACGTCAGCAAACTGGACCGCGGAACAGGACCATCAGAAGATGATGGATCAACTCGGGATCAAAGCGCTCCGCCCTGGCCCAAGCGGGAATGAAAATGACCCGAATCACGCGAACTACGATGAAGCGAAGGCCAATCCATATGGTGATCTGCCCGATGCACTCACATTGAAGAACGGGCAAAAGGTGACGTCGGCGAACGAGTGGTGGAATCAGCGACGTCCAGAGATCGTCGAGGAGTTCGAGCGCGAGGTTGTCGGCCGCATCCCGCCCGATGTGCCCAAAGTGACCTGGGATGTGAAGAGCACAGCCGATTCGAAGACCGGTGTGTTCCCCGTCATTCAGAAGCAGTTAGTCGGACATGTGGACAACTCGGCGTGCCCGTCGATTCACGTGGATATTGAAATGACGCTGGTCACGCCTGGGAATGCGAAGGGTCACGTGCCCGTGATGATCATGTTTACCAGCGCAACTACTCAGAAGTTTATCGCAAGCCACCCCCAATCTACGAAGATGATGGGGAGCGATCCGCCCTCCACTGAACAACTCATCGCCAACGGATGGGGCTACGCGTTACTCGACACCAGCAGCATTCAGGCCGACAACGGTGCCGGCCTGACGCAGGGAATCATCGGCCTTACGAATAAGGGCCAGCCTCGAAAGGCGGAGGACTGGGGCGCGTTGCGGGCGTGGGGCTGGGGAGCCTCGCGCGCTCTCGACTATCTGCAGACGGATGAAAGCGTCGATGCGAAGCACGTTGGCATCGAGGGCGTCTCTCGCTACGGAAAGGCCGCACTCGTAACCATGGCGTTCGACACTCGCTTCGCTGCCGCGCTGGTGGGATCCTCGGGGGAAGGCGGCGCCAAGCCATATCGACGCAATTTCGGAGAAGAAGTGGAGAACCTCACCGGCTCTCGCGAGTATCACTGGATGGCAGGTAATTTTTTGAAGTACGGCGCGGCCGAGGGCTCGGTCGGAAGCAAGAATGCCAGCAACTTGCCGGTTGACGCAAACGAACTGATTGCGCTGTGCGCGCCTCGTCTGACTTTCATCAGCTACGGCGTTCCAGAAATGGGGGATGCAAAGTGGCTGGACCAACACGGAAGCTTCATGGCGACTGTGGCGGCAGGTGCTGTCTTCCGGCTCCTTGGTGCAAATGACCTCGGAGTAAATGAGGACTATCGCAATGTGAAGATGCCACCAGTGAATAAGGGGCTACTCGATGGCCAACTCGCGTGGCGGCAACATGACGCGGGCCACACCGATGCTCCGAACTGGAAGTATTTCATCCCCTGGGCGGACAAGTTCTTTGACTATCATCCAACACCGTGGGAGCTTCCGGCCGATCAGCCAGTCTTTCGGACGGACGCAAACTCCTTGGTTGCTCACTCGCAGTTACTCGCAAAGGCAAAGCAGCCCGTGATCGACGTCTACTTCGAAGGTGACTCGATCACAAGAAGGTGGGGCGCCCTCGACTACCCAGATCTGCTGGCCAATTGGAAAGCAAATTTGTTCGGCTGGAACGCGGCAGACTTCGGATGGGGTGCTGATCGAACCCAGAACATCCTCTGGCGTTTAGAGAATGGCGAGTTAGACGGGGTCAACCCGAAAGTCGTCATTCTGTTAGCCGGCACAAACAACGTCGGCGATCTATCAACCTCTGGCCGGGGAGACGTGAAAGCAGACGAGAAGGCCGACGAAGTTACGCGAGGCCTTCAGGCGATTCTGCATGCCATTCAAGAGCGCGCGCCCACGGCGACAATTATTCTCATGGGAATATTCCCAAGAAACGACAACATGGCATTCATTCCCGTCATTGAGAGAATCAACCACAATCTGTCGGAGTTCGCGGATGGCAAAAAGATTCGATATTTGAATATTAACGACAAACTGGCCGACAGCGATGGCAAGTTGCTCGACGGGATGATGAATGCAAAAGATAAACTCCATCCCACCGCGAAGGCATACCAAATCTGGGCAGATGCACTGAAACCAATCCTAACGGAGTTGCTGGGACCTCCCGCTGCGGTGGATCACGCCCCGCCGCCCACAGGCGATCCCGCCGCAGGACCGTGAGGACGGTTGCTGCGCATCGCCCGTCGCTTCACTTGAACCACAACCCACGTCTGGGCTCTCGACTGAGCCTGCCGCAGAAGCGATCAGAAGCTGAAACGACCTCCGATTGTTGGAGCAAAGTTGTTGTTGCTGAAATAGGGAACGCCGGGGCCATGAGGGATGGCGATGGCTAGGCCTCCGGTCACCCAGGAATACGCAATTCCCGCATAACCGTCGAAGCGCTTGGTGAAGTGATGATCGGCATAGAGCGACCCCTCGTTGAGGGTGCCCGCGCAGGAGGCGCGGAAGCCGGCTGAGGCCGAGCACTCCGGCGGAAGACGGAAGTCGTTCTGCCGCTGTTGATACCACGCGAAGGTGAAATCGGTTTTGGTACCGTATGTGTACTTCACGCCCGTCCACCAGATGTTCACCAACTTTTCAGAATCAAGATTATTGTCTTCAACTCCGCTCATGTAATAACCGCCTTGATCTGAGGCGCCGACGCCCAACGGATTCGCCGGGTTATTCTGCCAGATGTATTCGTAGCCGGCAAAAAACTTGAACGGATCCCACTTATATTTGACCGCGACGATAATCCCGTTGTTGTCGGTCACGATGCCATAAACGGTGCCGTTCGGGTCGATCAGATTCGGTCCCAGGCCAGGCCCTCCGTTGATGGGGGTTGTATCGATACTGTCGGTAGTCGACTGATAGGGTGCCGACAGACTCTGCGGCCCCAGCAAGGGGTTCAATACGCTGATCGCCTGGTTGTAATGTTGGAAGACGAAGTCGGCGGAAAACTTGTGCTGGTCTCCCCCGATGTCTCCGCCGAGGTCGAATCCATAGGCATTGTTGTGCGCCGATTGCGGCGTGCAACTGAGGGCGGTCCAGGTGTTCCCGGCGGCTGCCGCGGGGTCGTAGCAACCGGCAGAACCGTCGGCGAATTTGTACATCGCGCCGAAATGGACCGGGCCATAGGCGAGGCGATACTTCAGGGCATCGTCCCAACGGGAGTCCTCGGTATCGCCGCCGCCGGCCATCGTGCCGTTGTACCCGATGTAGGAAAAGGCATAGGCTCCGCCAGCTGGATCGTACTGGAGCATCGCATCGGTGCCGAGAGCGCGCTGACGACCGAAGGTCAGCGTGCCGAAAATCTTGGACGATATACCTCCATAGTATTCATCATTGAAGGGTTGGCCGGCGCGCGCGCCGTCGATGGCAAACGAATAGCTGGCCCGGGGAAGGCCGTTGTTGACGATCTGGGTTTGCGAGGCATTGGCGAGCAGTCCGGACTGTGGATTGATGCCAGTTGAAGCGTTGAACACGACGGACCAGCCAGGGGCAAATTCTTCCTTGCCTCGGATGCCAAAACCGGTCTGCTGCAGGCTGTTCGGTGCAACAACGAATCGATGTTCATAGCCGTTTCGGTTCACCAGAGATTCGCCTTCGTAGTTATATCCGCTTTCCGGTAAGCCGTGGCTGACCCAGCCACCGCCGACGTCATAAGCACCGTACACCGTGATGCCGTGCCAGGTCAGCGTGCAATCAGTGGTGGCGAAATCGTGGCCGCTGACGCAGGGGTCGGGAGCACTGCGATGCATCTTGATGTCGACGTTGGCGTCATGGCCGGCCGCCAAGGTGATTTCGGTGCGCGTTTCATCCGCAAACCCTGTTTTCGCCGCGTGAATCTTGAAGCGTCCCAGAGGCAGGCCGGAGGCCTGATAGCGCCCCATGTCGTCGGTTTTGATCATGCGCGCTGCACCGGTATCGACGTTCTTGACGGTGACTGCGACATCGCGGAGGGCTGCGCCGTTTTGGTCCGTGACTACGCCGGAAAGGCTCGCTCCGGTTTGGGCGTGAGCAAAGGTCAACGATGAGGAAACCGCGAAAACAACCGCTGCGATAAACAGACACACTTTGCGCATTTCGATCTCCGAAAAATCACTTTTTGGACGGAACTCGAAAGTGTACATGAGATACAGTTACTATGTCTAAGACTATACATATATATGCGGTTATCGATGCGATCTAGTGGTGACGCAATTTCGAATTCTTTTGAAAGATCCGGCTGAGAGAGGACGGTTTTTGGACCGCACCACGACCCCGGACTTCCCGGTGTTGACCACGCCCAACCATCGGCTGTAGGATTTCGTCCCGTATGCCGAGGAGCACCAAGGCGAAGCCAATCTCCGAAGATTTACTTCATCTGCGCAACGCAGCCCTAGAACTCGGGATCAGTTTCCCCACCATCAAGCAGTGGATTTACAAAAAGAAAATTCGCAGCATCCAGACAGCCGGCGGGCATCACCGCATCCCGCAGAATGAAGTGGACAAACTCCTTTTCAAAACCCGCGGCAAGACGGAAAAAGTACGGAAAGACGCGACGCGTCGTGTCAGCGGTCGCAATCAATTAGTCGGACGGATCGACTCCGTCCGCATCAGCGGCCTGATGGCGGAAGTGAAGATTTCGATCGGCGGCCAGCAAATCACCTCGATCATCACGGCCGCTTCCGCTCGTGAAATGCAATTGAAGACGGGGCAGACCGCAGCCGCCCTCATTAAAGCTACCGAGGTGATGATTCTCCGCGTGTGACAACATCCGGCGGCGCGTTGTTCCGTGACGAAGTCAACCGGTGAGTGGCCGACATCGGGTGCATTTGCCTCGACCAACTGATGGAGGAGAAATAACCATGGGTGCGGCACTTCTCGGGTTTGAGAAGTGGCCTGCCCAAAACTCGATTGCCTGCATTCCCCCGCCCAGGCCACAGAATTATTTGTTCGCGTCCGGGAACAGGCTCTTGAAATCCTCCAGAAGAGTAGCCATCGCTTTGTCAAAATTCTTGCGTCCGGTCGAAGCCCTGCCAGAAGTCTGTACTCGCTCGGTGAATGACCACAGCACCGTGTGCGTCTTGGGATCAAAAATCGTCAGGATAAGCGGAGGCGACTCCGTGTAGTCGGGGACGTATCGGATTTCATAAACCACATCAGCGTCGGCGGGGCTTGGGACCAGTTCCCACTTTCCCCAGCTTTTTATCAGCGCGTAGAACTCGTTATAAGTTATGTTACGCACCCCAAGCCAGTTTTCCTCGCCGTTTTCTCCGTGGGAGATGAATACACGCTTCGCCGTTAGAATTTGCGTTGGGACCGGAGCGGCGGTCGGTTCTGGCGGCGTCTCCGCTCCTGAGGTTATGACGATTAAAAGCGTTATCGGAGTAATCAAACACATGTAAACCAAGAAAAAGACGACTCTTCTAGCGATTGTCACCCCGCTCTCTCCTAATGAACTCAATTCGCGATAGTCCACATCCGCGGTGCGAGTATAACGCGACTTTAACCTCAAACGACTGCAGTGAAAAAATTCTGGCCGGCTGCACCCGGACTTCCGCCTAATTTGCACCAGGAGCCGCAAATATCTTTACTTGTCCGAAGCCTTATTTGTCTGAAACCTTTTAAGCGGTTTCAGCACATCAAGGTCAATTTCATTCAATGCAATGCTTCGCGAGAAATCGCGCCGGCAAATTCTTCACAAAAAATAGAAGCGTGGACCAGTACCCAAAGATCCACGCGTTCACAGCTTCTATCTTTACTCTTGGCTCGCTCCCGTCATCTGGTGGGGACATCCCAGTTCCCGCTCCACCTGTCGTTCGGACCGCCCCACTGGCCACTGCCCCATCCTCGAAACTGCGAGCCGTCGATCACGCTGCCATCGTGATACTGGAACATGCGTTCGCGCCCGTTAGGACCACGCGCATAAATCCTCAACTGCTTCGCCTGACCCGGGGCCGGGTCACCGAAAGTTTTGTAGCTGACCCGATACATCCTGTTCGTGGCTGCCATCTGCTTCAGTTGGCCCGTGACATCAATATGTCGCCGCCGATTCCCATACTGCGCGCTGAGAATCAGATACTGGTAAGGCGCCGCCGTTATAGTTTCCGGCAGGAGTAACGAAAACACTAACGCGAATAGAATCGCTGGACGTTTCTTGATCATGTGAATCTCTCCTACTTTAAGGTGAGGTCGTCGAATCAGCCTTCACGCCACTCGAATATTAATATGAAATAGGCTCATTCGCATCTCCGCCCACGTGATACTGCGGATAAATCGAGGCCTGCCGAAAGTCATCACGATATACTTCGACAGCATGACCGGCAAACCTCACGTCTCAGTAATCGGAGCAGGAGCCTTCGGGGGATGGACGGCTCTTTATCTTCTTCGCGGTGGAGCACAGGTCACGCTGCTCGACACTTGGGGTCCGGGAAATTCGCGAGCGTCATCGGGTGGTGAGACGCGGATCATTCGCGGAGCATACGGTCCCGATCAGCCTTATACGAAACTAGCCGCGCGAGCATTCAATCTCTGGAAGCAGCACGAATTGCAGTGGAAACGGAAATTCTTTTTCCCCATCGGAGTGTTGTGGATGGCCGAGGCGGACGACGCATACGAACGTGGATCGCTCCCCGCCCTGCAAGAAGCAGAAATCCCGTTTGAACAACTCGACGTGAACGAACTCCAGCGCCGCTGGCCGCAGATCAATTTCGAGAATGTCAAGTGGGGAATCCACGAACCGGAAAGTGGGTATCTTCTCGCTCGCGCTTCGGCGCAGGCCGTAGTCGAACAGTTTGTCGCCGAAGGCGGAGAATATCGCCAGCTCGCAGTTACGGCACGCGATCTCGACCACGGCCAGTTGAAAGTTCTTACCCTCTCGGACGGATCGACACTCGTTGCAGACCGCTATGTCTTCGCCTGTGGCCCTTGGCTGGGGAAATTGTTTCCCAGCACGGTCGGCAGGATTTTCATTTCAACGAAGCAAGAGATTTTCTTCTTCGGCACGCCCGCAGGCGATCCACGCTACAACGAAGGGAATTTGCCGGTGTGGGCCGATCACAGCGACCACTTCATGTACGGAATTCCTGGCAATCAAGGGCGAGGTTTCAAAGTGGCGGATGACACGCGCGGGCCGGAGTTCGATCCCACATCAGGTGAGCGCCTGGTCAGCGAAGAGGGGCTGGCTGGAGTCCGTCAGTATGTGTCTTACCGTTTTCCTGGGATGAAAAATGCGCCGCTGCTGGAGACACGTGTCTGCCAGTACGAGAATACGACTGATCAGAATTTCATCATCGACCGGCATCCGGAAAACTCGAATGTATGGATCGTTGGCGGAGGATCGGGCCACGGATTCAAGCATGGTCCCGCGCTCGGAGAGATGGTGGCAAAGCTCGTGCTCAAAGACGGAACAGCGGATGCCTCGTTCCGGCTCGCGCGATTCGAACATGGCTCCAAAGTGTCATCTTGAGCGAATGACCTATGCCCCAGAATTCGCAATGCATGAGGTCTTTCGCTTCGCTCAAGATGACAACCCAGAGTAAAGACAGCGCTTTTACTGAATCTGAATGACGCTTTCTGAGCTGCTGGCTTTGAGCTCGTCTACTCGCGTCACGACATTGCGGGCGAAGGCAAACAGCGATTTCGCGTGGGGCGAGTTTTCTCCTTGAAGCACGGACGGAGAACCGCTGTCGCCCGACTTTCGAATCTCGGGATCGAGTTCCACGCTTCCGAGAAAAGCGATATCAAATTGTTTCGCTGTTTTTTCCGCGCCGCCGCGCGAGAAGATGTCGATCTCATGCTGGCAATGCGGGCAGACAAAGTAGCTCATATTCTCGACCATACCGACGATATCGACCTTCATCTGCCGGAACATTTCGATGGCCTTGCGTGCGTCCTGAAGCGAAACGTCAGACGGTGTAGAAACGACAATGGCTCCGGTCAATGGCACGGTCTGAATCAGCGAGAGCGCCACGTCGCCCGTTCCTGGAGGAAGGTCGATAATCAGATAGTCGAGCTGTCCCCACTGCACCGATCCCAGAAACTGCTTGATGATCGAATGCAGCATGGGGCCACGCCAAATGAGAGGCTTATCTCCAGGATTAAGGAAGCCAACCGAGATGACCTTGAGCCCATGTGAGTTAATGGGCGCGATCTGATTCTCGCCCATCACTTTTGGTTGCTCGTTGGTGCCAAGCATGAGCGGGACATTAGGCCCGTAGACGTCGCCGTCGAGCAATCCGACTTTGTGTCCCATTTTAGTAAGCGCGATGGCCAGATTGACTGAGAGCGTGGTCTTGCCGACTCCGCCCTTGCCGGAACCGACGGCGATGATGGCGTTGACGCCAGGTAAAGGTTGCGGAGTGGGCTGTTGCTGGCCCGGATGATGCGAATGAGCGCTCATTGGTTGATTATACGGGAGGGAGAACGAAGCTATCAGCCTTCAGCCGTCAGGTAGACCGGAGCGTCCGATCGTCTAGACTACTAAAAATCTAAAACCGATATCCGATGGCTTCTTCAGTAGTGCCCTTCTCCCACCTGCACTTTGCCACGAAACATGCGGTAGACGAAGACGAAATAGGCAATGACGAGCACAGCGGCGAACGTCCACCAAACTAGGCCGACGCTCAATCCGTGAATGCCAGCGGCAGTGTTGTATATAGTGAGGTCGTATTGGTGGTCGCGTGCAGGAAGCACAACAGGATAAAGTGCGAACGCCGCGCCCAGCAACATTGCAGTGATATAGAGGCTGGAGGCAATAAAGGCGAGTTTCTCTTTGCCCTTGGGATTCGCCCAAAGCATTACTCCGAGGCTCGCGACTACGGCAATCGGAATCAGTATTCCGATCTTATGCTTGTCGTAGTTATCCATTATTTCGGGCCGGATAAAGTAAGTCGCCACTAGCGTGCTGAAAGTCAGAAAAAACTGGAGTGGCCAGCATAACAACGCAAAACCGCGAGCGCGGCGGCCAAGATCCTCGTCGGTCTTGAGAGCGATGTAGTAAGAGCCATGAGCAGTCAGAGTCACTAACGCGACAACTCCGGTAAGCACCGTGTACCAATCGAGAATGCCTGTCTGTGGGCCAAGTTTGAAGTCGGTCCAGAGGGGCTCGAAGAAATAGCCGGTAGGACCGAGCGGGACTCCTCGCACCACATTACCCAATGCTGCGCCGAAAAATACGGCTAACAAAATACTGGAGCAACTGAAGATCACGTCGAAGAAATCCTGCCAAACATGGGAGTCGACGTGCGTGCGGAACTCGATCCCGATTCCGCGCAGAATCAGGAGCCACAGAACGATCGTTAGCGGAAGATAAAATCCGCTAAAGCTCGACGCGTAGAGTCGAGGGAAAGCAAAGTAGAGCGTGCCGCCCGCGGCGAGCAACCAGACTTCGTTGCCGTCCCAAACCGGGCCGATGGCGCGCAGCACGCGGCGGCGTTCGTCGTTAGTTTTGGCCGCGACGAGATAAATCGCGCCCGCGCCGAGATCGAATCCGTCGAGTACGACGTAGGTCGCGATCATTGCTGCGACGATCCAGAACCAGAGACTCGCCATATTTATCTTGCTCCGTTTACACCTTGTTCGGTTACCTTGCCTCCGTCGCCAGATGCAGATTAGATGCGTCGTGTCCAGCCACGGGGCCATGTTCAATTTCTCGTTTGAGCAAAAATAGTCCGAGAATGCCCAGCACCATATAAATTCCCATGAAGCCCAACAGAGTAAACATGCCATTGCCGGATGAAACAAGCTTGGAGTAACCATCCGCGGTGCGCATGAGTCCATAGACCAGCCAGGGCTGGCGGCCGAGTTCGGCGGTCATCCATCCCGCGGTATTGGCAATATAAGGAAAGGGCGCGGCGAGCATCAGAATCCAGAGCATCCATTTGGCATTGAAAAGTTTGCCACGCCACAACAGGAACGTAGCAACCACCATGATGGCTATGAAGAACGTCCCGAGTCCAACCATGATGTGATAGCTGTAATAAAGTAATGGGATGTTATCCGGCCAGTCCTGCTTGGGAAAAGAGTCGAGTCCGCGGACGTGAGCATTCCAACGCCTGTAAGTCAGCATGCTCAATACTCCCGGGACTTGAAGAGAGTTATCGATCTGACCTTGCTGTTCGTTGGGTTGACCTATGATAACTATCGGCGCGTTGGTCTGACTTTGAAATAATCCCTCCATTGCAGCCAATGTTGCTGGCTGGAGGTCGGTGACCATCTTGCCTTGCTTATCGCCGGTTGGGAAAATCTGTAGAACGCTGAACACGCATCCGGCAATCACCCCGGTCTTGACGAAGATGCGGGCGTGCGCCGTCCATTTGCCGGAGAGCAGATAGAAGGCGCCCACGGCGGTCATGATGAATGCGCCGGTGATTGCTGCTCCGCTCATATTGTGCGCGTATTGCCATCCGGCCCATGGGTTCAATACGAAATCCCAGAAGCTGGCGAGTTGAAGGCTGCCATCTGGAGCGGTGGCATAGCCTACGGGATGCTGCATGAAAGCATCGGTGGCGATGATGAAGTAGCCTGACAACCACGACCCTAAAAACACAGCGACGGCAGAGAGCCAGTGCGCTTTCGGGCTCAAGCGTTTTTCGCCGTAGAGAAATAATCCTAAAAACGCCGATTCGAGAAAGAAGGCGAACATGCCTTCCATGGCTAGGGTCTGGCCGATGACGCCGCCCGCATAACTTGAGAAATGCGACCAGTTAGTGCCAAACTGGAATTCCATAGGAATGCCGGTCACAACACCCAGTACAAAATTGATGCCAAAGATTTTTCCCCAAAAACGAGCGGACTCACGGTACACCGGATCGTTACGCCGCAGAGCGATGGTCTGGAGCACGACAATCAGCAGCGCTAACCCCATGGTCAGCTGCGGAAAGAGATAGTGGAAGGTCGCGGTGAAGGCGAAGTGGAGGCGATGAACCAGAAGCGCGCTGTCCATAGGTCAGGTCTCAGTAAGCCAGGTTTCAGGTCTTAGTTGCCCAGGTCTTAGTCGCCCAGGTCTCGGGTTGCCCAGGTCTCGGGCGCCAAGCCTCCGCTTTTAACTTTTCAGCTCAGCAGTAAGCTGAGTCAGGTCTGCATTAACTCGAATACACCTTTCTAACTTCTGCCTTCTTTTCGGCGCGTCGATTCCGCGCGTCGAATCTCCCTACGGTACTTAGCGTCTTCGTAGCGGCGTATCTCGTCTTCGGTCTCGGGGACAATAGGCGCGACTGGCAGGCGATTTCCGGCAGTGTCCACGGCGACGAATGTGAGGTAGGCGGAGCTGACGTGGAGACTTTGTTCGGTGTGATAATTCTCGACCCAGGCCTTGACGCCGACCTCCATCGAGGTGTGAAAGACGCGATTGACGGACGAGCGCAGAACGACAAAATCTCCGACGCGGACCGGGACTAGAAAATCCATGTGGTCGATAGAAGCGGTCACTACATAGGCGCGCGAATGACGATGGGCAGCCATGGCGCCGGCGAGATCGATCCAGTGCATGAGGCGTCCGCCGAGGAGCGCGTTCAGGGGATTGGCATCGTTGGGCAGAACGATCTCGGTCATCTCGGAGATCGATTCGCGCACTGGCCGCGGGCGGGGTTGAACCGGTTTGTCGAGTTCGTTGTCGCTCATAGATGGTCAGACATCGATCGTAGATACAGGTCGTCAGACAAGAACAGCATTTTGTCGCACTCGATACGCGTGGAGATAGCAGTTTGCGAGCGTCTGCACGCGCTGATCTGAATGAGAATTGATCCACAACTCGGTTGCCAAGTCGAAAATCAACTTTCCATGTTCAATTGGAGCGTGCGCTGACTCGCAGGTAAAACAGATTGTGATCTGCTCGGTGCTTACGCGTGAAATTGAAAAACGGATTGCATCCCAGTCGCGTTCTTGTGGAAGATGCGGACAGGCCGTCGCATAGCCTAGATTGCAGAATTCTCGGATGTGGATGTCTGCGACGGCTTGTTCCTCTCCTGAGGCGCGGCAGGTTCCGGTCCATCCTGCTCCGAGCGGGAGACGCGACGGATGCGGCCAAGAACCGTCGTTTAGAATTTCGCGCGGCACAAAAAAGGGGCAAGCCAAGTTGTTCCTCGCTGGTTCCTCGTGAGAAAAGCCATTGTATCGTGCGGCGTGATATGAATGGTGAAGATCAGGTGTCAGGTTTCAAGTCTTACGTTTCAGGCTTCGATACTTGGCTTTTCCTGACACCTGAAAACTAGCACCCGAGGCCTCGTCTATGGATCGTATTGCAATGTTGACCGAAATTCTTACTGCGAATCCTGCGGATTCTTTTGCTCGCTATGGACTGGCGCAGGAGTATTCGAACGCTGGACAAATCGAGCAGGCGGTTGAGGAATTCAAAACGCTGATCGAGAAAAATCCGGATTACACGCCTGCCTACTTCATGGCGGCGCAGGCGCTGGCCAAGGCGGACCGCGTCGATGAGGCCAAGCGCTGGCTGGTGGATGGCATTTCCTCCGCGCGCCGTACTGGCAATGCGCATGCGCAGTCGGAGATGACGGCCATGCTGGAAGAGCTGGGGTAGGAGCGGTTGCGTCAGCCTTGCTGGATGCTACACTCTCCTGTTCCGAAGGAGGCCGTCAGCGCCATGCGCCGTCTTACTTTTCTTTTCGTTCCTTTGTCATCGCTTTTGTTCTCGCTTCTATTTTCACTCCCTGCGTTCGGTCAGGCTAAGCATCCCTTCACTTTCGAAGACATGATGAAGTTGAAGCGGGTTGGCGAGCCGGTGCCTTCTCCGGATGGGAAGTGGGTGCTGTTTGCCGCGGTCGATGTGGATCTGGCGGCGAACAAGAAGACTTCGCATATTTGGATTGTGC
>Ga0209169_10001246_pt1 | contig 15450 bp, 12 predicted proteins | sample HubBroMetageWRM4_FD_188346 | JGI IMG/M metagenome (GOLD analysis project Ga0209169, IMG submission 188346) | Warmed soil microbial communities from the Hubbard Brook experimental Forest, New Hampshire - Hubbard Brook CCASE Soil Metagenome WRM 4... | ecosystem: Environmental > Terrestrial > Soil... | reverse complement strand
TCTGGTCCGCGGCGGCCCGCACGCCGCGCGCCCGGGCCAGGTACGCGGCGAGCGCGGCGCGCAACTCGGGCTGCCCCCGCGGGTCCCCGTAGCCGAAGGCCCGCCGCGGCGCGGCCGTCACCGCCTTCCTCGCCGCCGCCAGCCACGCGGTGCGCGGAAACTCGCTCAGGTCGGGCAGTCCTGCCTTCAGGCTGTAACGCGGCGATTCCCCCGAGTCTGGCACCGTCGCGGCCGGTGCCGCCATCGCCGCAGGCTCCGCGGCGGGGTGCTCGGCCACCCGGGTCCCGGAGCCCTGCCGGGCGGTCAGCCAGCCCTCGGCCACGAGCTGGCCGTAGACGTCGGCGACGGTGTTGCGGGCCACCCCGAGGTCGGCGGCCAGCGTCCGGCTGGCTGGCAGCCGGGTCCCGGCCGTCAGCCTGCCGGTCTGCACGGCCTGCCGCAGCGCGGTCTCGAGCGCGGCCCGCACCCGCGGCCCGGTCAGCTCGACGTGCAGGTCGAGTCCGGAGCCGACCGGCTGGTCGGCGTCGCGTTCCGGATGAATATTGGCCCATGAATTTTCCATCTAAATGGACCATAGACCTGGGCCTAAGCCTGGCTAGCGTGGAGGGCATGACAACGACGACGACAGAAATCCCGGCCCGGCTCGACTTCGACGCGCATGCCCCGGCGTTCGCCCGGGCCATGGGCCACCTGGACCACACCGCCACCAAGGAACTCGACCGGGTCGACTTCGACCCCAAGCTGCGCGAGCTCGTCCGGGTCCGGGCCTCGCAGCTCAACGGCTGTGCGTACTGCATCGACATGCACACCAAGGACGCCCGCGCGATCGGCGAGACCGAGCAGCGGCTGTACGGGGTCGCGGCGTGGCGGGAGACGCCGTACTTCACCCCGCGGGAGCGGGCAGCGCTCGCGTTCACCGAGGCAGTGACGCTGGTCGCGGACACCCGCGTGCCGGCCGAGGCATACCAGGCGGTCGCCGCCGAGTTCACGCCCGACGAGGTCGCCGCGCTGCTCGGCCTCATCGTTACCATCAATGCCTGGAACGCAATCGCAGTCAGCACCCGCGCCTGGGTGCCCGGCTCCTACCAGCCCTGACAGGACGCTCTGATGAGACAGCCAACCGACGCCGCCGCCCGTTTCCTGCAGCTGCACCGCCCGGGCCAGCCGCTGCTGCTGCCCAACCCGTGGGACATCGGGTCGGCGCGAGTGCTGGCTTCGCTCGGGTTCGAGGCCCTCGCGACCACGAGCAGCGGCTTCGCCGCGACCCTCGGCCTGCTGGACGGATCGGTGACGCGCGATCAGGCCATCGGGCACGCTGCCCAGATCGTGGCGGCGACGCCGCTGCCGGTGTCCGCGGACCTGGAGAACGGGTTCGCCGACGACCCGCAGGGCGTCGCCGCCACCGTGGCGGCCGCGATCGAAGCCGGGCTGGCCGGGTGCTCGATCGAGGACTTCACCGGGCGCGCGGATGAGCCGATCTACGAGGCCGGGCACGCGGCGGAGCGGGTGGCGGCCGCCGCCGAGGCGGCCCACGCGGGACCGCGGCGGCTGGTGCTGACCGCGCGCGCCGAGAACCACCTGCGCGGCAGGGACGACCTGGCCGACACCATCGCCCGGCTGCAAAGCTACGTCGAGGCGGGCGCCGACGTGGTCTACGCGCCCGGGCTGGCCCGCGCGAGCGACATCCGCGACCTGGTTGGGTCCGTAGACCGGCCGGTCAACGTGCTCGCGATGCCGGGCGCGCCGACCGTGGCCGAGCTCGCCGAACTCGGCGTCGCCCGGATCTCGGTAGGTGGCGCGTTCGCGTACGCCGCGATCGGCGCGCTGGCCGAGGCGGCGCGGGAACTGCGGGACGCCGGTAGCTACGGCTACCTGCGCTACTCTGCGATCGGCCGGGAGATCACCCGGGCGGCGTTTCCCGCCTGACGGCCGGGCGGCCGCCGGCGCCGCCCGCTCAGGCCGGCAGCCGGAACTTGGCGAACAGAGCCCGGTGGTCGCTGCCCGGCAGCTTGTGGACGGACGTGGCGAGCACGGTACAGCGCGGGTCGAGCAGGACGTGATCGACGGTGAACAGGGCGGGCCGGCCGCGGGGTTCCGGCCCCCAGGTCGGCACCAGGCCGTTGCCGACCCGGCTGGCGGCGTCGACGTACCCGAGACGCAGCAGCCGACGGAACTGGTCGTGATCTGGCGTTGCGTTGTAATCGCCAACGAGGATCACCGGCGGGTCACCCGGCGCGGCGGCCGGCGGAAGCGCGGCGAGCTCGCCGCGCCACCTCGGGGCTGCAGCCCACGACCACGGCGGGAACGGCGGGTGCGGGTGAACGCAGACGAGCTGCACGGACTGCCCGGACGGGAGGTCAAGCCGGGCCGTGGGCTGGGAGGCGTAGCTGGGCCCGATCGTCAGCCCCTCGCGCAGCGGGAAGCGCGCGTAGATGCCGCTGCCCCGGTATCGGTAGCCCTCGACCTCGAGCATCTCGTTGGGCAGCAGCTCGTTCAGCCCGGCCCGCTTCAGCTTGATCGTCGCTTCGTCGGTGAGCTCCTGCAGGAAGAGCACGTCGGCGCCGCTCGCGCGGACGAGCCCGACCAGGCTGGGTGCGGCCGCGCCGCCAGCTAGCAGGTTGATGGTCAGCACACTGAGCTCAGGACCGGTGGCGTCCGGCTGGCGGTGCCGGATCGCGCGCGGAACCACGGTGGCGGCGAGCGCGGCCGCCGCCGCCGCTGCGGTGACCGACGGCCCCTTGCGGCGCAGCAGCAGCGCGGCCAGGCCGGCTCCAGCTGCGGCATGCGGGGTCAGCGACATCATCGGCACCGCGGCCCGCTCCAGCAGGCGAGAACGATCAACTGCTGCAAGGCGGGCGACCGCCCAACCGGCGATGCAGCCCGCTACGGTCCACTCAACGCGCGGCGAAGGCACGGCATCATAGTGGCACGACTCCAGGACAGAATTGGACAGCTCCCCCGGTACTGGCGTGCCGGGATCTGTCTACTCAACCCGTCGGACCGGTGCGTTTCGGCCGGTCAGGGCCTGGTAGTGATGCTCGTGTGCGGTGCGGGCGGCTGCGGAATCGTCGGGTTCAGCCTGTGGAAATACGGCAGAAGCTCGACATGCCGGTACTGAGATTGCGGCTGCTGGCCGGTGGCTGCCCTGCCCGGCAAGCCAATCAGCGCTGCAACCGCGAGTACCCCGGCGCATCCTGCAAGCACATCACGCAGGACTTCGCTCCTCATGACCTCTCTAACTCCTGACCTGGGACAGAAGTGCCAGCCGGCAGCCTGCTTGCGCAGACCGTGTCACGCATTCCCAGCTTGACACGTCATTGGTAGGAAGGGGCGTGGCAACGGAAGAGGACGTGTTGAACCAACCCGAGTGGCTGGCAGAGCAGTTCGAGGCCCATCGCGCACACTTGCGGGCGGTGGCGTACCGGATGCTCGGCTCACCCAGCGAGGCCGACGATGCGGTGCAGGAAGCCTGGCTGCGGCTCAGCCGCGCCGACACCAGCGATGTCACCAACCTCGGCGGGTGGCTGACCACGGTTGTCGCCCGGGTGTGCCTGGACATGCTGCGCTCGCGCACGTCACGGCGAGAGGAACCGTTCGGCGGCTGGCCGGGCGAGCCAGGCGAGGCCGCCGCGCCGGCGGCCGGGGGAACCGACCCCGAACACGAGGTCATGCTCGCCGACTCCGTCGGCCTCGCGCTGCTCGTGGTGCTGGAGACGCTGGCCCCGGCCGAGCGGGTCGCGTTCGTGCTGCACGACATGTTTGCGGTGCCGTACGAGGAGATCGGCGCGATGCTCGAGCGTTCGCCGGGCGCGACCAAGCAGCTGGCCAGCCGGGCCCGCCGCCGAGTGCAGGACACGGCCACGGTGCCGGACACGGACCTGAACCGGCAGCGGGAAGCCGTCGGGGCGTTCTTCGCGGCTTCGCGCAACGGTGACTTTGACGCGTTGGTCGCGATGCTCGACCCGGACGTGGTGGTACGCCCCGACCGCGCTGCCGCCCTGGCTGGCTCGCTGGGCGAGGTCCGCGGCGCCGGGGACGTCGCGGCTAACTTCGCACGCCGCGGCGCCAAGGGCGCCCGGGTGGCGCTGATCAACGGCATCCCCGGCGCGGTGTGGGCTCCTGGCGGAACGGCGCGGGTGATCTTCAGCTTCACGTTCGTGGACGGGAGGATTACCGCGATCGACATACTCGCCGATCCAGGCGTCGTGAGCCGGCTCGACGTTGCGATCCTGAGCGGCTGACCCGCGTGGCATAGTGGCGCAGGCGGGGCAGACACGACGCTGGCAGGCAAGCCCCAATAGGCCGGTACCCCGCCGGTTGCCGTGCCACCGGCCTGGGCGGCGCTAAGCTTCGTTGCGATGCGAGGGCGAGCGCGGCATGAGTGACCGGCTGATCGGCCAGCCGCTGCCAGACAACACAGCCGATCACGAGTCCGGGCGCGGTGAAGCCGCCGCGCCGCAACACGGGGAAACCGGCGACGACGTGCCTGACCGAGGCGATCGAGATTCTGGCGCGCGCCAGGGACCCAGCGGGGGCCCGGGCGATAGCGAGCACCCCGAACCCGAGGAGAACCCCGGACCCGACGAGCCGACCCGGCCCGACGGGCACTCCGGACCCGACGAGCCGACCGGGCCCGACGAGCACTCAGGACCTGACGAGCCCGCTGGGTCCGGCGGGGCGGGCTCCGGGGGCCGGCATGGCAGCGCACCGGCCAAGGCCCGGAAACGCCGTTCGTTCTGGCACGAGCTGCCAGTGCTGATCATCGTCGCGCTGCTGATCGCGCTGCTGATCAAGAGCTTCGTCGTGCAGGCGTTCTTCATCCCGTCGGGCTCGATGGAGAACACCCTGCAGATCGGCGACAAGATCCTGGTCAACAAGCTCGTCTATCACTTCAGGAGCATCCAGCCCGGCGACGTCGTCGTGTTCGACGGTGCGGGCTCGTGGACGCCCGAACCGCCGTCGCATCCCAGTTCCGACCCGATCGTCCGGGCCTACGACGTGACGCTCAAGCCGCTGTTCGAGGCGGTCGCCGGGCTGTTCGGCACGGCGCCGGGGCAGACCGACTTCATCAAGCGGGTGATCGGCGTCCCGGGTGATCATGTGGTCTGCTGCAACGCCCAGGGCCTGGTCACCGTCAACGGCGTGGCGCTGCACGAGCAGTCATACCTGTACCCGGGCGAGACTCCCAGCGAGGCCCCGGCGGGCTACTCCGGCCGGTTCAACCTCATCGTGCCGCCGGGCCGGCTGTGGGTGATGGGCGACAACCGGGCGGTCTCCGACGACTCCCGGCTGCGCCAGAGCGACCCCGGCCACGGCACGATCACGGAAAGCTCGGTCATCGGCCGGGCCTTCATGATCGTGTGGCCACCGTCCCGGTGGCGGATCCTGCCGATACCCTCGACCTTCCTGCAGCCCGGCATCGTGAAGCCCGGCTCGTCCGCCGCCGGGTTGCCTGGTGCAGCACCGTCTGGCGCGGTGCGGATCGAGCCCGCGGCGCCGTTCCTGCCGCTGGCGGCCGGGTTCGCCGGGGCCGTGCCGCTGACCTTGCTGCAGCGCCGCCTGCGACGACGGCGCTGGCGCCGGCGTACGCCTGACGCGGGCTGAGCTGCCTGCCTGCCCAGGCGCGCGGGTCCGACTGAGCTTATGCCGAGGCTGCCGGCCCGGGCTGATACGGAGGCTGCCGGCCCGGCTGAGCCACCTGAGCCTCGCGGCCCGGCTAAGCCCCCTCGTCAGATTCGGGGCGGCAACGGGTGCCGGGGCTCGTAGATCGGCAGTTCCGTGCCGTCCGGCAGCCGGATCGCAGCCACCAGACCCCAGCGCTGGTCGGACACCTCGGCAGCGATCTCGACTCCTTTGGCCGCCAATTCGGCGAGGGTGGCGTTGATGTCATCGCACATCAGGTACAGCTGGTGGTAGCCGTCGCCGTCTGTTGGATGGACGGCCAGTTCGGCCGGTGGCGCAGCGAAGATCAGCCATCCTCCGCCGGCGTCGACCGACGGCAGCTCGAGGACATCGCCAAGGAACGCGCGGACCTTCTCCGCTTCCGGCGAAAATACGATTGCGTGCAGTCCATTGATCACACCGCAATTCTACCGCCATCCGCGGCTGATTGGAGGCTCGGGCCTATTCCCCGGCGTACCGATTCATGAAAGTCATTCGATTATTCCTTTAACTGCCGCTTCCAATGGAATATGCACAGCTCTCCACGGCGGACGCGAAGCCATTCCGTGCTGCATGGCAAACTGCATACCGAGCGCGGTCCTGTGACCGCCTTGGGCATGCATTCAACTGCACGCGCCGACGTAAGCGCGTTGGGCCGTAACTGACGACACATCGCCGCGTCGTGGACCGGCGTGCCAGAACGCCGGCGCCCACCACGGGTCGGCGTGCCAGAGCATCGATGTGGCACTTGCCGCGGACACTGGCTTGCCACATGCTGGGGCGTGGCGTGCCACCGCACGGTGGCCGGGGCCGCGCGGTGGCACATCAGACGCCGCGGCGGGCCGCACGATGGCGCGTGCGAGCGGCCCGCCAGGGGCGCCCGGCCGGGGGGGAACCGGGCACCTGCCCGGCCTTTTCGGACAGGCAGGAACACGGTAGCACGAACGTATGTTCTAATCAAGACGGCTTCCCATCCAGCACGTACGTGTGTTCTAATAACCTGCATGTCTCAGGCAAGGTATGGCCTCTGGCCTCGATCAGATGTTACCTCTTGGTGCCGTCAAAACGGTCGAAGCGACCCTTCGGGAACGGTCGGCCACCCGATGACCTGCCAGAACCGTCGCGACAGCGGCGCGGCGTCTCGCCACCTCGGTGGAGAGGTGCCGCACCCGGGTGTCGCAGCGGCTCCGCACCCGCGTGTTCGAGGGTGGCGGTGTCAGCGCGGCGGCCGGGTTCGCCCTACCGCTAGGGCAGGCGCGGCCGCCGCCGATCCGCGACTATCAAGATCGTTACTAGCCCCGCAGAGCAGGCAGCGGGCACCAGCCGACGGTAGCGCGAGGCCGCGACTGACCAATGCCCGGGCACCCTGCTGAGCCAAACAATAAGGAACCTTTCCTCGCGGACAGCCAGCACGCGCCAAATGCTAGAAGGTGAGACGTGAGAACGCACTCTGACAATCCCAGCAGCCAGAAAGGCCGACGCCTCGACGACCTGAAGAGCAAGACGGTCGAACTCGAGCGCGAGCTCGACGACGTCCGCATGTTGCTGAAGTGCGAGCTTGCCCGCGGTTATGACGAGATAGATATCCGCGACATCCGAGAGCGGATCGGCGAACCGGACGCGCGCACAGAAACGCTCGTTACCCAGGGCCGGCCCGGCGCCTACCGGCCGGGCCTGTCGAACCGAAGCAAGCTGGCCATCGGCATCGGGCTACTGGCCGCGCTCATCGCGGTTCTCGCGCTAGTGCTGTCCAGCAGCGGCGCTTCGTGGCCTGCCAGCGTGGCGACGGTGCAGAGCGAGATCACCAAGGCATGCCAGAACCCGGACGTGAGGTCCGAGCCAGGCCAGGTCGACTTTGCCTGCGCGCAGTCGACCAGCCAGATCCTCTGGGTGTTCTCCCTGCTGACGAGCGGCAACAACCCAGACTTCAACGACACGCACAGCGGCAGGCTCGGGCTGGAGCCCATCGCGCCCACGCAGGGCGGCCAGATCGCGCTCTCCCTCAACCTGCACAACCCCTACAACCCATACAACCCGATCGACAGCCTCGAGGTCGCTGCCCGGGCGATCAACAGCATCATCGGCGGAGCGACCGTGACCGGCAGCGACGGCCAGGCGGTGGTCCAGGCCGGTCTCGAGAGCGAGCCCGCGAACTGCCTGCGGTACACCGGTTCGGCCGCGATGACCTCGCGGACTGGCTTCCCTCGCCTGTGCGCCAAGCCGGTCACGCCGGCGGGACAGGTCGCGCTGGTAGCCGACGTCTACCAGAAGTGGATCGTCGGGGCGACGCCCAGCCAGGCGCAGGCCGCGGCGCTGCTGTTCCAGAACTCGCACAATCCGGGGAATGCGCAGGTCCAGGAGATCCTCAGGCACGTTCCCGGCACAGCGCCCGCGGCGTGAACCGGTAGTCCCCCACTGGCTCCGTCCAACAAGAGAGAGGAGAACCCATGCTTTCCGCGAGCAAGCCGAGCTGGCAGAAGGTGACCGCGCTCGTGAGCCTTAGCGCGAGCGGTACGGTCACCGGGTTCTCCTTCGTGCCCCACTCGCCTACCGACCTGATGTCGCCGACCAGCATGCCGGTTCGGCTGATGGCACTCGAGCGATCGGTTCAGCCGGCCGCTTCGGGCGATGCGGCGCTGCGCTCGGCCATCGTCAACGTCGCGAACTACTACCTCCGCATGGCAAAGGGCAAAACCCCGGCCGAGATGGAGGCGATCATCTGGCAGCACGACAGCATCGACGGCGTTGACCACGGCGAGTCCTGCGCCGCGTTCGCCAGCCTGACGCTCGAACTGGCCGCGCAGGTGGTCGGGCAGCAGAGCTGGGTGACCGGAGGCACGTCGTACCCCTGGCCGCTGCAGAAGTGGGCCGACGTCCGGGTCGACCCCAATCCGGCCTCACCGAACATCATCTCGGTGCTCCAGGACGCCGAGGCGCACGGCCGCTGGCATCCGCTGGGCGACGGGTACCAGCCTCAGCCCGGCGACTGGGTGCTGTTCGACAACCACGTCGAGGTGGTCACGAACTACGCCGACGGCACGCTGCACACGATCGGCGGGGACTCGCTGCCGAACTTCTCGGTGAACGCCCACGAGTATCCGGCTTCGCTTCCCGGGGACGGCGTTGTGGGCTTCGTCAACAACGGCGATGTGCCGGCAGCCGCCGCCACGGCAGGTTCCGGCACCAGCGGCGCCGGAACCGCCAACACCAGCGGCGCGACGGCGACGACCACGAACAACGACGGATCGGCAACGAACGACGGGGCGGCAACGAACGACGGGGCGGCAACGAACGACGGGGCGGCCGGCGGCGCGGCCATCCCCGGAGCAGCGACGACGGCGGCTCCCGAAAGCCGCCCCGCACCGGCGCCCGAGCACCGGGCTAACCGCCCGGCGACGGCGGCCTCTGTTCATCCATCGCGCGCGCTGCCGACGGTCCCGGGCGTCGCAACCACAGCCAGCAACGCATCCGCAACCGATGACCCGGCGGTACCTGGCACGCCTAGTTCCATGATCCCGGTGGCTTCTTCGCACATAGCGCACCAAACCCACCGGGACCATGGCCAGGCGCATAGCCAGACACCGGTGCGGCCTGGCGCGACGCCGCCGCGGCATGCGCATGCCGCGCACGGGAGCCAGCCGAAAGCCCCGGCCGCCGCGACCGCCAACGTGCCAGGAATGGACGGGCCCGCCGAATCGGCCAGTACGGCCCAGACCACGGCCTCGGGCTCCGCCGCCATCCCCGGCGTGGCAGGGCATCAGTCCACGGCGACCACCCGCTATCAGCGCCATCAGCCGACGCAAGCCGCCGCTCCGGTTCACGACACCAGCTCTCAGCAGGCGTTCATCGATGAGATCGCCCGCGGGGCCATCGCCACACAGCAGAAGTACGGCATCCCGGCGGCGGTGACGATCGCACAGGCGATCGACGAGTCCGGCTGGGGTCAGAGCCGCCTGGCAACCCAGGACAACAACCTGTTCGGGATCAAGGGAGCGGGCCCGGCGGGCAGCGACTCGCAGCCGACACAGGAGTACCAGAATGGTCAGTGGGTCACGATCAACGCGGGGTTCCGGGTGTACGACAACGTCGCCCAGAGCATCGACGATCACGGCGAGCTGCTCGCGACCAGCGGGTACTACACGCGGGCGATGGCGAACCACAACAGCCCGAACGCGTTCGCCAACGCGCTGACCGGCGTCTACGCGAGCAATCCCCACTACGGCAGCGACCTGGTCCAGATCATGCAGCAGTACAACCTGTACCGCTACGACGGATCAGGTACCGGGGCAGGCGCCGCCGCCGGATCGGGGAGCGGTTCTGGGAGGACCGCCGACGCATCAGGGACGGGCGCGGGGACCGCCGCCGACGCCCCGGCCACCCATGCCAGCGGCCCGGCCAAAGCCACCGCCAAGCCCGACAAGCCGACGCACCCCTCGCTGCCCGGGCTCATGCCGACGGCCTCCCCGTCACCGGCACCCACACCGACACGATCGGCATCGCCAAGCCCAGCTCAGACGGGGACGGGGACGGGGACGGCCCAGCCCACGCCGGCGCCATCGTCCACGGGCACCGCCCAGCCCACGGCAGCACACACACCCGCCGGTGCCAGCCAGCCCACGCCGACGGCCACCGCCCACCCCACGGCACCAGCCACGCGAAGCGGACCCGCGCGCCCGGAGCGAACCTCCACCCCGTCCACGACGAGGCGCCCCGCACCAGCCCCCACTCCTACGCCCACGCGGTCGGCGCCCTCCGGGGCCGCGCCGGCGGCTTCGTCGACGCCGATGCGGTCCGCGCCTGCCGCTGCTGGCCAAGTGCCAACTCCGAATATCCCGGGGTGGGGGCCGCCCGCGCGGTCGACCTCAACGCCGCAGGCGAGGGTGTCGCGGACGCCGCAGGCGCGCAGCTCCCAGACGTCACAAGCACGGACGCCTCAGCCACGTACCTCCCAGACGCCACGGGTACGCGCCGCACGGACGCCGGAGCCGCTCGTGTCGCCGACGTACGACGCGGGCTGGGCCGCAGGCTCGGGGCTTGCCGTTGGGACGGCATTGACAGAGCTAAGGCGCCGGACCAAGCGCGCGCAGCGGAGCAAGGCGGTCGACCCGGACGACCAGCTGGTGTCCACGACGATCTCGTCGACACTGACCACGTCCGCCGATCAGCCGGCCGCGCCGGAACGGCCGTGGCCGGCCGAGCCCGATCCGGACCGGGCTCCGGTCCGCCGTTACCAGCACCGTCTGCCGGCCTCGGTCAAGAACGACTTCGTCGCCATGGCCAGGGGCCGGCTGCTGCACGGCGAGCTGCTGTACCGCGACATCGCCGACAACGTCGGCTTGAGCTGGGAGCTGCTGGCCGCGTGCGACTGGATGCAATGCCAGGCCAGGCCGCGTTACTCGCCGGTGCACGGCGAGAAGCTGGGAGCCCGCAACCACGACGGGACCGTCTACTGGTCCCGGTCGGAGGCTCTCGGGCAGTGCGCCATGGACCTGGTCGACCTGGCGGACGCCGTCTACGGCATTGACCTGACCACCGAGCTGCAGCTGTCCGTCGCGGACCTGGCCAGGGTCTTCGCCGCGTTCCGCTGGGGCGCGCTGCTCAAACGGCACCGCACATCGGCGATGGAATTCCCGTACTCGGTGGCCGGACTGACCGTCCAGCACATGAACATGCGCTGGCCCAATATTGGCGATCCGAATACGCCAGACAAGCCGGGAGCACGATTCCGCAAGCCTTTTGGCGCAGTTCCCATCGTGCTGAGCCTGCACTATCCGGCGACCGTCTAGTTACCCGCGCGTCGAAGAGGAAGAAGGTGGAACGGTGGCTCGACTTGTGCTCTTTATGCTGAGCTTGCTGACCGGCAACAGGTCGCCGCAGCGCGAACTGGCCTGGCAGCAGGCTGGTAGCTCGTACGGTGGCAGCCGGGTCATGCCGCGCGGCGAGCCGGACGGGTCCGAGTCCGGGCCCCGCACCGGCGACTGGCCGGATCGGCCGACCCTGGACCGGCAGCCCCCGGACCGGCAGCCCCCGGCCCGCCGCGAGCCCGGCGGCCCAGCCGGGCCGCCGCGGCGGCGGCGCATCTCGCGGTGGGTCAAATGGACCGCGGTGATCGCGGTTGGGCTGATCTTCCGCAAGGCGATCGCGTCCCTGGCACTGGTCGCGCTGTCGGCCGCCCTGCACGTGGTCGGCGTCAATGTGCACCTGCCGAGCATCAAGTTCGGCTGGCCCTGGCAGGCGAGCACGAGCGTGGTCCACACCACGACCACGAACACCGACCTGGGGCCGTGGGTGCTGCAGAAGATCGAGGGGATCTCCAAGCCCGCGCTCGGCCGCGTCACCTTCAACTTCCTGTTCACTCACAAGGTGTCCAAGAACATCGGCCCGTGGCCGTGCTGGTACGCGAGCACGTTCTACGCAGTCGGATACGCCTCGGCCACGGTCGATCTCAACCCCGGACCGTCCTGGTGGGCGCCTGCCACGGACCACTACGCGCTGCGGGTGCTGAGTCGCCCGGCGGACGGCAAGCCGGGAAGCGTGAGCGTCAGCGTGGTCCTGCCGCAGCCTCAGCTTCCGCAGTCCGTCCACGACGTGTCGATCGATAACCTCCCGTCCAAGCCGGTATCGACTCAGCACAGCTGGACCTATCCGGGATTCGGCTGCGGCGTTCTGCTGCGGCCACAATTTGCCCAGTCGGTGCTTTACGCGCTGGCGCAGCAATTGGCGTTCTACAAGTCAACTCACACGCCGCAGATTACCCGCCCGCTGATTAACGCGGCCGAAACCGAGGCAGCGCAAACAATCAGGAACAATTTCATCCAGCCGACCCTGAACGCTTTCGGATATAAGCTCGACAGTTTTGCGATCACCTGGGCTAAGGGCTGACTTGTCACATGATCTGGGTAGATTATGAGCAAATACGGCACCTCAGCTACCACGATCATGAACGAGGCCGCACTGCGGCGGGCTTGGTGCACAGGGAGGGTTCGGTCCGGAGTGAGCCTGCGCATTGCGGTCGTCGGCGGCGGCATCGGCGGCCTGGCGACCGCGGCGTTCCTGCATCGCGCGGGCCTGGACGCGACCGTGTACGAGCAGGCCAGCGAGATCAGGGAGATCGGCGCCGGACTGGTCGTGGCGCCGAACGCGGTGCGGCTGCTGCGGCGGCTCGGCCGAATCGAACTGTTCCGGGAGACGGCCGTACCGCTCGAGGTCGGCTGGGAGTTCCGCCGCTGGCAGGACGGGCGGGTGCTGTACTCGCAGCGGATGGGCGCCGAGTGCGAGCGGCTGTACGGCGAGTGGTGCTACACCACGCACCGGGCCGACCTGCTGGACACCCTGTTCTCCGCGGTGCCGGAGCCAGGGCCGCGGCTCGATGCGCGCTGTGTGCGGGTCCGCCGTCATGGCGGCCGGGCCGAGCTGAGCTTTGCCGACGGCTCGACCGCCACCGCCGACGTCGTGATCGGTGCGGACGGCACGCACTCGGTGGTCCGCGATGCGGTGCTGAGCGCGGAGGCTCCCGAGCCGCCGCGGTTCTCTGGGGTGTGCGCGTACCGCTGCCTGGTCCCGGCGCAGCGGGCGCCGGCGTTCGCGCTGCGGCCGGTGCAGACGCTCTGGCTCGGACCCGGCCACCACTTCGTGCACTACCCGATCTCGGCCGGACGCTACGTCAACGTGGTCGCGTTCGCACCGGCGGGCGACTGGCGGATCGAGTCGTGGACCGCCGAGGGCAGGATCGAGGACCTGCGCGCCGAGTTCACGGGCTGGGACCCGCAGCTCACCAGCCTGCTGGCGGCGGCCGACCGGACCGGCCGGTGGGCGCTGCTGGACCGCGACCCGCTCCCCCGCTGGACCGACGGGCCGCTCGCGCTGACCGGCGACGCGGCGCATCCGATGTTCCCGTTCCTCGGGCAGGGGGCCGCGCAGGCGATCGAGGATGCGGCCGTTCTGGCCAGCTGCCTGGCCGCCGATCCGGGAGACCCGCCGGCCGCGCTGCGCCGCTATGAGACGCTGCGCAAGCCGCGCGCCTCCCAGGTCCAGCTGCTCAGCCACGCCCGGCTGGACGCCAACCACCTGCCTGACGGGCCGGAGCAGCGGGCCAGGGACGCCGCATTCGCCGGCGCGGACCCGCTCGCCCACAACGCGTGGATTTACGGCCACGACCCAGAGGAAGACGTAACGGAGCCCAGTCGCTGATGGCGTCGCGTTCCGGGCTCTATGGCTGGACCACGACCTTGACGGGATCGCCGTCGCGCTCGGCAACCACGCGCAGGGCCTCGGCGATGTCCTTCAGCGGGAAGTGGTGAGTGACCATGTCGGCGCCGCGGATCTTGCCCTGCGCCGCGAGCGCGACCGCCCGCTTGACGTTGTTGCCGCCCTCGCCTCGTGAGGTGTGGATGCTGATGTCGTTGCGGACGATCGCGGACAAGTCGATCGTCACCTTGTCGCGGTAGAACGCGACGATCACGATCTTGCCGCCGCGCTTGGTGGCCTGCGCACACTGCTGCGGCGCGTCGAGGCCGCCGGAGCACTCGATCGTCATGTCCGCGCCGGCGCCGCCGGTGAGCCCGAGCACCGCCTGCACCGGGTCGGTCTCGCGGGCGTTCACCACGTGGTCAGCGCCGAGCCGGCGGCCGAGCTCGAGCCGGGATGGGCGGGTGCCGACGAGGATGACCTGGTTCGCGCCGAGCGCCTTGAGCACCTGCACCGTGGTCAGCCCGACCGGCCCCGGGCCGAACACGGCCACATCCAGTCCGGCGACGTACCCGCCGGCGACGTCGAGCCCGTACAGGCCGGTGCCGGCGGTGCTGATCAGGACGGCGTCCTCGAAGCTCAGCGACGGCGGTAACCGGTACAGCGAGCTGACGTGGTGCACCGCGTACTCGGCGAACCCGCCGTCCGCCGTCATGCCGGTGGCCCGGTGACCCTTGGCTCTGTCGCCGTAGTTCAGGCACGCCGTGTACTTGCCGATCAGGCAGTTGTCGCAGCGCCCGCAGCCGCGGTGGGCCTCGATGCACACCCGGTCGCCGGGGGCGAACTCGTCGACGAGGCTGCCGGTCGCGGCCACCGTGCCGGTCCACTCGTGCCCGGGGGTGTAGTCACCGAACGGCGGCGTCTGCGGGAACTGGCCGTCGTAGATCTTCAGGTCGGTGCCGCACATGCCGCACATCGCGACCTGCACCAGCACCTCGTCGGGCGCTGGCCGCGGGACCGGGCGGTCGACGACGCGGATGTCGCCGGGGCCGAACAGCACCGCTGCGCGCATCGACTCTGGGATCTGCGGGCGGGCCGGCGCGCTGGGCTCGTCGGTCATGGCGGGCTCCCATCGGTGGCGCGATCTGCCCCCATCGTGCCTCTTCTTGCCACATTTGACCAGAAAACGCCCGCTCTCGGCGCGCTCGCTCAGGCCAGCTCGGTCAGGGCAGGCCGGTCAGGGCAGCTCGGTCAGGGCAGCTCGGTCAGGGCAGCTCGGCAGGGCCGGGCGTCTGCTTCAGGGCGTCAAGGAAGGTCGCCGCCCAGTGCCGCACGTCGTTTTCGAACACCCGGCGGCGCATCGACCGCATCCGGCGCCTGGTCTCTTGCGGCGACATCGTCACCGCCCGGATGATCGTGTCCTTCATGCCGTCGATGTCGTGCGGGTTGACGAGCAGGGCGCCGCCGAGCTCGTCGGCCGCGCCGGTGAACTCGCTCAGCACAAGGACGCCGCTCTCGTCGTTCCGGCAGGCGACGAACTCCTTGGCGACGAGGTTCATGCCGTCGCGCAGCGAGGTCACCAGCATCACGTCGGCGGCCAGG
>Ga0209169_10001245_pt1 | contig 15455 bp, 14 predicted proteins | sample HubBroMetageWRM4_FD_188346 | JGI IMG/M metagenome (GOLD analysis project Ga0209169, IMG submission 188346) | Warmed soil microbial communities from the Hubbard Brook experimental Forest, New Hampshire - Hubbard Brook CCASE Soil Metagenome WRM 4... | ecosystem: Environmental > Terrestrial > Soil... | reverse complement strand
GACCGTTTTCCTGCTACTTCGCCGGCCTCCAGCATCTGGAGCCGACCCGCGCCATCGTCACCAGTTGCCTGGAGCCAGTGTTTAGCATAGTGATTACAGCACTTGCGCTAGGAGAGTTAGTGAAGCCGATGCAGACGGTCGGAATTGCTTTGGTGCTGGGGGCAATTGTGCTGATCCAGTTGCCAGAACGAGCGTCTCGGAGCGCGGAGTTGCTGGTTGAACCGATCGAATGAGTCGCGGCCGTTGGTCGATAGTCCATAATCGTTCGCGAATCGTCGAGTTCCCAACGGCTAAAGACTTTTGACTAACGACTATAGAAGAACGACCGGCCAGCTACTCCAGGCTTTTGCCCTTCGTCTCCGGAAGTTGCGTTGCCATCAAACTTGCCAGGAGAAACGCCGCTCCGCAGAGATAAAAAGCCCAGCTTAGTCCATTTGCTTGGCCAATCCGGCCGATTACGTAAGGTGCGATCGAACTCAAGGCGCGCGCACCGTTATAAGTGAAGCCCAAGGCGCGCGCACGTACTTGAGTGGGAAATATCTCGCTCGCGATAACGCCAGAGCCAGAAAAAAAACCCGTTCCAAAGAAAGCGACAATTGTTCCGAGCACAAGCAGTGCTGCTTGCGAACGAGCTAAGGCATACAGAGGTACAAGCAAAGCGGCGGCAAAAAGATAAAGAATGAAAGATCTGCGCCGGCCCAGATGGTCGGCAACCCATCCGAAGCTAAGATATCCGGGAAACATCCCACATAGATTGAGCACCAGGAGAAGGGTAGTGGTGCCCATGATGCCAAAGCCACGTCCGCCTTGTGCAACTGGAAGCGAGAGATAAGGAGGGATCCAGGTGAACAGTCCCCACCAGCCGAACAAGCCAAAGAAATTGAGTAGAAGAAGGACGATGGTGCTTTTGCCGTAGGGTGCACGAAAGATGAGAAAAAAAGATTCAGTGCTTTGTGGACTCTGCGACGCCGGTAGTTCAGACTTCTGGTCTTGCTCTGCCCGCCTGCGATGTTCCATCCACATCTGCGATTCGGGCACGCGACCCTGTATCCACAGCGTAATCAGGGCGGGCAGAATACCTACAAAGAACACCATGCGCCAATTCGAGTAACGTAGAACTACGCCAGCAACTACCGCGGCGAGTGCATAGCCGATTGCCCAGGAACTCTGCACCACCGATATCGCCTTCGCGCGCAATTCATCGGGCCAGGTTTCTGCGACTAAGGCTGCACCTGTGTTCCACTCACCTCCCATGCCGAGTCCGAGGATGAAACGAAACACCGCCAGCATAAGCACGGTAGTCGAGAGGCCGGAAGCGAACGAGCAGATCGAGTAAGTGAGAATGCTGAGCATCAGCGCGCGTTTGCGTCCGACTCGGTCGGCGAGGAAGCCAAAAAATATGCCGCCAATTCCCGAGGCCAGCAAAGTGAGCGTGTACAGAAGGCCGGATGTCGCTTTCGACATTCCCAGATCTCGCATCACGTACGTGAGGACGAGTGCGTAAAGCATGGCGTCAAAGGCATCGAGCATCCAGCCGAGAGCGGCGGCGAGGAGGGTGCTACGCTGGACCGAGGTGGCTTGCTTCAGGAGTTGAATAGGGCCGATGGCCATGCGGGAGGGATTGTAGCAGCGACGAGCTTGATGGTTAGCGTTTTCCTAAAGTCGAGCGCGGGAAAGCCATAGAATAGGCTTCGCGATGCATTGTTTCAACCGAAGCCTCTTACTGACTCTATTCGTATTGACAGTGGGTATGTCGGTAAAACGATGAAAAATGACTGATACTTCAGGAACGAACCGTCATCCCTCCCAGCCGCCGCAAATACCTCTGCGCCTTCCCCACATCCCGCCCGATCTGCTCCTTCAGCGCTTCGACCGACGGAAACTTGATCTCGTCGCGCAGCCGATCCAGAAAATAGAGTTCGACCTCGGTCTCAGGTGAAAGTTCAAGCGGATGGAAATTCAGCAGATGCGATTCAATGGCAAATGAGTCGCTGCCAAAGGTCGGACGGTTTCCAACGTTAGTAACGGAATCAAAGCATTCGTCGCCCACGCGGGTGCGAGTGATATAGACGCCATCTTTGGGGACGAGTTCTTCGTAGCGCGCGAGGTTGATGGTAGGCACGGTGTACTTCGATCCGTAACCGCGTCCTCGGCCAGGTGTAGAGAGAATGCTGAAAGGACGCGCCAGCAAATGGCGTGCCCGGCTGACCCGACCTTCTGAAAGTAGCCTTCGGATGTGGCTGCTCGAGACCGACTCACCACGGAGGCGCATCTCGGGATAATCGTGGACCGCAAATCCCATTTCCTGTCCCAGTTCGCGCAATACTTCAATGTTCCCCTCGGCTTTGTGGCCAAAATGAAAGTTGTAGCCTTCATGAACCTCGAGAGCATGCAGACGCTTCTTCAGAATCTCATGGGCGAACTGGTGCGGTGTCATCAGTGAAAGATCGCGCGAGAATGGAAGCAACAGGACCACGTCGACACCAGTGGCTTCCAGTAGACACAATTTTTCTGGAAGCGGAGTCAGTAGTTTGAAATTGTGGTCGGGACGCAGGATGCGGATGGGATGAGGCTCGAAGGTGACAACGACCGACTGCGCGTTCTCTGCTTTCGCTCGCTGTACAATCTCGTCGATAACATGCTGGTGTGCGCGATGCACACCGTCGAAGTTGCCGACGCTGACCAAAGTTGGACCTAAGTCGCCCGGCACGTCGTCGAGATGGTGGAACGTTTGCATCGGGAAATGTTTTTACCGCCGAGACGCAGAGAACGCCGAGAGAAAACCTTACTTAAGAAAAAGCCCGGCGACCTCTGCGTCTCGGCAGTGAACTCTAAATTTCAAATGCCAGTTTCATTCCATCAAATGCCAACCGTACGCCCGGCGGTAGTGTGGCGTCAGTCGCCTCGTGCGCCAGATCGTGGCAAATGTGCGTGAAAAATGCGCGCTTCGGTCTTACTTCGTCCACAATCTTCAGCGACTGCTCGATAGTCGAGTGCGTAGGATGCGGCTTGTAGCGCAGCGCGTCTAAAAACAAAATGTCAAGACCGCGCAGCTTCTCCAGCGTCTCAGGCGGCACTTCGCTGTGATCGGTAAGGTAGGCGGCCGATCCGAAACGGAAGCCAAGGATTGCGGTTTCGCCGTGGATTACCGTCAATGGTTCAATGCGCGCGCCGAATAGTTCGATCGGGCCTTCCATCGGATGCAGTTCGACTTGCGGCAATCCGCCAAACTTATAAGTAGGCTCGAAAATGTAGCGGAACATGTTGCGCAGAAATTCGCAAGCTCGCGGACCGGCGTACAGAGGGAGTTTTCCCGGCAGATGCTTGTACGTCAGTGGGCGCAAATCATCGATGCCCAGGATGTGATCGGCGTGTGTATGGGTATAAAACACGGCATCGAGCTGGGTAATCTTTTCGCGCAGGGCTTGTTCGCGGAAGTCGGGCGTGGTGTCGATCAGTACATTCCGATCGTTGTAGCTGATCATTACAGACGGGCGCGTGCGCCGGTCGCGCGAATCTGACGAATGGCAGACGGCGCAGTCGCAGCCGATCGTCGGTACTCCCACCGACGTGCCACTGCCTAAGACCGTCAGAGTCGCCTGCATCAGCCGTTTGTACCTGTGCTTGGGCCGGGTGCCTGAGGAGGATGCGCAAGCGCGTTGGTCACCTCTACGTATGCCATGCGCAGTTCGTAGAGGCAGTTTTGCAGAAATCCTTTTTCCTTCGGAGTGAGGTTACCCTTGGTTTTTTCAGCGATCATGCCTAGCGTGTCAATCGTTTGCCGTGCACCGATCAAGTCAACTCCGGGCTGGCCGCCCTGTTCGTGCATTAATCCGAGCTGCATCATAGCCGTCATATAGAGCGACGCCATGAAGCGTTCAAAACTCATTTCCAGCTCTTTAGCCGAGTGGCCACTTAGTTCAACTTGCGCATCCAGATCGCGCGACGACTGCTTATAGGCGTCGTGTTGTACCTGTTGTTCCGAGACGCTAGGTGGTTCGGGGATATCGGATTCGGGCGCGGTTGCTAGTGGCGCGGGCGCCACTGCAGGCATCTCGGAAACACCTGCTGGAGCGGTGGCCGTTGCAGCCATCGTTGGAGCGCTCGTTGCAGCGATAGGAGGCGCTATTTGTTCTTCGACGGAATCCGATCGCAGTTCTCCATCGGCAGTGAACAGACGCTTGTCGCTTACCTTGAACTCGCTTTCTTCTTTTCTCTTTTGAGCCATATGGTCTACCTATCTCTCGAAATTCTGATTCTTGAATTTTGCTTTCTTGAAAATTATTGTTTTCATCGATCGAATTCAGACGATTGGAAGCGAGGCTGCCTTTAGCGTCGCCGTCCCCGCACGCAATTCTTTTGCAACGGCTTCGCGTCGCAAATACCCCAATGCGATGGAGCGATCTCCGTTCAACAGAGGTAAAACCGCGCTGCTTGTGATCTCTCCTACGTCCTTTTCGTCGGCCAGGATCTTTGTACTCGGCTCGGGCAATTCGCCTTCGACCGCGAAGGCGGTGAACTGCCGATGAACTGCGCCGCGTGAGCGAATCCGCTCCACGATCTCCTGGCCGAGGTAGCATCCCTTGGTGAAATTCAACGCGCGCGTTTGGCCGGTCTCCTGGGGCAGATCGCGGTCGCGAATGTCCACACCAAATTGCGGGACGCCGCGAGAGATACGGAATAGATTCAGCGCCGTCGTCCCAACCGGACGCGCACCCGCCTTGACGAGCGCATTCCAAAGTTCGTTCGCGTGCTCGGGAGCAATCCACACTTGCCACGACTCAGCAGCTTCCTCGCCGGAGCGCAACAGAGTGACGGGCTTCTCGTGCCAAGTGAGATCCTCAAATTGCAGAGGTGCGAGATCTGGAAGCGCTATGTGCGCGCGTTCGAGAACATGGCGCGCTTCAGGTCCCGTAAATCCGACTGCGGTGAGCATCTCGCTGACGTCGGCGATCTCAACATCGTCGGCAATGATGTAGTGATCGAACAACTGCAAAACTTTTTCCCGTTGCACTCGCTCCGTATCCACGAGCAAGGAGTCGCTACGTTGAAACGCGTAGAGATCGGCCTGAATTCGGCCCTGCGCGTTTAGAAGGAAGGCATATACGCCGCGTCCAGGCGCAAGATCGCGAATATTGTTCGTGACCATTCCGTTTAACCACCGGACGCGGTCACTGCCGGTCACCGCTATCTTAGCCCGCGAGCTGAGGTCATAGACGCCGCAACCTGCTAGCAATGTCTGAAATTCGGTGCGAGGATCGCCGAAATCGACTGCGACAGTTGCGCCGCCCTGCTCAGTTCCATTCGCCCCCGGAAGTGTCGTCGAAGTCATAGGCTCAAGCCTTGATTATAGCGAAGCACGCAGTTCGACAGGATATGGCTGCTAACCAATACTTGAGCCATGGGTTTATGAATGGTTCGAGCCTGTGCTAACGTTGCCAACGTGAGCATGAAGAAACGTATTGCGGTGATCCCAGGTGACGGCATCGGGAAAGAAGTTATTCCCCAGGCTGTAAAGGCTATCGAAGCCGCGGGCGCTGTCGTTGAATTGAATTCTTTCGATTGGGGAGCCGACCGCTATCTCGCCGATAAAGTTACGGTTCCGTCCGATGGTTTCGCGATGTTGGGCAGGGATTTTGATGCCATTCTCGTCGGCGCTTTTGGCGATCCCCGGGTGCCCTCCAACATTCACGCGAAGGAAATTCTGCTGGGCATGCGCAGCAAGATGGACCTGTTCGCCAATGTCCGACCAGTGCGCTTAATGGATGCCTCGCTCTGCCCTCTCAAAGGCATCGAGCCGGAAGACATCGACTTCGTCGTGATTCGAGAGAATACAGAGGGTGTTTACGGCGACCTCGGTGGAGTCTTCAAGCAGGGAACACCTGACGAAGTCGCCATCCAGGAAGATATCAACACCCGCAAGGGAGTCGAGCGCATCATCCGTTACGCGTTTAACTACTGCGTGAGCAACAAGAAGCTCGATGGTTCGCCTCGTCACCGCGTGTTGATGTGCGATAAATCGAACGCTATGACGCATGCCGGCAGCTTGTGGCAGCGGGTATTCAAAGAAGTTGCGGCGGAGTATCCGCAAATCCAGACGCAACACATGTATGTGGATGCGCTTGCGATGCAGATGGTGCGCGATCCGCGAGGATTTGATGTCATCGTCACCAACAACATGTTTGGTGACATCCTTACCGATCTCGCCGCTGGATTGCAGGGTGGTTTGGGCATGGCGGCCAGTGGAAACCTTCATCCTGGAAGAACATCTATGTTTGAGCCCGTGCATGGTTCAGCGCCTCCGATTGCGGGGAAGAATATTGCCAATCCTTTTGGCGCAATTCTGACGGCAGCAATGATGTTGGCGCATCTGGGAATGTCCAGCGAGGCGCATAAAATTGAATCAGCGGCTCTCGAAGCCGTCCGTCAAAAAAAGACGACTAGCGACATTGGCGGAACGCTGGGCACACGCGAGGCAGGCGAGTGGATCGCGGATAGAGTATCGCGCGGCTAATTATCCTTGGTATCAAGCGTGTTTACCGGCGAGCAGCGCCAGTTCTCGCCACTTCCAATGGCAATCCACATCAACGAATCCGATCTCGCGCAGCCATCGTAACTGAGTTTCCAGATCGAGGAGCTTATTTGAGGGATCCTCCGTCTCCGGTGTTTTGTCGATCTCACGCAAAAATTCTGCGTGCAGAATTGGCGTAGGCGAAGACACATGTTCGAGATTGCAGAAGACGCCACCGGCATTCAATAATCCGTGGATTTCGGCATAGAGTGAACGTTTGCGATCGTGTGCAAGATGATGAATAGCGAAGCTGGATATAACCGCATCGAACTTGCCCAGTTCGGGAAGTGAGTTGTCGAGGTTGTGAGCAATCACCGTAACTGAAGAATCGCTAGCAAAACGCATTTTAGCTGCCTCGATCATGGCCGGAGAGAAGTCAACCGCGATTGCTTCGGTGTTCGGATACTCGCGTTTTGCCAGGGCCAATAGTCGTCCATCTCCAGTCGCCAGATCAAGAATTCGGCGCGTTGTTTGGGGAATAAATTCAAGCAGTGTCGATTCCCCCTCGGTGCGATGTGGAATAGAGTCGGCTCGCTCGAGGTAATCAAGGGCGTGATCGGCTCTGTTCCACAGATTGACGGAAGTATCAGCTGGCATATTTCGAATCCAGAGACAGTATAAACTCGACTTAAATGGATAACCCCAAGGTGTTTGCGCAGCAGTTTCGTCGATGGTTTTGTGGATTCGCTCTGCTCGCGGTGTTTGTTGGGACTGTCTGGAGTCAAACGACAGATGGGACCAGCGCGTCACAGGGCCAGTCAGCAAAGCAGCAGCCTCAGTCTCCGCCCGCAGCAAGCGACGATACCTCCGCGGCGCAGGAAACGATCGTCTCGCCAAAGGAAGCAAAGGAACTTTTTCGTTCGGTAGATGAGATTCTGAAATTTGCCAGCCAGGATACGGATCTACCGATCGAGCGCAGCGTCAAACGTAAATTAGCCAACCGTAACCAGGTGCAGTCTTATCTTGAAAAGAGCATGAAGGATGACAAAGATGCGAAGCGGATGGAAAGATCATCAGCCGTACTTAAAAAATTCGGGCTGCTACCGCGAGATTTCGACTTTGGCAATTTTCTAGTTGCGATGCTTAAGGAGCAAGTAGCCGGATATTACGACTTCAAAACGAAAACTGTGAATTTATTGAACTGGGTGGATGCCGACCAGCAGAAGCCCGTCCTGGCGCACGAACTGACCCATGCCCTTCAGGACCAGTCGTTCGATATCGACAAGTGGATGAAGGCATCGGAGGAAAATGCTGATGGAAAAAAAGAAGACAGAAAAGATAAGAAGAGAAATGAACCAAGTCCGGCCGATGTAGAGAGTGACGAAGATTCTTCGGCCCGGCAGGCAGTCATTGAGGGCCAGGCCATGGTTGTCCTGCTCGACTATTCCCTGGCTCCGCAAGGAAAAACGGCGCTCAGCTCGCCACAGCTTGTCGAAGCGCTCGAGCAGGGTATGTTGACGGGGACCCCGGATTCTCCGAAGTTTCGGGATGCTCCCTTATTTTTAAAGGAAGAGCTAACTTTTCCATATCGCTACGGGCTCGACTTTACCCTCGCCCTCGAGAAGGCTGGCGGCAAAGAATTGGCTTATGCCGGTGCGTTCAAGGATCCTCCAAAGACGACGCGCGAAATCATGGAGCCCCAGACATACCTCACGCATGAGAAGTTGGAGCCGATGAAGATGATCGATATGGAGAAAGATTTCAGAGGCTACGATCCCTTCGACATCGGTGCGATTGGAGAATTCGACGTTAACCTCTTAGTCGAGCAGTATGCAGGTCAAAAAGAGGCTAAGACTGTTTATCCGGAATGGCGTGGCGGATACTACTTTGCAGGGAAGCCGAAAGCGGACAAGTCCGCGCCCATTGCAGTGTTGTATGTTTCTCGTTGGTCAAGCCCAGCGACGGCGGCTGAGTTTGCAGCTGTCTATGCGAAATCGCTAGCGCAGCGATATCAGAAACATCAAGGGCTGGCTGCGGACGGAAAAGTTGCAGAAAACGCGCCGCCGGTGGATTCCTGGAGAACCTTGCGCGGACGTCATGCATGGCTTACGGAAGAAGGCATTGTGCTGATCGAAGTCCGAGGCGCCGAAATACTCATTAGCGAAAGCTTGGATGACGAAACGACGAAGACGGTCGAGGCGGACTTCTGGCCGGAAGAAAAAGCGGCGCCCACCAAGCCCTGAGCCCTATCTTGTATAATCAACGGTTCCGCAGCAGTTAGTCATTTCCATCCCATCAGGAGCGCAATTGCAACAGGCAGAAATAGGCATTATCGGCGGCAGTGGTTTGTACCACATGCCGGGGTTCAGTGACGCGCATGAAGTGCAGCAGCAGACTCCGTTCGGTGATCCCTCTGATGCTTATATTCTGGGGACCCTTGACGGCCGCAAGGTGGCATTTCTCGCGCGCCACGCTCGCGGACACAAACTTCTGCCAAGTGAACTTAATTTTCGCGCCAACATTTACGGTTTTAAACAGTTAGGAGTCGAGCGCATTGTTTCAGTTTCAGCCGTGGGTTCGTTGAAGGAAGAGCATAAACCGCTCGACTTTGTGATCCCGACTCAGTTTTTTGACCGTACCAGACACCGCGTCGATACTTTTTTCGGTGACGGAATCGTGGCGCACATTGGATTTGGCGATCCGGTATGCGGCGAAATGACAAAAGTGGTTCGCGATGCATGTAAGGCCGCTGGCGTAAACGCGACGTTGGGCGGAACCTACATCTGCATGGAGGGGCCGCAGTTTTCCACCAAGGCCGAGTCAAACGTGTATCGCAGCTGGGGTGCGGACGTTATCGGTATGACTAACTTGCAGGAAGCAAAACTGGCTCGTGAAGCGGAGATTTGCTACGTCACGATCGCCATGGTGACGGATTACGACTGCTGGCATCCCCATCACGATTCCGTAACCGTGGAGCAGATTGTTTCCGTGCTGGTTAAGAATGCCGAGAACGCTGCTAAAGTGGTAAAAGCCACAGTGTCGGCGATGCCAAAAGCACGCTTCTGCAAATGCGGGCGTGCGCTGGCGAACGCCATTCTGACCGATCCAGCCAAGATTCCTGTCACAACAAAAGAGAAGTTGCACCTGATATTAGGAAAATACTTGAAATAGTCGCGGATGGCTTGTTAGGTCGTCAATGACCAACGACTAACGACCGTCGACTAGCAAAAGACAGACTTACGGAGACTCATGAGCATTCTAGTAGTTGGTTCCGTTGCCTTTGACACAATTGCCACGCCTTCCGGCAGCGTGAAAGACATTCTGGGTGGCGCTGCAACTTACTTCGCGCTCGCCGCCAGTTACTTCACCGAGGTGCGAATGGTTGCGGTCGTGGGCGAAGACTTTACGCCCGAAAACGAATCCGTACTGAAAAGGCGTGGCGTCGATACGCGCGGCATCGAGAGAACCCGAGGGAAGACCTTTCGTTGGGGCGGACAGTATCTCGACAACCTCAATGAGGCCAAGACTGATTTCACGGAACTGAACGTATTTGAAAAATTTCACCCGCGCATCCCAAAAGAATATGCGGATACGCAATTCCTCTTTCTCGCAAACATCCACCCAACGCTTCAAACCGCCGTGCGACACGAGATGAATGGTGTCCGATTAACCGGCGGAGACACCATGAATTTCTGGATACAAGGCACGCCCAAAGAATTGGCCGAAACGTTGAAGCTCGTAAACGTGTTGTTGATCAACGATACCGAGACCAAGATGTTGGCAGCGGAGAAAAATCTTCCGCGAGCGGCGAACAAGGTTCTCGCCATGGGCCCGAAAGCATTAGTGGTCAAGCACGGCGAATACGGGGCGACTATTTTCTTCCGCGAAGGCGCATTCGGAATCGGATCGCATCCTTTTCGTGCCCCGGCGTTGCCAATTGAAGAGGTAAAAGATCCGACGGGAGCTGGCGATTCCTTTGCCGGTGGATTTATGGGATACATCGCATCGCAGGGCGAGATTAATCGCGAGGTGCTGAAGCGCGCTCTGTTCTACGGGGGTGTGATGGGATCGTTTGCCGTGGAGCGCTTTGGAACGGAGCGGTTGCAGAATCTTACTCGTGAGGAAATCGACGCGCGCTTTCAGATCTTTCGCGAGCTCACCCACCTCGGATAACAATTATTCTGAATCCATGGCAGAGCGCACGGTGAGCATGTGAGATTGCAAAAAGAGTGACCGCAACAAAAGCAGCCGCAAAAACCGAAGCCGTTCCCGACCTAAGTGTCCCCCGCTTGGCTGGGATCGCGGCCCTCGTGTCGCTGTTTTCATTTTTTTATTATTTTCAACACAGCGATCTTCTTCTATACGGTGACGCAGTCGCGCACATCAACATTGCGCGGCGCGTGGTCGATTCGCAGACTCCCGGTCTGCTGCAATTGGGGACGGTGTGGTTACCGCTACCCCATCTGCTCATGATCCCGTTTATCTTCTTCAATTCGATGTGGCAGAACGGCGTTGGCGGCTCAATTCCGTCGATGATCGCCTACGTGTTTGGCGTCGTAGGGATATTCCGCCTGGTGCATGGCATGTTGGAGGCGGACCTCCGTACGAAACCGGCGGCTGGCGCGGGCGCATGGGCCGCTGCATTGGCCTATGGAGCAAATCCGAACCTGATCTACATGCAGGTAACAGCCATGACCGAGTCCATTTACTTGGCGTTGTTTATATGGTCCGTCGTGTACTTCGCGGAATTTCTGCGGAGCCTGCCCAAAAATGGCCATGGGCAATCGACGAAGGTGGCAAGCATCCCGCTGTTCCGTTGTGCCTGGTGTCTGGCTGGCGCCGAACTCGCGCGCTACGACGGTTGGTTCCTCGCGGGAGTGATGGGATCAGCTGTCGTGGTCATCGTTCTTCAGCGATCGCGGAATCACGCCTTAGACGAAGACGAGCACATCTCGCGCCGGACGGCGCTAAAGTTTTTATTAGGAATTGCTGTGGCTCCAATCCTGTGGCTCGCATACAACGGAGCAGTCTATGGAAACGCACTCGAATTCGCTAACGGTCCATATTCAGCGAAGGCTATTGAGCAGCGCGTGGGCGCTCCGAATCCAGCGCTTCACAATGCCAGTGTCGCAGGTCTGTATTTCTTGAAATCGGCACAGTTGAATATGGCGGAAGGGAATTGGGGGCGGTTCTGGCTACTGGCAGCCGTTTTGGCGTTGGCATTCGCGGCATGGAAAATGCGGGCGCAATCGCCGCCGCTGATCTTGCTTTGGGTTCCGCTCGCGTTTTATTCATTGTCGATTGCATACGGTTCCGTTCCCGTTCATGTTTACACGTGGTGGCCCTTTGCCACTTTCAATCAGCGTTATGGACTGCAGTTGTTGCCGATGTTCGCGGTTTCAACGGGAGTGTTAGTCGCTTCAGTTTTTAGCATCAGCGAAAGCCGGCGACATACTGGCAAAATGGTCGCCCTGATTCTTGCGCTGGTTGTTGGCGGTTATGCTTCGGTATGGAAGGCGGAGCCTGAGTGCTTGCAGGAGGCGCGACGGAATTGGGAGATTCGCAATCCTCTGAACGTTTCCGTGGGGCACGTGGTGGCTCTTTTGCCGCACAACTCGCGATTTCTGATGGACCTCGGCGAACATGTCGGCATTATGGAGCAAGCTGGCATTCCGCTGCGTCAGGTCGTGAATAACGAAAATCACCGTCCGTGGAAGCGTCCATCAGATCCTGAAGGCCTCTGGGAGCGAGCTCTCGCTGATCCAACGCGCTATGCGGATTTTGTGATCGCGTTCGACGGTGATCTGTTGGATCAAGGCCTAAATCGCGCTAATCTGGCTATCTTGACGGAAATCCACGCGACCGGCCAGCCGCATGCGCGTATCTATGTACCTCGTACTACCCTGAATCAATCGCGTTAACCCTTCCCGATAAGCCCTGCGGAAAGCACGGGACTGCGATGATAGAATCCGCTCGAAGCCAGGGCGCTGCTATGAACCCAATCCATCCAATCGTCCAACTAATGCGCAACGAACTGGGTGTAGTGCTAACTTCTTCGCTGGCGCGACTGCTGCTGGCGGCGCTGCTCGGCGGAATGATCGGCCTCGAGCGGCAACTGCGGCATAGACCTGCGGGACTGCGCACAAATATGTTTATCTGTTTCGGCGCGGCGATGTTCACGGTACTGTCTCGGCAACTAGCGGGCGTGGAGTCGGACAGCGCGCGGATCGCGGCCCAGATTATCCCCGGGATCGGCTTCATCGGAGCGGGCTCGATTCTGCACGCTCGCGCATCGGTGACGGGTTTGACGACGGCGGCGACTCTGTTTGTCGTCGCGGGTGTGGGGATGGCCGCAGGCGGCGGTCTCTATCTCACAGCCTGCTTCGCAACATTCATCATTCTTGTTTCGCTCGTATTGCTGGGACGAATCGAGGCGGCGTTCTCACTAAAGATGTGTACTGCCAGCTACGAAGTCACTGGCCGTAACGTGGATTCTATGTTGAGGGAGGTCAACCGTCTGCTCGATGCAGAAGAACTCACCATGCAGAGCGTTCACGTTGCATCCGCCGATCCCGATTTCCGTATGGTGTTCTCGGTGAATTGCGAGCATGAACAGCAAGGTGCGTTTTTCATCCATTTGCATGAGTCGAGTGCCTTTGCCACCGTGACGTCGCTTGGGAGCATAGAACACGAATGAGCGCGCCACGAACCGAAGAGACTGAATCGAAGCGCATCGCGACAATTCCTTTTACGAAGGCCTCGGCTTGCGGCAACGATTTTCTGATCGTCGATGGTGCTTACGCCTCCGCGGACCTGGCTGCGATTTCCCGACGACTGTGTGATCGCTATCGGGGAGTGGGCGCCGACGGCGTGGAATGGTTGTTTCCTGATGCAGAAGCAGATGTTATGGCGCGGCTGATCAACGCAGATGGTTCCGAAGCGGAGATTTCTGGCAACGGCACACGCTGCGTGGCGGCGGAAATTTGTTCGCGAGAGGTAAAAAAAGAAGTTGTGGTTCGCACTGGCGCTGGACTCAAGACATGTCGGCTCATCACGCGAGAAGGCTCTACGTTTGAGTTTGAAGCGGATATGGGCAAGCCGGAAGTGGGCGAACAGTTGACGATTCAAGCTGTATCACCGGTCGCTGTCGGCACGAAGGTTTCCATGGGGAATCCGCACTTTGTAATTCTTGGAGAAAAGTTTCAGGAGGGCTGGCAACGGCAGGGCGCTCTGATCCAAGCACAGCCGGAATTTCCGCAGGGCGTGAATGTGGTGTATGTGGTGGTGCGAGGCGCGAACGAAGTAGAGATCCGCATGTTTGAGCGGGGAGCAGGCGAGACACAGTCTTCGGGCACGGGTTCGTGCTCGGCGGCCGTAGCTGCGATCGCGAGCGGGCGTGTTACTTCGCCGGTGACTGTGATTGCGCCTGGAGGCGCTCAAACGGTGCGCTGGGAGAATCGAGTCTACCTGCGAGGTCCAGCAACTCTCATCTGCCGCGGAGAGTTCTTCGTTTAAGATCAATTTCAGGTAAGTCGAACCCAGATGGTTTCCCCTTTCCAGAATTCGCGAAGAATCAAACCGCGCACGCTTCGGCCTGGTGACAAGATCGGGATCGTTGCGCCCGCGTCGAATGTGAAGCGCGAAACGCTGGAAGCCGGTTGCGACGGCCTTCGAGGCGCTGGTTACGAGCCGTTTTATTTTGAGTCGATTCTGGAACGCGATTTGTATTTTGCCGGCTCGGTAAATCGGCGAGCGCGCGAACTCGAAGACATGTTCGTCCGCGATGACATCCGCGCGATTGTTTGTGCGCGTGGAGGATATGGATCGAACTATCTTCTGCCGATGCCTGATTCGAAGACGCTTGATTTAAAAAAGATCGCGGCGCATCCCAAGATCTTCGTGGGTTACAGCGATCTAACCTCGCTGCTGACCACGTTTGCCGACGTAGCCAACTTTGTAACCTTTCATGGCCCAATGGTGGCGAAGGATTTCGCGGTTGCCGATGGCGTGGACCTGGCTTCATGGCAGAACGCACTCAGCGGTTCGGCAAATTGGGAGATTGCTGAAGGCTCGGGTGCGAAACCGCTGGTTGCTGGGGAAGCCGAAGGAATCTTGTACGGAGGCTGCCTTTCCATTCTGGTTGCTGCGCTGGGCACTCCTTATGACATCCACACCGAGGAAACGATTCTTTTCATTGAAGACATTGCTGCTAAGCCTTTCCAGATCGACCGCATGCTGATGCAGTTGAAGCTGGCGGGCAAACTGAAAGACGTGCGCGGCATTGTCTTCGGCGAAATGCTCGATTGCCGGCAAAGTCCAACGCAGGATTACACGCTCGAGCAAGTTGTGCTGCGAGTGGTTGGCGATCTCGGAATTCCTGTGGCGTTTGGTCTGCGATCGGGACATGTCTCGCGCGCTAATATCACTCTGCCGTTTGGTGTGAGAGCTCGCCTCGAAGTGGGTGATCGGGTGAGCCTGAAGATTCTGGAGTCGGCGACGAGTTAAATGACCAAATCCAAACATATTCACCTGATCGGCATCTGCGGAACGGCGATGGCTTCGCTCGCTGGCATGTTGCAAGAGCGCGGCTTTCGTATCACGGGCTCCGATGCGGCATCGTATCCGCCAATGTCTACATTTCTCGAATCGCTCGGAATCTCGGTCGCGCAGCCGTTTGCTGAAGCGAACCTCGATCCCCGTCCTGATCTTGTGGTTGTGGGCAATGCGCTCTCTCGCGGGAATGTGGAACTGGAGCGCGTGCTCGACGAACGCATTCCGTTCTGTTCGCTGCCGCAAATTCTGCACGATGAGTTTCTGATCGGTAAAGATGTTCTGGTGGTCGCTGGAACGCATGGCAAAACTACTACCACCTCGATGCTGGCGTGGATCTTCGAAACTGCTGGCCTTCAACCTTCGTTCCTGATTGGGGGCATTGCCGAAAACT
>Ga0209169_10001244_pt1 | contig 15457 bp, 12 predicted proteins | sample HubBroMetageWRM4_FD_188346 | JGI IMG/M metagenome (GOLD analysis project Ga0209169, IMG submission 188346) | Warmed soil microbial communities from the Hubbard Brook experimental Forest, New Hampshire - Hubbard Brook CCASE Soil Metagenome WRM 4... | ecosystem: Environmental > Terrestrial > Soil... | reverse complement strand
TCGGCGCGCGGAAGGCTGCCGGGCCACAACGCGACGAAGGGGCCGACACCGATGGCGGCAAGCGTGACTCCGAGTGCTCCGCCTGCGATGCCAAGCACGGCGCTTTCGGTAAGGCATTGGCGCACGAGGCGGCCGAGTCCGGCTCCGAGAGCGACGCGCATGGCGAGTTCGCGTTCGCGCGAAACGGCGCGGGCGAGCATGAGGCTGGCGACGTTGACGCACGCGATGAGAAGTACGAGAGCTACGGCGACGAGTAAAAGCCAAAGTGTCGAGCCTACGCCGCCGACGATTTCCTGACGGAGTGCTCGCGCAATCATGCCGAGGTCGGCATTGGTGGCGGGGTATTGACGTCCGAGACGACCAGCGATGGTATCGAGTTCGGCTTGTGCTTCGGCTGGAGTTACTTTGGCGTTGCGGCGCGCGATGACGTGAATGAAGCGGGCTTCGCGGCGCTGCGTGCGGTGATCGCTGAGTTGATGTATCGGCGTGAAGATGTCGGCGTTGCCGGCGAGACGGAACGTTGCCGGAAAGATTCCGACGATTGTGTAGGACTTGCCTTCGAAGACAAGCGTGGCGCCGATGGCGTTTGAAGTTTGTGTGAAGTGGCGGCGCGCCACTTCAGAGCTGATGATTGCTACCGGCGCGGCGCCGAATTTGTCTTCTTCAGGGCGAAAGTCGCGGCCTTCGCGCATAGGGACGCCGAGCGTTGAGAAGAAGTTTGCGGTGACTTGGCGGCCGAGGATGTATTCGGGTTCGCCAGGGTTGCTGATGGTGCCGCCACCGTAGGTCCACGCAGCGGCGACAAAAGAATGCGCGTCTTTTTCGACGTCGTCGGCGTCGGGAGCGGAGAATCCCCAGAACTCGCCGAAGTCTTTTGTGGAGCCGTGCAGCGTCATGAGTTGGTCGGGGTTGGGGAATTCGAGGGGTTTGAGGAGGACGCCGTTGATGACGGTGAACATCACGGTAGTGGCGCCGATACCGAGAGCGAGGATGAGAAGCGCGATGACGGCGAAGGCGGGTTTTTGACGGAACGTGCGGAGGGCGTAGCGGGTGTCTTGCGCGAGGTCTTCGAGCCAGCGGGTGCCGCGGGCGTCGCGGCATTTTTCTTTGACTTGTTCGGGGCCGCCGAGGGCGAGGCGTGCGCGACGGTGGGCTTCTTCGGGCGGGACGCCGCGAGCGATCAGGTCCTGCTCGTGTTGCTCGATGTGGAAGAGGAGTTCTTTGTCGAGCTGATGCTCGAGTTTGTTTTTGTGGAAGAGGCGGGCGAGCCAGCTCATTTTGCGTCTCCTTCGGCGTTGGCGAGGCCGAGGATGAGGGAGACGGCTTCGGTGAGGCGATTCCAGCTGGCTTCTTCGGAGGCGAGTGCGGCGCGGCCTTTGCGCGTGAGTTTGTAGAACTTGGCTTCGCGCCCGGTGTCGGTTTGTTTCCAGTCGGCGGCAAGGAGGGCGCGATTTTCGAGGCGGTGGAGGGCGGGATAGAGCGAGCCTTCGGGGGCTTGGACTACGCCGCGGGAGACTTGTTCGAGGCGTTGCGCGATTGCGTAACCGTGGACCGGGCCTAGGTTCACGATTTTCAGGATGAGGAGGTCGAGTGTGCCTTGAGGGAGGTCGGATTTGGGTGGGGTTAGCATGGGTTTTTGTGATGATACCTCGGGCTTCTATAGGTTGGACGAAGGGAGGGTAGCATTGGATAGGTAGAAGGTCAAGGTATGGGCGGAGAAAAGCCCTGAGTGTCGTTTCGGTTTGGGTCAGGTCTCATCTAAACCCGCACCCTCTAAAAGCTGAGGGTGCGGCACCCAGATTCAGTGTGAACGGATCGGCGGGTCTGAATTTGAATTGCGAGCGGAGTTAGGCGGGCCAGGCGAGTGCGATGCCCAGGACGGTCAGGAGAAGGAATGCGAGAGGAACGAAAAACGGAGAGCCGACTTTGCGCATGCTGACGGAGTTGATGCCTTCGGCGGGAATGACGAGCAGCAGGACTAATAGCAAGTTGCGGTGGATGGTTTCCGGAGTGGAGGTGTTGACGAGGGCGGCGACGGTTGCTCCGACTGCGACCAGCGATCCGCCGAGAGCGCGCAACAATTCGCGGACCAGCTTGCGGGCGCGGTCGTTGTCGCCGCAGATCGCCGCGAGGTTAGTCGGCAACTTTGGAGTGAAGAGGTCGTAGAAGCCGCCGAGGACGATCAATGCTGCGGAGAGGTTGAGCACAATGCGCGCGATCGGATTCATCGAGAACGCTCGTCGATTCGATTCTCGTGTTCAAGCGGAGGCATATATCGCGTGTTCAGTCGGTGGCGGGCTGCGGCGACGGCAGCGACGGGACTGCGGTTGCCGGCTGTGCGTCGGGCAGGTGCAGTTCTTGTTCTTTGTATTGGAGTTGGTAGAGGCGGTAGTAGATGCCGCGTTGGGCGAGGAGTTCCTGGTGGGCGCCTTGTTCGCGGAGGCGGCCTTTGTGGAAGACAAGGATGCGGTCGGCGTGCTGAATGGTGCTGAGGCGATGCGCGATGACAATCGCGGTGCGTCCGCTGAGGAGGCGGCTGAGCGCTTCGCGGATTTGGAATTCAGTTTTGGTGTCCACGCTCGAAGTGGCTTCGTCGAGGATGAGAAAGCGCGGATTGTGCGCGAGGGCGCGAGCGAAATTGATGAGCTGGCGCTGGCCGACGCTGAGCGTGGAGCCACGTTCGTTGACGGCGGAGGCGACGCCTTCGGGTAGCGCACTGATGAAGTCGGAGAGCCCGATTTCTTCGCAGGCGTGCAGAACGGAGTCGCGATCGATTCCGGGCGAGCCGAGGCGAATGTTGGATTCGATCGTGCCGCTGAAGAGAAACGGGTCTTGTAGCACGATGCCGAACATGCGGCGCAGGTCCTGAATGTTGATTCTGCGGATGTCGATGCCGTCGAGAAGAATTTCTCCGCGTTGGACGTCGTAAAAGCGAAGTAAGAGGGAAATGAGGGTGGTTTTACCGGCGCCGGTGTGGCCGACGATGGCGACAGTTTGGCCGGGAGCTACGCGGAAAGAGACGTCACGGAGGACCCAGTCGTCGTCGGTGAATTCGGTTTTGTTGGCGTAACTGAACCAGACTTTGCGGAATTCGATTTCCCCGCGTGGCGCGTCGAGGCGGACGGCATCGGCGGGAGAGTCGATTGGAACGGGTTCATCGAGTAGTTTGAAGATGCGCTCGGATGCGGTGATGGCGGACTGAAGGATGTTGAATTTTTCGCTGAGGTCCTGGATGGGGCGGAAGAAGCGCGTGGCGTACATCGTGAAGGCGGTGAGGACGCCGAGGCTGAGCGTGCCGTTGAGCACGCGATTGCCGCCGGACCAGTAAATCAGCGCAGTAGCGAAGACGCTGAGAATTTCGACGGCGGGATAGAAGAGCGCGAAGGCAAGGATGGCGTCGCGCCAGGCGAGCATGTTGTCTTTGTTGCGGCGGTTGAATTCGGCGCGGGCTTTTTCTTCACGATTGAAGAGTTGCACGACGCTCATGCCGGAGATGTATTCCTGCAAGTAGGCGTTGATACTGGCGACGGCGGTGCGAATGCGGCGGTTGGCCTCGCGCACGTATTTGCGGAAGAAGTAGGTGACGACGAGGATGAAGGGCAGAACGGCGAGCGCATCGAACGCGAGCCTGTGATCGATCGAGAAGAGCCATGCGGCGAGGACGGCGAGGAGGAAGAAGTCATTGATCATCGTCACGACGCCGGCGGCGAAGAGATCGTTGAGGGCGTCGACGTCGGTGGTGACGCGCGTGATCAGGCGGCCGACGGGATTGCGATCGAAGTAGGCCATCGGCAGGCGCTGGATGTGGCGGAAGATCGCGGTGCGCATGTCGTACATCGTTTGCTGACCGACGCGCTGCATGATGCGGATCTGGATGTATTGCGCGAGGAAATCGAAAACGAGAACGCCGAAGAAAACGATGCTGATGATGCCGATGCCGCGCCACGCGGCGGACTCGACGAGTTGGTGGCGCATGCCGGGGACGAGATATTTATCGATTGCGATCTGGAAAAGTTTTGGCGGAGCTAGTTCGAGCGGCGTAACGATCGCGACGAACGCGAGCGCGAGAATCACTCGCCATCGGTAGGGGCGCAGATACTCGAGCAACCGCTTCAGCAGGTGAGAGTCGTACGCCTTACCTAACGCTTCTTCTTCGTGAATATTGCTCATACGTTCTCAAGCTCTTCTTCGAGCAACTGCTTGCGGTGCAGGTCGGCGTAATAGCCTTCGTTGGTGAGCAGTTGGTCGTGCGTGCCGCGCTCGATGATGCGGCCGTCGCGTAGGACGATGATCTGGTCGGCATTTTGCACGGTCGAGATGCGGTGCGAAATCAGAATTGTGGTGCGGCCTTCCATCACGCCGTGCAGGCGCGTGAGGATGCGCTCTTCGGTTTGCGTGTCGACTGCGGAAAGGGAATCGTCGAGGATCAGGATGCGCGGGTCGCGAATAACGGCCCGGGCGATGGCGCTGCGCTGCTTTTGGCCGCCGGAGAGAGTGACGCCGCGCTCGCCGACGACGGTGTCGTACTTGTTGGAGAAGGATTCGATGTCCGTGTCGAGATTTGCGATTTCCGCGGCGGCGCCGATTTGGTCGACGCCGTATTCGGTGAGACCGAAGCCGATGTTGCCGCCGACGGTTTCGCTGAAGAGATAGGTGTCTTGCGGGACGTAGCCGATGGCACGGCGAAGATTTTCGAGAGGCCATTCGCGGATGGGATGGCCGTCGATGAAAAGTTGGCCGTTGGGAGCTTCCCAGAGGCGCGCGATCAGTGAGGCGAGCGTGGTTTTACCGCTACCGGTGGGGCCGACGATCGCGAGCGTGGAGCCGGCGGGGATTTTCAGGCTGATGTCTCGCAAGACGGGGTGGGCTGTATTCGCACTCGCGCCGGAACCATTCGTCTTGCCGGCGGCACCGGCTGCTGCGGTGTTTGCGCCGTTGCCGGCGAGATTGGTCGGATACGTGAATGTAAGATCGCGAAATTCGATCTCACCGTTGACCTTTGTTTGTTTGGCGATCGTCGCAGCGGCGTCATCGATCTGTGGCTTCGCGCGTAATATGTAATTGAGCCGACCGGTGCTGGCGGCGCCGCGCTGAAAAATATTTGTGACCCAGCCGAGCGCGATCATGGGCCAGACGAGCAAGCCGAGATATGTGTAGAACGCGATCAATGCACCGAGCGTGATCTTGCCGCTGAGAAGTTGGTCGCCGCCCTTCCAGAGCACGATCAAAAAGGATGTGCCGATGAGCGCCTGGAGCGACGGCATGAACATGCTCCAGGTGCGGATCAGCTTAATGTTGCGCGCGACGTATTCGCGATTCGGTTCGTCGAAGCCGCGAATCTCGGCTTCTTCTTGCGCGTAGGCGCGCACGACGCGAACGCCCGTCAAATTTTCCTGCACCTTTGACGAAAGCGCCGCCAACGATGCCTGGATTTTTTCGTAGAGATCGTGGATGACTTTGCCGAAATGGCGGACGGAGACGAAGACGATCGGTACCGGCAATAAAATCCAAAGCGTGAGCGTGCCGGAAAGCCGCGCGAGGACGAATAGCGCGAGAAGCATCGTCGCCAGCGTTTGGCCGGTGTACATGATTCCGGGGCCCAGAACCATGCGGACGTTGTTGAGGTCGTTGGTCGCGCGCGACATCAGCTCGCCGGTGCGATTGCGAACGTAAAACTCCGGCTCCATTACGAGCAGGCGGTCGAAGAGCGCGACACGCATATCGAATTCAATGTCGCGTGATACGCCGATCAAAATCCATCGCGTGCAGAAGGAGAAGAAACCTTTCAGCAATACGCAGACGAGGAGAATCAGGCAGTAGATTGAAATCGCGTGGCTGCTATGCGGAGCGTAGAAGGGGATCCAGTGGGCGAGAGATCCGGTGACTTCGTTTTGCGCGCCGGATTGAAACGGACGCGGGTTGCCGGCGACGACGTCGGTGATTACTCCGGTCGTCAAGGGGATGATGTTGCCGATCAAGCTGGTCAGAAGCAGGCAAAGCAATCCCAGCGCGATTCCGCCTGGATAGCGCTTGAGGTAGGGCCAGAGGCCGGCCAGATTTCGCCACGATGATGACTTCGCGGTGGGTGGCTTCGACGGATTCGCGGACACCGACGTCACGGCGGTGTTCTTCGTCGCAGCGTTTGGGCTCGTCGATGTTGTCGCGCTGTTGCTCATTTCAAATTATTCGGCAGTCGGCGCAAATTTTCACGGTTAGTGCAGAACCGACTTCGGCGTGCCGCTTATTACCGGCTGTTCCAGCAAAAAATGTTCATACGTGCGATCGAGGGATTGGTACCGCTTCGTCTGCGGGTTCCATCGCACGCCGATCGGCAGGGAATGCGCCGTGTCATCGATACCTTTAAGCGGTGTCAGATACAGCGCGAGCCCTTTTGCCGGGTCCTGGTCGGTCGCGATACGCCATCCGGTTACGTCGGACATCGGCGTTCCGCCGAGGAATCCCTTTGCATTTTTCAAATGCTCATCGCAGCGAAAAATCTCTTTCCACTGGCCGTCGTCATTCTGTGCGATGACGGCACGGGTGATGATCGTGCCGGGAATGTTGTTGTTCTTCGACGTCTTGGGTACGACGTTCGCCGCCAAGAATTGCTGCTTTCCATTTTTCGCCAAGTCGCCGAAGAGGAGCACGGTCGTCTCGGTGCCAAGCAGCGCCTGTGCGCCGGCTTGCACATCATCGGGCACGGCTGGTTTCGCAGGATCGGCGGGGGCAGGCGCCGCTGCCGCGTCCGATTTCGTTTCGGCAGGTTTCGGCGCGTCGCCACATCCGGCGGCCAGCGCGGTCCCAGTTGCGATCAGAAATGCCGTTGCGAGTGCGGTCGTGAGTCGTCGGTGTCTCAGGGTGAAGCCTCCAGAAGTCGTGTAGTTGCGAGTGCGATGGATGGATGAGACACCCATCATAAAGGACGGCGAAGGCGCGGTGATGTGAGCAGACGAAAGCTCGACGGCGTCGAAGCGGGCGATGCCGCTGAAGCCGCTACAACCAGATGGCGTGCTGGATGCGTTCACGGCTTCGTTTTGTGCGGGCGAGTTCATCGTTGTGTGGGCAGATTTATCAGAGGCTCGGTGCCATGAGTGTGATGTCCACCACGCGACCAGGTTTGGCGCCGCTTCCGGGTGTGCAAAGTACGGCCATGACCTGCGGAACATCCGGCCCCGCCCAATCGAAGGCGTAGTACAGCAATTCTAACTGTTGCCCGTCTTTGGTGGAAGGACCGCGGGTACCCGGTTGTCCATACAACTCGACGACGCGCGAGCAGGAAGAGCCGATGAGCAATCCGTGGCCAGTAATCCAGCGCGATCGCGTTTCGGCTACGGTGTTGGCGGGACCATTTGCGCCGGACGCGCAGCCCGGCTCGGCTGCCACGGACGACGGCGTTCCCGATGCAAACTTCGAATTGTTTTCGTACACGCGCACTTCCTGAATGGTGCCGCTGTCGGCGTCCGTAATGATCGACAAACTTTGATTGCGGCATTTGTCGTTCCAGATCGGATTCGTGCCGTCGAATTTGGTCAAGTTCGGTTTGCGAAAAAATTTCTGCGCTTTCGCGAGGTCGTCCTGACCGGGACGCAAGCCGGCGAGCGTGAGTTCGTCGTTGCGACGTGCAGAAATGCTGGCGGTTGATTTGGCGGGCGCCGGAGGATGCGCGGTGCTGATATGAGTAGGCAATGGCGGCGGCGAAGCCTGCTCAGCGGCGAGATGCGGCGCGAGGACTGCGCCTAGAGCTGCGGCCAAAGCCAGAGGCAAATGTAGCGCGTGCGCGCGCGCCAAAAATTTGGAATTATCTCCGCGCCAGAATCGCGTCGAGCCGCGCCTCAAAATTTTCTTCTCCCTCAGACCATAGCTCGCTGCGTTCGACCGGCAGTGCGCGCGATACGCCTTCCACCCAGCTGAACAACTGTTGGATGTTTTCGCGAGTCTTCGCGTGATATTCCTTCAGATTGGCAGGGACCGTCATCCACTGGCGGAACGTATGCTCTACCGGATGGTCGGACGAATCAAATGGATTCGACGCCGCGCCCGGCGCCAACAAACCAGCGTGGCCGGTGAAGAAAAATTCGAAGCCGAGGTCGGCGGAGAAGTGACCGGCAGTCGCAGCGATGCCGTCTTCGTAGTCTTTTCCATGGCATGTGAGAATGAGTGGCTGCGGCTCTTGCTTCCACTTCAGCGCTTCCATGTCGAAATTCCAGAGGTCCCAAGTCGCGTACGCGATGTAGGCCGAATCGGAGTTGAGGCTTTGTGCGGCGAGGGCGGCAACTTCGGCCGGGTTTGCGCCTTGCGCACGCAAATCCCACTCCGCCGCGGCGGGTTCGCCGGGGTCGACGGGCTGGACGATCAGTTCGGTGAAAGTGTTTTTAGAGGCAGAGAGCGGCGCTGTCGTCAGAAATCGCGCGAATTCCGCGATCATCGTTTCGGTCGAAAAGTCTCGCGTCCAGACGCGTAGGTAAGAATGGTTGGCCATGGTGGAAACTCAGATTATACCGTTTGAGAGCGGCAGATGGCCAACGCCTGCAGGTGAAATCTCGAGACGAAAGAAAGAAAGACCCCGCGATTTGCGTCGCGGGGTCTCGGTAGGGCGAACTCTAATGAGCTAGAACAGACTCTTCAGGAACTGGTCGAAGTTGGCGACGTCGATGGTGCCAAGGCCGGCAGCGGGACTGTAGCCGTTGCGGCCCTTGTAGAACCAGTTGTCGCCGGTGCTGATGACATGAAGAGGCGCGTGTGAGCCCTTATACGCTTGACCGCTGAGAGCCAGAGCGTACAGCGGGTAGTTGAGCAGCCCGAGGCGCGAACCATGCAGCGACTGGCCGAGCAGCGCGGTCACGCCGTTGAGCTGAGGCGCGACGAAGCTGGTGCCGCCACCACCGCCGGCCACCTCGAAGCCATCCTGATCCGATGTGTAGACGACGACGTATCCGGTGTAGGGGTCAGCGTCATAGGAAACATCGGGTACATTGCGGCCAGGGAAGTGGCCAGGCAGATTGACGGAGATGGGTTCGGTGGGTGGAGTTGAGGCGTCGTCTTCGCCCTTGAGTACCCATTTTTGCCCGGGTTGTGAGGTTTGCACGCCGGGGATCAGGAGTTGATAAATCGGGACGGTGTAGTCGAGGCTGACGCCGCCGCCGCCCCCACCAGGGAAAATGCCGCACTTGATGGGATCGGGAAAGCCAAGAAAGACGCAGAACGGTTCGATCCAGTCTAAGCCCCACACGCGCTCTTGCGGTATCGTGACGGGAAAATACGGGGCGGTGCAGCCGGCGTTGAGACAAAATTCAACGGTCGCTGCGAGGGTTGTGCCACCGGCGGCGGTCATCGCTGTATCGTCCGCCGGATTATCAACGCTGAGGGTGAGCGAACACGCCGGAGTCGACTCTGGATTGCAATCCAGGTCGTTGTTGACGTCGTATGCTCCTCCATCTCCGGAGGCGGCGAAGAGAGATTGCCCCTGCAATGCAGCTCGTACGAAGAGCTCGTGCAACGCCTGCGTCAGACCAACGGTCTTACCTGTGAAAGCATCTTTGACGGGAGAGAACTCGGCGCCTTGATAGAACTCCCAGAATCCCCAACTCGTGGAGATGCTGTCGGCGGCATTCGATTCGATTGCTTTGGCCCACGTATCGACGGTGCTTTGATTCGTGTTTGCCCCTTGGTAGACGATTATTTTTGCGCCAGGAGCGATGCCCCCGGATTGCTCGACGTCGAGTGTGGTTTCGACCGAGCCGGACGCGTCGCTTGGAGCGCCAGGGCCTCCATCAACGTTTACGATCTTGATGCGATTCGGATTCACACTTAGGCCAACACCGTTCCAGTAGGTGAACGCATCGCTGGGAGTGAAGGCGGCGAAAGTGACAATGCCGAGCGTTCGGCCCGCGCCGGTGATGTTCTGGTTGTACAGCGGCTGCGCATCGTAGTACTGGGCGAAATCGGTGACCAAGAGGTCGCCGGGAGGGTTTGTGGTCGTGCCGCCACCGTTTTTGACGGGGAGCGTTCGACTCGTGGGCCTTGGAGCGAACAGGACGCGCGGTCGGAGGCTCGGATGCGAGTCCAATCCAACGACGGCCATGACGGAGCCTGAAATTTCATCGGAGACGGTTGGGCGCGTCAGGGGCGCGTGATAGGTGTAGCCCATGTTTTTGCCGTGCGCGGGGACTTCGAAGGAGTGAAGGCTGACGGAGAATGCGCGCTCCATCGCGTCCTGGCTGCCGGTAATCGTCAATGTCGTTGCGGTGGATCGCGTCGCGCTGAGACCAAGCTTGTTGAAGTGTGCGATGACTTTGGCAACGTCCGCGGCGTTCGGGCCGAAGCGTTGCTCGAACTGCGCCGGAGTGAGGAATTGGTGAAATTTGGCGTTTCCGGGCGTGTGGACGGCGGTGAGAAGTTCTTCAGCTTCGTCGCTGTTGCGCATGCGAAGCGCGACGGTGACGGTGAGTTGTGCTTGCGAAAGGAACGTTCCGCGATCAATCGCTTTGGGAGTATCGCGAGTCGGATAGGGAAGTGCGACCCGACCTTGAACGGCGGCATCGGATTGGGCGAACACAACGGAAACACATCCCAACAAGACAAGGCACGACACAAACATCCGTATGGATATTTTCAAGGGGTTCCACCTCGAGAAAAGATTTACAGGGCCGAAATCATTTTTGGATCGAGGACGACCGCCACTGACACACTAAATGGCGGCGATTCGGTTGGCGAGTGTTTACACCCTGATTTAGTAAATTGTCAATTAGACATTTCTAATGAAGGCGGTGTTTTTTTGGACTTAATAAGGTTTTTGCGTCCGATAATGTGGAGCGGCGAAAGTTGATCGGGCGATGTTTGGAGGGTGCATCTTGACGAAGGATTTTTCGTTTTTGCGCGGCGCGATGGTGGTCTGTGCGGTTCTCTGCATACTGATATCGGCGAGCGGTCAAACGATGAAGCCACCTTTAGTTCGTATCGCAGAGCTAGAGATTGATCCTGCCCAGCTTACGGCGTATCGGGACGCGCTCAAAGAAGAGATCGCGACTTCGATCCGCGTAGAGCCGGGAGTTTTGACCTTATACGCGGTGTCACTAAAGGATCATCCAAATGAGGTCAGAATCTTCGAGACGTATCAAGACCAGGCCGCGTACGAATCACATCTCCAAACCCCTCACTTTAAGAAGTACAAGGACGCGACCCAAGGGATGGTGAAGTCCCTGAAGCTTATCGAGACCGTGCCAATCTCGTTGGGGAAGAAGTAGCCCCCTCATCGGCGCCGCAGTCTGGATCTGTCGTCGCGTCACCTCCCACGATGAGTGCGCCAATCCCTGAGTTTATTCGTTGCGGTTGCGGTTGGATTGCATCCGGCGGACGGCTTCGGCAACGAGGGCGCCGTTGGTTGGAGCGGACTTGCCATCAGGGAGGGTGAGAATATCCTCGAAGCCGACGCGCGTGTCGTAGCCTCGCTTCGCGGCTTCGTCGATGAGCGGCCACGCGAGTTCGTTCAAGCCGTGCAGCACACGGGGAACTTTATTGTTGGCGTCGTCGAGGAGTTTAACGATGGCGTCTAAAGTTTGGATCGCGGCGTCGAAGGTTTGTTCGAGAGGTTCGACCAACAGCCGAATACACCGATCGGCGTAGCCACTGGCGAGGAAGATTTTTGTGCCTTCGACGTCGGCTACTCCGCCTTCGATTGGGACGCCACGAGAGGTAAGCAGCTGGGCGAGTGCAACCGCACCGTCTTCCTTGAAATTGATGGACGCGAAATCGGGGAAGGTCTTCCACGCGGAAATCTTGTCGTAGCGGAGCTTCGCGTTGTTCAGAATCCACGCGCCGGTGCTGACGCCGACCGGAGCCTTTGGCACCGCGGATTTCACCGCGTTTACAGCAAGAGCGACGACATCGCCATCGAGCGACTCTCGCTCGTCGGCGCCGCGCACGTGAAAATGAATCGCGCCTGCACCGGCGGCGACCGCTTCTTTCGCGGAAGACGCCAATTCCTGGGGCGTAATTGGGATCGCCGGGTGCTCCGAACGCGAGCGACCGCCGTTGAGCGCAGCTTTAATCAGCATGAGGCTATCTCAACGCGATCGCGAAGGTTTTGCAACAGGGTGATTTGGCCGAAACTCGATTACTGTTCGGATTCGGTCTTGGATGCGCCGGGATCGGCGGCTGGGGCCGGCGTTGACTCCGGAGCCGGAGAAGTTGGCGGCGCGATGTGCAGATTCGAAGCGATCTCGCGCATGCGGTCGCGCAGCGTATCGCCCATATCGGCGAAGACCTTGGTGAAGGTCTCGCGCAATTTTTCTTCGGCGCCGGCGGTGACGCGGGCGACGGAATCGCGAGACTGGTGATCGAAGGAAGTGACGGTCGCGAGCATCCACTGATTGGAAACGTTGTCGAGCCGGTCGCGGAACTGAGTGGCGGCTTGATCGCCGATGCGCATGTAGGAATTTTGCAGCTCATCCTGCTGCGCGGCGGTCATCGCTTTCCATGATTCGATCACCGGGCGGAAACCGGCTTGGACGCGCTCATTGGCTTCGGCGACGCCTGCTTCGATTGTGCCGTGCAGCGAATCCTGAAAGCGGTGGAGGAAATTTTCCTGCTCGACGGTGACACGCTGCGCGAGTTCCGAATGCGCAGTGTCGATCAGCGAGCGAGTTTCGGAGGTCGAACGCTTGAGTTCGGCTTCGAAGCCATCGAGATCGCGCCGGGCGTGTTGCTGAATTTCATCGATGAATGCGGCGGTCGTCGTCTCCGCGGCTTCGGAGAAGAGCGAACGGGCGCGGTCGAATGCTTCGGAAACCACGTCTGCCATTTGCGTTTGCGCATAGGCGACGAAGTTGCGGCTCGATTGATCGAGTTCGCCGGCGAATTCGTTTGCGACGGTCCCGGCTTGCTCGCGCAACTGTTTAGCGGCCTGCTCGCCGGCCCTATCGGCGGCGGCTTGCGTCTGCGTTTGTGCGCGCTTCTCGTACCATTCGGCGGACTTGTTCAGATCATCGACGGTCTTCGCCTTGAGATCTTCCAGGCGCATCTCGAAATCCGACATACCACGCGAAGTGACGCTGTCGGTCGTGACGCGCAGGATTTCTTCGATGCCGCCGAGGTTCGAGCGGAATTGCTGCAACGCTTCGGCAAAGGCTTCGTCGGTGCTCGAGCGAATCCTGTCTTGATGAAGAGCCAGGGCCGCGTCGAGAAGCGAACGCCCACCTGCGAGGCGCTGCATGGCTTCGTCCGCTTGCTGCACCTGCGGCTGAACCATGGTTTCGACTTGCTCAGTGAAGCGGGCGACAGCCTGACGGCTCGACTCGTCGAACGCTGTGCGGATGCGCCCGTTGATTTCTTCGAGAACTGATTCCGAATGGCGATGCAGTTCGTTGCGGTGGAGGCTGAGAACGTCGTCGGCTTGCGACTGGAAATTGGTGAGCGCGTGCTGCTGGACGGTTTCGAGACGCGCGGCGAGCTGTTCGAGGCGATCGGCAGTTTCCGTTGCGCGATTGGCGGCGGCTTCGGCCCGTTCGGTCTGGCTTTGCAGCAGTTCGCGGGCGGTTTGCGCCTGACGATCGGCTTTCTCGGAATGTTCGGTTGCGATCATGCGCAAATTTCCGATGTGATAGTCGGATTCCTGGTGGAAAGCCGAAAGCAAAGCGTTCGCGCGTTCGGTTACGGTCGCGGATGCGACTTCCTGTGCCGATGCGATACCGGCATCGACGGCGGCTTGCCAGCGATGTTGCGCGGCTTCGACTTCGCCGCCGAGATCGTGGCGCCATTTTTCGAGTGCGGCGGCGAGCGCGGCTTCGGTTTTCTGCTGTGTCTCGTTTGCGGCCGCTGTGAGATGGTCGCGAGTTGCGTTCAGCATCTGTTCGCGCTGCGCGGTTGCTTCTGCGATCAACTTCTGCAGCGCGTCGGATTGCGTCGAAATGTGCTCATCTGCCTGCTCAGACGCGTTGAGCAGACGCGCAGTCGTTTCTTCGGCTTGCTGGCAAACCTCGCTGAGAGTTTCGGCGGCGCTGGTGAGCTGCTCGGCGTGAGCGGCGCGTTGCACGCGGCCCTCGTCGGAAAGATGCGAAGTGAGATTGCGCGTGACCTCTTCGAGGCGCGGCGCAAGTCGCTTCGGCAATTCTTCCTGAAGCGCCGTTGCGGCGGCCTCGTGCGCTTCGCGGCTTCGCGTCTGCGACTCTTCCTGGATTTTCTCAACCGCGGAGGCGACCTCGTGTTGCAGAGCGTCCCGTGTCTCGGCGACTTTTTTCTCCCACTGCTCGGCGGTCGCAGTGCGCTCGGCGGCGACGGCTTGCGAGGCGGCTTCTCGAGCTGCAGCTTGAATCTGCTGGCGCGCTTCGGCGAGAAGCCGAGTGACGTGGCGCGCAAGTTGCAGCGACGCGTCGGTCGTGCTCGCTGGAGAAGGGAAGACGCGAACGTTGTCAGGACTCACGGCAGGCGTCGAAGCCGGCGCTGGCGTCGCGTCGGAATCCGTAAGCGAAACGTGGAACTCGGTTTCTGAAGTTTCTGCGGGCGGCATAGGGGGCGGCGCGAGCGGCGGCAGCGGCAACTCAAGGTGAGTTGTCGTTCCCACCGGAGCGGCGGCCGATTGCGCGGCGGCGCCTTCGGATTGCGCGAACCAATCTTCCGGGGGAAACGCAATGCCCCAGACGTTGCCGGGAGCTTCGAGTTCAAGCGCGACCTGGAAAAGCTGCCGCACGGTACGAGGACGCTGAATCCACGCGACGCGGCCGCGCACGGTGCGCGGCGGTTCGCCTTCCTGCGGGTTTGGGACTTCCAACTTCACCCACATGTTCTTCAACACGTAGTGCTTGGACTGATAGCGACACCCGTGGCAATTCAATATTAAGGAAGAGGTGCGCTCCATGAATGGGCGGCCGAGCGCGTCGACGCCGGTCACCTGGAGCGGAACGGCTTGCACGATACGCGTGCTGCGCCGTTTTCTGAGTTCCGAGGTCGGATTCACTGCAGTCTCTGGCGCCATTTCCGTCGCTTCGCCGGCAACATTTCTTCCGAGGTCTTCCATGTGGGGACCCGCCGTGTTGAATTTTTTGTTTCTTGAGCTCTGCTCAATTCCGTTTCGATTCTGGAGCGTTGGGCGTGGGGGACGGGTGCCTGCCGCTCAAGAAACCCCAGAACTCTCTTGCGACCCAGATGGGTCCAACGAGCAGATAGATCGGTCCCTGGAAGAATGCCGGATGATTGCCTTCGATGCGATGACCCAGGAACAGAAAAATCCAGCCGCCGAAAAACAGAGAAGCGCCCAGAATCCACTTCATCAGAACCAAAAGGACGATGCCAGCGAAAATCAACGGAATGCCGACGCCATGCAGAAACTTATTCCAGGCGGAGGTGTGCTCATGATCGTACCGCTCCATGTAGCTCGCCAGACCTGGCATAGCCGGAACTCCGCGTGGGGACGCTGCCTGCGGAAGTACACTGTATACCGAAACGCGCGAAAATTCTAGGCGGC
>Ga0209169_10001243_pt1 | contig 15458 bp, 11 predicted proteins | sample HubBroMetageWRM4_FD_188346 | JGI IMG/M metagenome (GOLD analysis project Ga0209169, IMG submission 188346) | Warmed soil microbial communities from the Hubbard Brook experimental Forest, New Hampshire - Hubbard Brook CCASE Soil Metagenome WRM 4... | ecosystem: Environmental > Terrestrial > Soil... | reverse complement strand
CACTGTTTCAGCATTTTCCCTGACGGCCAAAATCAATAGGCATTTTCGCCACGTAATGCTACCGAGATGGTGCGCAGGAGGATGCGAAGATCGAGCGCTATGCTCCAGTGTCGCATGTAATACAGGTCGTAGCGGAGCCTTTCGGGAATCGACGTATCACCACGCAGTCCGTTCACTTGAGCCAATCCTGTCATCCCGACTTGACAGCAGTGGCGACGATTGTATCGCTCGATATTTTCTCGAAACTTTGCGACGTAATATGGCCTTTCCGGGCGTGGGCCCACCAGGCTCATCTCTCCACGAATCACGTTCAACAACTGCGGCAGTTCATCGAGACTGAACCGACGGAGCACAACACCGAGCGGCGTACAACGGCAATCATTTTTCGTAGTCCAGACGGTGTCGCCATCGCGACCGTCTGAGCAATGCATAGTGCGAAACTTGAAGAGAGTGAAGATTGTTCCATTGCGTCCGACACGCTGCTGCCGGAAAAACGCCGGGCCTGGTGAGCTTAGCTTAACTAAGACAGCGATTAGTAGTAGTGCCGGGCTAAGTATTACTAGCGAGGTAATCGCTCCGAGTAAATCGAAGACTCGCTTGACGATGGTATATGCAAAACTCTCGGTGGGTGAGAGAGCGAGGCTCATCATCTGCATGCGTCCAAAATGAATGAATGTTTCGCGAACGAAGACCCGTGCGCCGAAGTCCAAGACGACGCGGACCGGTTTGCCAAGATCCTGAAGAGTCTCAAGTATGGAAGCGACCTGCATATAGCGCTGGGGAGGAATGGCTACGATAATTTCGTCGAAATCCAAATGTCCTAGGCTGGCGACATCTGAACACTCGATGATCGGCGCGTCGCGAACGACCTCCGGCTGGCTCGGGAGGTGGAGATAGGCCTGTACCTCGAATCGCGAAAAGGGTACGCGACTGAGCAAGCGGACGCTGCGGCTGGCATATTGATCAGTGCCGACTACGAGAATCTTCTCACGCTTTGGTGGCCAAGAAGTCGCTTCGGAGGTAAGACGAAAAAAATTGCGGACCACTAGAGCAGACACGAATAGAACTGCGTCGCTGCTGAAAAGGAAAATACGCGAAATGCTGAGTTCTTTAACAGAACCGAGTAAAGCGGTCTGAAACAATAGGGTTGGCAAGGAAGCCAACGCGACAGCCCGGATTCCCGTAAATTCTCGAAATATTTCTCTGACCGAAGAAAGCCCCGAGTGGTGGGCCGCGATCATCCAGACCAACTCGGTGAAAAGGAGCAGGATCCAATAATGCTGTGGGTCCAACGTAGGAACGCCAGAGATCCAGATATTCCCAAATCGAAGATAGCCCACGACAGCGAAAGCCAGCGCCGGTAGCGAGTAGACGCTAACACGTAACAAGAAACCGTAATAATAAAAGCGTGAAATCACTTTACTTCAACTCAAATGTTTCTTTCTTAATTCACTAGCCACTGTTCTCACTCGGTTCCCCGTGCACCTCGCGCATGACTCCCGATCGCACTCTGAGATGCGTTGCCCCTGGGCCGGGGTTGGGCGTCATGGTGGTCTCTCGCGAACGATTATGCAGTAGTTTGTTCTAGGGGAAAGCATGTAGGAATCACGCGAACAATCGATATTGCCAATTACATCCTGATTGCATTTATTAATGATCTATCGTGCTTCGGGGAAAAGACGGTGCCGTAAATTCCCGTAATCGCCAGCAATCGGTGCCCATTGCTTATCGATCAGAGATTAATGAGTTATCGGATTGGTATGTATTCGAGGCCAGACCTGAATTTGAAGAGCGGCGGATACATTATTCTGTGGCAGCGGATTCAATTCGGCGAACCGCCAGCGCTCATATTGAAAGAGGGCATCGATTTCAACGTCGTGGGGTAGAGTCCATCCGAGCGACGCGGAGGCGTCATGTACGTTCCCCCCTTTGAGTAGGCTGGGACCGGTGATCATGCGGCGGTAAGTTAAAGTTGCCTTATTCCGGCCTGTGAACCAGTACGTAGTAGATGCTTGGCCGCCGCTTCCGGTGCGACCGATCCAACTACCAATGATTTGTCCATAGTTTCGATAACCAGTTGGATAGTGATCGTTTCGGTAGAAGGCGTTGTTGGTCGAATTTCCCGGGATATTGGTATAAACGCCCTCGCAACGGAAATCGACCTTATTGAGACGGGGCAAATGGACGGCATAAATCCCCGCATTGAGGGCTGATTGTTGAGGATAAAACAGTGGAGTGGGCTGGGCGAGCGCCATCGAATCAGCATAGATGGTAACCGTATCGCGTAAATGAGGTAGGCGGTAAGAGGCGGACACGGTAGGCCTGCGCGCTCCGGGATCGACGGGTTGAAAGTCGCCGTGCTGCGAAAATGTATGAAGGAACGTCTCAAGTGTTAGAGGTCGGCCATGTCCGGCGAAGACGGTCGTGCCGGCAAACTGCAATTCAAGATTGCGTGTGGGCTTGAAAGTGATCGCTCCTCCCCAGATAAAAGGCTGAGGATCAACCTGATGCACACCGTCTCCATATAGAGTGAAGTTGGGACCTAGGGCAAGATAGCGGACACCTCCGAGCCGTCCAAGAAAGGCTGAAACGTAGAGAGGGCCGAGAAACGAGAAGATCGTTGGCAGGCGCATAGGGCTGACGCGCTCAAGGCGCAGCATTGGCATCGCCTCTGCATTGTTGGATAGAAGTAGGCTGGTGCTGCGATTGACACCCCACCAAAGACTCTGCTGTCCAAAGGTTAACTGCCAGTTCTCAATATTGAGTCCGGCATAAGCTTCAATTGTGCGAAGACGGGAAACAGGGCCGAATGTAGGAACAGAATTCGCCGGGAGACTATCAGCAATGCCGATGTCCTGGGCCTGAGCGGGAGTATAGTCCGCGCTCGCGGCCGCGTGCTGATATTCGCCGCGCACGTAGAGCAGGAAAGGGCCGAGCGTGGCATTTGTGGTAACGCCGGAAATAAAATTCGCACCCCGTCCGTAAGGACGACCGAAATCGTCGGCGAGCGTCTGGGCGAAGTGAAAAGAATCGCGAAGCGGCGGTCCGCTGATCTGGGTGTACCGCGTATACATCGATTCGAATTCCGCATCGACGTTGGGGACGTCTCCAGTGAGAAGACGGGTCTCAAACGCGAATTCAGAGTCGAGATCCTTAACCTGGCGCACAAACGAATCGTCGGTCTGATCGTTCAGTTCGTCTATGTGGTGATGGGCTTCTAAGAGAAGACGCGCACACTCAAGGCGCGACCATGGCCGCAAGGAGGCCCCTCGGTCAGAGATTGCGCCAGAGGCAATGAGTCGGTCAAATACGGGATAGACCCAATTATCGATGGGGACATAGCTTGCGCCCATATTTTGTGGAGCGCGAAAAGGATTGGGCTCTTCACCCGCAATTTCCTTATTAAAGGTACCGTAACGAGCAATTTCTGCATTGCTATAGCGAGAATGGGAGTGAAACACTTGCCATCCCGCATACCACCCCAGAGCATCGCCTGCCAGAACGTCGGTTGGGAAATGCTTCTGTCCAGCAATTCGAGCAGCGCTCACTCCGACCGCCAACCCATAAACGAAGAAACGCGTCAAGGGACCGGGATATTCGTTTGCGATAACAGTGGCGATGGCAAATGAGACAGCCGCGTGGTCGGACGGGAACGAATCTCCATTGTGAAAGAATAGCCCCTTTCCATTACTTTCATAAGGACGCTGGCGAGCAAAGGCGTACTTGAAAACAGTATCTTCGAGGAGCACGTCAATCCCTGCCTCACCGCTGAGTATTCCTGTCTCGCGCATCTGGCCATTATGTTCGAACTGGCCCCAGAGAAACATCCCACTGCCGATTCCGGCGAGCGCACCCAATCCCGCATTAGAGGCCGTAACCGCGTGAGATATGGTCGTTGGGTTGTTAGGAACGTGCCCCTCGATGGCTGAATCGCTCGCTAGCAGAGCCGCACTCACGAAGGTAATCGGCACTGTGAATTGCCAATCTCGCTTGCTCATATGAAACGGCAAAGTCCAAAAATCTTTCTGATCTCGAAACAAATTGCGCGGAACGGACTTAAGAGAAAGCTCTGGGGAAGAGAAATCCCAGAAGGCTGGCAAAGGTTGCGCAGATGCCGGAGGAGTTGCCGATTTGTCCGAAGGAGTTTCGGCATTGTTTATAGGAGTTTCCGGTGTGTTCGAATGATTGACCTGATCGTCAGAAGGAGTTGGCGGATCGGAAATCTTATCTTGATTGGCGGTGGGGGTTTGGCCTAAAGCTCCGAATTCTGGGCAGGCCAGTAGAAAGGCGGTCAGACATAAGGCACGAAAGATCACACACATGCGTTTTTTTATATGCACTGCAGGAACTCCAACCCAAACAAATTGCACCAGAGATATGAGCCATCCCTTGCGACGGTTGGGGCTATCTGATTTGATAACGGCTGCATGAATAGAAACACTTTGGATGAAACAACCTCCATATGTGTTGTCGCATCTGTTCTGTAGCGAAACCAGCCAAATGAGATAAATGTTTCGTCTTTGAGACAGCGGACTATGCGAATCGAGACTCAAACTGAGCCTGTTTCTATAGGGAGCTTTCGCGCACACGTTGAAGACGATTTTTGGTCGTTGCTGTTGGTTGTGGGCCGCCGTTGGCGCTTTCTTATGCGTTTCGTCGGGTTTGCAGTCGTCGTTGCGGCTGTTTTCGCATTCCTTTTGCCGGTTCGCTACGAAGCACGAGTCCTTCTGCTTCCACCGCAACAGAATTCTTCCATTGGGAATTCCCTTGTGAGTCAGTTGGGTGGCGCGGCTTCGCTAGGCGCACTGGGCATGCTTGCGGGAGGTAGTTTGGGGATCAAGAACCCCGCTGACATGTACGTCTCTCTGCTGATGAGCCGCACCGTGGAGGACGCAGTCATCCAACGATTTGATTTGCAGAAAGAATATGGCGACAAGCGGCTCTCGGATGCACGCAAGAATCTCGAATCGCGAACTGACGTTGTCGCGGGAGTGAAGGATGGTCTAATTCGCCTGTCAGTGGAAGACCGTGACCCGAAGCGCGCAGCCGATCTCGCAAACGGATATATCGAAGAATTTCGTCGACTTTCTGAATCGCTGGCCATCACAGAAGCCGCGCGGCGCCGGCGTTTCTTCGAGCAGCAGTTGCAGCAGGCCAAAGATGAGCTAACCAAAGACGAAGACGCTCTACGAGCGACGCAACAATCGACCGGAGTGCTGCAGATCGACAGCCAAGCTCGCGCGTTGATTGAAGGGGCCGCGATTCTGCGAGCACAAGTCGTGTCCAAACAGGTAGAGATTCAGAGCATGCGGGCATTTGCGACCGAAGACAATCCGAAGCTCGCGTTGGCGAAACAGGAACTGGCCGCACTGGAGTCGCAACTGTCAAAAATGGCAGGATCAGAAGCGGATAGCGGGTCTGACATTAATCTTTCGAAGGGACGGGTCACCGGAGCGGGGATGGAATATCTTCGCCGGTATCGCGAATTTAAATATTCGGAGACTGTATTTGAACTTCTGGGAAAGGAACTGGAAATTGCCAAGCTGGATGAGGCAAAAGAAGGATCGATTGTACAAGTTGTCGATCCGGCGACAGTTCCAGATAAACGGTCGTTCCCGCCTCGAATATTACTCATTCTACTGATTGCGGTGCTATCGATTGTGATCGCGGTTCTATGGATTCTGGCTTCAGAACGCTGGTTATACTCTCCTGAGGGGCAGATCCGGTTTCAGGCTTTGAGACGCGCAGTTCGAGGATAGCGCGAGAGCGAACTCTAATGGGCGCAGATGCCGTGAGCGAGCAACATCAAGGCCTGGTTCTGAGAAACATTGTCTCGCCCTATGGGCTAGCCATATTTTCTTACGGCGTGTTTTTGTTTGCATGTGCCATGCCGCCATCCCTCTACCGTGCATTCATGCACGAGCCGGACCTGATGTTTCTGGATGCCCCGACTATCCTTTTCTATACACTGTGTGTTTTGGCGTTTCTGGCCGGTGTGAAATGCTTCGAAGAACTCTTTGGAGCAGGTCCAGCCCGAATGCAAAAACTGGAAACCCGTTTCCCGGGAGCAAGAGTGGTGCTTCTGCCGCTTGCGGCGGGGATTGCGCTTTCAGTTTTATCTAGTTTGTTGCTGGTGACCAAGAATCCTACCCTGCTCGTGATGCTCACCGCGCAACAGGGCAGTGAGCTGCGTGGGCTCGATGGAAGCGGGTTGGAATTCGATGGGACCTTGAGAAGCTCTGTTTTCTTTCTAATAGGAATTCTTTGGTGGGTCTTTTGGCGCTCGGGAGAGCTCGAGTTAACGCGAGGAGAGCGGCGCTGGGTGAAAGCTGGGACTTGGCTGGCGCTGATCACAGTGTTTGTGTCGTCGAGTCTGACAATTTCCCGGCAGCCATTTGTCGTTGCGATTTCTGGAGTCGCTATCCTCTACGTGCTTCGCAAAGTGCTTGCCGGCCAGTTGACGTGGGGTTTCGTAGTCAAGATGACGGCGGTGATGGTGTGTGCCGGGACTCTCTTTTTCTTTCTAGTGTCGTGGATTCGCGGAGGCTCACTGCAAGATGGCCAGGCCGACGCGCTCGTGGGATACACAATCGCTTCTTACAACCGGCTGGCAGCTTTGCTCGACGGGCGCCTGCACTACGAATTCGCTGGCAAAGGTATCTACTTGAGTAATTTTCTATTATTTAATAACACGTTTAACCGGGTCGTCCCGATTGGAAAACTGATGGACATTCCGGACTACTTCAATTGGTGGGCATCCGATTTCGCGGCTGTGGCTCAGGCCGGACTCGATGGATCAATGATTTATTGTGGAATGTTTGGCGACATCTTTGTCGAACTGGGGTGGTTCACTCCTCTTTATGTGTTCGGATATGGACTACTTTACGGCTTCACATGGAAGGAAATGCGCGAGGGTAGTCTCTTCGGCATTCTGATGTATCCATATTTCGCTCATTTAATTACATTTTGGTTCGGAACCAATGCGGTTTTCGAAACGCTCACTTTTGCACTGTTTGCAGATGCCTTGCTACTCGCAGCTTATGAACGATTTTTACGGTTCGAGCCAAGGTTACAGCCGGCATATTCTGTAACGTGACAATGGCGTTAATCACCGCGAAACGCCAGTTAGTCCCAGGCGCAGCAGTGCCAAAGAAAGCTGCAATCGCACTTTTAAACGCCGGGAAAGCGATCGCGGGGCGGCGGTAGCGCAATTTGCGTGACGGCGATAGGCCACGAGCGGTCGTGGAATATACTCCGTCTTGCCACGGACCAGGGTATTGACGCATCCCAACCATACGTCGTGATGGATTAAAGGCGAGTCCGGGAATGGAAGTGCCTTCCGCAATAGTTGCGAGCGAAATGCCATCGTGCATCCCAGGAAGCGGCAAATCATGAGGTTCGAAAATATACCTTCGCGGAAATGGCCGCGGATTTTGTAATACGATTCGGAAAGCAGACCGCCATGCTGATCGATCACAATTGCATCGCTCGCGGTGAGCAAAATTCCTGGGTCTTTGGCGAACCTATCGAGGACAATTTCTACCTTATGGGGCAACCAGAGATCATCTTGATCGCTGAGGAACACGATATCGCCAGTGGCACGCAAGACTGATGCTTCAAAGGAGCGAAGGAGTCCACGATTGATCGGGCTGCAGGTAAGCGATATGCGTGGATCGCGCAATGAGAGAATTTCAGCGCAAGTGCAATCGGTCGATCCATCATCGGTGATGATGATCTCATCGTCCGGTAATAGTTGAGGGAGAATCGATCTCAACTGCTGGGCGATATAGCGCGATCCCTGGTAGGTCGCGATGCAGACGGAGACTTTGGGTCTATAGCTCAACTTGCTTTCCCACCTTGCCAAGAAATGCGTCCGCCGTTCCACCAGCCATGGCGCGGAATTTCTTCCATTTATCCTGTTCGACGAGCGCTATTTTCGCCCCATGCAGAAAAAACGCCCGAATCTCGCGCCAAACCCAAGGCCAATCTGTGTAATATCGCAGGAGCAAACGTAATCGGTTACGCGTGATGTAGTAACGCCTTTGCCAAGAATGATTGGTGACGCCATAACGGAATCCAAGAAAGTGATGAAAAGTTGTTTTTCCGAGCGAATGGAAGAGCACCGCTGGCGATTGCAGGATTACCATTCCATGGCGGCGCGCGCGGAGACAGAACTCGGTGTCGACATAATCCATAAATAGGCTTTCGTCGAACGGTCCTAATGCTCGTATGGCCGCAGCAGATGTGAGGCTGCCGGAAGTCATCGCCGTAATTATGGAACCATCCCTGTTGCGCGTGCTGTGCACACGAATTCCTGAATGCTGGTCAATATATGACGGAGCGATGAGGGCTATGGACTCAGGGTTGCCAGCGAGACGGAACGTTTGAAGCATTTCGTGAACAAAACCGGCCGTGACCTTACTGTCCTGGTCAAGGGTGAGAATCCATGGAAACTCTAAAGACAGCGCAAGGCGAATTCCTTGATTCAACGCGACTGCTATGCCTCGATTGCAATGGTTGCGAAGGACGTGGATTCCTCGACCTTCGAGAGCGGTAAGCCGACGCAACGCATCTCCAGACGAATCGTTATCAACAATAATCACTTCATCCACTTGGTTTGCAACGGCGGAAATGTTATTGAGGAGTGCTGGGCCGGGATTGTAGGTGACTACGACAGCGCAAACTCGACCATGACACGGACTATATTCCGCCGTTGAGTAGTCGTCGATTCTGGGCTCTGATCTCGACTTCATAATCCTCTTGACCGGTACAACTTAAAGAAGCCGAAATGCCCGGTGCGGTTGCCCTGTCATCGCTAGTTTGTGGGTGGTCCGAAAGGCGGTTCAGACGAGTATCCCCAAACCATTGCTCTCCTTGAAGTTGTAAAAGCGCCGCCCAGTATGCCGCGCGATTTCTATGACAGCACGTCTTACGGCCGAGAAGCTCTCGGTGTCGTGAAAAATGACACATGAGGCATGCTGAGCACTCCACAGGCCACATGCAAATGTATCGGCGAAGGTATGGACAATATCGACGTGAATCAAGTCGTAGCGGCCAACATCATTTAGGATCCAATCGCGATAGTCGCTGCGCACTAGCGTGATGTTCGAAAATGGTTTTAGACGGGCACCAGTTTCTCGAAAAATATCCTTCTTATTTACCGTGTGCTGATCTCCTGCAAATGTATCTACGCCGCGGACAGATTTGAAAAAGCAGGAGAGCGCGGCCGTCGAGTAGCCGTACTCGACACCGAACTCTAGACAACAATCATTTCCGATGTGAAAACGTTCGAGGATATCTGCAATGACGCTCTCGATTCCTTTCCATGCTGTTTCAACTGGCAGAACTCGGTGTGGCAATTGACGGGAGTTGGGGATATAGGGGAAGATAGGGATCTTCGAAGATCCGATCCCGCTCCAAACCGCCTTCCAGTATTGGGTCTCAAAAATCACGAATACTCCAAAAAGTGCGGCGCAGTAAATCTTTTAGCGTACACATTCAAAAACCGAACGCGGCGGAAAATCAATCGCAGCAGTGGCATCTTCAAAACCTGCGGATCCGGGATCACGGGCTGCCGGGAAGAATCTGGCAAAAACGGCGTCCTAGCGCCAATAGATTTGTGCGATCACTTCTGTTAATGGCGAGTAACCATGCTAGAGCGACGGTGCTCGTCAACCAGAGAATGGCCGATGGAGGATCCAAGGTTGCTGTTCGCCACCAATTATCTAATAGAAGAAAAGACGGGATTGCGATCACCATTGGCTGCAAGAGGCCCTCGCGGAAAAACGCTGAGCGGGAAACCGCGATGCTCTGATGAGCGCGCCGCATCGTGACGGTAATGTGCAGAACAATGCTGACGAAGGAGCCGATAAGCGTGCCGGCAGCGACACCAATCGCCCCGTAACGACGCGCGAGAGCAATGCTGCAGCCTAAATTGACCACCGCCTCCGCAATCGCCGCAATGACAGCAGCTTTCTGCCGTCCCGTAGCGCAGATCATAGTGGCATATGGAGCACACAGGTTGCGGATGACGTTCGCAATCATCAGCAGCCGTAGATAGGGAAGAACTTGAATGGCGAATTCACGGCCAACCCAAATCCGCAGAAGAGGAAATCCAAGAACGATGGCTGATAAACAAGTAAGCAAGAGAATCACTGTTGAATAGCGAGTGAGTTTGATCAAAACGCGGCCCATTTCCGATGGGGAATGACGCGCGCTCATGGCTGATGCTGCGGGCATAACGGGTCCCAAGATCGAAGCAAGCACTGCCGAGAGAAAACTTATAGGGAGAGCAGCAATGGCGTAGTACGCAGTTTGTGAGTAGTCGTAGTGTCCGACAATGACGATGTCGAGTCCCGACACACATAGCATGCCTGCGGTCCAGATTGACTGATAGAAGCAATATATCGCCATTCTGCGGACGGACGCAGCTTTGATTGAAACAAGTGAAATAGGAATGTGGTAGGCGTAGTAGCGCCAGGCGAGAACCTGGGCAATGCCTGTTGATATGTTTACGAGTACGACGCCAATACTCATTGCAATGAGGCCGCCGCCGCGAGCCACGATTGCGATTACTACAATGCTGAATCCGATGCGGTTGGCGACAGAGATGGCCACGGGAAGGCCGTAGCGCTGCAGTCCAAGAAGTACAGCCGAGTAGATGGAACAAACCAGGCTTAAGGACAGGGAAAAACCCACCAGAATGATGCTGATGCGAACTTCTTTGAACAACGTTGAGGACATACCCGCAAAAAGCGTGGGCACCCTCCATGCCAGTATGGGGGTCAGCAGCAGCCCTAGGCATCCGGCAACAAGCATTAACGCTAGCCCCGAACTGGCTTTGGACCCAGCACCCATTCGGTCTCCGCGGGCGCTGTGCTCGGCAACGAACTTTGAAACGCCGGTCTGGATCCCAAAATCCAGATATGAAACATAAGCACCAAGTTGCAAGATCAAGACCCACGCCGCATAACGATCAACAGGCAGACGGTGCGTGAGATAAGCGGGGAGTGCCAGAGCCACCACGGCAACGGCAGCAACTCTGATAAGGCTCATCGCCATGTTCCGCGAGATTACAATCGCCGCGCGGCCGCGAGCGCTGTCGCCGCTGGCAAGACTTAACAGAATCGCTGCAGTTTCACTCAACAGAGCCAACCGTCAACCTGTGATATTTGCGAAGCAAACAAACAGTCCTAGATGTGTTGCTATGCCTAGGTTAAGACGCGTTTGGGTGATGCAAGGATGGTTGCGGGGGTAAATTTCCTGCACTACAGGAAAACCCCTAGTGCCGCAATCCCGAAACATCGCATCCAAGGCGGAGACGATTTCTTAAGCAATCATGACAACAGAGGTAACCGATTTAGCGGGCCTGCGGGTAGCGATCGTCCACTACTGGCTGGTATCGCGGGGGGGTGGGGAGAAAGTTGTCGAGGCGCTAGCCGAGATGTTCCCCCAAGCGGACCTGTTTTCGCTGATTGCAATCCAAGAAGCGCTGTCCCCGGCTCTTCAAAAACATACCTTACGGACATCGTTTATTCAAAAAATTCCTGGAGGTCGGAAGTTCCACCGATATTTTCTTCCCCTGCAACCCTTGGCGCTAGAGCAGTTCGATCTTAGTGGCTACGACTTGGTGATCAGTTCGGAATCAGGACCTGCAAAGGGTGTGATCACAAGTTCGAAAACTTGTCACATCTGTTATTGCCATTCTCCAATGCGGTACATATGGGACATGTATCCGGATTACAAACTGGCCTTCAGCCCCATGGTCCGACCGGCATTTTCGCTTGTCGCGCACTATCTGCGCCTGTGGGATCGCGCCAGTGCTGACCGAGTTGACTATTTTGTAGCGAACTCGAAATTTGTAGCATCCCGTATCCGGAAGTTCTACCGGCGAGATAGCGCCGTCATCTATCCTCCCGTTGCGGTTTCCACAGGAAACGTCTTGCGTGTGGCTGAAGACTACTACATCGCAATCGGTCGACTCGTGGATTACAAACGATTTGACCTATCAATTGAGGCGTGCACGAAGCTTAACAAACGGCTGCTCGTTATAGGCGATGGTCCTTCAAGAAAGGCACTACAGAGAGCCGCGGGACCAACTGTGACGTTCCTGGGGGAAGTCAGTGATGGCGAACTGCGCAACCATCTTGCAAGCAGCCGGGCGTTACTCTTCCCAGGCGAGGAGGATTTTGGAATCGTGCCTGTGGAGGCGCAAAGCTTCGGCAAACCGGTTATCGCCTACGCTTCAGGCGGTGCTCTGGAAACAGTGCGGGCGGCGTTTTCGGAGGAAGGCGAGATCGAGAATCCCACAGGCGTGTTCTTCCAAAATCATTCTGTCAGCGGGCTCACGGACGCGATTCTTAGATTCGAGGCGATGGAAAAAGAAGGGAAGTTCCGTCCCCACACCATCAGGCAACACGCTAAGCAGTTCGACAAATCAATATTCCAGCTACGAATGGCGCATTTCTTGAGATCCGCATTGAAGGATTTCCGAGCGGGCGGCGAGCATCGCGCGGCGGGAATTTCAGCCGCGAGTTGAAGAGGCCCGTGGGTGGAGTCGTGAAACCCGGCCAGCGAACAATCTCAAGCCCGGAGATCGAGTATCGGTTACGGTAGAACGGTCGAGAGGACGACTCCGGTAACGGCGAGCTGCGAGACGATCTGACTCCAGTCGCGCAAGCCACGCACGAAAGCCCCGGTGGGAAGCTTGTACGGAACAATCACCTGATCGCCGGGATAGAGGCGCAGACGATCAAATTGTCCTCCCGTGAAAGGTCCGTTCACATTGTTGGCGGCGACCACGACCCCATTTGCACGCAACACGAAGGCATGATGAAAATCCGACGCAGGTTTCCCCTTACCCGCCATATCCAAATAGGATTCGACTGTATTGTGAGGGTTATAGATAAATGATCCGGGGTTATAGACATTTCCGACGACCGCGACGGTCGATGGCGTATGCGGGATTGTGAGACGGTCATTATCTTCCATCATCATGTCAGGAAAATCATTGATGTCTTTATCGTGTGGCCGTACAGGAAGTGAAACACGCCCGGTGGCGCGTGCGCTATGCAACTGGCCGAGAATCGCTTCCTGGGCAGATAGCATTTGCGGAACCTCACCTGCCTGACTGGATGCGGCGGCGGCCGCCGTCGTTTGCCGGACTTGGACTTCCATGGTTCGAGCGAGTTCATCGAGGCTTTTCTGTTCGACAATCCGAGCCGACTCCCGGAATAGCTGCGAACCGTAGATATAAGCTTCAGGGGTTAGTCCTCCCGCTCGCTCAAGGATGGAATGAAGCGTCTCATTAACTTCAAGTTTGTATACGCCCGGCCGTCGAACTTCCCCCTCGATGACCACGTAACGGGAACGATTATTTTCCGGAACACTTATGTCGTGCTGGGAAAAAATTGTTACGATATCGCCGGCCTGCAGCTCGAGGTTACTGGCGTCGTCGTGCTCAAGGATAGCTTTCCGTGGGCTCATCCAGATGAGCCTGGATGATAGATCGATAGGGTTGATGCGCTGGATGATGGCATAGTCCCAATTGATTTCCGGCGAATAACGACGAATATCCTGCGCGACATTCTTGACAGTATTTGGATTCGTGGAACTTTCAGCGGAGGACACGCCACGTTTATCTTGAGTCGACTGATCTCCTGTTCTTGCTGAGATGTCATTCGGAGAACTCTGCATGCCTTCAGCTATTTCCGCTGTAGCGGCGGAGCCCTCCGGTCGAATGGCGCCGGACGGATTATTATTAGGGGCATTTGGGTTGGAGAGATTTAGATCCTGCGAGAGTTTGTCGTTACGAATTGATGGCTGTTCGTCACCAAGAATAGGATATTCGGTCGCGCGCCCATTGACGATCGCCGCGCGCTCACGCCAGTAGCGACGCGTAAGAAGAGCCTGGGCATCGGGAATTAGATCGCGCACGCGCATGCCGGGTTTCCAGGGGTAGCGGCCTGGATTGGCGACGTTACCACGCAAGGTCACCGTGTCTTCAAAACGCGGGATGATCGACCAGACGCGGACAATGTCCCCGTCCTGCAGAACAAGGACGCGAGACTGGTCATCAAGGGGAAATTCGAGAGTCTTACGTGAGCGATCGGCGAAGCGGTCGATGGTGATGCGGCTGGAATCAGCGACAGTGCTGAGGTCACCCGCGGTCTCAATCAGTTCACCTAGAGTAGAACCGCTTTTCATTTCGTAAATCGCGGGAGTGTTGATCGATCCCGAGATCGCGACAAGCGGACCAACGTGCGGGATATAAATAACGTCGCCACTTTGAAGGCGAACATCCTTTGACTTGTCGCCATTCACAAGCAAGTCATAAAAGTCGAAGTCAGTTATTGTCGCTTCACCGCGACGAACCTGGATGTGGCGGAGCGATCCCTGCGGACTCGGACCTCCGGACGAGAAAACGGCATTTACCAAAGTGCTGAGCGAACTGATCGTGTAAGTGCCGGGATAACGCGCATTCCCCACAACCGTTACCTGAATAGCGCGAAGATGCCCAGCCTCTACAGTAAGATTGAAGTTCTTGAAGACATTCCCAACCTGGCGTTTTATGTGATCTTCGAGATCGCCGTACCGGACTCCCGCGACAGTCACCTCGCCGACCTGCGGAATATAAATTCCCCCCGAAGGATCAACAACCACGCGCAGATCCGCCTCGACCTGACCCCAGATCCGGATACGCAACTCATCGCCTGGACCAATCACGTATTCAGCAGGTGCCTGGGTACGATCAATCGGGGAGAAGGTGCTTGGCGGTTCCTCAAATAAGGACTGGCCGAAGAGCGGTAGGACTCGACCTACCGTGTCCGCAACCATCTGCTCAAATTCCGTTTCCGGACGCAAAGGGATCCGCGGACGATGTAGCTGCGGCGGATTCGACGGCGGCGGGCTGACGTAATACTGGTCAGCACTGAAAGGGCTTATAGGGGTGCGAAGCACAGGATTGGTAACTTCTGGAGGCGAGGTACGTCCCTGTCCGCCGGTCCCCTGTCCGAGCGCGCCACTGCAGGCGGCAGTCGCGGCTAGTTGAGGATCAGAGCAATCAGCACTCTGACCGGCTTGCGATTGCGTTGCTCCCGCCGTGGACTGCCCTGGGAGCGATTGCGAGTAAGATGTCGCAAATGAAATGAAGATCAGACACGCCCGCAAAACGAGCCTGTTGATGTGAAAGAGTCTCTCTTTCATGTCAGAGGCTTAGATGTCGGATGGCGGCCAAAGGCTGTCGATATAAACCTATTTCCTTACCTCATATGCCATTGAATCCGCTTAACGGCCACGAGTTCGTCACGGGGTTTACATCCAAGAACGACCCTCAAGGTTGCGCGTGACCTTTCCTCCCAAACCTGCATCTTAAAGCTGCCCGAAAAGGCAGCTCTTAGGTATTTTCGCGAAAAGAAAGCAGGCCAGTTCATTCAGTTTTCATCGGTGGGGGGAAGGAT
>Ga0209169_10001242_pt1 | contig 15469 bp, 15 predicted proteins | sample HubBroMetageWRM4_FD_188346 | JGI IMG/M metagenome (GOLD analysis project Ga0209169, IMG submission 188346) | Warmed soil microbial communities from the Hubbard Brook experimental Forest, New Hampshire - Hubbard Brook CCASE Soil Metagenome WRM 4... | ecosystem: Environmental > Terrestrial > Soil... | reverse complement strand
GGGATCGCGCGTTCCGGTGGTGCCCGAGCAGCGCTCGGGCGGCCTGACGGCCGCGCCTCGGGCGGCCGTCGCGGTCCCAGCTCAGGGCGGCTCCCCGGACGCGGGCCGGCGGCCGTCGCAGACGGGCGAGTATGTCTGGGATGTCGAGGCGGTGAACGGCTCCGGCCAGTCGCTGGTGACCTGGCGCGGGCTGCGGCTCGCGGACGCTGGGCCGCTGCATCGCGACGAGCCGTGGCCGCCCTCCCTGCTGTCGGTGTACCTGGAGCGCTGCGCGGTGGCGATGGGCCTGAACCCGGACCTGCACGTCACGGTCCATCGCAGTGAGCCGGACGGCGTCGGCAATCCCGAGAACGCGCAGCCCGGTAGCCCACGGTCGCAGGATGCCCAGCCGCGAGACGCACGGTCGCGGGGTTCGCACCGGGTGGCGGGGCCGGTGGCCGTCGTACCGAAGCCGTCGCCGTCCCCTGACGGCCAGCCGGGCGCCATGGCGGGCGGCCCTCCGGCCACGTGCACCGCGCGTGGCAGCGGCCCGCTGAAGAAGTTCGCGCTGACCGTCAGGGCGCCCGAAGGCGCGGCGTGCGCCTGGGAGCCGGCCATCTCCGGCCCGGCCGACGGCCCCAATCCGGGGCCTGGCCTGGCGGACATCGAGGACCAGCTGCGCAGCGGCTGGGAAGAGCCGACGGCGTTGTTCGGCGCTCGGCTCAGGGCCATAGCGGCTTGCCTGGCGTCGGCGGGCACCCCCGCCGCCTCGCCGGTCGTCGCCGACATCGCCGACGACGATGGCTGGCTGCTGTTGCGGGTGGCCGGCGCCTCGATGGCCTGCACGGTCGTGGAGATCACCGGTGTGCCGTGCGCTGTGGCGATATCGATCATGACCCGCGACCCGAGTCCAGTCAGCGAGCCGGGCAGCCACGCCCGGCGGCCCGGTGCCGCCGAGGCCGGCGCGGGGAGCCCAGCCATCGCGGGCACCGGTGCCACCAGGACCGGCTCGGGCGGCAGAAGGAGCACGACCCGGGGGCGCACCGCGATCCAATCCTGAGCGGCCAGCGGCCAGCGGCCCGCAGTCAGCGGCCACAGATCGGCGCGGAGGCGGGGCCGGACCTTTCCCGATATCTCCGGCGGTGCCACTATGGGGAACCGAACGGAGTTCTAGTCGGGAAGGCGGCCGCCGTGACCAGTCCACCCCCCGAGCCCATCAGCCCCGAGCCCATCAGCCCCGAGCCCATCAGCGGTCCGCTCGATCTGTCACAGAACGAGTTCTGGGAGCGGCCGCCCGCCGAGCGCTATGCCGCGTACGCGCAACTGCGCGCCATGCCGCAGCCGCCGTACTTCGAGGCACCCGAGTCGCCGTTCGGCACGCCGGAGCGTGGTTACTACGCGCTGGTCAGGCACGCGGACGTGACCGAGGCCAGCCGCAACCCCGAGGTGTTCTCCTCGGCCGAAGGGGCTACCAGCCTGATCGACCTGCCGACCGAGTTCAACGAGTACTTCGGCTCCATGATCAACATGGACGACCCCAGGCATGCCAGGCTGCGCCGGATCGTGTCCCGGGCATTCACCCCGAAGATGATCAAGAAATTCGAGGAGGACGTGCAGCGCACGGCCGCCAGCATCGTGGACGAGCTGCAGCAGACCGGGCCCTGTGACTTCGTGCAGCACGTGTCGGCGAGGCTTCCGCTCAAGATCATCTGCGAGATGATGGGGGTCGGCGACGAGCACTACGTGATGGTGCTGAAGAACACCAACATCATCCTCTCCGGCGCGGATCCCGAGTTCATCAGCGAGGACATGAACGAGGCGATCACGCAGATCCTGACCGCCGGCCAGGAACTGGCCGATCTGGTCACCGGCCTGGCCGAGCGCAGGCAGGCGGAACCCAGCGACGACCTGGTGTCGGCCCTGGCGACGGCCAACATCGACGGAGAGCAGCTCACACCGGCCGAGCTGGCATCGTTCTTCGTCTTGCTCGTGGTGGCCGGCAACGAGACCACCAGGAACGCGATCTCGCATTCGCTGAACCTGTTTACCCGGCACCCCGGCCAGCGTGAGCTGCTGCTGGCCGACCTCGAGGGCCGGATCGGCCCCGCGGTCGAGGAGATCGTCCGTTACGTCTCACCGGTGATCTGGATGCGGCGTACGGTGACCCGCGACGCCGTGATGAACGGGCATGCCTACCGCCAGGGCGACAAGGCCGCGCTCTTGTACCAGGCAGCCAACCGCGACGACACGGTCTTCGAGGACCCGGAGCGCTTCGACATCACCCGCTCACCGAACCCGCACGTCGGCTTCGGCTCGGCCGGGCCGCACTTCTGCCTCGGCGCTCACCTGGCCAGGCGCGAGATCACGGCCATGCTGCGGGAGCTGTTTACCCGCGTCCCCGACATCCGGGCGGCCGGCGAGCCCGACTACCTGCTGTCCAGCTTCATCAACGGGATCAAGCACCTGCCGTGCGACTTCGGCTAGCGGTCGGGCCTCAGACGTGGCTCGCCGAGAGCGCGGTCAGCACGGATAGCAGGATCGCGACGCCGGCCGCCGTGCCGTGCAGCAGGACCAGGCGCGGCGGGAAGTGCCAGGCGCCCTTCAGGCGATGTCTGGCCGCTCGCAGGTTGTGCACCAGCCAGGTGAGCCCGATGGCCATCGCGACCATCAGGATGCCGAAGGAGATCCAGGCGAACGGCGTGTAACGCACGAACACGTACATGAACCAGCAGGCCAGGCCGGCCAACGCGAGCGCTGGATGGCTGAACTCCAGCAGCGGGTGTTCGCCGGGCGGCGCGACCACCTTGACCTTGGGACCAGGCGGCGGCTTTCCGTCGGCAGTGAGCGGGACCGCAGCGAGCCTGGCCTGGATGCCCGGCGCACGGGCAGTCTCTCCAGCCGCTGACGTGGCCTGCGCGGTCGCCAGCGCCGTCTCGCCGCCCGGGCCGGCTTCCCCGGTCCGGGCCGCCTCAGCCGCTTGCGCCTCGGCCTCCCGGCGCCTGGCCGCCCCGCCGGTGCCCAGCAGCGAGACGCCCGCTGCTGCGGTGATCACGTAGAGGACCAGCGCCACGATCGCCACGCTGCTGCCTCCGTACTGTCGACTCCGTCCGTCGCCGATCAGGTTAGTCGACAGCGGGGCCGGTCCCCGTACCCGGCCGGGATGCGCGGCCCGCACCACCGCACCCGGCAACGGGCGGCGGCCCGGAACGGTCGGAGTCCGGGTTTCACTGCCGCAATCAGGCTCTGACCTGCCAATTCATCGCATGGGTGGACGCTCTGACGCCGGAGCGGTCCTCTAGCCAACCTGTTGTCATAACTAGCTGTAGTCGACTCAGTGCAGCGTGTATAACTAGAACCCCGCGCGGCACTCGGGGGCCAGGAATCCAGGCCACTACCGGGTGAGCGAGGTCCGAGGCCCATCTGGCCATGGCCCGTCAACAGGGTCATGAGCAGGCGACCCGGCCATGGACCGGCACCGCGCGGGAACGGGGGAACCGCGAGTCGCGGAGGGGGACCGTCGTCCCGGCCGGGCGCGCACCGGCGCGATCGCCGGAGGCCGCCACGCGCCGAGCGTACGACGGTCGCGACGAGCGGTGGGATGTCGGGTCGGGAGCGCACACCGGGGGCTGTGCGCTCCCGACCGGCAAGCGCCCGTGCCCCCTGTGGACGTTGGCTCAGCTCAGGGCGTTGATCTTCCCGGCCAGATCGAAGTCGGCGCCGGTGAGGCCGCCGGCCGAGTGCGTCGACAGCGTCAACGTCACCTTGTTCCATTGGATCAGGATGTCCGGATGGTGGCTGGCCTGCTCGGCCACGTACGCCACTGCCCCGACAAAGAGCATCGCCTCCCGGAAGTCACTCTGCGTAACCGTCGCGACGATGCTGTCGCCCTGGCGCGCCCAGCCGGGCACCCCGGCCAGCCGACCGCTGATCTCATCCTCGGTAAGCAGTCCCATGTCTCATGATTCTGGCCCGCCGCCTGACGGAGTTCCAGTCGGCCCTCCGACATCGGGAGACTCCCTTATCGGAAGACACGGGACGAAGCGGCCAGCAAAGTCGGCGGTCCGCCCGGCGATCGGTAGGCTGGCTCCAGCCGGGGCGCCACGGCTTGCCTTCGACCGCGCCGGCCGCCCGAACGGACGTTGTCGAGAGGTGCCACCCGGCCATGGAGCGCAGATGACAGACCCGCATGCGCTGCTGCGCCGTACGCCGCTGACCAGCGTGCACGAGCGCCTCGGCGCGACGCTGACCGGATTCGCCGGGTGGCTGATGCCGCTGCGCTACGGGAGCGAGACGGCCGAGCACAACGCCGTGCGCACGGCGGCCGGGCTCTTCGACCTCTCGCACATGGGCGAGATCATGGTCACCGGGCCGGGCGCCGCCGCGGCGCTGGACTACGCGCTGGTCGGCCAGCCCTCCACGCTGGCGCCCGGCCGGGCCAGGTACACGATGATCTGCGCCCCGGACGGCGGGATCCTGGACGACCTGATCGTCTACCGGCTTGCCGACGCCGAGTTCCTTGTCGTCGCCAACGCGGCCAACACCGACGTCGTCGCCAAGGCGCTGACCGACCGGGCCGGCGCGGGCGCCCAGGTCGCGGACCGGACCGACGAGTATGCGCTGATCGCCCTTCAGGGCCCGAACGCGACGTCGATCCTGACTCCGCTGACCAACGCCGATCTTGGTGCGGTGAAGTATTACGCCAGCTATCCGGCGACCGTCGCCGGCCGGGACATCCTGCTGGCGCGGACCGGCTACACCGGCGAGGACGGCTTCGAGCTGTTCACCGCGCCGCAGGATGCCGAGCCGATCTGGGCGGCGCTGACCGAGGCCGGTGCGGGTCACGGGCTGCTGCCGGCCGGCCTGTCCGCGCGGGACACGCTGCGGCTCGAGGCCGGGATGCCGCTCTACGGCAACGAGCTCGGGCCCGACCTCACCCCGTTCGACGCCGGGCTTGGCCGGGTGGTCAAGCTCGACAAGCCCGGCGACTTCGTCGGCCGCGCGGCGCTCGAGGAGCGCGCCGCGGCAACGCCGCGGCGCGAGCTCGTCGGGCTCGTCAGCCGGTCCAGGCGGGTGCCGAGGCACGGCTACGACGTCCTCTGGGACGAGGCCGCGTGCGGGACGGTGACCAGCGGGGCTCCGTCGCCGACGCTCGGCAGGCCGATTGCGATGGCCTACGTCGAGCCCGGCGTCGCGCACGAGGCACGCCAGGCCACCCGAGACGGCGGGGAGCCCAGCCGGCTCGCCGTCGACATCAGGGGCAACGCCGAGCCTGCCGACCTGGTGCCGCTGCCGTTCTACCGCCGCACACCGAACTCTTAAAGGAGAAAGGGCCACCATGAGCGTTCCCGACGAGCTGCACTACACCCGTGAGCACGAGTGGGTGGCCGTCGAAGGATCCACGGCGACCGTGGGTATCACCGACCACGCGCAGCAGGCCCTCGGCGACGTCGTCTACGTGTCAGCGCCGACGCCGGGCAGCAAGGTGACGGCTGGGGAGCCGTGCGGCGAGGTCGAGTCCACGAAGTCGGTGAGCGACATCTTCGCGCCGGTCGACGGCGAGGTAGCCGAGGTCAACGAGGAGCTCGGAGAGAACCCCGGCGCCGTCAATGCCGACCCGTACGGGACCGGCTGGCTGTTCAAGGTCACCCTCCCCGGCGGCGAGCTGCCGCCCGGCCTGCTGACCGCCGCCGAATACGAAGAGCTCGTCGCCAGCGAGGAATGAGCGTGGCGGTAACACCGGACGACCTGCTGCGGTATAACGCGGCGACCGCGCACCTGGAGCCGCCGTTCGCCGTGGTCGACCTTGCGGCCCTGCGCGCCAACGCCCGGGCGATGCGGCTGCGGGCCGCGGGCACGCCGATCCGGCTGGCCAGCAAGTCCGTGCGGTGCCGCGAGCTGATCGGCCAGGTGCTGCGGATGGACGGCTTCCGCGGCGTTCTGGCGTTCACCCTGCCCGAGGCGCTGTGGCTGGCCGATCAGGGCGTGAGCGACCAGATTCTGGTCGGCTACCCGACGGCGGACCGCGCCGCCCTGGCACAGCTGGCGGGTAACCCGGCGGCAGCCGCCTCGATCGCCATCATGGTGGACTGCCCCGAGCACCTCGACATGATCGAGAAGGCGGCCGCCAGCGTGGCCGAGCCGCAGCAGGTCCGGGTGTGCATCGACATCGACGCCAGCTACGTGGCCCTGAGCGGGCTGGTGCGCGCCGGCGCGCGCCGGTCTCCGATCCGGACCCCCGGCGAGGCCGTCGCTCTTGCCGCAGCCGTCGTTGCCCGGCCCGGGCTGCGCCTTGTCGGCCTCATGGCCTACGAGGGGCAGATCGCCGGCGTCGGCGACCGCCCGGCCGGCCGGCCCCTCTACGGCCTGGCCGTCCGCTACATGCAGCGGCAGTCCGGGGCCGAGCTTGCCCGGCGCCGGGCCGCGATCGTCGCTGCCGTCCGGGACGTCGCTCCGCTTGAGTTCGTGAACGGCGGCGGCACCGGCTCGCTGGAGAAGACGGCAGCCGAGGCGGCGGTGACCGAGATCGGCGCTGGGTCCGGGCTCTACCAGCCCCGGCTGTTCGACAGCTACCGGGGTTTCCGTGGCACGCCGGCGGCGTTCTTCGCACTCCCGGTCGTGCGCAAGCCGGGCCGGCGGGTGGTGACCGCGCTCGGCGGCGGCTACCTGGCCTCCGGCCCTGCCGACCGGGCGCGGCTGCCGTCCCCTTACCTCCCGGCCGGGCTCCGGCTGGATCGCCAGGAGGGCGCGGGCGAGGTGCAGACGCCGCTGCTCGGTGCAGCCGCGGACCGGCTGCAGATCGGCGACCGGGTGTGGCTGCGCCACGCCAAGGCGGGCGAGCTGTGCGAACGATTCAGTGAATTGCACCTGATCGAAGCAAATGCTGTGGTCGCAACCGTTCCTACGTACAGGGGTGAGGGTAAGACCTTCCTCTGAGACCATGATCGCTGCTCGCGAATGGGAGGCCGCCCATGACGCAGCAGGACGTCGCCACGTGGGCGCCGCCGGCACAGCCGCGAAAGCGCCGCGTCGGCCGGACCGTGCTCTGGGTGCTGGTCGGGCTCGCGCTCGCGGTGCTCGCCGCCAGCGTCGCCATCCCTGTCGTCACCAGCCAGCCGTATCTCGAGCAGTCCACGTCGATGCAGCCGACGATCGCGCCGGGCGACCAGATGCTCGCCGTCGAGGGATCATCCGGGATCCGCCGCGGCGACATCGTGGTGCTCCGGGTACCGGCCAACGTCTCGGGCACCGATGAGCTGTTCGTGAAGCGGGTGATCGGCCTGCCCGGCGATCACGTGGCCTGCTGCAACGCCAAGGGCCAGGTCACGGTCGACGGCAAGGCTCTCAGCGAGAACTACCTGTACCCAGGAGACCAGCCGTCCCGGACCCGGTTCTCGGCCACCGTCGGCAAGGGCGAGATCTGGGTGATGGGCGATCACCGCAGCATCTCGGTCGACTCACGCAAGTGGGGCCAGGTACCGCTGCGCGGCGTCGTCGGCCGGGTGATCCTCGTCATCCGCGGCTCCTCGTTCGCCACGGTGCGGACGCCGCTGACGTTCGTCGCCAGGGGCCTGGCACCCGTGGACACCCGCCTGGGCCAGTACATCGGCCTCGCGATCGCCGCGGCGGCGTCCCTCGTCCTGCTGCTGCTCCTCGCCATCTTCGGGATCACCCGCTTCGCAATCCGGCGCCGGCGCCGGAACCGCGGCGGCGCGCCGCCGACCGGGCCGGGCCCGCCCGCCGTCTCCGGGCCGCTGCTGCAGCCGCTCTACGGGGTTTACCGGGTGCCGCTGGACAACAGCGAGGCGAAGCCACGCCCCGCGCAGGCTCCGCCGAAGCCACGCCCCGCGCAGGCTCCGCCGAAGCCACGCCCCGCGCAGGCTCCGCCGAAGCCACCCGCGCCGCGGCAGGCGGAGAAGCCACCCCCCGTGGAGACGGAGGAGAAGCCACCCCCGGCAGAGGCCGAGGAGCAGCCAACCTCCGCGGAAACTGAGGAGAAGGCACGCCCGCCGGTCAAGTAGCGGGACGGTTCGCGCCGCACCATCAGTCTCGGCCGCCCCATTCGCTCCAGCCCAGAACCGCTCAGGTATTCGATTTCCACCGAGATCGCCACGCGGCTCATCGAGCGCGGCTCCGGGGAGATTCCGCCGGGCTAGTGACTACTTACGGCGTTTGCCCCATATTCTCAGGATCGTCACGCTGACCACCGCCAGGCCCACGGCGGCGGCCGCCAGGCGCACCTCGGGCCGCGCAGCCTGCTCCAGCACGCGTTCGCGGAGCTTACGGATGTTGTTGGCCGGGCTGACCCGTTCCGCGAGCGTGTCGATGGTCTGGGCCAGGCTCTCTCTGGTGCGCTCGATCTGCGCGACAATCGCGTCCGGATCGGTCCCGTTTACGGCTCCGCGCGCGGCGACCGTGCCATGCACTTCAACAGCGCTGCCCGGATCGGCCATCGCTAGTGTCCCTTCTCTGCCGCGCCCCCCAAGGCGAATCCCGTGTTCCCGCTAGTCTTCCAGGCTGGCACCGGGGACACACGGCCGGCCCGCCGTGCCGGCGCGTCGCGGTGCCCTCACCGCACCTGGGGCTGCGCCCCGATGGACCGGTCCCGCTGGGCGGCGATCGCGAACAGCAGCGCGTCGACGAGCGCCAGGAACTTCATCGCGTGGTCCTTGGTCACCCGGGCCGGGTCAGCGGCGACGGAATTGCGCAGGGTGACCACGCCGTCGACGGCCCGCACGATCGACTCGGGCACGAGCGCCTGGTCCCGTGCGAAGCGGGCGATGGCCGTGGGGTCGCCGCTGCCGACGGGCACCAGCTTGCCGGCGGAACCGAGGAGATCCCGCAGCGCCGCCTCTACCGCTCCGTAGGCCTGAGCGATCGCGGCCGGAGGGTCGTCCTCGGTCGCCGCGGCGAATCTGAGCAGCACCGGGAGCGATGCCGGTGCGCCGGCCGACACCGTGGCCGTCAGCTCGGCCTTGACCTGGCTGGCGGTGCGGTCGAACTCGGCGTCCGACTGGCCGGAGCGCAGCCGCCGCAGGCCGGAGGCCAGCTGCATCAGGATGTCCACGATCGGACGGCGGAGGAATACCACGATCACCACGATCGCGATCGGCCACGCAAGCGCGCTGACAAAGTCAACGACAAATTGCATCCCGGACATACCAGTACGGTAGCGGAATGGTGGTCAAAGCGGTGATCTTCGACTGGGGCGGCACGCTGACCCCGTGGCACACGATCGATCATGAGACCCTGTGGCGCGAGGTCTGTGCGCTGCACTTCGCCGAAGAAATGGCGGAACGCAACGCCGGGGCGATCCGGGCCGCCGAATGGGAGCTCTGGCGGGTGGCCGAACGCGATCACCGCAGCGCCACAATGGATCACGTGTTCGAGCGCGCCGGAGTGGCACCGACCGCCGCGTTCCTGGCCAGCTACGCGCTGGCCTGGGAGCCGCACACGCTGACCGACCCGGACGTGCCCGAGCTGTTCCGGCGGCTGCGCGCCGCAGGCGTCAAGATCGGCGTGCTGTCGAACACGATGTGGCCGCGGAGCATGCACGAGCAGGTGTTCATCAGGGACGGCGTGCTCGAGCTGATCGACGGCGCCGTCTATAGCAGCGAGATCGAATGGACGAAGCCGCACCCGGAGGCGTTCCGTGCCGCGATGGCGGCCGTCGGGGTGACCGACCCGGCGGCTTGCGTGTTCGTCGGCGACCGGCCCTACGACGACGTGTTCGGCGCGAAGCGGGCCGGCATGCGCGCGGTCCTGGTGCCGAACAGCGACGTGCCCGCGTGGCCCGAGGCCGAGCCGGACGCGGTCATCGGCAGGCTCGCCGATCTGGCGCCACTGATCGACGCGTGGCGGCGCGGCTGACCTGGACGGTTACCCGAAGAAGGCCACCCGGAGCGCGAGCACCAGCGCGACCAGGGCGATGGACAGCAGCGCCTTGACGGCCAGACCCCGCTCGTATTCGACGGCGTCCTCGATCTCGGCGTCGAACGACGGCGCCGACGGCGGCGCCCCAGGGTAGGCCGCCCGCTCGCCGGACGGCTGTGGCTGCTGGCCGTTGCTGGTCACGTCGGCGCCGCCACCTTTCCGGTCTTCTCCGTCTTGTCCCATTTCTGCTCGGCCCCCTGGAACTCCTTCACGTAGGCGGCCGTGGTGATCGCGCAGAGCAGCGGGCCGTAGCCGCCTATGTACACGAACAGCGGGCTGAGGAACCTGCCGAGCCGGCGCGACTCCGCGACCTTGCCCAGGTACGCGACGCCCATGCAGCCCGCGAGCCAGAGGTAGGTGAACAGCTCGATGCCGCGGACCCAGCCGGAGGTCGGCGTGAAGCCAGCCGCGCGAACGATCTCGCGGGCGAGCCAGGCCAGGGGCCCGGGCAGGACCGCGGCCAGCAGGATCAGTACATTGATGGCTCCCGGGAAGATGAGCGCCTGGGGCCAGGTGTGCTTCCCGACGGCCGGGTCGATAAGCAGGGCGAAGGACGTGATGAAGACATACGTGATCACGTTCGTCAGCCAGAGTATGTGGAAGGCGGTCCAGGCGAGCTGGTAGTTGATGAAGAACAGCGCGACCAGCGACCCCGAGGCAAGGACCATGAAGACCGGCAGCAGCAGCAGGCAGAACCAGAGCAGGCCGAAGCTGATGCTGCCGAGCCGGTTGCCCGGCTGATGCCGGAACCAGACATCCCGGAACATCTTGGTGACCTGGACGTTGCCGCGAGCCCAGCGCACCCGCTGCTTCCAGAGCCCGACGATGTTCCCGGGCTCCTCGGCCCAGACGGTCCCGTGCGGCTCGAAGACGACCTTCCGCCCCGCACGCTGGGTCCTGAACGTCGTGACGGTGTCCTCGGCGAGCGTGGTGGTGTCGATCCGGCCACCGACCGCCTCGATGTTCTCCCGCGAATGCAGCTGCGCGCCGCCGGCCAGGCACGCGATCACGCCAAGCACCTCCTGGCTGCGGCGGGCGGCGGCCTGGGCGGTGATGTACTCGTAGCCGATGAACCTGGTCATGTAGTTGCCGGGCCGGCTGCCTTCCTTGATGTAGCCCATGACGGAGCCGACCTTGGGATCGGCCAGGTGCCTGCTCATCTTGCGAAGGGAGCTGGCCTCGTAGATGACATCCGCGTCCATGATCAGGACCGCCTGCATCCAGTCGTCGCCCAGGATGATGCCAAGCCCGTGATTGAGGGTGGCCGCCTTTCCCTCGCCACCTTTATCCCGGCGCAGGTGGAAGACGTTACCCGGATACTCGGCGGCCTTGGCTTGGATCACCTGCGGCGTGGCGTCGGTGCTCGCGTCGTCCACCACGAAAATCCGCAGGCGTTCGCGCGGGTACTCCAGCCGCATGAGGCGGTCGATCGAGGCGCCGATGACCGCATGCTCGTTCCACGCCGGGATGAGGATCGCCGTCCGCGGGAACCACGGCTGGCATTTCCGGTAATGCAATCGGCGGAAGTGCAGCCCGACCAGGAGGAACTGGTAGTTGGCAACCAGCAGCGGGACGGCCCCGATGATCACGAACGCCACGAGCAGCCACTCGAGCGCGAGCAGGACCTCCGCCATTACGGCACCGCGCCGTGCTGCGCACCGTCGGGGGGGTCTGGGGGGGTCCGCCCCCCGAGGACTGCACCGTCAGGGGGGTCTGGGGGGGTCCGCCCCCCGAGGACTGCACCGTCGGGGGGGTCTGGGGCTGCACCGTCGGCGATGCGGCGGACCCACGAATAGGCCCCGATGTCCCGGCAATCGTGACTGTCAGTGCTCGCCACCAGGTCGACGCCTGCCTCGCCGAAGGCCCGGACCGTCCGGGACGAGGGGCAGGCCCACTTCTCGTTCACCTCGAGCCACGCGCCAGCGGCGCGGGCCTGCCGCGCGAGCTGGCAGATCGCCCGGTCGGAAACGGCTTCCTCGTCAAGACCCATCTTGGGCACGATGCTGAACAGGTGCGCCAGCTGCGGCCGCTGCTCGAGCTGGGTGGCCGTCATCAACGCCCCCGTGGTCGCGTCGATCAGGCAGTCGATCACCTCCGCCGGGGTGACCAGGCCGGTGGCGATCGCGTCGCGCATCGCCCGCGGGTGAACCGGGCCGAGGTCGCCGGGAAACTGGTGATCGGCGATCAGCACGACATCGGTGCCGCCGATGCCTTCCGGCAGGTCGAGCCGCCCGGTCCGGTCCAGGATCTTGGCCTCGACCCCGGCCAGCACGTCGAGCCCGGGGACCGGGCGCAGCGCGTCCACGGCGGACACGAAGTCCGGCACCCACGCCGAGTCGTGGCGCACGTGGTCGGCAAGGCAGAGCGTGCGCAGCCCGCGCTCGCGCGCGGCCGCCACGTTCTCCGCCACCGTGCTCACCGCGTCGTCGGAGAACGTGGAGTGGACATGATGGTCCTGGTCGAGCGGAACGACGTTGGTCATGCCGCCACCCGCTGCACCTCGCCCAGTGCGACGAAGCGCTCCTCGAGGTAGCGGACCATGGCCGTCTCGCGGAAGTCGGCATGGGTCGGCAGCGGCCTGCCGCGCAGCGCGTCCAGGGCCATCAGCGGCATGTCGACGCCGCTCGCGACCGTCAGCGGCATGGCGCCCGGGAAGCGCGGGTTGACCTCGAGCAGGGCCGGCCTGCCGCCGGTGTCCCGGCGAAACTGCACGTTCGCTACGTACGTGAGGCCGGTGGCGGCGGCCACGCCGGCGCCCAGCCGCTCGAGCTCGGCGTCATGCACCGTGCGGCCCGCCACCGAGACCCCGGAGTCGACCCGCTCGCGGACCCGCGGCACGGCCGCGACCACGTGGCCGGTGACGTCGGCCAGGACGTCGACGGAGTACTCCTCCCCGGGCAGGTAGTCCTGGACCAGGAAGTCGGGCGAGGGTTCCAGGCGCAGGAGTTCCTCGCTGGACGCCGCGACCGAGATGCCCCGCGATCCGCTCCCGCTCCGGGGCTTGATCATCACCGGGTAGGTCCAGGACTCGGGGTCGGCGATCTTGTCCAGGCGCTCGGTCCTCGGCACCGGAAGATGCCCGGCGCAGCGCTCGGCGAGCGCGAGCTTGTCCAGGCAGACCTCGAGCGCCGAATCGGGCGCGAGCAGCAGCTCGATCCCGGCCCGGCGGAACTCGTCCCTGGCCTTGCCCAGCGGGCGCAGCTCCGCGTCGCACGTGGGGATCAGCACGTCCACCCCCATCGCGGCGCACCGGGCCAGCGTGGCGTCGGCGTAGCGGGGGTCGGTGCCGGCCGGGACCAGCGTGCGCGCCTCCGGCGGCACCAGGTACAGGCCCGCCGCCCATGGGTCCATGTCCGCAGCGATCAGGCTCACGGACGCGTCCGCGCCCAGCGACTTCATCACCGAGACCGCGGCGGGCCCGCCGACGCCGGTGATCATGACCCGGACGCTGCGCAGCGGAAGATTGGGGACGTTAGCGTGCGGCATGCGGCACCTCCGGGTGAGCATGGATGTCACGGGCCAACTCGGTTGGTTCGCTGTCCGGCGAGGCCTCCGCCATGCCCGGGGCTGGGCCCGCGGGCTGGCCCTCGGTGGTGGCCTCCCGGATCACCTCGAACGCCTCGGCGAAGCGGCCGTCGCCAAAGCGCGACCAGTAGCGGGCCGTCGACTCGATCAGGTCGGGCTCCAGGTACCCCCGGATCTCAACCTGCGAGACAAAGGCGTTGATCGCCTGCAGCTTGCCCTCGATCTGGTCGTCGATGGTCACGAAGCGGGTCGGCCGGAAGTCGACGGTGGCCGACGGCGACTGGAAGCAGTAGACCCGGCCGACCCCCCGGCTCGCCACCATCGCCGCCCGGTGGGTGTTGCGGTGATCCTGGTGCACGTCGTGCGAGGAGTGGGTGTAGATCACCGTCGGCCGCACCGACTCGACCACCCGGCTGATCGCGCCGATCGTCGGGTCGCCTTCGCTGATCCGGGTGTCCTTCAGGTCGTCGAGGAACAGCGTGGCGCCAATGGCGCGCGCCGCCCGGTCCGACTCCCCCGCCCTGGTGTCCTGGCTACCGCCCCGGGCTCCGCGGCTGAGCGTCAGGATCGACACCTCGTGGCCCATGCTGCGGTGCACCAGAAGCGCGCCGGCGGCGCCGATCTCGACGTCGTCTGGGTGCGCGCCGATCGCGAGCACGGCCTGCCGCGAGGCGAGCCGGGCTGCCCGGCTCTTGGCGACAACCGCGCTGATCGTGGCCAGCAGCGTGTCCTTGGGCATGGACTTCTGCAGGAACTCGTCGGCGTGATCGCGCAGCGCCGACACGGCATAGTCGAGCGTCGCGTGACCGGTGATCACGACGACCGGGAGGTCGGGCGCGGCCCGTCGCAGCGCCTGCAGGAGCTCCAGGCCGGTCATTCCGGGCATCTCGACGTCGGTCAGAACCAGGTCCCAGCGTTCCGTGCTGGCCCGCTGCAACGCGCTGGCCGGGTCGGTCGTGCAGACGACGTCGAAGCCGCCGCCGTCGCCGAGAAGGTTGCTGAGGAAGCGCCCGGTCACCGGGTCGTCGTCGACAATGAGGATCCGTCCGGGCATGTCATGATCGCTGGCGTGCACTCCTGGCGCCCCCGTGCCTGTACGCAGTGACCGTTGCTTTGTCGCAATGCGCTACGTAGTGACTACATTACGTGATTTACTTCGGCCTGGCTACCCCGGGGTGGCGGCGCCTGACTCCGCCCGCGCCAGGCGCACCCGGCAGGCCGCTGCTATGTCGCCGATGTCGACCTGCTGAAGCAGCTGCCGGTGCCGGTCATCCGCTGGATCCAGGGTTCGCAGGGCAAGCTGGTAGGAACGGCGCGCGGCGACCGTGTCACCGATCACGTCGTGGGCACGGCCGAGGGTGAACGCCGCGAGCGCGAAGCGGGAGTCGGCGAACAGCGCGCGGCGCAGCGCTGCCACTGCCTCCGCCGGCCTGGCCGCCTCCAGCGCGACCAGCCCGTCGACGAAATGGGCGTCGGCGTCCAGCGCGTTCTCGCCGAGCAGCAGCCTCACCTGGGCCATGGCACCGTCGCGGTCGCCCTTCCCCGCCGCGTCCAGCGCCGCGGCAAGCCGCTGCTCCCGGGTCGGTGGCGGCTGCCCGGCCTGGGGCTGGCGCGGTGGCCGGGGCAGCGGCCGCTTCGGCCGGCGTTCGGGTGCCGGCGGTCCGCCCGTCCGGTGCAGCGCATCGGCGGCGCCGAGCAGGAGCATCCCGCCGGGCCGCAGCGATCGCTCCAGTGACCCGATCACCTGGGCAATGGTCGGCGCGTCGAAGTAGATGAGCACGTTCCTGCAGACGATCAGGTCGAAGCGGGACTCACCCAACGGCGGGACCGGATCGCGGACAAGGTTGTGCCTGCGGAACCGCACCAGCCCGCGCAGGCGGTGGCCAACCAGGTAGCTGCCGTCGGCCTGCCGGTCAAGGTAGCGCTCGCGCAGCGAGGGTTCCAGGCCCCGCACCGCCCGCTCCCGGTACCGGCCGGCCGTGGCCGCCGCCAGCGCGGCGCCGGAGACGTCAGTTCCCAGCACGTCGACCGGCGG
>Ga0209169_10001238_pt1 | contig 15488 bp, 16 predicted proteins | sample HubBroMetageWRM4_FD_188346 | JGI IMG/M metagenome (GOLD analysis project Ga0209169, IMG submission 188346) | Warmed soil microbial communities from the Hubbard Brook experimental Forest, New Hampshire - Hubbard Brook CCASE Soil Metagenome WRM 4... | ecosystem: Environmental > Terrestrial > Soil... | reverse complement strand
GCGGAGCTGCCGATCCACCTTGCCGGATTGGCCATGGCACGCCTGTGGGCCGGTGACTTCGCGGATGCCGCGGCGCTCGTCGCGGAGGCCGGCAGCGTCGCGGCGGCTACCGGAGGCCGGTTCGTGCCCAACGCCCTGCTGTGGCTCCGGGCACTGCAAGGGCGCGAAGCCGACGCCGCCGCGGCGATCGAGCAGGCTGCGGCCGGGGTGCCCGGCGTGGCGATCTATGCTCACTGGGCGGCCGCGGTCCTGTACAACGGCCTGGCCCGCTACGAGGAAGCGGCGGAAGCGGCCCGGCGGGCCACCTCGAACACCTTCGACTACCACGTGTCGGCCCGGGCGCTGCCCGAGCTGGTCGAGGCGGCCGCACGCGCCGGAAGCCCCGGGCTCGCGCGCGATGCGCTCGAGCGGCTGGCTGAGGTGACGCAGCGCTGCGGTACTGACGTCGCGCTCGGCGTCGAGGCGCGGTCCCGGGCCCTGCTGAGCTACGGGATAGGCGCTGACAACCTCTATCGCGAGGCGATCGATCGCCTGGGGCGCACCCGGCTGCGCCCGGAGCTCGCCCGGACGCGCCTGCTTTACGGGGAATGGCTGCGCCGCGAGGGCCGACGCGCCGACGCGCGCGAGCAGCTCCGTGCCGCCCACCACCTGTTCAGCGCGATCGGGATGGAGGCGTTCGCCGAACGCACCGGCCGCGAGCTGCTCGCGACGGGCGAGAAGGTGCGCAAGCGAAGCCCCGAGACGCGCGACGAGCTCACGCCGCAGGAGGAGCAGATCGCCCGGCTAGCCCGCGAGGGCCTGTCGAACCCGGAGATCGGCGCGCAGCTATTCGTCAGCGCGCGCACGGTCGAGTGGCACCTGCGCAACGTGTTCTCCAAGCTCGGTATCGCCTCGCGCAGGCAGCTCAGGACGGCGCTGCCCCAGGACGGCCGGGTCGCCGGAAGAACCTGAGCTCAGCATCTGCCAGCGGGTCCGGCGGGGCGTCTCCCTGGGCCCGCGGCCCAGGGAGATACCCAGGGAGACCGAAGAGAGAACCCAGGGCAATCCACAGAGGCGACGGGCCGCAGGGCGAAGGACGCTGCGGATATACGGCGCAACGAGCCGCGAGCCCGAGCTCGACCTGAGGAGATCCGCATGTTCGCGAAAGAGCCAAGGTCATGACGACGTCCCGTTCATGGCGTGCCTCGCTGGCCGCCGTCTGCGGCGTGGCGCTGGCGTCATTGACCCTCACGGCAGCCGGCGCCCCCGCCGCCGAGACCGGCGGCGCGACCGCCGCGGCTTGGGGTTCCGCCGCCGCCCCGATCGTGACCACTGCCGACGGCGCCGTCCGCGGCATGCCCGGGCCCGGGGGCTATGCCTTCCTCGGGCTGCCCTACGCCGCTCCCCCGACCGGCAACCTGCGATGGCGCCCGCCGCAGCCTCCCGCCCATTGGCGTGGTGTCCGCGACGCAACCAGCTTCGCGCCGAGCTGCCCGCAGAACCCGAGCGCGAACCCGTTCCTGCCGCCCGGGCTCATGAGCGAGGACTGCCTGTACCTCAACGTGTACACGCCGGCGCCGCGCGACAGTGACGAGGACGGCCGGCCGGTGCTCGTCTGGATCCACGGCGGCGGGCTGACACAGGACGGCGGCCGTAACTACGACCCCGCCACATTGGCGGCGGACGGCGTGGTGGTCGTCACGATCAACTACCGGCTCGGCGCGCTCGGCTTCCTCGCCCACCCGGCGCTGGCGGCGCGGCCTGGCGGCCCGGCGGGCAATTACGGGCTGATGGACCAGCAGGCCGCGCTGCGCTGGGTGCAGGCCAACATCCGCCGGTTCGGCGGCAACCCGCACAACGTCACCATCGCGGGCGAGTCGGCCGGCGGCCTTTCCGTGCTCGCCCAGATGGTCTCACCCGGCTCCCGCGGACTATTCCAGAAGGCGATCATCCAAAGCGGCGCGTTCGCGCTCAACCAGCAGCCCCTGGCTGCCGCCGAGACCGCCGGCGAGGCCTTCGCGGCCAGGGCCGGATGCCCGGACCAGACCGCGGCGTGCCTGCGCAAGCTGCCGGTCGCGGACCTCGTCGACTCCCCCTTCGCCGGGATCCCCGGCGTCGTCGACGGCCAGGTCCTCACCGAGCCGATCGGGACGGCGCTGGCCGCCGGGCGGTTCGCCCGCGTGCCGGTCCTCGACGGGACCAACCATGACGAGGAGCGGATCTTCGTCAGCTTCGGCCGGGCCATCAGCGGCGGCACCAACGTCGCGATACCCGACCTGCCGGTGACCGCAGGCAACTACCAGACCGACATCGCCGCCGTGCTGGCCGTGCCTGCCGCGCGGGCCGCCGCCATCGCAGCCCAGTACCCGCCCGCCGCTTACCCATCGGCGGCCGTGGCCTTCAGCACGCTGGTCGGAGACGCCAGCTTCGCCTGCCCCGCGCTGCAACTGGACTCGTTGACCGCTAAGCGCGTGCCGACCTTCGGTTATGAGTTCAACGACGATGCCGCACCGCAGATCTTCGTACCGTCGCTCGTCCCTCCGGCCGTGGCGACCCACGGGTCCGAGCTGCAGTACCTGTTCGGGCTGCCGAACGCGCCGCTCCCCGGCACGCTCGACGCCGACCAGCAAGCACTCGCGGACAGCATGCGAGCTGCCTGGGCGAACTTCGCGGCCAGCGGCAGCCCCGCGACCGCGGCGGTGCCCTGGCCTGCATTCGGCCACGCGGACGGGGCGTCCGTGCTGTCGCTCGTTCCGCCACAGCCACAGCTCGAGACCGACTTCGCCGCCAGTCACCACTGTTCGTTCTGGGCCGCCAGCTAGCGGCAGGCCGTCGTGCCGCCGATCGTCAGCCAGTCCAGGGAAAGCGAGAACGTCCCCATGTCAAGCACCACTGAAATCCGTCCCTTCCAGGTCGACATGCCTGACGAGGTCATCGTCGACCTCCGGCGTCGCGTCGCCGCTACCTGCTGGCCCGGCCAGGAACTCGTCACAGATGGGTCGCAAGGCGTGCAGCTGGCGACGATGCAGGAGCTCGCCCGGTACTGGGCGACTGACTACGACTGGCGCGCATGCGAGGCGAGACTGAACGCGCTGCCGCAGTTCACGACCGAAATCGACGGGGTCGGCATCCACTTCATCCACGTCAAGTCCCGGCACGAGAACGCGCTGCCGCTGATCATCACGCACGGCTGGCCCGGCTCGGTGATCGAGATGCTCGGGGTCGTCGGCCCGCTCACCGACCCGACCGCAAACGGCGGCTCGGCGCAGGACGCGTTCGACCTGGTGCTGCCATCCCTGCCCGGCTACGGCTTTTCGGCGGCACCGACCGAGGTCGGCTGGGACCCCGGCCGCGTCGCGCGGGCCTGGGCGGAGCTGATGGGCCGGCTCGGGTACACCCGCTACGTCGCCCAGGGCGGCGATATCGGCGCCAGCGTCACCGACGCGATGGGGCGCCTAGCCCCGGACGGGCTGCTCGGCATTCACCTGAACTTCCTCCCCGCGTTCCCGGCCGAGGTGCTCGCGGCGGTCTTCGGCGGCAGCTTGCCACGGGCGGGACTATTCAAGCGGGTTGCGGTAGCGGTCCTGGCGGCCCACGCCGAGAAGAAGCAGCCGACCGCGCTCGATGCGCTCGTCGCCCTCTGGAAGCGGGGCTACATCGTCGAGATGCCCGAGCACCCGCAGACGATCGGCTACGCCTTGACGGATACGCCCGCCGGGCTGGCGGCCTGGATGCTCGATCACGACGCCGACAGCTACCAGAAGATCTCCCGCGCCTTTCTTGACGGCCGTCCCGCGGGCGGCCTCACCCGCGACCGGATCGTCGACAACATCACCCTGTACTGGCTGACGGGCACCGCGACCTCGTCGGCACGGCTGTACTGGGAGACCGGACGGACCGCAGTTGCCGCGGCTGCGGCCGGGCAGAAGCCCCCCGAGCTCTCGCTCCCGGTCGCCTTCACCGTCTTCCCCGGCGAGATCTTCCAGGCCCCGCGCAGCTGGGCGGAGAAGGTCTACCCCAAGCTCATCTACTTCCACCAGGCCGGTAAGGGCGGTCACTTCGCCGCCTGGGAAGAGCCCGAACTGTTCGCGGCCGAAATGCGCGCCTCTTTCCGGTCACTGCGCTGACCGGGCAATCAGGAATCACCTGAGCCGCAGACCATGCGAAGGGAAAAGCCATCATGAACTTGACCAGGAACTTCGCCTACGACGTGTTCGTCAATGACCCGCCGCCACAGGACAACGGCTTGCTTCCGAACGGAGAGCCGAAGGGAGGCTCGCCTGTCGCGAGCACCCTGATCTACGGGAGCAGGGATGCGGTGCTCACCGATCCCGGGTTCACGGCGGACCAGGCGGGTGCGCTCGGCGACTGGGTGGCAGGAAAGGACCGGAACCTGACTGACATCTTCATTACCCACGGCCACGGCGACCACTGGTTCGCCGCCGGGCTGCTGGCCGAGCGGTTCGGAGCCCGCGTCGTCGCCACCGCGGGCACGATCGCGCAGATGCACGTCAACGTCGCTGCGCGGCCGCTGTTGTGGGACAAGGTGTACCCCGGGATCCCGCCATCGCCGGTCACCGCGGTGACGGTGCCGGGCAACCGCTTCACGCTCGAAGGACACGACCTGGTGATCGTGGCGGTCGGGCACGCCGACACCGAGGACAACAGCGTTCTGCACGTCCCGGATCTCGGGCTGGTCGTCGCCGGGGATGTGATCTACAACGGCGCGCACATGTACCTGGGGGAAGGCGTGGTCGTCGGCGGCTCCGGGCCCTGGCGCGCGGCGATCGATAGGGTCGAGGCTCTCGGGCCCGGGCATATCGTCGCCGGTCACCAGGACAGGCAGCTCGACGACGCCGCCGAGCGGACAATCGCCCAGACCCGGCAGTATCTCGACGACGCCGACGAGCTCCTGCGGAGCGAGACGACCGCCGTGGGCTTCTTCAACGCCAAGATCGAGCGGTACCCGAACCACCTGGCGCGGACGGTGCTGTGGGCTGGTGCCAGCGCACTCTACGGCGTGCGCGAACACCCCGGAGAAAACGCAGAGCGCCTCGCCCAGTTCATCGTGGCCGGCTGGCTTTGACCCGTGGGCACGCCGAGGGTCTTCCATCCCGGACGCAGGCCGCTGCCGGAGGCGGCCGCGTTCTGGGTCCTGGCCGTGCTGTTCTTTATGTTGTTCTTCGCCTCGGCGGCCGCCTCTCCCTTGTACCCGGTGTATCAGGCCCAGTTCCGGTTCTCAGCGGCCACGCTGACCGCCGTATTCGCGGTCTACGTCCTGGTCCTGCTCGTCACGCTGCTGTTCTTCGGGTCGGTGTCGGACTACCTGGGCCGGCTTCCGGTGATCATCACGGCGCTGGTCCTCAGCGCGGCCGGGTGCGCCGTCTTCCTGTCCGCGCGCAGCGTCGGGGCACTGTATGCGGCCAGGGCACTGCAAGGCATCGCGACGGGGCTGGCCACCGGGCCGATCGGGGCCGCGCTGATCGACCTGCAACCACCGGGCAGCCAGCAGGCCCCGCTGGTAACCAGCGCCTTCTCCACCCTGGGCCTGGCCCTGGGCGCGCTGATCACCAGCGCGCTCGCCCAGTACGCCCCGGCACCGACTCACCTGATCTGGTGGGCGCTGCTGGCGGTATTCGCCGCCGGCATCCTCGCGGTACTGGCTATGGCCGAACCCGGGTCCCGGCGTCCCGGCGTCCTGGCCTCGCTGCGCCCCGCGGTCGCGGTGCCGCGCCGGGCCCGGGGAACCTTCGCCGGAGCCATTCCGTGTCTTGTTGCGACCTGGGCGCTCGGCGGCCTGTACCTGTCGCTGGGGCCGTCGCTGGCCGCGGCGGCGACGGGCTCGCCGAACCTGATCTGGGGCGGGCTGGTGATATTCCTGGTCTGCGGGACCGGGGCCGTGGCCGCTTATGTGCTCCGTGGCATCAGCTCGCGGGCGGCGATGCTGACTGGCTGCCTGCTGTTGCTCGCCGGCCTGGCCGTGACGTTCGGCGCGATCGCGACTGGGGCGTCGGCCGCCTTCCTCGCAGGTAGCACGGTCGCCGGCGCCGGCTTCGGCCTGGCCTTCCAGGGTGCGTTCCGCATGACCACCGCCCTGGCCACGCCCGCTCAGCGAGCCGGCCTGGTGACCGCCGTCTTTGCCGTGGGCTACCTCGCGTTCAGCGTCCCGGCCCTGATCGCCGGCGTAGCGGCCACGAAGTACGGACTGCACCCCACGGCCCTGGTCTACTCCGCATCGCTCGCCGCGCTGGTCGTGGCCGCAGCTGGCATCCTTGTGCTCCGCCCCGGCGGCCAGCTCGCGCGCCGCGATGCCTAGTGCAGCGCATCGGCGACGCGCACGACCGTCCGGCGGATCAGCGGCGAGACTTCGAATGCCCAGCTGCCGCCGTCTGTGAAGTTGATCGTCAGGTTAGTGCGGAGCACGCCGCGGCTCACCGCGGCGGAGGCGACCTCGCTCCTGGCCACCCGCGCGAGCACCTCCCCGGCCTTGCCGTTGCGCCCGCCCGGCCCGTACTTGATAAGTGCGACCTCCCGGTCGGTCACTGCCACGAAAGCGGTCCGGCTGAACCGCGGCGTCTGGGTGGTGTACCGCCTGGAGCGCTGCTCGGCCACGTATCCGATGGCCACCCCCGCCAGCCCGGTCCGCCTGGCTGCATGCTGCCACCCGTGACCTCTCCGGTTCACCAACGCGCCTGCCAGCTGCTGTGCTCCCAGCAGCTGTGATGCATCATGTCCCATGACGCTCTCCTATCTCGCCTTCAACTAGGTAAGAGCAAGTTCAATTAGGTCAGAGCAAGTCGATCTCCTACAGATACGCCTTTCGTACACAGCTTTTATCGGCCCGGTTCGGCATATCCTGCTACGAAGTCGTGGCATCACACGGGGAGTCCGTCGATGACCGTTACCGAGACCACCCCGGCTCCGCCGGGGGACAACGGTTCGCCGGGAGCGGGCCCGCCGGGACCGCGGCACCGCGACCGGGGCAACCCCGAGCCCGCCCGCGACCTCGTCTGCCCAGGCGGCGCCAAGTAGCGCTGCAGCCCGCCCTTCCTGCCGCACGCCGCCGGGCGCGGCACGTATCAGAAGCGGACAAAGGGTCTCCGTGACAGGTAAAGACGCGGTGAATGTCAGGTGACGGGGCGCCGCGCACACGGGGTTCGGTACGGCGCGCTAGGTGATGCCGTCGTGCTGCGACCGGGCGAGGGAAGGCTCGGGAATGAACGGGAAATATGTCGGATACGTCGCGGGCGAGGACCCGCTCCACCGCTTCCTCAGCAAGATCATGCGTGATCGCCTGGAGGTACGCGAGCCACAGCTGGCATACCGGGTGTTCCGGCTGTCGGGGAGCAACGAGGTCTACGCGTACGAGGAAAAGTTCAGCGGCGCCAAGGTCATCTGCAAGTTCTACGGTACGAGGTTCGCGACGGATCTGGACAAGGCTGCCTGGATGGCACGCCAGGAGTACGAGGGGCTCGAGACGCTGCGCCGGTACAACCTGGTCGGGTCGCCGCACCACGTGATCCGCCCGCTGGGACTCAGCCGCGACATCAACGGCGTGCTTGCGGTCGAATATTATTCCGGCGAGGAATTCAGCGACGCGATCGCGCGCGCGACGCAGCGCGGAGACGACGCGCACCTGTACTGGCGGCTGAAGGCCCTGGCGTACTTCCTAGCCACCCAGCACAACCGGACGGCCAACGGGGCACCCGTGGATTTCGATCCTGAGTGCCGGTACTTCGACACGATCGTCGGCAGGCTCAGCAGGGCCCACCGCATCGGGCAGCAAGACGTCGACGAGCTCTGCGGGCTGCGCGACCGCTGGCGGGAGCGGCCGCGGATGTGGCAGGACCGGCAGGTCTGGCTGCACGGTGACGCGACCCCCGCGAACTTCCTGTTCGGCCACGGCATGGACGTCGCCGCGATCGACCTGGAGCGGATGAAGCGCGGCGACCGGGTATTCGACGTCGGGCGGGTCGCTGGCGAGCTCCAGCACGCGTTCCTGCGAGACTCCGGCGACGGGCGCCGCGCGGAGCCGTTCATCAGGCACTTCCTGTGGGAGTACAGCTGTCATTTCCCCGACCGCGAGCAGACGTTCGAGTCGATTACCGCTCGCGCGCCGTACTACATGGCGCTTAACCTGCTGCGGGTCGCGCGCAACGGCTACATCGGCCATGACTACGGCCGAAGGCTCGTGCGGCACGCGAAGCGGATGCTGCAAGCCGCTTGAGCGCCACATTCGGACGGTCAGGTCGCCGGCGCCGCTCTGCCGGCCAGCGGGAGCGAGGATGCACAGCCCGGAGAGGTACCCCGAATTCGACGCCGTCGGCATCTGGCGCAGCATCATCGAAGATCACCAGACGGATTTCACCCGCGCCCTGCCAGCCGGCCGGCTCCAGCAGATCCCGCTGCTCCTGGCCGAGATGGCCCCGGGGCATCTCGCGCCGGCGGCTCGGCCTGTACCCGTACGTCCGTGCGGCTAAGACGCAGCTATAAGAATTGCGGAAGAAATGTGTCGGAGTTACGGAAAATTTTCTTGGAAAAACGGAAGACCGGAAGCCGTGCGGCACGCGAAACGGATGCTGCAAGCCGCTTGAGCGCCACATTCGGACGGTCAGGTCGCCGGTGCCGGTCTGCCGGCCAGCGCTAGCGAGGATGCGACCTGCGGTCCTCTCCGGAGCGGCGGTCTAAACTCGTTGCGACGCCTTGCCGAGCGAGGAGACCTGACCCAAAGCTATGGACATCCGAGCGGTCGCCTTCGACGTGAACGGCACCCTGGTCAGGATCCTGACAGATGACGGCGACGAGCGGATCTTCCGGGCCGCGGCGCACTTCCTGAGCTACCAGGGCATCGACCTGCACCGGCACGAGCTCCGTGAGCTCTATTTCCAGATCATGAAAGAGCAGCTGCGCAGCAGCCCGGAGAAGTACCCCGAATTCGACGCCATCGGCATCTGGCGCAGCATCATCGAAGATCACCAGACGGATTTCACCCGCGCCCTGCCAGTCGGCCGGCTCCAGCAGATCCCGCTGTTCCTGGCCGAGATGGCCCGGGGCATCTCGCGCCGGCGACTCGGCCTGTACCCGTACGTCCGTGCGGTGCTCGACGTCCTGCGCGACCGCTACCCGCTCGCGATCGTCACCGACGCGCAGAGCACATATGCCCGCGGCGAGCTGCACAAGGTTGGCCTGCTCGGCTACTTCGACCCGATTATCGTTTCCGGCGACCACGGATACCGCAAACCCGACCCTCGGCTCTTCCAGCTCGCGCTCGACGGTATGGCCGTGGCGGCCGAGAACACGCTGTACGTCGGCAATGACATGTACCGCGACATCTACGGAGCGCGGGAAGCCCGCCTGACGACCGTAATGTTCGATTCCGATCAAGGAGAGAAGACTTACCAGGACTGCACTCCCGACTACACGATCACGGACTTCCGCGACCTCCTTCAGATCCTCGGCCTGCCCTTGCCCTGAACCGCGACCACCGCCGACCCGGTCGCCGACGCTTTCCGCCGCTCTCCTTGACGGCCCAGGCGACGGTAGAGGATCGGCTGGGCTGAGCGAGGTCTGCGTCGCCACCGTGGGCGGCTCCCACCCGCTGGCCAAGCGCGTCGGCGCCTGGCCAGCGGTCGCGGCGGTCACCGGCTTCACCGTGCTCGCCGCCGGAGCCGTCACCCGCGAGTTCCGCAGCTGCCGGACAGCGTCAGAGCAGGACGGCACCGCCGTCGACGGTGAGCACGGTGCCGGTGACGAAGCGGTTGTCCATCAGGTAGAGGTGGGCGGCGGCGACCTGGTCCGGCTCGCCGACCGTCTTGGTGATGGTCCGCTCGGCCAGCGCGCCGAGCAGCGCCGAACGCCGCGGTTCCGGAGCCGCGTCCCACATCGGCGTGTGAACCGCTCCCGGCCGGACCGCGTTGACCCGGACCGGAGCCAGCTCAACGGCCAGCCCCCGGGTCAGTCCCTCGATCGCGGCGGCACCGCCGGCCATGAGGGCGGCGCCGGCGGACGGCCGGACCGCGACCGTCCCGGACGTCAGCACGACCGAGCCGCCCGCCCTGATCCGGGGGGCGGCGTGCTTGACCGCGGCGACCGCACCCCAGAAGCGGACGTCGAACAACCGGCGGGCCTCCTCCAGCGGCACCTCGCCCAGCGGCCGCAGGGTGACGCTGTCGCCGGCGGTGTATATCAGGTGATCCAGCTCGCCGATCCCGGCGAGCGCCTCGGCCACGGACGCCTCGCTGCGGGCGTCGACGACGACTCCGTTGCAGCCGCCGGGCAGCGCGCCCAGGGCAGCGTCGAGCCGGCTCTGGTCGCTTGACGCGATCGTGACCTTCGCCCCCGCCGCCGCCGCGCCGACCGCGGTGGCCAGTCCCATTCCCGAGCTGCCGCCGATGATCACCACGTGCTTGCCTTCAAGATCCATCGTCCGTCCTCCGTATCGGATGTGATGATGTCTCACTGAGTCATTAGCTTAGCGAATGCGATGACCCAATGAGACATCGCTGTAGGATCGGGCGCATGCCGCGATGGGAACCTCAGGCCAGGGACCGGCTCCGCGATGCCGCGCTCGAGTTGTTCCTCGCGCACGGCTTCGACAACGTCACCGTGGCCCAGATCACCGAGCGGGCCGGTCTGACCCGCCGGACGTTCTCGCGCTACTTCACCGACAAGCGGGACGTGCTGTTCGCCGGCTCCGACCAGCTTCCGGGGGTTCTGGCCGCCGCCGTCGGGCGGGCCGACCCGGACCTCGCCCCGTTCGCGGTCCTGCTGACCGCACTCACCGAGGTCGGCGACCTGGTCGCGGACGAGCACGCCGCCGAGCGCCGCGCTATCGTCCAGGCCAGCCCGGAGCTTCAGGAGCGGGGGCTGACCAAGTTCGCCGCCGTCACCAGCGCGCTGGCCGCGGCGCTCGAGCAGCGGGGGGCCGAGGCGCCGACCGCCGCGCTCCTCGCGCCGGTCGGCACCGCCATCTTCCGGGCCGCGTTCGACCGCTGGGCGGAGCAGCCGGAACGCGCGAGCCTGGCCGACCGTATCCGCGAGACGGCGGCCGAGCTAGCCGCCAACATGCAGCCCGCCGCCCCGCCGACCGATCGCAGCCGCGTTCCATCGTAACGAGGCCAAGGGATCCCGCTGCGGGACAGCGCGCGGGTCAGAGGCTGGAGCGGTGTGATGGACTCATCTGTGTGATTACCGTTCCGTCCACGTTCCGGGCCATGCTGCGAGGGTCGCACGAAAGGCGCGCGTGGCTGGACTCCCTGCCTGAGCGGGTCGATCAGCAGTGCCGGGCTTGGAACCTCTCGCTCGACGGTGATCCCTGGCACGGATCGAACGCATTGGTACTTCCAGTCCGGCGCGGTGGTGAGCAGTTCGCGTTGCGGCTGACCGCACCGGATGAGAGCTTTCCCGCCGAGGTGGCGGCCCTGCGGTTCTGGGCCGGCCGGGGCACTGTGCTGCTGGTGGAGACGGACCTCGGGGCCGGGACCATGCTGCTGGAACGGCTGGATCCGACGCGGTCGCTGGCCACCTTGCCGCTGGCCGAAGCCAATCATCATGCGGGCAGGATGATGCGCCGGCTCGCCGTACCTGCCCCCAGCTGGGTGCCCAGCACCGGCGAGCTGGTGCGGGATCGCCTCGCCACGCTGAAGTCAGACTGGGTGGCGCTGGGCCGTCCGGTGCCGGCCGGAATGCTGGCCGCTGCCTGTACCGCCGCCGAGACCCTGACCTCCGCCGCCGGCGACTGTGCCGTTGACGCCGCGCTGCACCACGAGCAGGTGCTCGGGGGGGAGCGGGAACCCTGGCTCACCGTCGATCCCGCCCTGCTGCGCGGCGACATCGGGTTCGACCTCGCCCGCTGCCTGTGGGACAGGCTCCACGAGATGCCCGACGCCGCGACGATCAACGAGCAGCTGGACATCATCGCCGACGCTGCGGGCCTCGACCGGGAACACGCTCGCCGCTCAGCGATCTTCCGCACCATCGACTACTGGCTGTGGGGTCTCCAGCATGGATTCACCGAGGATCCCCTCCGCTGCCGGCGTCTCGCCACCGCGCTGCTCCAATGACCCGCCCCCTCACTCCCACGAGGGATCACGCGTGGCAATGACGGGAAAAGATGGCACCAGGTGCAAACGGCGGGGCTGGCCAGCGAATGGGCCGTGCCTTCCGCGGGTATCCCAGTCTCCTGTCATCGCTGTGGGGTCGCGGCCGCGATGCGGGAGGCTTGGTAATGTTCTGCGGTGCGATACGACCCTTCGTTCTATGATGGCGCGGCCGTCCACTACCGGTATGGGAGACCCTCTTACTCGCCCCGCCTCGAGGCTCTCCTCGCTGAGGAACTCGGCCTGGACGGCAGCGGAAGGCTGCTGGACGTCGGGTGCGGTCCCGGTTTCCTCACCGTACGACTGGCCCACCTGTTTGAGGGCGCCGTCGGCCTTGACCCCGATCCGGCGATGATCGCCGAGGGTCGCCGGGCCGCCCGGGAGCGGGACATCGCGAACGTCACCTGGATCCAGGCCCGGGCTGAGGACCTTCCCGCGGTGGCGCCCGGGCCGTACCGGCTGGTCACGTTCGGCCAGTCGTTCTACTGGACCGACGAGGTTCCGGTGGCCGAGGCCGTCTACGACATGGTGGAGCCGGGCGGCGCTCTGGTCCTTGTCGGGCATCGGGCCGAGGGGCGGGCCGTCCCGCCGAGCCCGGGGCCGCCGCGGATTCCGCACGATGAGATCGAGGAGCTGGTGCGGAAGTATCTCGGACCGACGAGGCGAGCGGGCCAGAGCACCGCGCCGGTTCAGGCCCTCAGCCTCCAGGACGCCCTTGCCAGCACCCGGTTCGGCGCGCCACGGGTGATCTTCGCCCCCGGCATCCCCGACCTCATGCGGGATATCGAGAGCGTAGTATCCGGTTACTTCTCCATGTCTTTTGCCGCGCCGCACCTCTTCGGCGACCGTGTCGAAGAATTCGCCGACGAGGTGCGAGAGCTGCTGCGAGAGCGATCTCCCGAAGGCGTTTTCTGGGACTGGCCCGGTGATACCGAGGTAATGCTCGCTCGCAAATGACCGAAAGGGACGGGGAACTCGCGGGTTAGGGTGACGCGGCGTGGTTACGGGTGATTGATGATTCCCATGCCGTCCCAGGATTTGTCTTCGGGGATTCCTGGGGTCTCAGCTCGCCCACGGGGGCACGATCCGGCTGCCGTCGGCCATGACCGCCTCGAGACCGGGCGTCGTTGTTACCCAGGCCGTGGCACCGGCCGTCCCGCCGTCCAGGCGCAACTCGCTGCCGGCTGGCACGAGGACGACGTCACCCGCAGCGAGGACAGCGGCTATCCCGTCCAGCGTGACGGTGAGTTCCCCTTCGAGCAGGAGCAGCACCTCCTCCCGGGTGGGCCGGTGGGCGACTCCGCGCAGGCCAGCGGGCACCGTCAACTGCCAAGCGCAAAGCTGCGCGCTGCCTCGAGACGGCGCTACGAACGAACTGAATGTGCTGCCGTGCACCTGGTGCACTGTGGCGTCGGCGGGGCGAATGACTGGCACGGGCCCTCCAAATGGTCAAGTTGCCTGACTACATGGTCAAGCAGATTGACCTATATGTCAAACTGTCATCATGACTGATGACAGCGGCGTAGCGGTAGCGATGCTCGTCCTCGGCGCTGCGACGCAGGTTATTGACGGGATCCAGCACGGGCTAGCCGAGCGCGGCTTCGCTGATGTCCGGCCGGCGCACGGGTTCGCCTTCGTCCGGATCAGCGCAGGCGACGCCTCGATGATCGACATCGCCGACTACCTGGGTGTGACCAAGCAGGCCGCTAGCCAGCTCGTAGAGCAGCTCGTGCAGCGCGGATATGTCATCCGCGAGGCCGATCCCGGTGACGCCCGGTCCCGGATTCTCAAGCTAACCGAACGCGGCTGGGCGTGCACCCGGGCCGCCGAGCAGGCTGCCGCCGACACCACCGACGCCTGGAGACGCCAGCTCGGCACCGCCGCCCTGGACGCCTTGCAGTCAGCCCTGCAGGCGGTCGTACCACCGGGCCGACTCCGCCCAGCGTGGTGATATGCGCTGCAGGCGGGCGGCATTCAAGCCTCTCCCTGCATGACCGGGTGTGCTGCACGGTCTGCTGACGCTCCGGCCCTTACTGCGAATTCGCCGGGCGCAATGCCTGCACGGGCGCGGAAAAACTTGGAGAAGTTCGCCGGGTCGTCGAACCCTGTCCTCCGCGCACATTCGGCGACAGTGATCCCCGTGTGGGCAAGCAGCCGTTTCACCAGAAGCTGCTGCGGGATCGACGCGCTCATTCGCCCGGACGGGTACTCAGCTGCTCGGCGGTGAATACCAGCGGCTCGATGGAGCGCTGGGCCCGGGCGAGGATGACAGCACCTTCGGCGGCGTACATCAGCAACGTCGCGCGGCGGGCAGCTTCGTCAGGTCCCAGCCCGGCCCTCCTGAAAAGGGCTGCGAGCGCATCGCTCGTGGCGTCGAACGCTTCCTTCGCCCGTTCTAGGATGCTGGGCTCGTGTCCCCCGGTCACGGCCCCGGTCACGGCGCAGCCGGCGCGGAAACCGGTGCCTTCCACCACCCGTCGCCAGATGCCGAGGTAACCGGCGACCACGTCGTCCGGATCCTTCGCGTCAATCGCGCCGATCTGCTCCTGCATCCACTGCCGGGAGTGGTCGATGGCGAGCTCGATCAGCTCCGTACGACCCCGGGGGAAATGATGGTAGACCGACCCGCGTGGCGCCCCGGTGCGCGCAAGCACCTCGCGGGTGGACATGCCCTCAAGCCCACGCTCCGCGATCAGCAGCCACGCCGCCTCGATCATCGCCTCGCGCACACTCTTCGGCACGCCCGTCATTGTCCCCGATCAATCCTCACGTCTGCTACCAAGCTCTAGATTATGCTATGTTACATAGCATAATCTAGGTGACCGAACCTCGGCCACTGACACCCGGAGGCAATCACCATGAGTCCAGCAGCCCTCACCGTCGACGTCTACGTCGCGCCGATGCGCCCGTTCGTCGGCGCCCCCGGCCAGGGGCCGGGCGACGACCCGATGTGGTCACCCATGTCCAGCACCCTGATCGCGGGCGCAGAGCAAGGCATCCTCGTCGACACGCTCGTCACCCTCGGCCAGGTCGACGCGCTCGCCGAGTGGGTGCGCAGCTTCGGCAAGCGCATCACCGGCGTCTACATCACCCACGGCCACCAGGACCACTGGATCGGCCTGGCCCGCCTCCAGGAGCACTTCCCCGAAGCCCGCGGCATCGCCACCCCCGAGGTCGTCCGGCGCGCCACGTTCGAGGCCACCGACCCCGCCCTGTCCGCCTACTGGAAGGCCAGCTTCCCCGGCGAACTGCCCGAGACCGCGGTGCTGCCCGAGGCGCTGACCAGTGACGAGTTCGAACTGGAAGGCCACGTGCTGCGGGCGGTGTCTGTCGGCCAGGGAGACACCGAGTTCTCCACTGTCTTGCACGTGCCGTCCGCCGCCGCCGTGGCCGGCGGCGACGTTGTCTACA
>Ga0209169_10001237_pt1 | contig 15491 bp, 12 predicted proteins | sample HubBroMetageWRM4_FD_188346 | JGI IMG/M metagenome (GOLD analysis project Ga0209169, IMG submission 188346) | Warmed soil microbial communities from the Hubbard Brook experimental Forest, New Hampshire - Hubbard Brook CCASE Soil Metagenome WRM 4... | ecosystem: Environmental > Terrestrial > Soil... | reverse complement strand
AAAGCGGCCGACCCACCCCGGCAACAGCAATTCCGCCCCACCGCAAAGCACGGCCATTGTGCCAGCAAATGCCCAGCAGAAGCCACGGCGGCGAGTCCAGTCGCTCAACGCCCAAAGCAATAACCATGCCGAGACCGGAAGCGCCAGTTGCGGCTTTATGGTCGCAAGCGCCAGCAGGACTCCCGCAGAGAAAAGATGGCCTTCCGCCAGCAGCATGGTACTCACCGCAATCAGCCCTGCAACCAGCAGACTCAACTGTTGCAACTTGAGTCCCTGCAATACCGGAAAACTGCCCAAGGTGAGCACCACCATGATCGCGACCGACTCGGTTGAAACCTTCCAACGCAAGCTGCGCAGCCATAGCAACACCGAAGCGAAGGTCAGAGCAATGAGCAGCCAGAAAAATCCCGTCTGCACCATCGCGAACGGCAGCGCCACGGTCGGCGCAAGCAGAAAAACTACATAAGCGGGATAAGCAAAACCCTGCTCGTCCTTGGGATCATGCGGCAGTTCCGGATCCAGCGGCCGCCCATAATACCCCGCCTGAATCTCCCGCGTTACCTCCGCGCTGTAAGGGTCGCGATGATTCAACAGCAACTCCCGCGCCCCCAGCCATCGCGGATAAAGATCGGAAAGATTTCCGCGCGGAATATCGTAAAGAACAGCGTCTGCCTGCTGATGCGGAATCAGCACATGCTGCACATAGAACCACATGCTTCCGGCGACCAATATAGCCAGAAGCAAGCGCAGCGCAGAATTTGCTGGCGGGTTCAAGGGAGAAAGGCCACCTAGGGCGCTTCGGCCAGCTTATTGCTCGCCATGCCTGGGAGCCGGGTCTGCAAAACTATACAGGAAAGAACGCAACCAACCACCAGCGTCCAAGGAACCAGGGGAGACATCTTCATGATCCCTGCACCGAAGCGAAGCATCCCCACCCAGGCAACCATCCATAAGACGGCCGCAAGAAAGATCAGAAACCTCCGCCAGTCATGAAGCGAAACCCCAACCGCTGTGGCTGCCCATATCATCAAGGCGAACGGGATCGCGGCGACCAGATCAATCAAGTAATGCTCTCCCAGACCGAGCGTGGCCAGGGTGGTGCCTGCAAGGAACGTCCCAAGCAAGACCCTGGTCCATGGCGACAATCCCAGCCCGTACCACCACGCCAGCAACGCCCATGCCACATGCAAAGAAGGAAACGCATTACGGGCTCCGGCCAGGGCTATGGGCTGAAGCAATATCCCGCACACTGTCGGCGCGGCCATTGGTCCTAAACGAAATTGCCCAGGAAAGAGATAAATGGGGCCACACGCCGGAAGTAAATTATAGAAAATGATTCCCACCGGGCCCGCAAGAAAGAACGCCAGAAACACGCTTAGCGCGGCATCCCCCCGCCGCACCACTTGTTGCGCGTACACCAGCAGCAACACAGTCGGCAACGCATAGTACCAGAACAAACACATGCGAGTGAGCCATATCGACCGCAAAACCAGCCAGCCCGTCGCGAAGCTTGGTTGTATTCCCAAGCTGCCATCGAAAGCGTAGAGATAAAGATCAAGCGTCTTCGGATGCAGCCTCCCGGTCGCCGCCAATAGACCGGAGCTGAAATAGCCAAGCAGCACCAGCAAGACCGGAGGCAAAACGGCCAGGCGCAATTGCTTCTTCTCCTCCGGAAGGACGCTCCAGATTCTTCGCGATGCCAGAAGCGCAAACGTGGCAATGCCCAGAAGCGCGCCCCCGGGCGCTGGCCTGATGGGAACGCGAAGCGCTAACACCTGGCCCACAACCAACGCAGCAAATCCAACGCCGAGCTGCCACAGTTCCTGCCACGGCCGAATGTGCATAAACACGATGGCCGCGCCAGCCATCAAAATTGTGAGGAAGATGTCATGCGCACTGCGTTCGTAGAAGCCTCGGTTGGTCGCAATCGCGACTGCGGCCGCGACGCAGGCGGCGGTGAGCAAGACTCGTCCCGCGTTCCCGGTCCTACTGTCTTTCAGTGTCATGGGGATATTTATCCCTTCAGCCACTCGCTGCTGCGAACCCGTCTCGTGTCCCAGCCATCTCCCGGTCCAGCCCCCACACCCAAACCAGCAGCACGATCGCGATCAGACTTAGCGCGTGCCAATGCAACCACAGCAACGGAAAAATGGGGCCGAAAAGCAGCAGCACACCCGGGCCGAACAACGCCCATCGCGCGACGCCTCGCAGTCCGTCATCCCACTTCGCCATAAGCAGGAAAATCGGCAACAGCAGCACACTTAGGTCGTAGGCAAAGGCGTGATAGCTCACCAGCAACGAAACGACCACCGCCTGACTGAAAATCAAATCCGGAGTTCTGTTCTCCGACGCTTCCCGCCCCCGGACACCGGCCCACACTACTAACCCCGCTGAGAGCAGCGCGATCACCCCAGTAATCACACTCGGCGCCACCAATCCCGATCCAAACCCCTCCGCCAGTCCACGCAAGTTGACATTGTCACGCGGTAGAACCAAGCCTCGTTCCGTATGCTGCTCCAACTCCCAGAGGTAGCCGGGGTAATGCAGAAATCCACTCCAGCCCACCACGCCCACTGACACTAGCGGGAGAACCGCCGCCACCAACAGAAATCCGTAGGCGACCCTGCGATTCCCGCGCAGAAACGCGATCACCACAAATGGCAGCACCAGATGCGGCTTGATCATTCCCAGTCCCAGCCAGCACCCGGCGCGAACCTCTGCGCCCTCCCGCAACGCCGCGTAAGCCAGGCTGTAGAACAACAACACCAGGATCGAGTCCTGGCCCTGAAGCAGCGTGAGAAATACCGGAACAAACGCCAGCGTGATTAGCACCGTCACCCAGGGAGGGGATTCCTGCAACAGCGCCAACCGTCTTCGCAGGAATAACGCGACTGCGATCACCACTCCCAGATTCAGCGTCAGCCAGACGATGTACGCCGCGGAGTAGGGCAACAACGTGAACGGCACAAACAGCAAGGCCTCGAATGGCAGACGCAGATAAGGCAACGGCGCCTGCCGGATCGCTACATCCTTCGCAAACTCTTGCTGCACCCTCCACTGTTCCTGCGGATCGTATAGCCGGTTCCCCTGTCCTTGCCGCACCGTCTGGCCCGCACCATAGAAGGAGGTGAAATCAGCGTAGCCCGCCGCGACCTTCCCGCGCAGACTCCAGGCAACACCGCATTCCACAATTACCATCGCCACCAGAAAACAAATCGCGGCGTGCCTGACTTTGTCGCTCATCGCGTGTCGTTGCTTGAAAAATCCGCTCCCAGGTTCATTTGCGCCGGGCGCCCAGTGATTCTACATCCAGCCATCCTCAGAGATCAGATATGATCCACGCATCGCGATGAAGGAACTTCTCCAGACGCGGCGCGTATTCGTCTTCATTCTGGCCCTGGGCCTGTTCATCATGGCCGCGCGCAGCGCGACCGACCCCGACTTGTGGTGGCACTTGCGCACCGGACAATTGATCGTCCAGAATCATCGCGTCTTCCATAACGATCCCTACTCGTTCACCCGTTTTAACCAACCGTGGGTGGACCATGAATGGCTCTCGCAGATCTTTATTTTTGCCTTGTACCGTGCGGCCGGATTCGCCGGCCTGATCGCGGGCTTTGCCGCCATCATCGCCGCCGCATTTCTGTTGGTCTTTCGCCGCTCCCCCGGCCAACCCTATGTTGCCGGAGCAATCACCGTTTGGGGTGCGGTCGCTTCCATCCCGTGTTGGGGTGTTCGGCCACAGATACTGACTCTGCTTTTGGCCAGCATCTTTCTGCTGCTTCTGGAATGTTCTTACCAGCGCCCGAAATTGCTTTGGTGGTTGCCGCCGCTTACGCTGCTCTGGGTCAACCTGCACGCCGGATACGCCCTCGGCATCGCCTTGCTGCTGTTGTTTCTGATTGGCGATGGGCTCGACGTTGCCTTTGGCTACAAAGAGCCTCATCTCGCGCGCGATCGTTTTCGGCGACTGGCCCTGGTAATCGCCACCTGCGGGGCAGTTGTCCCGCTGAACCCCTACGGGATGCAAATGTATCGCTATCCCTTTGAGACGCTCCACTCCCGCGCCATGCTTGCCTACATCGGAGAGTGGCTGTCGCCCGACTTCCACCAGGAGCGCTATCTGCCGACGCTTTTTCTCATGCTCGCCACGCTCGTACTGCCCGCGCTCTCGCCGCGACGTCTGCGGCCGCGCGAACTGTTGCTGCTTACCGTAACCACCTTTGCCGCCCTGCGCTCGGTGCGTCACATTCCAATCTACGTTCTGGTCGCTGCTCCTCTGCTGAGCGGCATGATTGACGCTTGCTTGCATGCCAAAGGCAAGACCGCATGGTTCGACTCTCCGCCACGCACCCTCACACGGACGAAACTTATCGCCAATGCAATCTTGCTTGCCGGCTTTCTATTCTTTACCGCGACGCGCTTGCGCTATGTAGTCGTCCACCAACCTGAAACCGAAGCCAGAGAATTCCCCGCGGCCGCGGTTTCTTTCCTACTGACTTCCCACCCTCCGGGGCCGTTGCTCAACCACTACAACTGGGGCGGATATTTCATCTGGAAGCTTTTTCCGGCGTACCCGGTTTACATCGACGGTCGTGCTGACCTTTACGGCGATTCCTTTATGGATCAATTTGCCGCCAGCTATGCTCTGAAAGGCAAGTCCTGGCAAGATCCCTTGAGCGACTGGGGGATTCGAACCGTCGTGCTTCCTCCCGACGCGCCTCTCAGCGTGGCTTTGCGCCAGATGCCTGCCTGGCAAGAGGTCTTCGCCGATAGCCAGGCCGTGGTATTGACCAAGGTCGAGTCAGGCAACCATCACTGACACCTGCCTTCCTTAAGCCCTTCACCGATTCCCGCTAAACTCTAGCTGTTACCCAAGTTACTTTTCTTGGGCAGAGTGCAATAAATTGTCGCTCCAACCGTCACCGCTTCGGGGTATCATGGAGCGGGGACACGTAATGCGCGTCCTTCCCCCTTCGCAAGCTATTGATTTGGAACACGCAACGAAGGTTTGATGATGCGTGCCTGGCCGGCAGTGGCGGGGGCTGGGCGGTAGTGTCACCCCCGCAGTGGGGCACATTTAAGGAGAATCAACCAATGAAAAGCATTTTCCGCAGGCTTTGGCGGAACGATGAGGCGCAGGACATCGCAGAATATGCGGTGATGCTTGCGGTAATTCTGGTGATTGTGGTGGGCACCATACGTCTCATTGGAGCCAATGCCAACAATGTATTTTCTTCCGTCGCTAGTTCGATCGCACAGTAGCACGGAATGCGCGATAGCTTGTGCCCACTCGCCCGTACTGTGTCTAGGTGGAGCACGGGTCGGGGTTTCTCGCTGGTGGCTCCGGCCACTCGCGATCAGGTAGGTCTTGGGGTTACTGAGGAAGAGGAATGAATCGTAACCGGCTTTTGATGATTGGTTTCGTCGCCCTCGTGCTGGCCGCCTTCGTGAGCTTTGCCGTTTACCGGAATTTGCAGTCCGGCCGCGGTGGCCCCCAGGCGCCGGGCGAAGAGGTCATCGTGGCGGCAGACGATCTGCAAGTGGGATCAAAGATCGAGGAAAAAGATATTAGGTTCGTCCACTTCCCGTCCGCCAGCCTGCCCGACGGCGTCTTCCATCTGAAGAACAAAGTCATCGGCCGCGGGGTTGTAGTCCCCATCTCCCGGGGCGAGTTCATCATTACCAACAAGCTGGCGGGAGAAAATGCTGGAGCCGGATTGCCGTCGCTGATCCCGCCCGGTATGCGGGCCGTTTCGGTGCGCGTCAATGACACCACCTCGGTCTCGGGCTTCGTCTTGCCGGGAACCCACGTCGACGTGCTACTGACCGGTAACCCTCAGGGATCGGGCGATCCCGAGACGACCACGGTCCTGGAGAATGTGGCCGTAATTGCCACCGGACAGAAGCTGGAGCGCAACTCTGCCGGTGAGCCTCAAACCACCCCGGTGATTACTTTGTTGGTATCCCCGGATGACGCCCAGAAGCTGACCCTGGCTAGCAATCAAGGCCACATTCAGTTGGCGCTTCGCAATCCGCTGGATACGCGCCAGCAAGAACTGGCCGCAGCTCGATCATCGTCCCTCTACAAGATTGCAACGCCGGCCCCGGTCGCCACGCCGCCGGTCGAGCACCGGCGGACGCACGTAGTCGCGCCGGCGGCTCCTCCGCCTCCTGCCGTCTTTACGGTCGAGGTTTACAAAGGCGATAAGAAGGAAGAAGACAAGTTCTGACACAAGTCCGGGTTTGAGGGTGGGACACATGGCGATTCACTCCCGTACGGGGGAGAACCGAAAGATGCAAAAGCTGATTATCGCAGTGGTTCTTCTGAGCCTTTCGAACCTGGCTCCAGCGCGGGTTGCCCAAGAGCAGCCTGCCGCCAAGGGTCAGGACGTAAGCACGCAGGCCGCCAGCCCGGAATCGCAAGGCTCTGCTCCGCTGCGGGTAATGGTGGGCAAATCAATCCTGATCAACACCACCGAGCGCATCAAGCGAGTTTCCGTGACCGACGCGGCCGTGGCCGACCCCATTGTGGTTGCACCCACACAAATCCTGGTGCATGGCCGTTCGGCGGGCGAAGTGTCCCTGCTCATCTGGGATGAACTGGACCGCTCCCGCAGTTTCGATCTCCGCGTCGATGTGGACGTGAGTGCCGCAGCGGAAGAAGAGAAGGCCGTGTTTCCCGATGAGCAAATCAATGTCACTCCATCGCGATCTGCGATTGTGCTCTCCGGCCATGTGTCCACTGAGGACGTTTCCAAACGCGCCGGACTGATCGCCGAGGCCTATTCCAAGAACGTAGTCAACGTGCTGACCTTCGGTCCCGTCGGAGCGCAGGAAGTCCTTCTCGAAGTGAAGTTCGCGGAAGTGGATCGATCTGCCGCCCTGCAACTGGGCGCCGAGTATCTGACCCCTGGCACCGGCCATACTACTGGAACCGTAACCACGGGTCAGTTTGGCGGGCTCTCGGTCTCCACCAGTAGCGCCAGCACCACCACGGTGGGTGGTACCACGACTACTTCAACTACCGCCACGCCTCCCACTGTCAATCTTACCAATGCGCTGAACCTCTTCCTTTTTCGTAGCGACATTAACTTCGGCGTCGTGATTGAGGCGCTTCAGCAGAAGAGCCTGTTGCAGATCCTTGCCGAACCAAACCTGATCGCCGTCAACGGAAAGGAAGCCAGTTTTCTGGCTGGTGGACAATTCCCCTTTCCGGTCGTGCAGCCCGGCCAGGGCTTTGCAGCGGTGACCATCGCTTTCAAGGATTTTGGCGTCAAGCTGCTATTCACGCCCTTGATCATGCCTAACGGCAACATTCACCTGAAGGTCGCGCCGGAAGTGAGTACCCTCGACTTCACCAACGCTTTGCAAATCTCAGGCTTCACTGTCCCCGCCTTAAGCACCCGGCGTACTGAAACCGAATTTGAATTGCAGGATGGACAGAGTTTTGTGATCGCAGGACTTCTCGATAACCGGGTCACCGACCTCTACAACAAGATTCCGGGGCTCGGCGACATTCCCATCCTAGGCAGACTCTTTCAGAGCAGAAACCTTCAGAAGAGCAAGACCGAATTAATGGTGCTGTGCACCGTTCATCGGATTTCGCCGAGTGCGCAAGGCCCGGCCGGACCGAGCTATCCGGAGCCATTCCTGAACAAGGATAAGTTCGATCCCAAGAAGCCGGCTGGCGGCGGCAAGTGATGGGGAATCGGGTAACGGGAATTTTGGGGATAGATTCAGTCTTGAAAGTGAAGCATTCGTTGGCAGGAGAAGGCGCAGTAACATGCCCGAGCTTTCTGTAGTCATCGTTTCGTCGGACAGCGAACAGCGGGCCGTCTTGCAGGTTCTGGTGGATGGCACCAGCGTGGCCCGCACCGTGCACACTTGCGCCAGTTTCCCGGTTGCCGCCACCGATCCGGTGGCCCGCCGCATTCATGCTGCCAACGCCGACGTGATTCTCGTTGACATCCCTGCTGATAATCCCAGCTTCGCCTTGCATGCTATTGAACTGCTTCAACAGGAATTGCCGCAGTCGGCCCTGGTTGCTGTGGGCAGCCTGTCGCAACCTCAGGTCATCGTCAACGCCATGCGGGCGGGGGCGCGTGAATTTGTGGAACGCCCCACCACCACCACCGATCTGCTGGAAGCTTTCGTGCGCCTGAGTGCGGCCCAGCGCAAGAGTCGCCGCGAGGAACAGCGCGGCCGGATGTTCGCCGTGGTCAATGCCAAAGGAGGCAGCGGCACTACCACCGTAGCAGTCAATCTTTCTCTGGCGCTGCAAGCCGCGCACGGGAGCACCGCCCTGGTCGACATTGCTCCGCTCGGACACTGCGCTCTGCACCTGAACTTGAAGCCGTTGTTTACCGTGGGAGACGCCATCCGTAATCTGCACCGTCTGGACAGTTCCCTGCTGGAAAGCTTCATGACCCGCCACAGCGGTGGATTACAACTGCTGGCCGGTCCCACCATGCCGGTGCCCGCAGAGCCTTCAACGGCAGAGTTCGCCAAACTTTTTGACATGCTGGTCGGTCACTTCCGCTATGTGGTGGTGGATGCCTCCTCGCGCATCGATGCCACCACCCGCCTGGTTTCGAATCTGGCACAGGTTGTCCTCATGGTCGCGCACACCGACGTGGCGTCCTTGTGGAGCGCGGCCCGGGTACAGCAGTATTTGAGTGAGAGTGGTAGCCGCGAAAAGGTTCAGTTGATCCTGAACCGGTTTCGCAAAATTCCCGGTTTCAGCGAGAGCGATGCCGAAGCTGCTGCCGGAGTCAAACTACTATGGAAGATCCCCAATCAGTATTTCGCGGTGTCCACGGCCATCGATCGCGGCGTTCCCCTCTCCCAGCAGCACAATACCGAGATCGCCCGCTCCTTCGCTGGACTCGCCGCGCTTTTGACGGAAAATGATTTGGATGTGAAACGCAAAGCTTGGTCGTTGTTTAAGACGGTTTAACTGAACCCGGTTTAGTTAGGACTTTTCAGGCATTTCCATGGCGAATCTGCAAACCTTCGAAAGGACCGAGTACCAACAGGTCAAGGCCGACCTTCACCGCAAGATTCTCGACCGCCTGGATCTGGAAAAGTTGGGACGCGCTCCCAGCGACACTGCCCGCGACGAAGTCTTGTTGCTTATCCGCAACACCGTCAATAGCGAGGCTGTGCCCCTCAGTTTTGCCGAGCGCGAACGGCTGTCGCGCGAGATTCTCGACGAGATTTTCGGTCTGGGCCCGCTCGAGCCTCTGCTCAAAGACCCTACCGTTTCCGATATTTTGGTGAACCGTTACGACCGGGTATACGTCGAACGCGCCGGCAAGATTGAGTCCACCGGTTTGAGTTTCAAGGATGACGCCCATCTGATGCAAATCATTGACCGCATCGTCTCGCGAGTGGGCCGGCGGGTCGATGAATCCTCGCCCATGGTGGACGCGCGCTTGGCCGACGGGTCCCGTGTCAACGCCATCATTCCGCCTCTGGCCATCGACGGCCCATGCCTCTCCATCCGCCGCTTTGGCCACGATCCCCTTACTTCCCGCAACATGATCGAGAACAAGACACTCACTGATAGCATGCTGGAACTGCTTTCGGCTATGGTAAAGGGCCGTCTCAATCTGCTGGTCTCGGGCGGAACCGGCGCCGGCAAGACCACGCTCCTTAATGTGCTTTCTGGGTTCATTCCAAATTCCGAGCGGATCGTCACCATTGAAGACGCGGCCGAATTGCAGATGAAGCAGGAACACGTGGTGCGTCTGGAGACCCGTCCTCCCAACATTGAAGGCAAAGGCGCAGTCCGCCAAAGGCAGTTGGTCATCAACAGCCTGCGTATGCGTCCCGACCGCATCGTGGTGGGCGAGGTCCGCGGCGAGGAAGCCTTCGATATGTTGCAGGCCATGAATACCGGCCACGAAGGCTCGCTCACCACCGTCCACGCCAATTCGCCGCGCGACGCCCTGGCTCGTCTGGAGAGTATGTTCTCCATGGCCAACCTCAATCTTCCCGAGCGCGCCATGCGTCACCAGATTGCCTCGGCCATCCATGCCGTGGTGCAGATTGCGCGCATGGCTGACGGTACGCGCAAGGTGATTTCCGTCTCCGAAGTGACCGGCATGGAAGGTGACGTCATCGCCATGCAGGAGGTGTTCGTGTTCGAGCGCATCGGAATCGATAAAGACGGAAGGGTTAAGGGACGCTTCCGGGGAACCGGAATTCAACCCAAATTCGCCGACCGCCTCGCTACCGCCGGTTGCCGATTGCGCCGCGACTTGTTTGAGGCGGTCATGGAAGTTTGAACCATCTGTTAACTACTGGTTAAGAACAATGCTTGCGCTCATCGCTTTCGTGGTGTTCGTGCTGGTAGCGCTGCTGGTATTCGCCGTGGGTTCCTTCCTCGACCAGCGTAGCGCCCAGGCCCGTATGCTGCGCGACCGCCTCGCCTCCGTGCAAAAAGCCGAGCAACAGAGCAATGAAGAACTGGCTCTGCTGCGCGATGAAATGATGAGCAAGATTCCGGCGCTCGATACTCTGCTCCGCCGCTCCGAGCGCATGGCCAATCTCCAGATATTTCTCGAACAGGCAAATGTAAGAATCCGCGCGGGAAATATCCTCCTCCTGTGCGTGGTCAGTGCCGTGGTCTTCGGTGTGGTCGGATACCTGGTCGCTGGTTCCCTTCCCCCTAACCAGGCGTTGTTATTCGTCCTGGTGGGAGTCGTATTGGGGGGAACGTTCCCTTATTCTTACGCTTCCTACCGGCGCACCAAACGTTTTCAGAAGTTCGAAGAACTTTTTCCCAACGCCATCGATACTCTGGCCCGGGCGGTACGCGCCGGTCACGCCTTTACCACTGCGCTGGAATTGATTGCCAATGAGATTTCCGAACCCATCGCTTCGGAATTTCGCAAGCTGTTTGAAGAGCAGAAATTCGGCTTGCCTGTCCGCGATGCGCTGATGAACCTGGCTGCGCGCGTGCCCCTGGTGGACGTTAAATTCTTCGTAACTGCAGTAATGCTGCAACGCGAAACTGGCGGCAACCTGGCCGAGATTCTCGATAATCTTTCCTATGTGATCCGCGAGCGTTTCAAGATCATGCGCCAGGTGCGTGTGTACACCGCCCAGGGGCGTCTCACTATGATGCTGCTGATGGGACTACCTCCCATCATTGTGGTGGTGATGCTCACCACCAATCCGGCGTTTATCCGCCCCCTGTTCGCCGATCCCATCGGCCATACCTTGGTGGTCGCCGGGATCGTATTGCAGACGGTTGGCTATTTCGTGATCCGGAAGATCATTCAGATTCAGGTTTGATTCATGGCCCTGGCCCTCACCATTCTCGTCTTTCTGTCGGTTGTCGCGGTGATCTTTTCGTTCGGGGCCGCCGCTTACGCGCCGTCTTCGGTGCTGGGTGCGCGCCTGCGCGCGCTCGGCTGGCAACGCGAGAAACCCCAGGAAAAGCCGGCCATGCGGGAACGCATCGAGCAAGCGCTCGATCCGCTGAGCAAGGCCATCCCCCTCTCTCCCGGCGAAGTTTCCCGCGCTCGCGCCTGGCTGATCCAGGCGGGTTACCGCGACCCCCGTCATTTGACCATCTACGTGGGCAGCCGCTTGGCCTGCGCTCTGTTCGGCTTTGGACTGGTGGTGGTCAGCAGCGGTTTCAACTCTCCCATGCTGCTGGTAAGCGTAACCGCCCTGGGATTCTTTCTTCCCCGGTTCGTGCTCAAGCGCCTGATCAAGAACCGCCAGCAGCGCATCAAGCTGGGTTTGCCGGACGCGCTCGATCTCACTGTGATTTGCGTGGAGGCTGGGCTGGCCCTCGATCAGGCGTTGATGCGTGTAGGCCAGGACTTGCAGCATGCCCACCGTGAGTTGAGCGACGAATTCCACCTCGTAAACCTCGAGATGCGGGCTGGCAAACCTCGCCCCGAAGCCCTACGCAACCTGGTGGAACGTACTGGCGTCGACGATATACGCTCGCTGGTCGGAACTTTGATTCAGACCGACCGCTTCGGCACCAGCGTTGCCCAGGCGCTGCGCGTCCACTCCGATTCCTTGCGCACCGAACGCCGACAACGCGCCGAAGAACAGGCCGCCAAAACCACCATCAAAATGGTTATCCCCCTCGTACTTTTTGTCCTCCCCTCGATTATCTTTGTCACGCTCGGGCCGGCGGTGATTCAATTGATCCGCACTCTGATGCCCGAGGCGGCACGCTAAGAACATCTCCCCGACCACGAATTGGGTTCAGGAGTTATGATGTCTTTACCGGGTTCCACAGGCTATGCGTTCAACCGGACGCGTCAAGCGTATCTGGCCACTCATGTCACGCTGGCAGCGACCCATTGGTCCCGCTTCCGCGGCCTGATGTGCACCGCAGCCGCAGAGTTTCGCTCCGGGGATGGCCTGTGGATTGTCCCCTGCCGCGGAGTCCATAGCTTTGCCATGAATTTTCCCATTGATGTGCTCTATCTGGATGGCTACAAGCGCGTGGTACACGTCGAAGAAAATCTACGCCCCTGGCGCGTCGCCAAGGTGAGTCTAAAGGCCGCATCGGTGCTGGAGTTGCCCGCAGACACGCTGCGTTCCAGCCGAACTGCTGTCGGAGATGAAATCGATATCGCGATGGGCCAGGCACAGGGGGCAAGCACGGCGTGAAGCGCAAACGCAAGACCGAAGGAGCGAAGAACGAGATCAAGATCCAGGAGATACATGAGATCCAGCATGAATATCTCCAGAATAATGACGATCTCAAGCTTCTGATCGAATGGTCGTCGCCGTGGCGCGAATTCGTCACAGCCCTCGGTCCCGCTCTGGGCAAATCTCCCAGACCGCTGGCCGGCGAGGCCCGCACCGATTTCTTTCCCTATCGCGGGATTCTGCTCTCGTGGTTAATCGAGATAATCGCGCTCCTTGCCCTCATCGTGCTGCCCGCCCGCCTAGCCAGCCTGCGGCCCTATCAACCACCCAGCCTGCCCAAGTACGACATTATTTATTTCTCCGGAGATGAATTACCGCAAACCGAAGATCGCGGCGGAGCCCGCGCTGGTCGTTCCGGGCACGCCGGCGGACATGAAGCCTTTCACCGCACCCAGGTCATTCGCGTGGCCCGTGGCGATCAACTGCGCGAGAAAATAGTGGACGCTCCCAAGCTCAATCTGCCCGTGTCCAGTTCGGCAGTCGCGAATTTGCTGGCTTACAAGGCTGTTCCCGGCCCTGCTCCTGCGGAAGGCTTGCGTCCGTCGTTGCGGGCGCCGAAGCTGGCTGAAACTGTGGTCGCACCCGCCCCACAAGTCGAGCAGGATAAATTACGTAAGGCTCCGGCATTGAGCGCGGCCGTCGTCCCGCCCCCGCCCAGTGGCCCACAACGCGATCTAACTTCAGTCCGCATTCCCGGCTCTCAAGCCGTGAGTGTAGTTCCGCCCCCGGTGTCCGCCCCGGAGCGAATGACCAACCTCAACCCTCGGCTCACCTTGCCCGCGCCGAGCGTGGTGGCTCCAGCTCCCACGCAAATCGCACGTGACCTCAAAGTTTCAGGCCCAGGATTCGGCCCGGGTGACTTGCAAAAACAAATCGTGCCCCCGCCCGTGCAAGTGGGCGGCAATGCCTCCGAGCACCACTCGTTCGGCGGCTTAGGCAACGCCAGCGTCGTACCTCCACCTGTGCAGGTTGGCGGCTCGCCCAACGGCCGGGGCACGGCTGCGAGTCTGGGAACTCCCAACGTCGTTCCTCCGCCGGTACAAGTCGGTAGCGCTTCTCTCGGCAACCACACGGCTATAGCTGGATTGGGCGGAGGCTCAGCGGTCGTTCCACCGCCACCGTCCGTCACCGCAGCCGGCTCGGGGATGGGCCACGGTAACCGCGGCGCAGGGCTCGGCGGGCCGCTCGACGCCGGTTCTGTGACTGCTCCGCCCAGCAACACGGGTGGAAACGCCGCCGGCAATGGCATTGTGCTCTCCAGCCAGCCGGGATCGAAAGTCGGCGTTCCCGGTGGCGCTGGCGCCGGTTCTCTGGCGCTTTCTCCTGCGGGGGGAAACAAGCTTGGCGTCGGTGAAGGTCAAGGGGGCGAAGGCATCGCTCGCGGTGAAGGCCCCGGCAGCGGCTTCTCCGGAAGCGGCCCAGGCGGCGCTAAATCCGGCGAAGGCTTGGGTGCTGACGCCGCCGCACACGGCGGCATCTCTCCCTACCCCGGCTCCGGCGGGGCGGGCACAGGAACCGTTGGCAAACCGCCTCTGCCGGGCGTTTCCGTACATGGCGGAAACAACATCATCACTCTGCCCAGCTTCGGTTCGGACGGCAGTTCCACCAATGCACCCGGCCGCACCTCGGCCATGAAGAAAAATGAGGGGCCTGACATCACCATCGTCGGCAGTTCGCGTTCCGGCGGAGCTTTCAACTACTACGGGACCCTCAAAGGCGACAAGGTCTACACCATCTACCTGAATACCGCCTTGGGACCCGCAGTGCTGGAATATGCCGATCCTACATCAGCCACGCATCCTTACGGTGAGGACTTAACCGCTCCTCATCCCATGCGCACCGATCTGCCCGCCAATCTCAAGCGCTCACGCCTGGTGATCGCCTGCACTCTCGATCGCTCCGGACTGGTTCGCAACCCTCGTGTCCTCGAACCCGGGGCGCACGAATTCACTACCAAAGTTCTCGCTGCCCTGCCCGCGTGGAAGTTCCGCCCCGCATTTCGTGGAGAGCATCCCGTAGAAGTCAACGCAATCCTGGGATTCGATATAGACACCAGGTAACGGGCGCGACCTGTATCACCATAGTCCCTCCTCGTTCTGATTCGAACCGAACCTGGCCGAGACCCCCATCACGGGTTGCTCTACAGCTTGCCTACGACGTTGATGATGTAATTCGCTACCCAAATGTTGGCTCCATCGAAAGCCACACCGGTATTGTTTATGTGCGGGCTGAAGAATCTCACGATTGCGCCGTCGCCCGCGCGCAGCTCCACAATGAAGTTGCCTGTGACCCAAATGTTTTCGCCGTCGAAGGCTACGCCGTAGGGTTCATCGCCAGCTAGAAAGGTACCCAACACCACGCCGTCGGTGGCCCGTAGTTTGCTGACAGTTCCGCTGCCGTTATTGGCGACCCACATGTTCGCCCCATCAAAGGCAATCCCGATCGGCTGCCCGCCGACAGCAAATGTGCCCAGGACAGTGCCATCACTCGCGCGCACCTTACTCACGTTATTGCCGCCCAGGTTGGTCACCCAAACGTTTTCGCCGTCGAACGCCGCAGCGATAGGGCCCATGCCTAAACTGAAATTTCCAAGGTTCTTGCCGTCGCTGGCGCGCAGCTTCGTTACCCAGCCGTTGCCGGTTTGTGACGCGGTCGGCACCCAGATATTGGCCCCGTCAAAGGTCATCCACCATGGCACTACACCCGGCAACGAAAACGTCCCCAGAACCTTGCCATCGCTGGCGCGTACCTTGCTCACCGTTGCGTCCGCGCTGTTGCTCACCCACATGTTGGCCCCGTCG
>Ga0209169_10001236_pt1 | contig 15494 bp, 10 predicted proteins | sample HubBroMetageWRM4_FD_188346 | JGI IMG/M metagenome (GOLD analysis project Ga0209169, IMG submission 188346) | Warmed soil microbial communities from the Hubbard Brook experimental Forest, New Hampshire - Hubbard Brook CCASE Soil Metagenome WRM 4... | ecosystem: Environmental > Terrestrial > Soil... | reverse complement strand
TTCGCCGATCGTGAATCATCCCGAGGTCGCGATTCTCGGACTATCGCGTTCGCGCATGGAGCCGGAGTGGGTGAGCGAAAGAAGTAAATTCGAGCCGCGCTTGATTCTTCCACTCTCCCTCTCGTACGATCACCGGTTGATCGACGGAGCCGACGCCGCCCGCTTCCTGCGCTGGATCGCGGAGGCCTTCGAGCAGCCGTTCCTGCTTTCGGTGCAGGGATAGAGAGCTTCAACCGCAGAGGACGCAGAGCGCGCGGAGCACTTCTTTTTCTGGATTCGTGGTGTTGGTCTGAAGGAGCTTTGCGCGGTTTGCTTTGGGGTTTTCACTTTTATTTTCTCTGCGTACTCTGCGCTCTCCGCGGTTGAAGCTCTTGCCGTTTACGGCAGAGTTTAATGAATTGAGGGATAAATAACGAAATGGCAGACACTCCAAATCTCCGTGTAGCGGTAATCGGCGGCGGTCCCGGCGGATACGCCGCCGCATTTCTCGCCGCCGACCTGGGCATGAAAGTGACGCTGATCGATCCGGAAGTGAATCCGGGGGGCGTCTGCCTGTATCGCGGCTGCATTCCGTCGAAAGCTTTGCTGCACGTTGCCAAGCTGCTCGAAGAAGCCGAGCAGGCGAAGAACTGGGGCATCGAATTCGCCGAGCCAAAGATCGATCTCAATAAGCTCCGCGATTGGAAATCCGGCGTCGTCAACAAGCTCACTGGCGGACTGGGACAGCTCTCGAAACAGCGCAAGGTCGAGTTCGTCCAAGGCAAAGCGGCGTTCGTGAATTCCACCACGCTGAAAGTTACGAAGACCGCCGGCGGCGAAGAGAACCTGACCTTCGACCGCATCATCATCGCCACCGGATCGCGTCCGACCGTCGTTCCCAGCCTCAAACTCGACAGCCCGCGGCTCATGGATTCAACCAGCGCTCTCGATCTGCCCGACGTTCCAAAAACGTTGCTGGTAATTGGCGGCGGCTACATCGGACTCGAACTGGGCTCGGTCTACGCCACGCTAGGCACCAAAGTGACCTGCGTAGAAATGTTGTCCGGCTTGCTCCCCGGAGCCGACCGCGACCTTGTGCTGCCTCTGCACAAGCGCTTAGAGAAACTCTTCGCCGCGATCCTGCTCAACACCACCGTCAAATCACTCAAGGACGAAAAGACCGGCATTCGCGTAACCCTAGAAGGTCCGAACGTAAAAGAGAAAGAGCAGGTTTTCGACCGCGTGCTGATGTCGGTCGGACGCCGGCCAAATTCCGAAATCCCCGGCCTCGACAAGACAAAAGTCAAAGTCAACGCGAAAGGATTCATCGAAATCAACGGACAGCGCCAGACCGCCGACCCCACCATCTACGCCATCGGCGACGTCGCCGGCGAGCCAATGCTTGCCCACAAAGCAATGCACGAGGGCCGCACCGCCGTCGAAGCCATCGCTGGACATAAAGTTGCCTTCGAGCCTAACGCGATTCCTGCTGTCGTCTTCACCGATCCTGAAATCGCGTGGGCCGGACTGACGGAAACGCAGGCCAAAGAACAAGGACGCGAGATCACTATAGCCAAGTTTCCATGGGCCGCATCGGGCCGCGCCGTTACCATCGACCGCCCCGAAGGCCTCACCAAGCTGCTCATCGATCCGAAGACGGAACGCGTTCTCGGCGTAGGCATCGTGGGCGCAGGCGCAGGCGAACTGATCGCCGAAGGAGTGCTGGCCATCGAAATGTGTGCGCTGGCGGCAGATGTAGGCATGACCATCCATCCGCACCCAACTCTGTCGGAGACGATGATGGAAGCGGCGGAAGTATTCTACGGACAGGCCACGGACATCTATCGCCCGAAGAGGCAGTAGCGTGAGTAAAGCTGTGAGCTTCGAGCCGCGAGCTACGGGCAAATCGGCTTGCTCGAAGCGCACGGCTCGCCGCTCGTAGCCGCTCCATAGTGGAACCTCGATGAAAAAACTGGCGTTGCTGGTTCTCGTCGTTTCGCTTTCCCTCCACGGCCTCGCGGCCCAGTCGGTGACCAGCCTGCTGCCCGGTGGAACCCAGACTCAACCAGCTCCCGCCGCCGCCGATCAGCTTGGACGCGACACGCCTTCGGGAGCCGTATTCGGATTCCTGCAAGTTACCCAGGCTGGGAATTACAAAACCGCCGCCGATTACTTACAAATGAGCGCTGTGCGCCGCCCGACGCAGGGACCAGAGCTCGCGGAAAAGCTGAAGAAACTGATGGACTCGTCCTTCGTTGGCAGCCCGCGACAAATCAGCAAGAATCGCGACGGCAGTCCCGAGTTCGGCACTCTCGATCAGCAGACCATCGGAGTTTTCTCCAACGGCGAAGGGGACGTTCCCGTCGTCCTTGTCCGCGTCAGCGATCCGAACTCCGGAAAAATCTGGCTCTTCTCTGCGGATACGCTCAGCAAAGTCCCCGAGCTCTATGACAACCTCGAAGCCCACCAGGTCGAAAGCAAACTCCCGCAAGATCTGGTGCGCCATGTATTGGGGATGCCGCTCTGGCAGTGGCTTGCACTTCTCGCCGCGATTCCCGTGGCGATCGGCATCGGCTGGGCGTTCGCGCTGCTGCTGACGATTCCGCGCCGCCTGTGGCTCAAGTTCAGAAATCGGCCCAACCTGAACGCTTACAGGGGGATGCGGACGCCGCTGTTAGTCACAGTCAGCGCGATTGCTCATCGTGTCATTGCCTCCTACTTCGGCTTGCCTCTGCTGCCACGTCTTTATTATTACCGGACCATCGCCGTCGTCATCAGCATTGGCTTCTTCTGGTTTCTGCTTCGTGCCAACAGCCTCGGCATGCAGCGCCTGCGCACTCATGCCATAAGCGCCGGCCGCATTGGCACCGGAACCCTGATGGTGCTGGGCGAGCGGTTGCTGGCGGCTCTGGTTGTGATCCTCGCCATTTTGGCGATATTCGCGATCCTGGGCTTCAACCTGACCACGCTTCTCGCTGGCCTCGGCATCGGCGGTATTGCCATTGCCTTCGCCGCGCAGAAGACACTCGAAAATCTTTTTGGCGGAATCTCCGTTCTAGCCGATGAGGTCATCCGCGTCGGCGACAGTTGCCGCTTCGGTGACCGCGTCGGGACCGTGGAAGACATCAGTCTGCGGTCCACCCGCATTCGTACCACTGAGCGCACCGAGCTTTCCATTCCCAACGGAGCGCTCGCCACCATGAACATCGAAAACCTCACCCGCCGCGACAAGATTCTGTTCAATCCCACGCTCGCCGTCCGCTACGAAACGTCGGCCGATCAGCTGCGTTATCTGCTGGCGGAAGTTCGCCGTATGTTACTCGAACATCCGAAAGTCGAAAGCGACTCCGCACGTATCCGCTTCGCCAGTTTCGACAACAGCGGGCTGAGCCTTGAGATATTCAGTTATGTGCTCACTCGCGATTTTGCGGAATTCACTGCCATCCGCGAGGACCTTCTGCTTCGCATCATGGACATCGTCGAGAAATCTGGCACCGGCTTCGCCTTTCCGTCGCGCACCGTATACTTCTCGCGCGATGCCGGCCTCGACCCGGAAAAAGCCGCAGCAGCCGATCAACAGGTGCAGCAATGGCGGGACCAGAACAAGCTCCCATTTCCGGACTTTGCGCCCGCCGACAAGTCAGCCTTTAGGGGCTCGATCGTCTATCCTCCGCCTGATTCGGCGACCGCCAAAAACCAGCGCCCGCGCTGAAATAACCGTTCTGAAACTATAGGTAGCGGCCTGCTTACCCACGTAACTTGCGGCTTTCAACGCCGGTTTCTAGCATGAGAGAGCTATGCCTCATGCTCTGCTGTTGTCGCCGGATGACCAGGCGGTGAGCGCAATTACTGGCGTTTTGGAAGAAATGTCAGTAACTTGCGAGCGTCCTCTGGACGGCGTCTCCGCTGCCCAAAAACTCAATTCGCAGAGCTTCGACCTGGTGTTGGTGGATTGCGAAAATCTGCCCGCAGCCAAGCTGATCTTTGACGTTTGCCGCCGTGGAAAAAACGGCAGCAACCCTGTTCCCATCGCTATCGTCGATGGCCGAGCTGGTCTGCCCACTGCTTTTCGCCTGGGCGCGGAGCTGATTCTGACCAAGCCCGTCGCCAAAGACCAGGCCCGCAGCACCATACGCACCGCAGTCAGCCGTGTGCACAAGACCGTCCCGGCAAACGAAGGGGCGCAGGCGCGGGAGTCGAACGCAACTGACACGACCGAACAACGAGCGCTGGCGACCGCCGCAGGGGCCGTTTCTCCGCAACTGACTAGCTTTGACGAGCCCGCGCCAACGTTTTCCGCCGCCGCAGTCGCCGCCAAGATGAGCGCCGCAGTGGACGAAGCCCCTGCCCCGCCGTCGCGCCCAACCTTGACGCCGCACTCAGCACCTTTTTCCGCGTCGTCCTTGTCCAAACCAACTTCGAGCGAGCCATCTTTCTCCTCCGAATCGTCGTCGGCTGGAACGGCTCCCGTAGATTCGAAACTCGCGCACGCACTATCCGACGATCCCGTGCTCGCCGAACTGGAGAGAACGGAGCTGGAAGAATCGGATAAGGCGGAATCGCAGCGCGCCGAGTCGCAGAAAAAAGATTCGCAGCGAACAGAATCGCAGAACCAGAACCCGGGACCGGACAAAGCTGGCGCGGATAAAACCGCAGCCGAGCCGGCTGCGCCCGTGTTTTCGTCGTACCGTCAAGGCTCGAGGAAAACGCGCAGTCCGCTCGTCGCATTGCTGATGCTCGCGCTCGCTGGCGGCGGCTTCTATGCCGCATGGACCTATCAGCCGGGGTTCCGGGCCATTGCCCAACCGCAGATTGACCGCGTGCTCGGGCTGGCCGGAATGGCATTGCCGCCGGCTCCGGTGCCACATCCCTCGAGGCCTGCGGCTCAACTGGCTCCGCCCAAAGCGCCGGCATCGCCAATCGATCCGAATGCAGCGCCAGCAACGGCCACCGACTCCTCCACAAGTTCAGCGAATGTTTCACCAACTGGTTCGCCATCATCGGATTCATCAACCACCCCTGTTCCGGCCGCTTCAGCTTCCGCGACCACAGCTCCACCGGCTGCCAGTAAGTCTGACGCTGGCCAATCCAGCCAGAGCAAGCCCAGCGACATGGGCTCAGGCGACAGCAATAGAGATGTCGCCGATGCAGCTTCGTCGAACGCACCACTCCCCGGAGAAAGCGGCGCCGTGATTCTATCTTCCAAGGGCGCGGAAAAGCGGCTGGCTCACAGCGTTGCGCCGAAATATCCCGCCGCAGCGCGGTCGGGTCAAGGGGAAGGAACGGTTGTCCTCAAGGCCGTCGTGGATGAAAACGGCAAGGTTGAAGGCGTGCGACTGGTCGAAGGAAACGCAACCCTGGCTAACGCCGCTATCACAGCCGTGAAACAGTGGCGCTACCGGCCCTACATCCGCGACGGAAAAGCTCAGCCCTTTCAAACGGTAGTGATCGTCGATTTCCAGCGTCCATGACGGCAGACCAGCCCCGGCAGTCGCTAATCGTTGGTAGTTGGTCGATCGTGGGCCGGTGCTAGCCGATTCGGAAAAACCGCGAACCACCACCAACGAACGACCAGCGACTGTCCGCTCAATTACCCCCGTAACTTGCTGGTACCCGCCACATTACCTAGGATTGCCTCATCATGGGTTACCAAGCTTTACTCTTCTGTCCTGATGAAAAACTGGCCAGTGTCGTAAGCCAGGTGTTCTCCGAACTGGACTTTACAGTAGAAGCAGTGCACGAGCCTTTCGCTGCGGTCAAGAAGTTGATGTCGAATCGCTACGACGCCATCGTCGTGGACAGCGAAAACGAACAGAACGCTTCGCTGCTGTTCAAGAGTGCAAGAAATTCCGGTTCCAATCAGAGCGCTTTGGCAATCGCTTTGGTCGAAGGACAAATGGGTGTGGCCAAGGCCTACCGCTTCGGCGCCAATCTGGTTCTCACCAAGCCGATCAATGTTGAGCAGGCTAAGGGAACGCTGCGGGTCGCGCGCGGCCTGCTGCGGAAAAATTCCGATGCCGCCGCCAGTGCTTCACCAATGCAGCCGAGAACAGCGCCAGCGTCCGCCGTCGTCGGAGGTTCGTTCCAGCCAGTTAATCGAGGCGCGGCACCGATGGCTCCGCCGTCAAACCGCCGCGAGGAGCAGGAACTTGAAGCTCCAGTGTCAGCGGCGATTCCGGCCGAGTCTTCGCGCAAGTTTCCAGATCAGTTTCAAGACGAGTTCCAGGACGAGTTCAAAGACAAGTTCCAGGAAACGACCGCGTCGCCAGAAGTTGAAGACCGTCCGGCGATTGTTCAAGCGCCTGTAGCGCAAACGCAGATTACGACGGCTGCCGTGCCACTAGCGGAAGCACGCCCGTCCATCCAGAATACGAACCCCGCTTTCTGGTCGGTCCCAGGATCGGCCGCGGCGCCCGCTCCGGCAAAAGAAGTGCTTCCGCCCGCGAAGCAGAACAGGATCGTCGAGTCAGATCCCGCCAGCCCCTTACATGACGTAGCGCACGTAGTACAGCATGACGCAGCCTACGACACGGCTCCCGTTCCAGCCTTCAGTTTGGGGAGCGCCGGTGACGCGCCGTCCTTCGCCGGATTGGGCGAGGAGGATTCCGAAGGCTCTGGTGGCAAGAAAAAACTTCTGATCGCAGCCGGTGTCCTGGCTCTGGCTGGGCTCGGCTACCTTGGCTATGGGATGCTGGCCAAGCCCGGCACAACCGCCTCGGCTCCTTCACTCCTAAGCGCGCCTCAGGACTTGGGAAAGCTCGCGCCCGTTCCCGCTCCAGTATCGTCTTCAGTTGAGGAGCCCTCGAAGAACACTGCTGGCCGGCCGAGCTTCGCAACCCAACCCTCGGCTTCCAAAACGACAACTGCGGCAGCGCCCAGCAATCCTAGTTCTTCAACCGGCGACAATTCTCCCGTGATCCGAATCGCGGCGAATTCCGAAGCGGAAGCCAGGAAGCTCGATTCGGCGCCCTTACTTGTGAAATCGGCCGCCACGCGATCTAAACCTCAGGCCCAAGCTCAGGACAGAGACCAGGAGGCCGCACCTCCACTTCCCTCGCCGCTCGCCGCTGCGTCGGCAAGCGACAGCAACGTTAGCCGCCTGCTGGATTCGGTATCGTCCAATGTGCCCAAGCCTGCGCTGGCAACAATAAGAGTTTCCCAAGGCGTCTCCCAGGGGCTTCTGATCAAGCGGGTGACGCCAAAGTATCCGCATGCCGCACTCGCGGTTCATGCTCAGGGTGAGGTACAGATCGAAGCTACGATCACGAAGGACGGCAACGTCGTCAATCCGAAAGTTCTTAGAGGAGACCCGGTTCTGGCGCAAGCCGCGGTCGAAGCCGTCCGTCAGTGGAGATACAAGCCTTACTACCTCGACGGCGCACCCGTAGAAATCCAGACGCAGATCACGATCAACTTCAAAGAAAACTAAGAGACGGGTCTTAGGCGTTAGGCGTCAGGCGTTAGGTCTCGGGTCGAGTGTCTTCGCTTTTCCTGAAACCTGACGTCTGAAAACTGAGACCTTCAATTCAGCTCTTCATCCAGAACCCGATTCCGCGGACGACCGGGATGAGCGCTGATGCCCCGGAATTTTTGATAAAGCCCGTGCAAGTCTTCGCTCAGGCTGCGCACCACCTCCATACAGAAATCGCCGTGCTCACCCAGAAAGGCCAGAAACTCTTGCCGCGAAATCACGGCTGCCGTCGTTTGCTCACCCGCTTCAGCGTTAACCCGATACCTTTCTCCGGTCATGCATTCGCTCAGTCCCAGCATGGTTCCGGGACCAACCACATCCAGAAGCTGTTTTTCACGGTGACCGGTCGGCAGCAGGACGCGAACCTCGCCGCGCTCCACCAGGTAGACACCCGTCCCCGCCGAACCCTGCTGAAATAGTCTGGAGCCTTTGGCGAACAACCGAACCGATTTAATTCCACGAAGAGCCCGCAACAGCTCGGGACTCAGCTTTCCCGGCGCGCGCAGCGACGACACCATGCCACTCCTCCTTGTTTCCTCAGCCTATTCTGCACAAAACCGCAGCTGCTGGCTGTGATCTGGATCACAGATCTGAGAGGCCGCAATCGACCACTTAGCTAGCGTCTATTCGACTGGATTTTGCTGCGGGATTTTCTTGTGAAGAAGGACGAGCAACTACCGCCTCGCCGCCGCTCTGAAGAAAAAAGGGATGACCAGACGATCGCCGGACCGCTTATTCCCGCTCGAGAATTTCGTCGACTGCGACTTTGCCGCCTTTGTCCACACTCACAACTTTGTGGACGGGCTTGAAACCGGTCAGCGTGATATCCACGATGTAGTTCCCTGGCCCGAGCATGATGTCGACTGGCGACCCCTTGTCCAGTAGCCGCTGGTTGATCGCAATCTGTGCGCCTTTCGGCTGGGTGTGAATGCTCATGGAACCCATTCCCGTCGCGTTGTCTCCACCGTGTCCAAACAGCTTGTTTAACTTACCCACGGTTTTTATGTCATCGGCATTGCCCAAAGCTCGTAGCACCGGCGCGTAGGGGAAATTCTGCGCTGGACCGAGATCGGCAGTGACTGTTTCGTCGAGGTATCCGGCCTTGCGCACGAGGATCGTGTGACTTCCTTTTTCTAACGCAAACTGCGCCGGAGTCACTCGTCCGGTAGGCTTGCCATCCAGAAGGATGTTTGCGCCGGCCGGCGTGCTGCTAACCACCACCAGCGCGTTGATTGGCGACAAATGAATCGCCAGCGACGATCTGCTGCCGCCCGCAACATCGATGGATCGGATATCGGGCGAATACCCGGTCTTGCTCACGGATACGACGTGCTTGCCGGGACTCAGACCCGCCACTGTAAACGGAGTAACCCACGACGGATCGCTTTTTCCATCGACCTGAAACTGCGCTCCTTGTGGGGTCGAGTCAACCAGTGCCTGTCCCGGGACTATGACCGGTGCCGGTGCGGGAGCGGGGCGCCGAGTCGCCGCCCGTTTTTCGACTTGGCGTACCTTCAGGCTCGGTTGCTCGTCGATAATCGGTGCAACCGGCGCAGGCTGCGGTGGCGCAGGAGCCTGTGCAACCTGGCTGGGGCTCGGGCTTGCAGCTTTGATCGGCCGGGGAGCGGCCGTCGAACCGTCGTCTTCCGACCGGACATGGAAGAAGACCGCAGCCGCGATTACCAGGATCAGCGCAACCGCTCCCAGAATCGAGAACATCATCAGCCGCGGTGGAACCGTGGCGATTTCGTGCATTGCCTTGCCCGCAACTTCCCGCGCCTGAATCTTGGGTTTCTCGTCATTTTTCCGCGGATAGATCCGCACCTCCGGCCGCGTCTGCTCTGCTGGCTCTGGAAGCGGCGGTGGAACGTAGGCGGGCTCCTTGAGCGGCGGCATCTCTGCCAGGTCGGAAAAACTCGTGCCCGATGACCCCGTCGCCGATCCCGCCATCATCGGATCGACTGCGGCGCTAGGCGATTCCTGCTCGGATTCGGGTTCCACCACCGCCGCCGATAAAACCGGGCTGACCGCGGATGAAGCCTCCGGAAGACTTACTTCAAAATCGCTGATGAGTTGTGCGCCAGAATTCGAACCAGAATTCGGATCAGAGCAGGCACTGGAGAAGCGCGCCGGCCCCCCGCCGGCCGCCGCGCCCGCAGCCGCCGCAGTGGCTCGTTTTTCGGCAATCGTCGCGTCGATTCGCGGAGAAACCGGCTTCGGCGCGACCGGTCGTGGCGCAACCACAGCTTCGGGCTCGGGCCGGCCCGCGTTCGACGCGGACGACACAAACTTGCTGGCCGCCGCCGCGCGAGTCGCGGCATCAACGGCAACATTCGTCGTCGCCGTCTTCCGGGTATCTGTCGCAACTTTCTTGCCGCTTTCCTTACATTTCTCCAAATCAACCAAAAGTTCGCGCGCGCTCTGATAGCGCTCCGCCGGATCCTTTGCCAGCGCTTTCATGATCAGCGCGCTCACCGCTGGGTGAATCTTGGAGTTCACCGCCGACGGGCTGGTGGGCATCTCATTCTCAATCAGGCTCAGCAGCGCAACCGGGTCGTCAGCAGCAAAAGCCTTCTGGCTGACCACCATTTCGTACAGAATTGCACCTAGCGTAAACAGGTTCGAACGCTGGTCGATGGCTTCTCCGCGGATTTGTTCGGGAGAACAATACGGCATCAATCGGCCCAACCCTTTTCCTGATTCCGCCTCGATCAGGCTCATGTTGGAAATGCCATAGCCGAGAATTTTGACCATCCCGTCCCACTGCACCATGATCTTGGCTGGTTCCAGCGAATGGTGAGCGACACTCTTCTCGGCAGCGCTCTCCAGACCGGCACAAATCTGCCGTGTGATGTCGAGCAGGTCCCAGATGGAAAAGCCTTCTTTGCGCGCCAGCATGGTGGCGATGCTGTTGCCCTGGATGTACTCCATCGCAGCGCAGAACTGGCCATCGATCTCGCCCGCGCCATAGAGCAGCACAATGTTCTGGCCGACGAGATCGCGTGTGCTCTCGCCTTCCGCGACCAGCGTCTCCACGAACGCATCGGCGCGGTCGCCCAGCGGCTCCAGACTCTGCGTCTTCAGACCCACAACCTGGTTGGTTTCCGTGTCCAGCGCCTTATAAATCAAGGCGGTCTCGGACTTGGAAAGCTCACTCTGGATTTCGAACCGTCCAAACAACATCGCCATTACAATTCGCCTCGCGGTGACAAGCCGCACGACAGCTGAATGTAGATTTAGCCACTAATCAGGGGGGAGAATCACAGTTAGAATATCGCCTTCTACTGCACAACTGAGAGTTACGAAAGTACTGAGAAATGGCTGCGGAAGGGGTTCATATCGGAGGGGTTCATATGAGGGTTTCGCTTTGGCAACAATAAAAAGCTCTTGAAGTCGACTGCCCCTGGCAGGGCTGGATTCGGTTGCGGGTCCGATCAGGCCGTTCTGCGCGCAGCTATCGCGTCCGCAGGCTCGGCATCGCTGATCCACTCCCAAACGCGCCTTCCACGATCGTTGCTCAAACTGCGGGCTTCGCCATAATCCACCAGGCGATTCAAAACGGTTGTGACCGAGGCCAGTGGGTCTTTGTGCCTCGCCAGGATTGTCGGAGCATATCGTTCCAGTTCCACACAAACCTCGCGCGCTCCCAGCGGACGCCGTACTTCCATCAGTACCCTCCGGCAGGCCTTGGTGAATCCGGGCTGGCGCCCGTTGGGCTTGCGGTCGATCATTTCCAGCAAGTCGTCGCCCAGCACCTGTTCTCCGAAAAGATTCGCCAATCCGGCAATCGTCTGCTTCACCGTGCCGATGCGCTTCATGACTTCGGCCCGCTGCCGCATGAGTTGGAGGAGTTCTTCGTGCGCCGCCTTCACCACCTGCTGCGCTGAAACGCTGCTGGCCTGAGCATCCATTGCGTGCAAGCCCTCGCCGTTAATCTTCCCGACTTCCATATAACCCTCCTCCAGGAAACCACTAGGAACGAGAGAATTCCCTCGCCTCTCGCTTACTGATACGGAAGACGATCCCCCGAAGTTCCAGGTTCCCGCCCCACGCCCGCGCCCCACTACCCAAAGAGAGTTGGACTCGTTTGCAGAAGAAAGGTTATCGGAGAAAAGGGGTAGGTTAGCGTGGCGCAGACACTCCTGGCCGCGAACGCCAGCAAGATTCTCAGATCAGTGTTCCGGGAAGGTCCGCGCCCGATCGAGGCACTCCCCTAGCCCATCACGGTAGTGTGCTCCACCCGGATTTTATAAAGCACTCGCACCTCTCCGGGCTTGCCATAAGGATACTTGTCCACTCCGAGATACTTCTTGGCCATCTTGTCTATGTGATGATCGGCGCCGTCTTCGGTAATCTCAACCACGGTGCCGCGGATCTCCAGATAGCGATAGGGATTGTTGGGGTCAATAATGGCCAGCGCAACCCGCGGATCGCGGCGCACATTGCGATCCTTCTGACGTCCGCGCGCCGAATTGAAGATAACGTGTTGACCATCGAAGTCGCACCATACCGGAGTGACCTGCGGTCGTCCGTCGGGCATAAGCGTACCCAGACTGGCAAAAGCTGGCTTCTGGAAAAGATCAAGGTACTTTTCAGGAATCGGGCTAGACATCGCGGCTCTCCTCGGTTGATTCAGGTCTGATTTGGATCTGATTTGAGTGACGACGAGATTATAGATGCCGGAAGCGTTCTTCGGATTCCCACCCTAACAGCCAGGCAACCTATTCCTTTTGCAACTCACCCGCGATCCTAGGCAGCATCGCCCGCAACAAGGCAATAAACTGCCCCATCACCCTTCGCCCCACCTCAAGCACTTCATCATGGACGAGCGCTCGATCCAGAATCCCAGCCGCCATATTAGTCACGCACGAGATCGCCAGAACATTGATCCCCATGTGCCGCGCCACGATTGCTTCCGGCACAGTTGACATGCCCACCAGATCGGCGCCGATGGTGCGCAAGTAGCGAATCTCCGCCGGAGTCTCATAACTTGGCCCCGCCAGCGCCGCATACACGCCCTCGCGCGGAGGGATTGAAAGCTTCTTCGCTTCCTCCAGCGCGATCTCGCGATAGCGCTTGGCGTACGTGTAACTCATGTCGGGAAAGCGCGGGCCAAAGCGCTCGTCATTAGCGCCTGTCAGCGGATTCTGCCCTTGAAGATTGATGTGATCGCGGAGGATGACAAGCGCGCCCTGTCCATACTCGACGTTGATGCCACCAGCGGCGTTAGTAAGGATCAGAGCGCGTACACCAGTTCGCCCGAGCACGCGCGTCGGGAAAGCTACCTCAGCCGCTGAGTAGCCTTCATACAGATGCACCCGCCCCTGCATTACAGCAACCGGAACCTCGCCAGACTTACCAACGACAAGCTGTCCGGCGTGACCAACCGCCGTCGACCGCGGAAACGTCGGAATGTCGGCATACGGAATGCGGACGGCGTCGGTGAGATCGTCCGCAAACGATCCCAGCCCCGAGCCCAGAACGAGCCCGATCTGCGGGCGCAGTTTCGTCTGCGAAAGCACAAAAGCCGCCGCGGATTCAGCGCGCGTAAACAGATCTGGAGTCATACAAGGTCAAGTCGTAGCGGAGGCGACGCCCGATGCCCGCTTCGCGTCAAGAAAGATGGCTTTCGCGGCCGTGTTCTATTCACATTCAGATTGTAGACAATGTAGCTGGAAGAGGTAAGTATCCCTCCGAGAACCACAGAGGAATTACGACAAACGCAGGATTCATGCGGATAGAACGCCGATTTGCACAATCAAAGTTCGACGTGCGCAGCGGAACAGAGTCCGGATATTGCGCCGCGAAAGCGCGAAAAATGGCATGGCTGCTGGAGATTTGAGATTCCCATATAGGGAATTGCACAATTTCCGTGTCACCGGCCTGTGCATGAGCTGCACTCCATTGACGAATAAGAAGTTAGAGATGCGTGTTTTTCGTTGACGTAAAAAACAAGTATGTTAAAACCATAATCGTTCTTTGACACGTTCTGAAGTTTTTCCGGTTGGTGCAGCGTCCGGGGCTCAAGCGTAGTCACCCAGACAACCGCGAGGTGAGTCTGGGAGGGCGAGCAAGGGTCTATAGCTAAGCGCTGGTCGAGAAGAACAGGAGCCTCTGTTAAAGGCAGGATAGAGTCCCGAGGCGTTGGACTGATTTATCCGGTTGGCGGTGAGCCCGGAGCCCAAGCAAGGATCGGCTTACAATGCACCCGCAAGGGAGTTGTAGGAATAAGGTCAGCAAGGGTCTAAACGCGAGCTACTGGCCGAGACGAATGAATCCAACATCACCTCGGGACTCTCTATTTGTCCTCCTATCTATCCTCATTCCGAACAAACCCTTCCGGGTAATAGTCCCAGCGCAGCCATCACGTTAATGCCATTTGTACGAGTGAGGACTCCCGGCCGCATTCGGTAATCGAATCTCATCTCACCATCTTCGTAGTGTTCCTCGAAATGGACATTGATGGCCCGACCCCCAAGATCCTTTGCTACCTCGGTAAGCGCCAGATCATGGGTCGTTATGATGCCCACCGCACCGCTCGCGATCAATTGTTGGATCACCGCTCTCACGCCAAACAAGCGGTCGGCAGAATTTGTGCCACCCAGCACCTCGTCCAGCAGAAAGAGCAACTTGTTCGTACGCGCGAAAGCGAGGATCAAACTCAGCCGCTCCACTTCCGCCTGAAAGCGTGACTTCACCTGTAAGAGGGAATCATGAACGGCGATCGAACACCCGATCTGCAGAGGTGAAATCTGAAGTCGGGCAGCGCGCACCGGAGCCCCTGCCATTGCCAGCACGGAATTCAGGCCGACTGAACGCAGAAGTGTACTCTTGCCCGACATATTCGAACCGCTCACGATGATCAGTTGTGTCTCTTGTGCGCCCAGTCGCACGTCGCAACGAACGCATGTGCGGCGATCCAGCAAAGGATGTCCCAAGCCCTCAGCCTCGAACAGGGCAAGCGAATCGCCCGTCAGTTGCGCAAAAGTGTGATCGGGGTTTTCATAGTAGTACCGGGCCAAACAAAGTAGCGCTTCGAACTGGCCGAGCGACTCCAGCCACCGGTTCAAGCCTTCCCGGTTCCTCCGTCGCCATCGTTCTGTCAAAATTGCGAGATTCGTTCCCCAGAGAAGTGGCGAGACGAGCACAGCAAAATACTCATATTGTCGAAGATGAAGCAGCCAGCCCCATACCCGCAATCGGCGGATTTGTTTTGAGGGATGTCCTGAAGAGGCCGCGAGTTGCAACTGCAACGATTTGAGCAACGGAGCATGGAAAACCAGCCCTTCGAAACGGAGCAGCAGGGGTGCAAGAATCTCAAGCTCGAATAGCGGGACGACCAGGTCCGCCGCGATGGGGTTAGTTTTCTTTCGAAGAGAAATTGCCAGCAATGCTTCCAGCACGGCGGCGGCGACGGCCCACTTCCCGTTATGGCCGAATGCCGCAGGCCCGGCAAGTGATAAAAGTATAACCAGGCAGATCGGCAGGATGATCGCAGATGCCATCGCGTAGAACGGAAAGGTAATTGCGGGACCGTTCGCCCATTCCCGGACCGATGTCGCGGGATGATCCATCGTCTCACCTTTTACCGACACCCACTCTTCTTGAAGATCAAGCGCCCCGCGGAGCTCGGCGATCGCCGCCTGTCGCTCCGCGACTTCCTCAGATTGCGCTGGGCAGAGCAACCAGTTTGCCAGCGTAGCTCGGCCAATGCCCGTACGAGCCGTACACAGCAGTTCAAACAGTGATCCCGTGCCAAACAGATCCAGATCGGACGCATAGGCATGGTCGGTAGGCCGGAATTCGTCGCCGCTAACTCCTCGTCCCTGCCAATGGTGGGTTAAGCGCGCCATGCCGAGTTCATAAAAGCGTACGATGCGCTCCACTCGCCCATGCAGTTGCGAGTTTTTCCCCAGCGCCCGGAGAATCGACAGGGCCACTGCCGAGGGCAAAACGATCCAAAGCTTGGAAATCAAATGAGATGAAAGCGCTGCCGAAGTGACAATCATGCAGCCCAGTGCGGCCGCAGCCATATAAATCCATA
>Ga0209169_10001235_pt1 | contig 15495 bp, 11 predicted proteins | sample HubBroMetageWRM4_FD_188346 | JGI IMG/M metagenome (GOLD analysis project Ga0209169, IMG submission 188346) | Warmed soil microbial communities from the Hubbard Brook experimental Forest, New Hampshire - Hubbard Brook CCASE Soil Metagenome WRM 4... | ecosystem: Environmental > Terrestrial > Soil... | reverse complement strand
GGATGTCGCGACGAAAATCAGCATGGAGCTGCGCAATCAATATGTCTTGGGATACCGACCGAGCGATCACAACCGCGATGGAAAATGGCGCAAGATTAAAATCAAGCTGCGCCCGCCGAAGGGACTTCCCCCACTTACCGTCTATGCCAAGACCGGATATTACGCGCCGGGACACTAGGCGAATTCTTTCTTTTGCGTTTTTGATTCTGCTGCTGGTTGTGTGCGCGGGGCCGTGTGCGCGCGCGCAAAACCTCCCCGTTCCCAATTCCCCGCCGCCACCACCTCCTCCTGGAGCTGCAGGCTCGAACGCGCAGACGGATCAGAGCCATCATCTGAAATCGGTGGTGGATTTGGTGGTGCTGCACGCGACTGTGGTGGATGACAAGGGACAATTTGTGCCGGGATTGACGGGCAACGATTTTCGGGTGTTTGAAGACAAGGTGGAGCAGAAGATTTCAGTATTCTCGAAAGAAGATATTCCGGTGACGATGGGGCTGGTGATCGACAACAGCGGAAGCATGAAGGAGAAGCGTCCGCAGGTGAATGCGGCGGCGCTTTCGTTTGTGCGCACGAGCAATCCGGCAGATGAAGTTTTTGTGGTGAATTTTAACGACGAATATTATTTGGATTTGGACGAGGATTTCACCAGCAATCCGCAGGAACTCCACGAGGCGCTGGAGCGGATTGACACGCGGGGAAGTACCGCTTTGTATGACGCGATTATTGGTTCGCTGGACCATCTGAAGAAGGGGCACAAGGACAAGCGCGTGCTGCTGGTGATTACGGATGGCGATGACGACGCAAGCCGGAAGGATTTTTCTTATACGGTGAAGGCGGCGGTGGAATCGAATGCAGTGATTTATGCGATTGGCGTGTTTAGCGATGAGGACCGGAAGAACCAGAAGAAGATGGTGCGCAAGTCGAAGAAGGAGTTGACTACTTTGGCGGAGTCAACCGGCGGCTTGGCTTTCTTTCCGGACCGGTTGGAGGATGTGGACCCTGTGTGCGTGCAGGTGGCGCGGGATATTCGCAACCAATACACTTTGGGATATTACCCGACGAATGCGGCGAAGGATGGGACGTTTCGCGCTGTGAAGGTGGAATTGAGCGCACAGAAGGGGCACGAGAAATTAGCGGTGCGGACGCGGACTGGGTATTATGCGCAGAAGGCTGCGCAGGGGGATTAGGCGGCGATTCGTTTGTTTTTGTTTCTGTTTGTGTTTCCTCGCGTTACTTCTTCCACGATTCAACTCTGCTTCAACATCTGCAGAAAGCTGACGCCGTGGGGGATTTTGGTGTGGAAATTTTCGGCTACTGTTTGGCCCATGTCGGCCAGGGTTTCGCGTGTGCCTAGATTTGCGCCGCCGCTTGTGCCCGGGCTGCAGGCAACGATTGGAACGTATTCGCGGGAGTGATCTGTGGTGGGATTTACGGGGTCGGGGTCGCAGCCGTGGTCGGCGGTGATCAGGAGCAGGTCGTCGGGGCGCATGGCTTGAAGAAACGGGCCTAGGAGCTGGTCGAATTCTTCCAGGGAGCGGGCGAAACCTTCTACGTCTTTGCGGTGGCCGTAGAGCATATCGAAATCGACCAGGTTCGCGAAGATCAGTCCTGTTGGTCGCTGCGCTAGCGCTTCGGTTAATTTGGCCATTCCGTCGGCGTTATTTTTTGTGGTGACGTAGTCTTCGACACCGCGGGCGTCGTAGATGTCGTGAATTTTGCCTACGCCGAAGACGGGGGTTTTGTTTTCGGCCAGGACGTCGAGGAGCATGGGCTTCGGTGGCTCGACGGCGTAGTCGTGGCGGCGTTCGGTGCGGCGGAAATTTCCTGGCGTGCCGGTGAAGGGTCTGGCGATTACGCGGCCTACGCAGTTGGGGCCATCGAGAAGTTTTCTCGCAATTTCGCACATGCGATAGAGCTCGGGCACGGGGATTACGTCTTCGTGCGCGGCAATTTGGAAAACGCTGTCGCCGGAGGTGTAGACGATCGGGTAGCCGGTGCGCAGGTGTTCGGCGCCGAGTTCCTTGAGGATTTCTGTGCCGGAGGCGGGCTTGTTAGCTAGTGTGCGGCGGCCGATTTGGCTTTCGAACTCGGCGATGAGCGGCTGCGGAAAACCGTGCGGATAGACTGGGAAAGCTTGATCGAGCCAGATGCCGGCCATTTCCCAGTGGCCGGTGGTGGTGTCCTTTCCGGGGGAGCGCGTGGCGCCTTTGCCGTAGCTTCCGGCTGGCTGCGCGGGCGAGTTTAGATGATCTAGCGGCTTTATGTTCGCGAGGCCGAGGCGCACTAGATTCGGCAGACGCAGCGGGCGCGAGCGGGCGATGTGCCCCAGCGTGTCGCGGCCTACGTCGCCGTAGTCGGCAGCGTCGGGGAGTTCGCCGATGCCGACGCTATCGAGGACGATCCAGATCACGCGCGCGAAATGCCTAGTCCCCTGCTCCACTTACGCCTCCTTGAGTATTTAGCGGCGACGCGAAATTGAGATTGTACTCCACACGTGCCGATGCGCCAGTGCAGGAGGGCTGGGGAGACGAACGGCTGAAAGTCCAAGCGTGAATCAGGCACTAAACCGAGGTTAAATCCTAGGCGAACCGGAATCGGTGCTAGGGAGTATTGGCCCAGGTGCGGGCCGACTCAAATGTGCGCGGTCCCCACCAGACATCGTGTTCCATGTCCACGACGGAAGCGAAGGCCTGCTGGGCCGACGGCTTGTCCTTCAAGGTAAAGGCCACGAATGCATAACGATTGGCGTTCAAGTTCGAGGGCCCATAGAGCCGCCGCACGTTTTCGTAACCGGTTTTGAATTTCTGCAATGACACGCCGGGCAAATCCGCGACCTCCGGCGCGCAATTGCAAGCGAGCGAACTGACGATGCGGAAGTAGAGAATCGAACTATCGGGTTCGGGAAGGCGAGCGGAGGCTTCCTCGGCGAAGGCCGAGATTGCGCCGGGTTTGCCGTACCACTGGGGCTTCAGATAGTCGGCATATTCGCGATAGTAATGATAGTAGCTGGGTTCGAAGGCCACGGCTTGGTCGAGCAACTCGCGCGCGTGAGCGTTATCCCATCCTTCTCGAAAGGCGACCTGCTGCATAGCCTCGTACCAGTGGGGGTCGCGTTCCTTGAGGTGCGCTGCCGCGAGAAGGGAGTCTTTCGCTGCAGCGGCGCGCGAGTAGTAAAGCCTCCACTGGGCGTCAGAGACAGTGTCAGCCGTGCCGTCGCCTCGAGCGAAATCGGCGTAGTCGGTGTGGCAGCGTGCGAGAGAAATGCGAGCCGCGGAGGATTGCGGATAGGCGGCGACCCATTTTTGAATGCGCTTAATTTGGAATTGGTAATCGGAATCTTTCATTTCACCGTCATGCGGTGGATAGCCTAGCGCGTTGAAGAAGTCATTGTTTTTCCAGCCGCCGCCGACGAAGAGGCGTCGCTCGGTGCGATTCTGTTCAGCGATCTTTTCGAGTTCGGCGAAATTTTCTTCGGCAAGCAGCAGGCTGACGTCGGTGCGATAGCCCTGTTCGGTTTCCGAAGTCGCGATGGATGCTGCGGGAGGAGGCAAAACCTGGTGGCCGCGGCCGTAGTCGTGAATGGCCTGCATGACGTTTTCGATGGGGATCGGATGGGTTGCGTCGAAATGAATGCAAGAACTGCTGGCGAGCGCCAGGAGAAGCAGCGCGTAGAGGCTTGCGATTCGCGATGGGGCGAAAGTATGCCGTTTGAACATAGGGAATGATAACCAGGCGGATACGGTAGAGGTACTGTACGGAAGTTCAGGTGAACCGAAAAACTAAACTGGGGCTTGCGGTTGGGCAGCGTCGGGCGTCCCAGAATCTGAAATTGGACCATTCGCCGCGGGATGACCGATTTGCGGGGGTTGACTGTGGGGCGTATAATTTCTGGTTTGCACATATGGCTACGGAACCTCTAGTGAAGCTGCCGCGTGACCGAGTGGAACCGCAGGCTGTTCCTGGCGGCGGGAGCGCGTCTAGCGGCGGGAGTGCACCCGGCGGAACGAGCGCTGGCGCGATTTCTGGGGCGGCTGGCAGAGTTCTCCTCCCTGGAGATATTGAGGAGATCCGCGTGCGGGGGGCGCGGGTGCATAACCTTAAGAATATTGATTTTGTGATTCCGCATAACGCTATCACGGTTGTCAGCGGGGTCTCGGGCTCCGGCAAATCCAGTCTAGCGTTCGACACGCTTTATGCCGAAGGCCAGCGCCGGTATATCGAATCGCTTTCGGCTTACGCGCGGCAATTTTTGGAGCGGATTGAGAAGCCGGACGTGGATGAGATTACCGGGATCGCGCCGGCGATATCGATCCGGCAGAAGAATTCGACGCGCAATCCGCGGTCGACGGTGGCGACCGCTACGGAAATTTACGATTATCTGCGGCTGCTGTATGCGCGCATCGGGCGGACGTTCTGCTTGCGCTGCGGCGAAGAAGTGCGCAAGGACACGTTGGACGAAATCGCGACGCGGGTGCTGGCTTTGCCCGCGGGGCGGCGGTTTTATGTGTTGTATGAATTGAAACTGACGCCCGAGACAGTGACGAATGCGCCGCAAGCACCGCGGGCGCGCAAACCGGTGCGACTGGGTGCCGATGCAGTTCGCGAGGCACTGATCAGTTTGCGCAAGCGCGGGTTCAACAGGATTTATCAGGACGGGCGCGTGTTCGAATTTTCGACGCCGGAAGATTTGCTGGATGTGGATTTCACCAAGCCCGTGTACGTGCTGGTGGACCGGCTGGAGCTTTCGCCTGAAGTGCGTTCGCGGGTGATGGACTCGATCGAAATCTGCTACCGCGAAGGGCGTGGCGAAGCGATTTTGGAATTTGTTCCGGAAGCGCCGGGGGCGCGGCCGGAGCGGATGGTGTTCAACGAGCGCTTCGAATGCAAAAAGTGCGGAGCCGTTTATCAGGAGCCGGAGCCGCGGCTTTTTTCGTTCAACAATCCTTATGGGGCGTGCCCGCGCTGCCAGGGATTCGGCAACACGGTGGACTTCGATCTGGACCGAGTGATTCCGGACAAAAGCAAGTCGCTGAACGAAGGTGCGATTGAACCGTGGACCAAGCCGCGTTACCGGCAGTTGACGATGGACCTGCGGCGGTTTGCGCGCGCGAAAGGGATTCCGATGGACGTTCCCTTCCGCGATCTGAGCGCGGCGCAGCGGCACGCGATATTAGATGGCGACAAGGGCGAAGACTATGTCGGCGTGAAGGGATTTTTCGGCTGGTTGGAGCGCAAGAAATACAAATTGCATGTGCGCGTTTTCTTGAGCCGATATCGCGGGTATGCGACTTGTCCGGATTGCCGCGGGACGCGTTTGCGCGCGGAGGCGCGAGCGGTGAAAATTGCGGGGCGCTCGATTACGGAAGTTTGCCAGATGACGGTGAAGGAGGCGCGGCCGTTTTTTCAGAATTTGCAGCTGAGCGAGACAGAGGCGGCGATTGTCGAGAAGGTGCTGGAAGAAACGCAGCAGCGGTTGCGATTTCTCGATGATGTCGGGTTGGATTACCTGACTTTGGACCGGCTGACTTCCACGCTTTCGGGTGGCGAGGCACAGCGCATTCAACTGGCGACTTCGCTGGGGTCGCATCTGGTGGGCGCGTTGTATGTGCTGGATGAGCCTTCGATTGGATTGCACCCGCGTGACACGACTCGGCTGATCGAAATACTGAAAGGCCTGCGCGACCTGGGAAATACTTTGCTGGTGGTGGAACACGATCCGGACACGATTATGGCCGCGGATTACGTGTTGGATTTGGGTCCGGGAGCGGGCGAGCACGGCGGCAAATTGATTTTTGCAGGGACGCGCGAGGCGATGCTGACGGACGCTCATTCGCTGACGGGGCGCTACCTGCGCGGCGAGCTGAAAATCGCGGTGCCGGCGCGGCGGCGCAAGACCACGGGTAAATTCCTGAAAATTATTAGCGCGCACAGCCACAATCTGCAGGGCGTGGACGTGATGATCCCGCTGGGGCTGCTGGTGGCGATCACGGGGGTTTCTGGCTCGGGGAAATCCACGCTGGTTTACGACGTGCTTTACAAAGCTTTGCAGGCGAAGCGCACGGGGGGAAATTGGAAGGAATGCTGCGACCGGCTCGAGGGCGATAATTTGCTGGTGGGAGTGGAGATGGTGGACCAGTCTCCGATTGGGCGGACGCCGCGCTCGAATCCGGCGACGTATTTGAAGGCGTTTGATCCGATTCGCGAAGTATTTGCTTCCACGCCTGAAGCGAAGAAGCGTGGATTTACGGCGGGACATTTTTCGTTCAACATTCCCGGCGGGCGTTGTGAGGCTTGCCAGGGCGACGGGACGGTGACCGTCGAGATGCGTTTCCTGGCGGACGTGGAACTGGTTTGTGAGGAGTGCCGCGGGACGCGTTATAAGAGCGCGGTGCTGGACGTGCGTTATAAAGATAAAAATATTCACGACTTGCTGCAGATGACGGCGCGCGAGGCGATTACATTTTTTGCTGCGCATCCGAAAGTTACGGCGAAGTTGCGCGTGCTAGACGAAGTGGGGCTGGGCTATCTGCGGCTGGGGCAATCCGGCACGACTCTTTCGGGCGGCGAGGCGCAACGTTTGAAACTGGCGGCGCATCTTACGCGGCAGGAGAATACCGGCATCCTGTATATTTTCGATGAGCCGACGACCGGGTTGCATTTCGACGATATACAGAAGTTGCTGACAGCGTTTCGCAAATTGATTGAGGGTGGCGCTTCGGTGCTGATCATCGAGCACAATCTGGACGTGATTAAATCGGCAGACTGGGTGATCGATCTGGGACCGGAAGGCGGCGAGGCGGGCGGGCGCGTCGTGGCTGCAGGAACGCCTGAGCAGGTGGCGCGCAACCAGCAGTCGCACACGGGGAAATATTTGGCGCGCGTGCTGAACGGCGGACACAACGGCGCGTCGCCCGCGCTGACGCCGCCGCGCGATTTGCCGACGGAATGAAACAGCGGAGTACTCGATTGATGAAACCGCTCGGGTTTGGCGCGTGGAGCGTGTTTTTGGGGGCGGCGCTGCTGCCATTCGTGGGCTCGGCATTTGCGCAAACCGTTGGAACTTCTCGCACGAAAATTCCTCAGGACCCTGCCGCTATTGAACTCAATCGACTGCTGAGTGATGCCCAGGATGCCGTGAATAAGCAGGATTACGCCGGCGCGGCGCAGGACTATCAGGCTTATCTCACGAAGAAGCCGGACGATGCCGTGGTGCATTACGATTTGGGCTACGCGTACACGGCGCTGCAGAAACCCGCCGAAGCGAAGAGCGAATACGAAAAGGCGATTGCGCTGGATCCTAAGATGGCGCCGGCGTATCAGAATCTGGGTGTGGCGCTGATTCCCACCGATCCTGCGGCGGCGATCAAGCCTTTGCAGCACGCGGCGGAGTTGATGCCGGAAGATGCGCGGACGAAGTGGTTGCTGGGCGTCGCGCTGGAAGCGACGAAGAAAGACGCGCTGGCTATCGAGCAATATCAAGCTGCGGAAAAACTGGACACGAAGAGTGTGGAGATTCGTGATTCGCTGGGATTCGCGCTGCTGAGAACGGGACGCGCTGGAGAGGCCGAAACCGCGTTTCGCGAGGCGCTCGCGCTGCTGCCCGCCGGTGCTGCGGCGGATCAGGCGCGCAAGGGATTGCTGCAAGCGCTGCTGGCGCAGAAAAAGAATGATGAGGCGGCGACGGAGATGGGAATTTATCTTGCGGCGCACCCTGGCGCTGCAGCGATGCAACTGGAGCACGCTTCCCTGCTGGTGGATGCGGGGAAAGATGATGACGCGCTGGCCGAACTCGATAAGGCTGCGACGACAGGGCCCGAATCACTGCGCGCTTTGAAATTGCGCGCGCTGATTTATTTTCGCAAGAAGCAGTATGACAATGCGGTGCCGGTGCTGCTGAAAGCGATCGAGCTGGCGCCGCAGGATCCGGACCTGCCGGCGCAGCTGGGCCATGCGTATCTGGAGAAAAAAGATTATCCCAATGCGGTGAATGCGCTGGTGGCCGCGATTAAGGTGAATCCGCAGTCCATCGATGTGCTGAAGGATTTGGTGACAGCGGAATATCTGAACAAGAATTATCCGGCGACATTGCACGGACTGGATGTGTTGGCGCAAAGAGAAACACCGCCGCTGGGAAGCTGGTTCGTGCGCGCCACCTGTTACGATAAACTGGGACAGGCGCCCCAGGCGCTCGATGCGTACAAGAAATTCCTGGAACTGAACAAGGACGAGAACAGCGACATGTACTTCGAGGCAAGCGCACGCGTTCGAACACTGACTCGGGAGCTCGCGAACAGGAAGAGGTAGTACATTGCCGGCACGTGGTGGTTTTTGGGCAGGCTTTCTTTTGGTCGCGCTGGTTGCGGGGTCGCTGCCGGCCCAGGACCGGACGGCGCAGTTGCGTTCGCGATTCGAAAAGGAAACGGATCCCGTGCACAAGGCACGAATGGTGGCGCTGCTGGCAGATTCCGAATTTCGCGAGATGCACGAGAAGATTGACACAGGCGATGTAGCCGCTGCCGCGGACATTGCGGGGCGCGTGCGCGATGAAGCGCAGGCCAGCAAGAAATTGCTCGATGCGAAGAGCCGCGACGCGGAGGCGCATCCCGAGGGGTACAAGCAACTGGAAATTTCGGTGCGCGAGTCCGTGCGGCGGCTGGACGACATAATGGTGAGCCTGGCGAAGGACGAGCAGGGGCCGCTCGCGGAAGTTCGCAAGGATCTGGACGAGTTGGACCGGCTGATGATTCAGCAACTTTTTCCGAAGCGGCCAGAAGCGGCGCCGAAGACGGAGCCGGAGCAACCGAAGAGTTAGTGGGGAGCGCGCGATGAGGCGGCGAGTGCGAAGGCTGGCGAGCTGGATGATGTTGCTGATGGTGGCGACAGCGATTTCGCCGCGTTGCGTTCGCGCGCAGCAGGAGAAGAAAGATTATTTAACGGATGCGGAGGGGGATCGCATACGCGACGCGGTGACTCCTCCGGAGCGGATGAAGCTTTTTGTGATTTTTGCGGATGACCGGCTGAAGAAATTTCAGTACGAGCTGACGCGCACGGTGCCGGAAGGCCGCCGAGCTGAAATTTTGAACGGCTTGTTGAATGCTTATGCGGGATGCATCGATGACGCGGCGGATCAGATCGAAGTGGCGCGGGAAAAGCAGGTGGATATACGCGCGGCGCTGAAAAATATGCAGTCGAAGAGCAAGGAATTTCTGGAAGCGCTGCAGAAGATCAATCAGGGCGGGCCGGAGTACGACACCTATAAGGATACTTTGCAGGACGCGATTGAGGGGACGCAGGACGCTTTGAGCGACGTGGATAAAGCGCTGAAGGAATTGAACACCGCGCCCGTGCGGAGAAAACCATCTTGAAGAAGCGGCGCGTGAGGAATGCGGTGCCGGGCGGCGAACGAATTTTCCAGCGGATCTATACGCGGCTGGGATGCGAAGGGCGGCCGCCACATTTTGTGGTGGAGTTTCATCCTTACACGGACCTGACGCACACAATACGATTGCGTGAAGATACTGCTTACGTGCGTTTGTCGGATGCGTTGGATGATGCGCCACACCCGGTGGTGGAAGCGACTGCCGCGATTTTGCTGGGGCGCTTGTATCGCCGGGAGCCGCCGAAGGAATTGCTGCAGACTTATCGCGAATTTTCTTATGCGGGAGCAACGCGGCGGCGATTGCTGGCTTTGCGGCAGCGGCGGGCGCGGCGCGTGGAGCATCGGCCGGCTGGAACGCATCATGATCTTGATCAGCTGTTTGAGCGGCTGAACGCGCGTTATTTTGCGGGGGAGTTGACGAAGCCGCGGCTGGGTTGGAGCCGGCGGGTTTGGAGCAGTTTGCTGGGATGTTTTGATCCGGCGCTGCAGCAGATTGTGATTAACCGGCAATTGGATCGCGAGGGCGTGCCGGAATTTGTGGTGGCTTATGTGATGTATCACGAAATGCTGCACGTGAAGCATCCGATGAAATTTGCGCGGTGCCGCCGGGAGTCGCATGGGGCGGAGTTTCGGCGGGAAGAAAAGAAATTTGTGGATTATCAGCGGGCTATGAGGTTTTTGGATCGGTTTCCTACTCGCTGAGCGGGCTGTTGTCACCGGAAGAGGCTGGCGGTCCCGCTTTGCGGGGCCGCCGCTACAAAACCTCTGGTTATTCCGCGCAAGCTGTTACTTCTTGGAGAGTTTGTCGATTTTCTCGCGGACCTTCTTGGCGTCTGGCGCGTTTGGGAGCACCAGCAGATATTCTTTGTAGTAGCGTACGGCCTCGGACAGATCACCTTTCTTCTCGTAGCATTCGGCCAATAGCAGGCGCGGCTTGGCGAAATTGGCTCGCAGGCTGACGGCATGTTCGAAGCGGCTGATGGCGGCGTCCACGTCGCCTTTGTGCAGATAAAACATTCCGACGTCAACGTCCTGTTGCGCATGGAAGGGATCCCAGGCGGGATCATCTTCGGGAGGCAGCACGCCGGCCTTGGATTTTTTTGGGGCGTCGGTGGGAGTGGCGGCCGGTGCCTTCGCGGGCGCGGCATCGTCTGGCGGCAGTTCCTTTTTGGACGACGACTCTTGCGAGGAGTCCGAGCTCGAGTTTGGGTTTGAGCTTGAGCTTGGATTCGGGCGCGGAGGTGTCGCGGCCGGCGGTTGCTGTTGTTGCGATGAAGAGGCAGGTTGCGCGGGCTGCTGGTCTTGCTGGCTGTAGCACGGCGGAGCTGAGAACAAAACCGCTGTGGGCAGCACCGCGCCGAGCAGCGCGAGTAAAACAAATTGTGAGACGTTGCGAGGCATCAGGCTCCTGCAGCAATTAGATAGCGTTTGCTATCATGAACGTTGTATGCGCCACGGCACATACGGCGCGAAACGTACTACGGGCCGTCGCCAGATATCGTAAGTCTCAGGTATTGTAACTCGCCGCCATGGAACTCCGCGAAAAAGTCGCGCAATTGCCTACGCAGCCAGGGGTGTACCTGTTTCAGGACGCGGGCGGGAAGATTTTGTACGTGGGCAAGGCGAATTCGCTGCGCAGCCGGGTGCGGTCTTACTTTCTGGAATCGCACTGGCAGGATGCGAAGACCGGGTCGCTGGTACGCGAGATTGCCGATTTTGATTACATCGTGGTGGATAATCAGAAAGAAGCGCTGGCGCTGGAAAATAACCTGATCAAGCAGCACAAACCGAAGTTTAATGTGCTGTTGCGCGACGACAAAACCTATCCATATATTCGTTACACTGCGTTTGAAAAATATCCGCGGGTTTACGTGACGCGGCGGCTGAATAAGGATGGCTCGATATATTTCGGGCCGTACTTTCCGGCGCGGCTAGCGTATTCGATGGTGAATCTGATTCACAAACATTTTCTGGTGCCGTCGTGCACGGTGGATTTGACGCGCGCGCATCCGCGGCCCTGTTTGCAGTATTACATTCACCGCTGTTTGGGTCCGTGCGTCGCAGGATTGGTGAGGGATGAACGTTACAACGAGGCGGCGCGCGACGTGCGGCTATTTCTGGAGGGGCGACGCAGCGACTTGGCGCAGAGTCTGAAGGATCGCATGCAAAATGCTTCGGAGGGCGAGCGTTACGAGGAGGCCGCGGGTTACCGCGATTTGCTGCGCACGTTGAACGAGATGGAGGAGCGGCAGAAAATCGCGGCGGCTTCGGGTGACGATACCGACGTGCTGGCGTGGTACGCCGAGCCGCCGCAAGTTGCTGTGAATTTATTTCATTTGCGCGGCGGGAAAGTCGTGGACCGGCGGGATTTTTATTGGGAGGACATGGAGGAATTCAAGCCGGAGGAATTTTTGCCGTCGTTGATCAAGCAGCTGTACCTGGATGCTGCCTATTTGCCGCGTTACATTCACACGCCGATGGAATTTGAGGATTGCGGGCTGATCGAGGAAGTGCTGACCGAGCAAGCGGGGCATCGCGTGGAGATATTGAATCCGCAGCGCGGGCAGAAACACGCGTTTTTGGAGTTGGTGGAGAAGAACGCGCAACATTCGTTTATTCAGCGCTTCCGCGTTTTGAAGCCTAGCTCCGCGGCGATTGTGGACGCGTTGCAATCGGCGCTGGGTTTGCCGGAGCCGCCGAAGCGGATCGAGTGCTTCGACATTTCGCACATACAGGGATCGGACACGGTGGCTTCGATGGTGGTGTGGGAATCAGGCCGCATGAAAAAGTCGGATTACCGGAAATTTATTATTCGTGGCGAGGCTATGCCGGAAGGCGCGGAGAAAGCGGCGGGAATTTTGCGCGACGATTTTGCCAGCATGCAGGAAGCGGTGGAGCGGCGTTATCGGCGTTTGCAGCTGGAAAAGAAGCCGATGCCGAGTTTGATTTTGATTGATGGCGGGATTGGGCAATTGCACGCGGCTGCGAAGGCCTTGGACAAGCTGGCGATCATCAACCAGCCGATGGCGAGCATCGCGAAGAAAGAAGAAATTCTGTATGTATTGGGACGCGAGGACGAGCCGGTGGAGCTCGAAAGACATTCCCCGGTGCTGCACTTGATCCAGCAGATTCGCGATGAGACGCATCGGTTTGCGGTGACGTTTCACCGGCAGCGGCGATCGAGCCGACGGTTGCGGACGGCGTTGACGGAGATACGCGGGGTCGGGCCCCGCACGGCGCAAAAGTTGCTGCAGCGCTTCGGAAGTGTGGCGCAATTGCGGCAACTTAGTCTGGAGCAGCTGGCGGCGGAAGTGCCACGGGCACAGGCCCAGCGCGTGTTCGAAGCGCTGCGCGACACACAGTCGTCGGAAGCTCCAAGCCCGTGAAGACTTGGGCGCGTGGAAACTCGGGCGCATCAAGCCCCACCCGCAGCGGCGGGGCTTGATGGCCTGTCGTCAGACGATCAGACGATAATTTAAACCGCCCGCCAGCCCTTGGGGCAAACGGGCGGCCGCTACAAAAGCAACAGCAGGATCAAACCGGATGCCACGTCAAAGGCGCCACGTTTAAACGGGCGAACGATTCGAATGATTCGTTAAATCATCAAGGGTAGCTCACCACCGTGACCGGAGTGTCCGGATTAGCGATGGTGGACGACCCGCCAGTGTTGTCGATCACGTTTGAGATTCCACCCGATCCCGACGTGTTCAGAAAGATCGTCAGCATATCGTTCATACTTCCCGCCGGGAGCGTGCTGGGAACTTCAAACGCATTCGCAGCGAAGATGTTGATGCCCTGGTTGAAGAAGCTGTAGCTGCCCAGGCCGTAGCCGTTAAAGCGGGTCACGTGATTCGCGACTTTGAAGGCCGCGTAACCATTCACGCCGGGAGCTTCCATCCATGCCGCCTGACTGGGCGGATCGTAGGGCATTTCGTTCTGCAGGAAGATGTCCGTTCCGCCGTTGCCGTTCCAGATTATTTCGAACTTTTGATAATGCTCGATGAAGAGCCCATACGCGGTCACATTGTCACCGTTGACGACGAGCCCGGTGTCGGCGGTGTTGACCGTCCAACCTACGCCATTGCCATGGTCAGCGCGCCAACCCCAGATATCGTCGAGAATCACGTTGTTGCTGTTGACCACGAGGCTGAAAGTTGCTTTTCCGGCCGCCGCGCCACCAATGCGGAAGAAAACGTCGTGAATGGCGGAGGGGTCAAAGGATGCGCCGTCACCGCCAAGGAGAGAAAGGAAACTCCCGACCTCGAACAGGACTGGAGAATTCTTCGGGCCCGCGTCGAAAATAATCCCCGAAACCATCACGCCCCTGGAGCTGAGGACGCTCATGGATGCATTTCCGTTTTGCGGGATCAGCGTGGGCATGCCCAAGCCAAGCACGACGGTGTCGGGATACGGAACGATGATGGCACGATCCAGATCGTAGATGCCCGGCGTTAGGATGAGATTTTTCCCGAGCAGCAATTCCAAATTGATTTTTTCGACGCTGTCGGTGGGTTGCGCAACGTAGAAGCGATTGATCGGGATGGATGAGCCGGGGGTCGCTGCGGCGGCCCATGACGCGCCGGACGTGTTGCGCTGCACCGCCGGTACGAAGACGTTGTAGTTTCCATTGGAATCAAGGTAGAGATACGGCTCCTCGCGTGTGACCGGGCTGGTAGCGAGTGTCGTATACGGTCCACTGCATGGCGCCACCTCCGGGAAACACTGAGCGGGCGCTCCCACGACGCCGGAGAATACCTGGTTCCAGACGCCGTTGGTCCAGGTATCAACGTTGCTGTTCCTGGTGATCCACTGCTGCTGCCCGCCGTTTATGATAGCGCCGCCGGTGAACTGTGAATCCGCGATGAACCCACCGCTGGCGAAAGCAGGATTGCTGCAATAGTCGAACAGGAAGAGGTTGCCATTGATCTGGACGCGCCGCATGGGCGAGGCTTGCGACACCGCCCAGAACTCGGCGCTGGAAGTGCAAGCTGCCGCGGTCACTACATTGATGGTAAGGTTCGACAACGAGCGCCAGAAATTCACCAGCGCGGTGCAGCTGCCGCTGCTGTCGCATTGATTGGAGACATTGACTGCGCCGTTGATGGTGACATCGCTCGGAGAAAGGCCGAGGCCCGCGACGGTGGTGTAATAGCCGACCTGAAAGATGAGTGGGTTGGCGCTGGATCCATATGTGCCGGGCTCGAATAGGAATGCATAACGCTGCGTGCCGAATTGGTTGGAGACTTGTGTGCTGGCCACTGCGTCAACGGTCGCTTGAATTGTGCCTTGCGGCGTGCTGGGAGCGAAGATGTAAACGTTCGCTCCGAAATTAGGTTGGCCGGACGACGCCGGTGGAACAGTGACTGCCGTGACGGTGCTGCCGGGTCCAGGTTGGGTTGACGGTGTGACGGCGGCTGTGGATAGCGGTGCTGCAAAAGCGGCCGCCAATAGGATTGCAATCAATGCGAGTCGTGCGTCAAACGGGGCACAGCTGGAGCGGTGAGACTTGACTCGGTTCATATGGCTACTCCTTTAATGAGCTATTTGATAAGCATTGATTCTCCCCCCGGTCAGAAAGTCTACTCCCACGCCGGAGGCCCTGACAATCTGAAATGATTTTCGGCAGCGGATTGATTTAAACCGCGGGCAGAGCGCGCGGCGGAGCCGCATTTGGCTTGGCGTGTGAAACATTGTTTCGTGATGTCGGCGAGTGGCGTTAGAGGTGTAGTATCGGCGGGCAAGATCGAAGTCAAAACTGGGATTGCAACGAAGAGGAGCCCGATGAACACTCTTTCCCTACGCCGAGCGAAATCGCGAAGAGTTGCCTGCTCGCGTCGCGCAGTTGTTGCGCTCCTGGCCATAGCTGTGACCGTAGCGCCGACTTTTTTCCGCACCGCCAAAGCCGCCGCGAAGCCGCAAGCTTCAACTCTGGAAGCCCTCGCGAAGATGCGCGAGGCTTGGGTGCAGGACTTGCGCACGAAACAGCTCGAGCCAATTTTGAAGTTTTATGCCCCGGACGCCGCGTTCCTGCAACCGGACGGTGAACGCGTCGTCGGCTCAGCGGCGCTGCGCACGCTCTTCCAAACCATCATGGCCAGCTTCAACAGCGACCTCAC
>Ga0209169_10001234_pt1 | contig 15499 bp, 19 predicted proteins | sample HubBroMetageWRM4_FD_188346 | JGI IMG/M metagenome (GOLD analysis project Ga0209169, IMG submission 188346) | Warmed soil microbial communities from the Hubbard Brook experimental Forest, New Hampshire - Hubbard Brook CCASE Soil Metagenome WRM 4... | ecosystem: Environmental > Terrestrial > Soil... | reverse complement strand
GGACGACCCCCGCAGGGCCCCCCGGGCGACTCCCTCGAGGCGACGACCCCCGCAGACCCCCACACGGGGGGACCGGTCCCCCCGGCCCCCCTGGGCGGCGATACTAGAAGGACGGACCCTGCGAACGTCCCGCCGACGTAGCAAGGCGTAGGAAGGTGCACGGTGCCTGGTGACCCGAGGATCCGCGCATCGGACGCGGATCGTGACCGCGCGACGGCGCTGCTGCAGGAACACCACGCCGCTGGCAGGCTCACCGCCGAGGAATTCCACGACCGGATGGACAAGGCGCTCGACGCAAAGACGCTGGGCGAGATCGACGAGCTGCTTGCGGACCTGCCGGCCATCGACCTGTACCGGCTGCCGGACGCCTCGCTGCGGCGGATACCGCCGCGTTCCGGGCAGTCCCTGGTGCCGAGGGATCCGGGCGGGTCGGCGAGCCCGGTCAAGCTCCCGCCGGGCGCGGTGGCCTTCGGCGCCTGGGCCACGGCCACCTCGGCCCTCATCGCCGTCTGGGCGGTCTTGGCCGTGATCGGCATCGGTACCTGGTTCCCGTGGTGGGCGCTGATCGCGATCCCGTGGATCTGGGTGCTGATCAGGCGATCGCAACGCTGAGGACCGCCGCCCCCGGGTCCGGGACGGGCCGCTCGCCAGGCGCGGGAATAGAAGCGGGCCGGAATGTGTCTTATATGCGGCAGTTCGCGTTGGGGCAGCGGGGCGAGTACACTCGTCTCCGACCCATTCTGCTGGGTTCAACTCGGTCGGCACCCGGGGGCTCGTGCATGCGAGCACGGTACCGGCCCTTCCCGGTAATCTCGTCCTGCCGACGTGAGCCAGGCGGGGCAAGTTCGCCGCCCGGTGACCACGGCCAAGCCAAGCCGCGCTCAGGCGCGGACCAACATTACAGAACGAAACGCGGAGGACATGCCCAAGAAAGACGGCGCCATTGAGATTGAAGGCACGGTTGTCGAGTCACTCCCGAACGCCTTCTTCCGGGTGGAGCTGGACAACGGGCACAAGGTTCTCGCCCACATCAGCGGGAAGATGCGGATGCACTACATCCGTATCCTGCCTGACGACCGGGTGGTCGTGGAGCTCAGCCCCTACGACCTCAGTCGCGGGCGGATCGTGTACCGGTACAAGTAAGCGCAACAAGCAAAGACAAGCAAAGACAAGCAAACGAGCACTACAGCATCGGATCAGGTGGAGATAGCACCGTGAAAGTCAAGCCGAGCGTCAAGAAGATCTGCAGCAAGTGCCGGATCATCCGTCGGCATGGCCGCGTCATGGTCATCTGCACGGACCCCAGGCACAAGCAGCGGCAGGGCTGAGGCTCAGCCGCACCATAGCGGCTGTGACGAAGCAGCCGCGACAAGTAAACGCGCAACGCGGGCAGCCAGATCAGGCTGCGACCCCCGGGCGGAGGCCGGGGCCGAGCCCTCAGAGTACGGGCAGGGCTCGGGAGCGGCGCGCAGGACCTCCGTGAGATAAAGGAGAATTGCCCGCACATGGCGAGACTTTCTGGCGTCGACCTGCCCCGCGATAAGCGGGTCGAGATCGCGCTCACCTATATCTACGGCATCGGCCGGACGAGGGCCCTGCAGACACTGCAGGCTACCGGCGTCAACGGGGACACCCGGGTCAACAGCCTCTCCGACGAGGACCTGATCAAGCTCCGCGACTGGATCGACGCGACCTACCAGGTCGAGGGTGACCTGCGGCGCGAGGTCCAGGCGGACATCAGGCGGAAGGTCGAGATCGGCTGCTACCAGGGCATCAGGCACCGTCGCGGACTCCCGGTCCACGGGCAGCGCACGCAGACCAACGCCCGCACCCGCAAGGGCAAGAAGAAGACCGTGGCCGGCAAGAAGAAGGCCGGCAAGAAGTAGTCCGCACAGTGTCTAGCTAGCACCCCGGACCGATGACCTCGAAGGAAGCCGCAAAAAGACATGCCGCCAGCAAAGAGCCGTAGCCAGGCCGCCAAGAAGGTACGCCGCAAGGAGCGGAAGAACGTCGCTCACGGGCACGCCCACATCAGGAGCACGTTCAACAACACGATCGTCTCGATCACCGACCCGACGGGCAACGTCATCTCGTGGGCGTCCGCCGGCCAGGTCGGCTTCAAGGGATCGCGCAAGTCGACGCCGTACGCTGCCCAGATGGCGGCCGAGGCCGCCGCGCGCCGGGCGATGGAGCACGGCATGCGCAAGGTCGACGTCTTCGTCAAGGGCCCGGGTTCGGGTCGGGAGACCGCCATCAGGTCGCTGCAGGCGACGGGGCTCGAGGTCGGCTCGATTCAGGACATGACCCCCGTTCCGCACAATGGCTGCCGGCCGCCGAAGCGGCGCCGGGTCTGACTGGGAGATAGCGACAGATGGCTCGATACACAGGCCCGGACTGCAAGCTGTGCCGCCGGGAGAAGACCAAGCTCTTCCTGAAGGGCGCCAAGTGCGACTCGCCGAAGTGCCCGATCGAGATCCGGCCCTACCCGCCGGGTGAGCACGGCAGGAACCGCCCGAAGGAAGGCGACTACCTGCAGCAGATCAGGGAGAAGCAGAAGGCTCGCCGGATCTATGGCATCCTCGAGCGCCAGTTCCGCGGCTACTACGAGGAAGCGGTCGGCAAGCACGGCCGGACCGGCGAGACCATGCTCCAGCTGCTCGAGCGGCGCCTGGACAACGTCGTCTTCCGCGCGGGCTTCGCCAAGAGCCGTGACATGGCCCGCCAGCTGGTAACGCACGGCCACTTCACGGTGAACGGCAGGAAGGTCGACATCCCGTCCTACCGGGTCAGCGAGAGCGACATCGTCGAGGTGGCTCCCTCCTCGCTGGAGATGACGCCGTTCATCATCGCGCGGGCCGAGGTCGGCGAGCGGACGGTCCCCGCCTGGCTCGAGGTCGTTCCGGACAAGATGCGCATCCTCGTGCACGCGCTGCCGATCCGGGCGCAGATCGACACTCAGGTCCAAGAGCAGCTAATCGTCGAGTTCTACTCGAAGTAAGCAATGGCGGGTCCGGGCTCTTTGCCGGACCCAGCCACGTGCCGTGTCGCCACGGTGGCGGCACGGCGGGCGGGCCACGAGCCCGCCAGTCGCGATTGTCATATAGCGGGCATCGCGGGAAGGAAGATCAATGCTCATCGCTCAGCGCCCCTCCCTCGCCGAGGAGCAGGTAGACGAATATCGGTCCAGGTTCGTGATCGAGCCGCTCGAGCCGGGTTTCGGGTACACGATCGGCAACTCGCTCCGGCGCACGCTGCTGTCCTCCATTCCGGGCGCGGCCGTCACGAGCATCAGGATCGAGGGCGTCCTGCACGAGTTCTCCACTGTGCCCGGCGTCAAGGAGGATGTCACCGACATCATCCTTAACCTGAAGGAACTCGTGGTGTCCTCCGAGCACGACGAACCGGTCGTGATGTACCTGCGTAAGCAGGGCCCTGGCGAGGTCACCGCGGCCGACATCGCGCCGCCGGCCGGCGTCGAGGTGCACAACCCCGAGCTGCACATCGCCACCCTGAACGCCAAGGGCAAGCTGGAGATGGAGCTGACCGTCGAGCGCGGCCGTGGCTACGTCTCCGCGACGCAGAACAAGCAGCCGGGCCAGGAGATCGGCCGGGTGCCGATCGACTCCATCTACTCGCCCGTGCTCCGGGTGACCTACAAGGTGGAGGCCACCCGCGTCGAGCAGCGGACCGACTTCGACCGGCTCATCCTCGACGTGGAGACCAAGCCCTGCATGCGGCCGCGGGACGCGGTGGCGAGCGCGGGCAAGACACTGGTCGAGCTGTTCGGGCTGGCCAGGGAGCTCAACGTCGACGCGGAAGGCATCGACATCGGCCCGTCGCCGACGGACGCCGCGCTCGCGGCGGACCTGGCGCTGCCGATCGAGGACCTCAACCTCACCGTGCGTTCCTACAACTGCCTCAAGCGAGAGGGCATTCACACCGTCGGCGAGCTGGTCGGCCGCAGCGAGCAGGACCTGCTCGATATCAGGAACTTCGGCGCGAAGTCGATCGAGGAAGTCAAGCAGAAGCTCGTCGACATGGGTCTGTCGCTCAAGGACTCGCCGCCTGGGTTCGACCCGAGCAGCGCGGTGGGTGCCTACGGCGACGACGACGAGAGCTACGTGGAGACCGAGCAGTACTGACGTGGCGAGCGCCACGCACACTTAGGAGAGATCCGTATGCCCACGCCCACCAAGGGTCACCGGCTGGGCGGCAGTGCCGCCCACCAGCGGCACATCCTGGCCAACCTGGCCACCGCGCTGTTCGAGCACGGCCGGATCACCACCACCGAGGCAAAGGCCCGCAGGCTCCGCCCGGTGGCCGAGCGGCTGATCACCTTCGCCAAGCGCGGTGACCTGCACGCCCGCCGCCACGTGATGACCATAGTCACCGACAAGGGCGTGGTGCACCAGCTGTTCACCGTGATCGCCCCGGAGTTCTCCGAGCGGGACGGCGGTTACACCCGCATCACGAAGATCGGGCCGCGCAAGGGCGATAACGCGGCGATGGCGGTCATCGAGCTGGTCCGTGGCGAGGTGGTCGCGGCCAAGCCCCGCCGCCGCGCCCGCCGCGCCGCCCCGGCCAGCGCCGCCCCGGCCAGCACGGCCCCCGCCAGCGCCGCTACAGCCACGGCCGAGGCCGACGAGGCAGCCGTGACCGATGAGGCCCCGGCCGCAGACACCGAGGAGACCCAGGACGACCTCGCCGACGAAGCCGGCGAGGCGGACGAGGCGGACGAGGCGGACGAGGACGAGGCGGACGACGACGAGGGCGACCAGGACGAAGACGCCTAGGACGAGCGCAACCAGGGCGAAGACGCCTAGGGCGAGCGCGACCAGTACGAGGGCGCGTGGGACGGGCGCGACCAGTACGAGGAAGCGTGGGACGGGCGCGACCAGTACGAGGAAGCGTGGGACGGGCGCCTAGGGCATTAGTGCCCTGGGCGCCAGCCCCATCTGCCCCTGTGGTCACGTGGCCGCCAGGCCCTGACCAGAACGTTGTGACAACGACCCGGTCCCATACGGGTCGTTGTCACAACGTCCCGGCCGGAATGGCCACCGGATCCCCCCGGATTGACCGCCAAGCCCGAATCCACCACGCAAATAACCGGCAAAAGGGACGAACGGGACCGACCTAGGTGGAAGCGGGAGACGAGCCACCGGTCGTTCGGCTCAGGATTGATTGTTCCTACGACGGGTCGGGATTTTCCGGCTGGGCAGCCCAGCCCGGGCGGCGTACCGTGCAGGAGACCCTCGCGGCCGCACTCGGCCGGGTGCTGCGGCTGCCCGCCCCGGCCGCGCTGACCGTAGCCGGGCGCACCGATGCCGGAGTGCACGCCCGCGGGCAGGTGGTGCACGCCGACGTGCCCGCCGCCGTCTGGGCCGCGGCCGCCGACCGGGTGGTGTCCAGGCTGGCCAGCGCGCTCCCGCCGGACCTGCGGGTCCGCTCCGTCCGGGTGGCGCCCGCGGGCTTCGACGCGCGATTCTCAGCCCTGTCGCGCCGCTACTCCTACCGGGTCTGCGACGATCCGGGCTGCGCGGATCCGCTGCGCAGGCACGAAACCCTCTGGTACTTCAGGCCGCTAGACGTGGCCGCCATGACCGAGGCGGCGTGCCCCCTGCTCGGCGAGCACGACTTCGCCGCCTTCTGCCGCCGCAGGCAGGGCGCGACCACGGTCAGGACGCTGCGCGGCCTGGACTGGCGGCGCGACGAGGCCGGCCTCGCGGTGGCCACCGTGGTCGCGGACGCGTTCTGCCACAACATGGTGCGCTCGCTGGTGGGAGCGCTGCTCGCCGTGGGCGAGGGGCGCCGCCCGGCCGGCTGGCCGGCCGAGGTGCTCGCGGCCGCGGTGCGCGATCCCGCCGTCAGGGTCGTGCCGCCGCACGGGCTGTGCCTGGAGGAAGTGAGTTACCCCGCGGCGGGCGATCTGGCCGCGCGGGCCGCACAGACCAGGAGCCGGCGTACCGGCTAACCCTTACTTACCGGTCAGCATCCGGGTGCTGAGGTTGATGTTGGCGCTGCCGATGACGAGGTTCGTGGCGAACGTCTCGAGCTGCGCAGTGCCAGCCGACGTCGGCTTCTTCAGGTCGGTGAACTCGGCCCAGATCAAGATCAGGTAATGCCCCTTGACCTCGGCCTGGACGACCCCGGTCCCGCTGCCGAGCTTGCTCGTCACGCCATGGGCGGAGCTGAGCGGCGCGATGACCTCCTTCGGCCCGGTGATCGCCCCGGCCTTCTCCGCGGCGCTCACGGAGATCAGGTTGACCACGCCGATGGTGCCCATCATCTTGCCCGACACGTAGCTGGCCCGGACCACCTGGCTGCAGTGCCCAGATGCCAGCGCCGCCTGCAGCTCTGGGCCGTACACCGCAAGCGAGCAGTCCTTTGTCACGCTCGCCGCGGCCCTGGTGAACGAGGCGTTGCTGAGATCGAACTGCACCGGGTAGAGGCCGGCAACGGTCAGCGGGTCGTGGTCCTCGGCCCGGGTCCCGATGTGCTGCCACTTGCCGAGCGCCTGATCGAAGTCGGGCAATGCCTGGGAGGTCGCGGGCAGCCGGAATGACGAGGGCACCGGCGCGTTGACGCGCGGTTCGTAGAGGTACTTGTACCCGGCGAGCGCCCCGCCGCCAAGAACCAGGACGCCGACCGCGATCAGCGTCACGCGGAAACGTCCCCTGTGCCCCTTAGCCTCCCTGCGCCGGGAGCCCCGTCCCTGTCGCGGCGACGCCGCGGCGCCCGGATCGGCCGGCGCATGCCCCTCGTCCGCGTACCCGCCGCCCTGGGGGAACAGGATGTCGTCCGACGGATACCCGTCGCCGAGCACGTAAAGGTCGTCGTCCTCCGCGACCGAAGCCTGCGGTGCTGTCGCCTGTGATGCGGGCGCCTGTGGTGCTGTCGCCGGCGATATGGCCGCCTGCGGTGCGGTCGCCGACTGTGCCGGCCAGGAACCGGACCCACCGGGCTGCGCCGGCCACGAACCGGACCCATCGGGCTGCGCGGGCCAGGAACCGGACCCACCAGGCTGGCCCTGCGCACCCCCCTGCCCGCGCGCCGGCGGGAAGCCGCGCACCGGGGTCCGCGTATCGATGACCTGCTGGGCGCCGCTGCCAAGCGCGGGCTGCGGACTCGTGGGCGCGCCCAGCGCGTGCCTGGGGCCGGTGGCCGCCGTGCCGCGCGCATCCGGCGAGCGGCTGCGCCCCTGGTCATCCATATGATGAGGGTAGCGTCCTGACTCGCCCGGGTAGGGCGCTAGCGAAATTTCCGGCCGAGTAATGATCAACTTGGACACGGTTCCCCCGGTCCGTAACGTCGCTTTGGCATCACCGGGAGAGTCAGAGTATGCTGCATGGGCGTCATGCGCTACGGGCATGCACGCTGCGCAGCTGCGTCGGCGGAGCAACCCCGGGCGGCCTCACCGCGGGTGTAGGCCGGATTAGACCAGATACATACGCGAAGGCTCAGGACTGTGCGCACTTTTAGCCCCAAGGACAGCGATATTACCCGGCAGTGGCATGTCGTCGACGCGTCCGACGTCGTGCTGGGCCGCTTGGCCAGCCACGTGGCGGTGCTGCTTCGCGGCAAGCACAAGCCGATCTTCGCACCGCACGTGGACACCGGTGATTTCGTCATCGTGGTCAACGCGGCCAAGGTGGCGCTGACCGGCGCCAAGCTGGAGCAGAAGCACGCCTACCGGCATTCCGGTTACCCAGGCGGCCTGCGGTCGGTCTCGTACGCGAGCCTGATGGCCTCCAGCCCGGAGCGCGTGGTGGAGAAGGCGGTGCGCGGCATGCTGCCGAAGAACTCGCTCGGCCGCAAGACGCTGCGCAAGCTCAAGGTCTACGCGGGCCCTGATCACCCGCACCAGGCGCAGCAGCCTCAGGCGTACCAGATCACCCAGATCGAGCAGTAACCAAAAGGGAAGTACGAGGAACAGAACCGTGGCCGACACCACCGGCGTAAGCACTGCAGACACCGCGGACGAGACCGACTACGCCGAATACGCCGACGACGAGTTCGGCCCGGACGCGCCCTCGGAGTACACCACAGAGACCGCCCAGGACGCTCCGTCCCGGGCGGCGGCCCGGCGACCGGTGGTGACAGGCAACGCGAACGGCACCGGCCGCCGCAAGGAGGCCATCGCCAGGGTCCGCATCCTGCCCGGTACCGGCCAGTGGCTCATTAACGGCCGGACGCTCGACTTGTACTTCCCGAACAAGGTGCACCAGCAGCTGGTCAACGAGCCGTTCGTGACCCTGGGCGCGGAGGGCAAGTTCGACGTGGTGGCCCGCATCTCCGGCGGCGGCGTGACCGGCCAGGCCGGTGCGCTGCGCCTCGGCGTGACCCGCGCGCTCACCCTCGTAGACCCGGAGAACCGCCCTGCGCTGAAGAAGGCAGGCTTCCTGACCAGGGACGCACGGGTCAAGGAGCGGAAGAAGTACGGCCTGAAGAAGGCCCGCAAGGCGCCGCAGTACTCCAAGCGGTAGTCCGCCCGCTCGGAGCCTGTCGAGCCACCGGCCGCACAAACGAGCAAGCCAAGCGAGCAAGCCCGGAACGTTCAAGCCCGGAACGTTCAAGCAGAGCCACGAGCGGAGCACAATGCGCGAAGCGGTGTCACGCACCAGTCTTTTCGGGACGGACGGTGTCCGAGGCGTCGCTGGCCGTGATCTGACGGCGCGCCTTGCCCTAGACCTCGGTGTCGCGGCGGCCGCCGTCCTGGGCCGCCGCAATCCGGGAGAGCCCGGCAATGCCGCAGAGCCCGGCAATGCCGCAGAGCCCGCAGTGCCCGGCGGCGGCCCGCCGGCCCGCCCGGTGGCGGTCATCGGCCGTGACCCGCGGGCCTCGGGCGAGTTCCTCGAGGCGGCCGTCGCGGCCGGCCTGGCCAGCTCGGGCGTCGACGTGCTCCGGCTCGGCGTCATCCCGACACCGGGCGTGGCGTACCTGACCGGGGCGCTCGGCGCCGACTTCGGCGTGGTGATCTCGGCGAGCCACAACCCGGCCCCCGACAACGGGATCAAGTTCTTCGGCCGCGGCGGGATCAAGCTGCCGGACGCCGTGGAGGCCGAGATCGAGGGCCTGCTTGGCCAGTACCCGGACCAGCCGCCGAGCCTCGGCTTCGGCCGGGTCCGCGACGCGGCCGCCGAGCAGCAGCGGTACCTGGAGTACCTGCTGTCCACCCTGCCTGAAGCGGCCGCAGGGGCGCCGAGGCCGCTTGCCGGGCTGCGGGTGGTTGCCGACTGCGCGCACGGGGCGGCCTACCTGCTCGCCCCGCAGGCGCTGCGCCGTGCCGGGGCCGAGGTCATCGCGATCGGCGCCGAACCCGACGGGCTCAACATCAACGCCGGCTGCGGCTCGACGTCGCTCGGCGCCCTGTCCGAGGCGGTGCTCGCGCACCGGGCGGACGCCGGCATCGCCTACGACGGAGACGCCGACCGGTGCCTCGCCGTCGACGGCGACGGGGAGCCGCTGGACGGGGACCAGATCCTGACCGTGCTCGCCACCGAGCTGAAGGAACACGGCCGGCTGGCACGCGACGGCGTGGTGGTCACCGTGATGTCGAACCAGGGCTTCCACGTGGCGATGCGCAACGCGGGCATCGAGGTGATCGAGACGCCGGTGGGCGACAAGCACGTGTACGCGGCAATGCGCGACGGCGGCTACTCGCTCGGCGGGGAGCAGTCCGGGCACGTCATCATGCTCGAGCACGCGGCCACCGGCGACGGGATGCTGACCAGCCTGCAGCTGCTCGCCTCGGTGAACCGCCGCGGCATGCCGATGGCGGCCGCGGCCAAGATGATGCCCAAGTACCCTCAGGTTCTGGTCAACGTGCCCGGCCAGGCCTCCAGGCTAGGTCCGGAGGTCGACGCGGCGGTGGCCAGGGCGGAGGCTCAGCTCGGCGGTGACGGGCGGGTGCTCGTCCGGCCGAGCGGCACCGAGCCCGCGATCCGGCTGATGATCCAGGCCAGGTCCGTGGAACTGGCCGAGCGTGTGGTCGGCCAGCTCGCGGACGAGGTCCGGCAGGCCATGGCGGACGAGTAGGGTCGGGTCCAGGCATAAGGGCCGCGACGGGCAGCCAGAGTGACGGGCAGCCAGAGTAGGGACGGGCATGCGAGAGGCATACCGGGTCGATGCGGTACGGGCCGCGGAACAGGCGCTGATGGCCCTCGTCCCGGACGGGACCCTGATGCGGCGCGCCGCCGCCGGGCTCGCCGCGGTCAGCGCCTCCCTGCTGCTGCAAAGCCCCGGGTACGTGTACGGCGCCCGGGTGGTGGTGCTGGCCGGCAGCGGCGACAACGGCGGCGACGCCCTCTACGCCGGCGCGCTGCTCGCCCGTCGCGGCGCGGCCGTCATCGCGATCGCGGCCGGCCCGAAGGCGCACCCGGGCGGGTCCGCCGAACTCCGCGCCGCAGGCGGCCGGATAACCGCCGATGCTGGCCCGATCGATGCCGCCGACCTGATCATCGACGGCCTGCTGGGCATCGGCGGCCACGGCGGCCTCAGGGAGCCCTTCGCCGGCCTGGCCGCCCGGACCGAGCTGGCCCGGCTAGACGGTGCCACGGTCGTGGCCGTCGACCTGCCGAGCGGCATCGACGCCGACACCGGCGTCGTCGAAGGCCCGGCGGTACGGGCCGACGTCACGGTGACCTTCGGCGCGATCAAGCCGGGCCTGCTGATCGACCCCGGGGCCGGCCACGCGGGCGCGGTCGAGCTCGTCGGCATCGGCCTTGTCCCGTACCTGACAGGCCAGCCCGCCGCCCGGGCGCCGCAGCGCGACGACGTCGCGGCGCTGCTGCCCCGCCCCGGCGCGGAATCGGACAAGTACCGCCGCGGTGTCGTCGGCGTGCTGGCGGGCAGCGACCGGTTCGCCGGGGCCGCGGTGCTCGCCACCGGCGGCGCGATCCGCGGCGGGGCCGGCATGGTCCGGGTGCTGACCGGGCCAATCCCGGCCGCGGCGGTCCGGCAGACCTGGCCGGAGGCCGTGCTCACGGTGCACTCCGAGGACGCCGGCCAGGACCTGATCGACTCCGCAGGCCGGGTCCAGGCCTGGGTCGCGGGCCCGGGCATGGGGACCGACGAGCATGCCGCGGCCCGGCTGGCCGGCGTGCTGGCCACGGACCTGCCCGTGCTCGTCGACGCGGACGGCCTGACGGTCCTGAGCCAGGTCGGCGGGCTGCCCCGGCAGGCGCCCACGCTGATCACGCCGCACGCCGGCGAGCTGGCCCGGCTGCTGCGCACCGACGCGGCAAGCGTCGAGGCGCGGCGGCTCGAGCACGCCCGCCGCGCGGCCGCCGAACTCGGCGCCACCGTGCTGCTGAAGGGATCCACCACCGTCATCGCCCAGCCGCACGAGGAGCCTGTCCTGGTGAACCCGACCGGCACGCCGTGGCTGGCCACCGCGGGCACCGGGGACGTGCTGTCCGGGCTGGCAGGCTCGTTGCTCGCGCAGGGCCTCGCGCCCGCGGAGGCCGCCCTCGCCGCCGCCTACCTGCACGGCCTCGCGGCGCGGCTGGCCGCAGCAGGCCCAGGTCCCGGCCCCGGCGAGGCACCGATCGCCGCCTTCGACGTGGTCCGGTCGCTGCCCGACGCGTTCCGGAGCCTGTGAGGATGGACCGGGAGGCGGTCGTCGACCTCGGCGCTATCACGGCCAACGTCGCGGCGCTGTGCGCGCACGTGGCGGGCAGCCAGGTGATGGCCGTGGTCAAGGCGGACGGGTACGGCCACGGGATCGTGCCCGCGGCCCGGGCGGCGCTGGCCGGCGGGGCCGCCTGGCTCGGCGTCGCGGACCTGGACGAGGGGCTCGAGCTGCGCCGGGCGGGGATCACCGCGCCGGTGCTCGCCCTGATGGCGATCGGCGACCCCGCGAAGGCGATCGCGGCCGGCATAGATGTGACGGCGGGTTCTGCCGCCTTCGCGGCAAAGATCGCCGCCGCGGCCGGCCCGGCGGGGGTACCCGCCAGGCTGCACCTGGAGGCCGACACCGGGCTGAACCGGGGCGGCGCCACCCCGGCGGACTGGCCGGGCCTCGTCGAGGCGGCCCTGGAGGCACAGGACCATGGCCTGGTCCGGGTGGTGGGCCTGTGGTCCCACTTCGCCTGCGCCGACATGCCCGGCCACCCCTCCGTCGCCGCCCAGCTCGCCGCGTTCGGCGACGCGGTCGGGTACGCGGAGAAGGCGGGCGTGCACCCCGAGGTCAGGCACATCGCCAACACCGCCGCCGCGCTGACCGTGCCCGCCTCCAGGCTCGACCTGGTCCGGTTCGGCGGCGCCCTGTACGGCCTGTCCACCCTGCCAGGAGGCGCGCCGCCCTGGCTGCGGCCCGCGATGACCCTGCGCGCCCGGCTGGCCATGGTCAAGCGGGTACCGCCTGGCTCCGGCGTCTCCTACGGCTTCCGCTACGTCACCGACCGCGAGACCACGCTCGGCCTGGTGCCGCTCGGCTACGCCGACGGCGTGCCCCGCACCGCGACCGGGCACCCGCTCGTCCTCGCGCGCGGCCGCCGCTGGCCGATCGCGGGCACGGTCTGCATGGACCAGTTCGTCATCGACTTCGGCGACGAGCCGGTGGCCGCTGGCGACGAGGTGGTCATGTTCGGCCCGGGCGACGCCGGCGAGCCGACCGCACAGGAATGGGGCGAGACCCTCGCCACGATCTCCTACGAGCTAGCCTGCGGCATCGGCCCCCGGGTACCGAGAACCTACCAGGGCGGATCCCAGTGATTTTTATCCGGAACGAGCCGTGGTGCCCCGGCAGCGAACCCGGCTCCGTCCCGGCGTCGTCCCCCCGGACCCTCCGGGTGCCCACCGACACCGCGATGCGGGAGCTTGGCCGTGAGCTGGCAGGCCGGCTGCGGGCCGGGGACCTGGTGATCCTGTCCGGGCCGCTCGGGGCGGGCAAGACCACCCTGGTGCAGGGCATCGGCGCGGGCCTGCGGGTGCGCGGTCCCGTCACCTCGCCGACCTTCGTTATCGCCCGGGTGCACCCCGGGCCGGGCCCTTCGCTGGTGCACGCGGACGCCTACCGGCTGGGCAGCGTCGACGAGGTGGACGACCTGGACCTCGACACCGCCGACGCGGTCACCGTGGTGGAGTGGGGCCGGGGGCTGGTCGAGGGACTGGCCGAGGACCGCCTGGAGATCTCGATCGAGCCCGACGCCGACGGCGACGCGCGAACGGTCCGGATCACCGGCCACGGCGATAGATGGAGCTGCGAATAAGGCTCGCGGGAAGCGGAGATCGTTTATAGTTCCGCTGTACTCATCCCCCCGTTCGTCGTTCGTTCCGTTACTCACCGTAATCCCCCCATTCCGGAGGCACGTCGTGCCGGAGCAGGAATACCTGCCGTCCAGCCTGCCGCCCTACGACCCCGAGCAAGGGGACGAGGACTCGCCGCCGTGGGCCGACCTGCCGCCGGTCAGCTCGCAGGGACGGCACCAGGCTCGCCCCGAGGACGAGGAAACGGCCGCTCCGCGCCGGGTGCCTGGCGGGCGCGCGATGCGGGCGGCGGCGCGCAGGCGACGGCGGTGGTTCATCATGCTGGGCGTCGTGGTCGTGCTGGCCGGCGGTGTGACGGCGGCGGTGTTGCTGACCGGCGGCGGGCCCAGCCCCGCCTCGGTCACGCCGAACGCGCTCATCACCACGTTCCAGCCCGGCGAGCTCCAGCGGGTGCCGAACGCGTGCGATTCGGTGCCCGCCGCCACCGTGGCGCAGTACCTGCCGGGGAAGGTCAAGGTGGCGGCCCCGCTCCCGGTGAACGGGTCGCTGGAATCGGCCTGCAACTGGACCGTCGACAAGGCCCCGGCCTACCGGCTGCTCGACTTGGACATGCTCGCCTACGCGCCGAGCGGCCTGGCCAGCGGTGACGGCAGCGCGACCTTCGCCGCGATCGACGCCTACGCCGGCACGCTGCAGAGCCTGCGGAGCCCGGCGAGGAAGTCGTTCGAGCCACGGGCAACGGTCTCCACCCTGACCGGACTTGGCGACGAGGCGTTCAGCGCGACGCAGGTCTTCTACGTCGGCGGGGCGGTCACCGACGTCGCCACCGTGGTCATACGCTTCCACAACGTCATCGTGACCGTGACCCTGGATGGCCTGCAGCACTCCAACCGCGGTGACTACGGCCCGGTCTCGCTGTCCCAGCTCTCCTCGGCCGCCCAGGCGTTCGCGGAGGCGGCCGAGGCCTCGCTGCACTGACCCCTGTCACTAAAACCCTTGTCACTGGCCGGCGGCTACTAGGCTGGGCGGCGTGCTGGTTCTGGGATTCGATACCGCGGCCGGAGCGGTGAGCGCGGCGCTGCACGACGGGAAGGGCATCGTAGCGTCGGCGTTCGTCGTGGACGCGCGGCGGCACGCCGAGCTGCTCACTCCGATGATCGCGAAGGTGATGGCCGACGCGGGTGCGGCACGCGGTGACCTGAGCGCGGTGGCCGTCGGCGTCGGCCCCGGGCCGTACACCGGACTGCGGGTCGGCGTGATGACCGCCAGGGTGCTCGGGTCCGTCCTGACCATACCGGTGTACGGCGTGTGCTCGCTGGACGTGATCGCCGCCGCGGTCGCGACGGAGGACAGCGAGTTCCTGGTGGCGACCGATGCCCGCCGCCGCGAGGTCTACTGGGCTCGCTACGAGGCGGGCCGCCGCTTGCAGGGCCCTGCGGTCGGCCGGGCGGACTCGATCCCCGGCGCGGCGGAACTGCCGGTGGCCGGGGCCGGCGCCCAGCTGTACCCGGACGCCTTCGCCGCGGTGATCGGGCCCGCCCATCCCGACGCCCGCACGCTCTGCGAGATCGTGGCAGGCCCGCGCCATGAGGGAGCGCCGCCGCTGCTGCCGCCCGATCCGCTCTACCTGCGCCGGCCTGACGCCAGGGAGCCCGGCCCGCCGAAGCGGGTGACCCCGCCGTGAAGTCCCGCTCTGACGACGCGAGCACGATCCGGCTGCGACCGATGAGCCGGGCCGACATGCCCGGGATCATGGCGCTGGAGCAGGAGCTCTTCCCAGAGGACGCGTGGACCAGGGAGATGTTCGCCGCGGAGTTCGCCCAGCCCCCGTCGCGACGGCTTTACCTGGTGGCCGAGGAGGGAAACACCCTGATCGGGTACGGCGGGATGATGTTCACCGGCGGCCCGCAGGCCGACGTGGTGACGCTGGCGGTCGATCCGGCGCACTGGGGGAGAGGCGCCGGAACGGCCCTGCTCCGCGCGCTCGTCGACGCGGCCAGCCTTCGCGGTTGTGCGGAGGTCCTGCTCGAGGTGCGCGAGGACAACCCCCGGGCGCGGCAGCTCTACCTGCGCAACGGCTTCACCGAGGTCGGCATCAGGCGCGGCTACTACCAGCCCTCCGGCGTCGACGCGGTGGTCATGCAGAAGGTGCTGCGGTGATCGCGGCTCCGCTGGTGCTCGGCATCGAGACCTCTTGTGACGAGACCGGCGTCGGGCTGGTCCGCGGCCGTGAACTGCTGCCCGGCGCGGTGGTCATGCGGAAGGTGCTGCGGTGACGGCGGCTCCGCTG
>Ga0209169_10001233_pt1 | contig 15500 bp, 11 predicted proteins | sample HubBroMetageWRM4_FD_188346 | JGI IMG/M metagenome (GOLD analysis project Ga0209169, IMG submission 188346) | Warmed soil microbial communities from the Hubbard Brook experimental Forest, New Hampshire - Hubbard Brook CCASE Soil Metagenome WRM 4... | ecosystem: Environmental > Terrestrial > Soil... | reverse complement strand
GCCGCCGTGCCCACCGGCATGAACGCCGGCGTATCGATCGTGCCGTGCGGCGTGGTGATGCGGCCCAGTCGCGCGCCCGCAGGATCGGTGGCGAGCACTTCAAATTGAAACGGACCGCTTTGTTTAGCGTTTTGATGGGCTTGCTGATTGGGCTGCGAGGCTGAGTCCATTCAGCCTAGTTTAGCACCGCCGCTATCAGGAGAACGCGGCAGCCAATCCTGCAAATCCCGCCATCACGATGAAGTACGTCGCAAAGATGATCGTGAACGCTTTTCCAAACGACATTTTCTTGGGATCGACAGCCGTGAACCCGATCGCCATCAGCGCGATCTTCCAGAAAGTGAAAACGTCGAACACGCTCAACAGCACTTTCATCCACGATGCCGAATCTTCCGGCAGATATGCCGCCACGTTTGTGGCCACCAGGTTGTTGATATCGATCGTTGAGGGTTCTTTCAGATAAATCACGAGAAATCCCAGAAGCACAGTGATGATTCCCGGCAGCCAGGCGTGCGAAACAATCCCCATTGACTGCTTAAATGTGGGGCGCTCTCCCGCTACGATAATGAAGATGAAGAGCAGAACGCCCGCGACGATCGCAGCGAAAAAAAATACGCCCAGCGAACCGAATCCGTATGCGGCGTAACCGGAAATTTTCGCCTGCGTCTGAAGCTGTTGCTCCCGCTGGTCGGCCGGCAATTGCTCCATAGCTTTCTGCGCCCGCGAATTCTGCGCGATTTGCCGGTCCACTTGATAACGCCAGCCGACGTGATTCGTGAAGTATCCGAGCATAAGCGTTCCCAGAACGGCCATGATCACCAGCGGCAGCAGAAATGTCGGCCGCGCCGCAATTGCCGCGAACGTCTGCTTCGGCGAAATAAATGTGCCGATGATCCGGCCAAACGCGCTGTCGTTTCCAGCGGCCGGCGGTTCCGGCGTGGGCATTGCAGGTGGCGGAGCGACGGACATCGGAATCCTCCTGAGCGGCGTGTGGTCGAATCGTTGCTGGATGTCACTACGTGCAGGGCAGCGGAAAGTTTCACCACCTGGCACGCTGCGCGGCCACAAATTCAGGCACGCACCATTTTAGAGTGCGGGAAGCCGCAACGCGGCTTACCGCTTTGCTTTGCGGCGACGCGAGTCGCCGTGCTCTCGCCACGGCACTGCACACGAGCGGCGCGAGTGTACCTCATTTTCGCGGAGACGTTATGCGGGAACCAGACGGTGCGCCCTACGCTAAGCCGGAATTTCGGGAACGGCCGCCACCAGCGCCTGCGTGTAAGGATTTTCCGGCGCGCTCAACACTTTTTCCACCGAGCCGGACTCGACGATCTGCCCCGCCTTCATCACCGCGACGCGGCTAGCGAGCTGCGCCACCACAGGCAGGCTGTGCGAAATCATGATCAGCGTGAGCGCAAATTCCTGCTGCAGCTTCGCCAACAACTCCAGCACTTGCGCGCCGACGGAAACGTCCAGCGCCGACACCGGCTCGTCCGCGATCAGCAATTCCGGCCTCAGAATCAACGCGCGCGCGATGCCGATCCGCTGCCGCTGTCCGCCCGAAAATTCGTGCGGATACCGCGACTGTGCCGCCGCCGTAACGCCCACCGCTTCCAGAATTTCAGACACACGCTGCGACCGCTCTGCGCGCGAAAGCTTCGGCTCGTGAATCGCCAGCGGCTCGCCAACGATCGCGCCCACATTCATCCGCGGATTGAGCGACGCCATCGGATCCTGAAACACCATCTGCATCCCGCGCCGCAGCTGGCGCAGCTTCTCTCCCTTCGCCGCCAGCAAATCCTGCCCGCGAAATGTGAGCGCGCCCGAATCCGGCTCGATCAGCCGCAGCGCGATGCGCGCCACCGTCGTCTTCCCCGAGCCGGACTCGCCAACGATCGCCAGCGTCTCGCCACGCTGCACCGAAAAGCTCACGCCATCGACGGCCACGAATCGCTTGCCGCCCTGCGCCAGCGCGCCGTGCGTCGCGTACGTCTTGCGCAGGTCGAGCGCTTCGAGAATCGTCTCAACGGGCATCGTCAGATTTTTTCCGCCGCGATGAAAAGCGCGTTGTTGCACATCTGTATGTCGGGTTTGGCCGCAGGATTTGCCGGGTCGGGCGCCACGAGCCTCGGATGAAAGCCTGCCAGGTCGCTCTCGAGCGTCGCTTCTATCAGCCGCCGCGCTTCTTCATACGAAGCGTCGCCGCGATGCCAGCCCGCCACGTGCAGCCAGTGATCGAACGACCGACTCAGTTCCTCGAATTTTGTATCGAGCACCTTGAGCCCGGCCTGATCGATGAGCGAGACGAACTCGCGGCGCATCAGCGATTTCGTGTGCGAACGGTCGCGGGCGACCTCGATCGCGTTTGCCGCTTCGGATGCGCCGGGCGTGTCGGGCACCAGAATGTCGATGATGCCCACGCGCCCGCCGCGCTTCACCACACGCGCCATTTCGCGCACCATTCGAGCCTGATCGGGGACGTGGTGCAGGCTGTAGCTGGTCACGCAAAGATCGAGCACGCCGTCGGCAATCGGCAACTGTTGCGCATCGGCGCGCAGAAATTCCACGTTGGTTAGAGATTCGCTCTTCGCTGTATCTCTCGCGCGCACCAGCATCGCGAGAGTGAGATCGACGGCCACCACAGATTTCACGTGATGCGCAAATCGCAGCGCAAGCGTGCCCGGCCCCGTCGCAAGATCCGCAGCCTTTTGCGTTTTCTCCGCACCCACCATCTTCGCGAGCGTCTCCGCGAGCCGCTGCCGCTCGACGATCGCGTAATCGCCAAAAACTTTGGCCGTCGCGGTGAAGCGATCCTCTATCGCTTCTCGATTTTGTTTTGGAGTCGTACTCATCGCGTGTCCTTCTGCGGCGCGGCAGGCCGGACCGATGCATCCAGCAGGGCTCCGGCCGAGGCCCCCGGAACAAGAATGCATCGCGCCGAGTGCACCGAGTTCACGCTGCGCAACGACGGCACCCGCGCATCACACTCCGCCACGCGATAGCTGCACCGCGGCGAAAACGCGCAACCCGGCGGCAGCGCATCGAGCGGCGGCACCGTTCCCGGTATTGGCACCAGCTTTTCGCGCACCAGCTTCGGCGCAGCCCGCAACAAACCCTCTGTATAAGGATGCTTCGGCGAGCGCAGCACTTCGAGCGCAGGCCCGGTCTCCACGATGCGCCCGCAATACATCACCGCGATCCGATCCGCCACCTGCGCCACCACACCCAGATCGTGCGTAATGAAAAGCATCGCGAGCTTCAACTCACTTCGCAGCCGCGCGAGTAATTCCAGAATCTGCTTCTGCACCGTCACATCGAGTGCCGTTGTCGGCTCGTCCGCAATCAGCAGGCGCGGACCGGCAGCGAGCGCCATCGCGATCATCACGCGCTGCCGCAGGCCGCCGGAAAGTTGGTGGGCATACTGCCGCGCGCGCCGCTCCACGTCCGGCACCGAGGCTTTCTCCAGCGCTTCCATCGCGCGCCGGCGAATGTCGGCGTCGCTCGCTTTCGGCTCGTGCACGCGAATCGCTTCTTCCACCTGCGCGCCGACCCGCATCACGGGATTCAGTGCCGTCATCGGTTCTTGAAAAATCATGGCGATGTCGCGACCGCGCATCGCGCGCAGCCGCTCCTGCGTCGCGTTCAGAATGTTTCGCTCTGCCCCGCCGGTTGCGCCATCCGCGACGTGCCCGCGAAGAATCGCCTCGCCCGAAGCTCGCGCGCCGTGGGGCAAAAGTCCCATCAGCGCGAGCGACAGAATCGTTTTGCCCGAGCCGGACTCGCCGACGATGCCCAGCGTCTCGCCCGCAGCAAGCCTGAACGAAACGTCGTTCACCGGCCGCACCCAACCCGCGCGCGCCGGTAGCTCGACCGTCAGTCCACGGACGTCCAGCACTGGCTCCATACGAACATGATAGTCACGCGCACGAAGCCGCGGAACACGTTCTTGCGCGCATGTGCTTTTGAATCGGGGATTAACGCTTCGCCACAGGAATGCACAGACGCAGCGCCGTGTGCGTCTCGGAAAACTTGCAGACCTTATTATCGACCAGACCCGCGCCCTTCGCGGCGGCGATTACGTCGGTGTCTCGAATGTGCCCTTGGCCTTTGGGAAAAACGGCCCACACCGCTCCGGTTTTCAGCAGCAGCGCAGCGAGCGTTTTCAGTTCGGGAAGATCGCTGCGATCCTCCGCCGCATAAAAAATCAGATCCGCGGGAGCGTGCGGCACACCGGTGTAGAAGCTCGGTACGCGCGCACTCAACTCGTCGAGAAACGCCGCGTCATCCACGCCCACCACCGCAATCTGCTGGCCCACCTTCACGCCGAGCTTATCGATCAGCTTGCGATGCGAATAATCGCGCTCGGGTTCCCGGGCCTTTCCCGCCTTCGATTTTCTCCGCGCGGCCGTCTTCACGCCACCCGCTCGCTTTTTCAACGCCATCGTCACGCCTCCCGCGCCGGAGCACCGCCATCGCTACGCGGATTCTACCCTCTCCCGCTTTGAGAAGCGCAAACCGCTGTGGGATACTCGCGCTTGCCGGAGTCCACGATGCCCACAACGCGCAAACCCCGAGAATCGAAAGGCCTCAGCGACGCCTCGCTGGTAAGACGCACGGGCAAAAATCTCGAAGCATGGGGCAAGCTCCTCGACAAAGCCGGCGCCAAGAAAGAAAAATGGACGCACCAGCAAGTCACCGCGTTCCTTGATAAGTATCCGGAGCTGGGCCTGTGGTGGGGACAGATGCTGGCCGTGAGCTACGAACAATCGCGCGGCCTGCGCGAAAAATTTCAGAAGTGCGACGGCGAATATTCCGCCAACGGCAGCCGAACGTTGAACGTGCCGGTTTCGAAACTCTACGCGGCATTTTCCGACGCAAAACTTCGTGGCCGCTGGCTGCACGGCGCCGATCTTGAAATCACCACCGAAACCAAAGACAAATCGATCCGCTGCAAATGGAACGCCGGCGCAAGCCGCGTGAGCATCAACTTCTACGCCAAAGGCCCCGCGAAGGCGCAAGTCGCCGTCGATCACATGAAACTTTCCAGCTCCAAAGAGTGCGCCGCGCAAAAACAATATTGGTTCGACGCGCTCAACCGCCTCGAGGAGATCATCTCCGCGTGAGCGCCGATGACGGCGGCGCACACGATGGTTGCACCACGCTCTATCGTCCCGTCGGTCCGCAGGAACTCGAGCTGATCGCGAAATCTGGCTACCGCGAATTCCCGCCGCGGCTCATGGGTCAGCCATTTTTCTATCCAGTTATGAACGAAGACTATGCTCGCCAAATCGCGCGCGACTGGAATGCAAAGAGCCCGGCTCTCGGCCGCGGATTTGTGACGCGTTTCAGCGTCCGCAGCGACTATCTTTCTAGCTTTGAAGTGAAAACAGTCGGCAGCGCGATTCACAAAGAGCTGTGGATTCCGGCCGCTGAATTGCCTGAGTTCAACCGTCACATCGTGGGTGAAATCGCGGTGGTCGCCGAATATGGGAACGAATAACGACGCGCAAAAATTAAAGTGGCTCATGCCGGCGATTTGGATCGCGATGGCGATCTGCTGGTCCATTCAGGGCTACACGAGCCGCCACACGCTCATCGCCGCCGACGGCATTTCCTACATCGAGATCGCCTACGGCGTCCTCGCCGGAAACTGGCACGCGCTGCTCAACACCTACTGGAGCCCTGGCTACCCGCTCGTTCTTGCCGCGTTTCTAAAAATACTCCGCCCGAGCCCGGCGTACGAACTCCCGCTCATGCGCTTGGTCGGCTGGCTCACGCTCGTCGCGTGCCTGCCCGCGTTCGAATATTTCGTCTGCGCGTTTCTGCGGTTCCGGCAAAGCCTCGCATCCGACGGCGGCGCCCAGGACGAACCGCTTCTCCCACCCCGAGAATTTCGCGTCCTCGCCTACGCCCTGTTTTTTTGGTGCACCACGGTTCTCGTTCCCTCTTCGAACGAGCACCCCGACATCCTCGTGTTTTTCTTCTACCTGCTCGCCTCCGCCGTCGCGATGGACCTGCTCACCGTCCGCCGCGGCTACGCGCGTTACATTTTGTTCGGCGCGCTGCTCGGAGCCGGCTTCATCACCAAAGCGATCTTCTTCCCACTCAGCTTTCTTTTCTTTGTGGCGATGCTGCCCTACAAAGGCCAGCGCAACACGAAGCTCCTGACTGCCTTCCTCACCTTCGCGATCGTCTGCACGCCGCTTATCGCCGGACTCTCGCTCCGGACTCACCGCTTCACCGTCGGAGACGCGGGCGGCGTGAATCGCGCGCAGATCAACAATTTCTACAGTTTCGAAAATTTCAGCCCCGGCACCGCCGTCAAGGCGTCGCCTCACATCCAGATTTTCTCCGGCGCGGAATGGCACGGTTCGTATCCGCCGTGGACCGAGCCTTCGATCCGCTTCACCGGACACGTCCCACACATTCCGCTGCGCATGCAGCTGAATCGCACGCACATTGTGTTGCGTGCGTATTTCGACCTGTTCGTCGCCGCCATCGGCGGATTCACGTGCGGCCTGCTCGCGCTGATTTTCTTGCAGCGCGACTTCACGGGCTTCGTCGGCCGCTTCGTCCGCCAGACCACGCTCTGGCTGCCGGCGCTCGCCGGATTCGCGGCCTACGCCACGATTCGCGTGGAGGATAGATTTCTGCCTGGCTTCACGATCGGACTTTTCGCGGCGATCTGTGGCGCGCTCGCCACCTCGCGAGATCCAGACTTCTCAAAATTCTCCGCACAATTCGCGCGATATGTGGTCCTCGCCGCAACGATTTTTCTCGTCGCTGCGGGCCTCGCCGAAGTCGGCCACACGTCGTCAAACAATATCGGCTATCCGGATTGGGAAGCCGCAGCCGCGCTCGCACAATTCGGCATTGCGCCTGGCGACAAAGTGGGCCTCATGGGGAACGGCCTCGAGGACCACTTCTGGGCGCACCTTGCGCACGTTGAAATTATTGGGGAAATTCCGAAGAACGACGTCGCGCTCTACTGGGCCGCGACGCCCGAACAACGACAGGCCGCTCTACAGCAGATCGCCGCGGCTGGGGCAAAAGCGCTCGTCACTCCGAACGTGCCGGCCACCGCGATGCCCGATGGCTGGAAGCAGCTTGGAGACTCGCATTACTACGTTCTCCCGCTCTCACCTGCGACCGCGCTGCGCCCATAAAAAAAGCGCGCGGCCCCGAGAGACCGCGCGCTTAAACTTCTGATCACAATCACCGCAACGAACGGTTAGTAATCGTTCGCCGAACCTTCGAGGAACGCACGAAGCTTCCGCGACCGCGACGGGTGACGCAGCTTGCGCAGCGCCTTCGCCTCGATTTGCCGGATGCGCTCGCGCGTCACCGCAAACGACTGTCCGACTTCTTCGAGCGTGTGCTCGCTTCCGTCGTCCAACCCAAACCGCATCTTGATTACTTTCTCTTCGCGCGGAGTGAGCGTCTTCAGCACCGAAGACGTCTGCTCCTTCAGGCTCAGGTTGATCACCGCGTCCGAAGGCGATACCACCGCCTTGTCTTCGATGAAGTCGCCGAGATGCGAATCCTCTTCCTCGCCAATCGGAGTTTCCAGCGAGATGGGTTCCTGCGCGATTTTCAAAATCTTGCGGACTTTCGCGACAGGAATGTCCATGCGCTTCGCGATTTCTTCCGAAGTCGGCTCGCGCCCGAGTTCCTGCACCAGTTGGCGCTGCGTGCGCACCAGCTTGTTGATCGTTTCGATCATGTGCACCGGAATGCGGATCGTGCGTGCCTGGTCGGCAATCGCGCGCGTGATGGCCTGACGAATCCACCACGTCGCGTACGTGGAAAATTTGTAGCCGCGGCGCCATTCGAACTTATCGACGGCCTTCATCAAGCCGATGTTGCCTTCTTGAATCAGGTCGAGGAACTGCAAGCCGCGGTTGGTGTATTTCTTCGCGATCGAAACCACCAATCGAAGGTTCGCTTCGATCAGTTCTTTCTTCGCCTGCTCGGCTTCCGCTTCGCCGCGCAGAATCACCTGCAAGCCGCGCTTCAGTTCGGTGGTGCTCACTTCGCTGGCGATTTCGATTTCCGCCAGCTCCGTGCGCCGCGACTTCAATTCCTTGCGCGCTTCGGCCTGCACGTCGCCCTTCGACGCTTCCACGCGCCGTTCGAGCTTCACCGCATCGCGCTCCAGGAAATGCACGCGCTCCACGGTCTGCCGGATCTTTTCGATCAGGCGCTTCTTTTCCAGCGGGTTGAAATCGAGGCCGCGAACGCGGTTCGACATTTCCACGCGCGTGCGAGCCAACTCGTAACGCGCACGCAGGTAAGGACGCTTTTTCGACCGCGGCATCTTTTCGAGCTTCGCCGCCTGCTTCAGCGCCATCAGGTACAGCTTGGCGATCTTGTCGATTTCCTTCAGCGTTTCCTTCGTCTTCGCTTCGATCTTTTCTTCGGTCAGTTCTTCGTCGTCAAACTGAACGATTTCCTTGATCGATCGCGAGCCGTTGCGCAGGTCCTCGCCCACCTTCATCAATTCTTTCAGGATGAGCGGAGCGCGCGAAATCGTCTTCAGCACCAGCAGCTGGCCGCGCTCGATGCGCTTCGCGATGGCCACTTCGCCCTCGCGCGTCAGCAGCGGCACGGTTCCCATTTCGCGCAGGTACATGCGAACGGGATCGTTCGTTTTTTCCAGGGATCCCGGCGTCAGGTCCAGCTCGCCGTCTTCCGATGCGGACGATGCTGCGGGTTCTTCTTTTCCTGAGGTCTCGGCCGAATCCGAGGAATCCGCCGCGGCAAGTGCTGCCTTCGCGCTGGAAAGATCCTCGTAAACATCGATGCCGTAACGCTCAAACGTCGAAAGCAAATCGTCGATTTCTTCCGACGAGTGCACTTCCGGAGGCAGAATGTCGTTCACCTCATCGTAGAGCAGGTAACCGCGTTCCTTGCCCATCGCGATAAGTTGTCGTACCTGATCGTATTTCTCTTCGAGAGCCAGACTCACACTTCCTCCCTTACCACCCAAAACCTGCGGGCATGCCCGTTAGACGACTTGGAATGCCAAAAGCGCGCGAGGCGAGACACCCCGACGCAGCTGCGAAACTCGCTTTCAAAATGAATTTTTTAGGACGAGATCTTAGAGCCCGTTCCCAAGTTGCACGCCGGGCCGCCAGGCCGGCGCTTGCTCCGCTACATTTATATGATGCTGGAGGGGTGCAGGCCGTTTCCTCCAAAACCTTGCGAATATATAATATTTTTAAGCGAATCGTCAATTTTTACCCGGCCTTGAAGCGTAAACGCCACACCTTCGGTTACGCGAAATCTCAACGTCCAGTCTTTCCCGATTTGGCACTGAATCGCTTGCTCAACCCCGCCAGCGACTGCGCATCTCTACTAAGCTACTTATTTATCAGCACTTTGCAGGAGAGCCATCTTCAGTCGCCTTCCACTCGCTTCTCAGCGACTTGCGTTGACGCCAGCAGCCTCTGCAACTCCATCCGCCTCTGCATCATTTTCTTTAGATCTTCGATCGGCGGATTCGACGCAATCCGGTGCTGCAGCTCGGCCAGCTCCGCCGCCACCGGCCGCTGCCTAAGAAAGAGCAGACAGCTTTCCGCCTCCACCCAAGTCGCCTCGGGAAATTCCTCGAACAGCACTTCAAACATCACGCGCCGGTCCTTATCTTCCAGCTGCTTTCCCAGCTCGCCCGGATCGGGCCGCGTGCCCGCTTCGTTCTGTAGTGTCGCTACGATCAATGCTTCAAAAATGTTTCGAGTCTCGAGACCGTGATGCAACCCCTCGGTCGCCATCAGCTGCGCCAGGTGATGCCGGAAAGGATCGGCTTCGAAAAGCATGCGGATCAGTTGCCGCTCCGCGCGCTTCACCGGCGCCGCGAGCAGCTCCGCCTTCGGTGTTACCGCAGCACGCCGTTCAAGTGCCGCCTTGCGAAGCGACTCCCGCCACACCGGCTCATCCACCTGCAATTCGGACGCGATGCGCGACGCCCACTCCGACCGCAGCAGCCGGTTCGGAAGTCGCGCGACGAACGGCATCAGAAAATTCACCGCGGCGAGTTTCCCATTCGCCGTGGTCCGATCCATCTTCCGCGCCCGCTGGATCAAATAATCGAGATAGGGCGGAGAGCCCAACAGCAAGCGCTTGTATTCCTCCGCGCCCTTCTGCTGGATGAATTTGTCCGGGTCCGCGCCTCCCGGCAGCGTGAGTACCCGCACATCGAATTCTTTTTCGAGCAGCAGCGAAATCGACCGCTCCGTCGCCGCCTGACCCGCCGCGTCCGGATCAAAATTCACCACCACGCGCTGCGTGAACCGGTTCAGCAGTTTGATCTGCGGCTCCGCTAGGCTCGTGCCGCAGCTCGCCACCACGTTCCCAAATCCCGCGCGCGCCACGCCGATGGCATCCATATAACCTTCCACCAGAATCGCGAAGTCGCTGTGCCGCAGCGCTTCCTTCGCGCGATCCATGTGGTACAGCACGTTGCTCTTCGAATAGATCGGCGTCTCGGGCGAGTTCATATATTTTGGCGTGTCGTCGCCCATCGCCCGCCCGCCAAACGCGATCACCTTCCCCGATTCATTCGAAATCGGAAACATGATTCGCCGGCGGAACTTGTCGTACAGCCGGCCGCTTTTTTCGTCGCGATTGAAGAGCCCCGAAATCGCGAGAATCGCTTCCGGATACTTCTGCTTCAGAAACCGCAGCGCGGCATCGCCCGACCCGGGCGCGTAACCGATTCCAAATCGCGCAATCGCATCGGCGTTCAGGCCACGGTCTTCTAGATACGCAAGCGCGAGCTTTCCTTCCGGACTCTGCGTCAGGTGCCGCGCGTAAAACGCAGCAATTTCCCGGTACGCATTCACCAGCACCGAGCGCTGCTGATTTTCCGTGCGCTCCTCCGGCGACCGCTCACGCGGCTTCGGAATCGCGATCCCTGATTTTTCCGCGACGAATCGCACCGCCTCCGGAAACGTGCACTTCTCCATCTCCATCACGAACTGAAAAACGTCGCCGCCCTTGCCGCACCCGAAGCAGTGATAGAACTGTTTCGTTGGGTGCACGCTGAACGACGGTGATTTCTCGTCGTGGAACGGGCAAAGCCCCGAGAAATTCTGCCCCGTCTTCTTCAGGCGCACGTATTCGCCGATGATCCGGACGATGTCCGTCTGCGTCTTTACGCGATCTGCGAATGATCCCGCTTCCGCCATTCCGCCTACTTTGTATGCGCTCCCAACACTCTTGTAAAGGGTCGGACAGCCGACCCGGCGGTCCTTTTTCCGTTCTGAGTCCTAAAACCTAAACGTGAAGTTCCGCAATCGTGATCGCTTCGCCACCGCGATCCGCCGCTTCATGCCGGATTCGCTCCACCAGCGGATGCGCCGACAAAAATTCCGCGATCCCTCGCCGCAGCGCGCCCGTGCCATATCCATGAATGATGCGCACCGAAGGCCGCCCAGCCAGCGCCGCGTCATCAATCAATTTGTCCACCAGCTCCGTCGCCTCTTCCACGCGCTTCCCAATCACATTAATTTCGCCGCCCGCACCGCCAGCCTCTTCCACGTCGCGGTCACCGCCGCGCCCACGCGCAGCTCCCACCGCAGCAGTCTCTACCGGCCTCGGCGACGACAACACTCGCGCTCCCGGCGTAGCAGCCGGAGCCGCCGCTCCCGCGCTCACCACGTCCGCCAGCGGCACGCGCATCCGCAACGGTCCCGCCTCCACTTCCGCCGATCGCCCATCGTGTCGCCGGAAAATCACCGGCTGCTTGAATCCCTTCACCGTAATCCGCTGCCCCGCCGTCAACGAATCCGGATCGATGGCCTTCGCCACCGCGGCGGTTTCGTTCACGCCCAAGTCCGCCTGCGAGGTCGAGAGCGTCTCCACCACCGCCGCATCTTTCTCCGCACGCGCGTCCGATTCGATCTTCGCGATCCGCTTGCCACTCTGCTTCTCGAGCTGCGCGCGCAGCGTGCGGTCCTGAATGTCCGCGGTGAGTTTCGTCACTTCCGCTTCCAGCCGCTTCTGCGTCTCCGCAAAATTTCGCTCGAGGTCCGCGATGCGCTTTCGCTGGCGTTCGATCCATTCCGTCCGCAGCGACTGCCGCTCCGTCTCCAGTTGCGCCAGCTCTTCGCGCGACTGCCGCTTGATCTCCTCCATCTCGTCGCGGCTCTTATGCAAATACGCGATCAAGTCGCGAGCCTCGCGCGATTCCGTGGAAAGGCTCGACTGCGCCGTCGCAATCACGCGCTCCGGCAGCCCGAGCCGCCTCGCGATCTCGATTCCGCTCGACGTTCCCGGCACTCCGACCAGCAACCGGTACGTCGGCCGCAAATGTTCTTCGTCGAACTCCATCGCCGCGTTCAAAATTCCCAGTGTCGTCGATGCGTACGATTTCAACCGGTCGTGATGCGTCGTCGCGATCGTCAGCGAGCGCCGTGTGCGAAATTCCTCCAGCAGCGCCACCGCAAGCGCCGCGCCCTCTTCCGGCGCCGTGCCCGTTCCCATTTCGTCCACCAAAATCAGCGACCGATCCGTCGCCACGTCCAGCATCGATTTCAAATTCACGATGTGCGCGGAAAATGTAGAAAGGTCCGCCGCGATCGATTGCTCATCGCCGATGTCCGCCAGCACGTGATCGAAAATTGGCAGCACCGCCGTCTCCGCCGCCACCGGGATCGACGCCTGCGCCGAAAGCGCCGCGAGCCCCACCGACTTTAACGCCACAGTCTTTCCGCCCGTGTTCGGCCCGCTGATCACCACAATCGTCTCGTCGCCGCCCATCGCGATCGAAAGCGGCACGGCCTTGCGCCCCTGCGGACGCAGAGTTGCCTCCAGCACCGGATTCCGTGCGTCTTCGAGTCGCAGCGCGTTCCCCGCCGAAAATTCCGGCATCGTGCAATCCAGGTCGCGCGCGTATCGCCCTCGCGCAAAAATCGAATCGAAGTGCGCGACCTCCGCCGCCGCAGCCTCCAGCGGCCCGCGATTCCCGCGCACCCGCTCGGTCAGCTCCTGCAAAATCCGCGAAATCTCCTCGAGCTCTTCCTCGGTGAGCTGCACCATCCGGTTATTCAGGTCGATCGCTTCCAGCGGCTCGACGAAAACCGTCTGCCCCGTGCCGCTCGCCCCGTGCACCACGCCCGGCACGCCGCGCCGGTCTGACGCGCGCACTGGAATCACAAACCGGTCGTTGCGCAGCGTGATGTAGTCGCCCGTCGATTCGCCGCGCCCTCGCAAAATCGATTCCAGCGATCGCTGAATTTTCTCGCGGCTCTGCGCGAGCCCAATGCGAATCCTTCGTAGCTGCGGCGACGCGTCGTCGCTGATCTCGCCATTCGGCAAAATCGCGTGGCGAATCACCTTCGTCAGCCATCGCTGATCCACCAGCGCCGCCGCACGCGCCGTGAGTTGCGGAAATCTATCTTTAAACTCTTTGAACGACGCCCGCGCCATCTCCACCGAATCGATCAGCGTGCACACGTTCAAAAAGTCCTGCGGCTCCAGCACCGACGCCGGAATCCCCAGCCGCGCCAGCCACTCCTCCGGATCGCGCAGCGAACCGAATCCCAATTCCGCGCCGCCCCTCAAATACTCCGCCGCCTCGCGCACCAGCGCGAACTCCGCATTCAGCGCCGCCGCATCGAAACTCTGCGCGAGTGCCTCCACAGCGCGCCGCCCCGGCGCACACGTCGAGTAGCCGCCGACAATTTCTTTCAGCTTGTCGAATTCCAGGACTTGTTGCGCGGAGCGGGACACGGAAACCTCAACCCATAGGATGAAGCAATCGCGCAAACGCTTCAATCGAGCGTTCTGTGGATGAATTCGCGCGCCTGTGGAAAAAAGGAAAGTTACTGCGTGGGCTTGCTTCGCTTCTTCGCCGCCGAACTAGTCGTCGCGTGTTTCGCACCTGAAGAAGAGGCAACCGGCGGCGCAGCGCCCAGCGTTTCCACCATCGCCACGCCAATCGCGTCGATCACGTTCGTCGCCTCGTGCCCCGGCTGCGCATTGTTATTCCCGAAAATCGAAAACACCAGCTTCTCGCCGCGCAGCGTCGTCGCAAATCCACTCATCGACCGCACGTGCGACAGCGATCCCGTCTTCGCCGAGATCAATCCCTGCGCCACGGACTTCGTCATCCGCGTCTCGAGCGTTCCATCGATGCCCGCCACCGGAAACGTCGTGATGTAGTTCTCGCCCCACGCCTGCTGCGCGTCGTAACGCAGCACTTGCACCAGCGCGCGCGGCGTCACCAAGTCGTTGCCCGAAAGTCCCGACCCATCCTCAAGCAGCACGTCGCCATCCGTCACGCCAATCGACGCGAGAAAATCCTTCTCCGTCCAGATCCCCGCATCCGTCACGCCAAATCCCTTTTTCGCGTACGCCACCGCTCGCAGCAGCAATTCGGCGTGCAAATTCTGGCTCACCTTATTCGTCATCCGCGCCGTCTCAAGCAGCGTCGGCGAAAAATGCTCCGCGAGCACTTGTGTATCCGGCGACGGCGGCGTTGGCGCAGGCCCGAGCACAATGTCCTGATCGTTGTAAATCTCCGGCGACAGCGCGTGATGCACCGTCGCCGTGCCATCCACATGCACGCCGCGCGCCTCAAATACCTGCTTCAACGCCTGCGCCGTGATCGACGTCGAATCGCTCATCGCAAGATCCAGCTTCATGCTCGTGTGGCCCAGCGGAATCATCCCGCGCAGAAAAATAAAATTCGTCCCCGGTTGCCGCGTCACTGAAAAATTGGGCCTGTCGGCCGCCGGGCTGGTCACGATCGTTTGCGTAAACGAACCAAGCGCCGCCGCCGGCTGAACCGCAATCACAGCAGGATCGCCCACCGCTGCGCCCGGGCTCACTTCCACCGTGAACGTATTGTCGTTGAAGCAGATCGCGCTCACCGGCGCGCCGTACGTAAAAAATAAATCTCCCACATTCCATCCCGCTGGATACGGGTCATACGGATAAAAGCTGTCGTCCGCCACCACGTTGCCGTCGATTTCCTTCACGCCCTTCGCAATCGCCGCGTCCGCCATCTCGTACAAAATCTTTTCCACCGGCCCGTCGTGCTCCGCCTTCCCAGCAAACGGAAACACGCGGTTCGAAAGATCCGGATCGCCCCGCCCCACAAGCACGAGGTCGCCCGAAAGTTTTCCCGCCGCGTCGATTTTCCCCGTCGTCTCGAGCGTCGTGCGAAATTTGTACTCCGGCCCTAGCGTCGCAAACGCCAGCGAAGTCGTCACGATCTTTGCGTTCGACGCCGGCGCGAAAAACTTATCCGCATTCAACTCATACAATGTTTCGCCCGTCTCGCGATCGACCACCAAAATTCCCCAAAAGCTCTTCTGCGCCTTCGCCTCATCCAGCGTCGCGCTCACGCGCGTTTCAAATCGCACTACGTCCGCGCGCCGCGAACTCGTCGTAGCCGCGCGTCTCTTCGCTGCAGTCGCGCCACCCGTCGCAGCCGGCGTCGCCGCTCCAGTTTTCTGCGCCACCGCGCTCGACAGACACCCGTACACGCAGAA
>Ga0209169_10001232_pt1 | contig 15501 bp, 11 predicted proteins | sample HubBroMetageWRM4_FD_188346 | JGI IMG/M metagenome (GOLD analysis project Ga0209169, IMG submission 188346) | Warmed soil microbial communities from the Hubbard Brook experimental Forest, New Hampshire - Hubbard Brook CCASE Soil Metagenome WRM 4... | ecosystem: Environmental > Terrestrial > Soil... | reverse complement strand
GTAGATCGCGAAGGCCCGGCGGATGTGACGGCGCTGCGCCGCGGGGCTCTCGTCGTTGTCCGTGAGCAGATGGCGCATTGCCTGGAACGCGTCGCCGGGGCGGCCGATCACGTTCAGCAGCATGGCGTGGCTGACCGCGAAGCTGGACTGCAGCGGCTCGGGCTCAGCCGCGACCAGCCGCTCGTACGTGGGCTGGCCCCAGGACACGAACCCGGGCTGCGGCTTCTTGCGCACCACCTTGCGCCGCTTCTTCGGGTCGTCACCGGCCTTGGCCAGGGCCCGCTCGGTCTCGATCACGTGCTCGGGCGCCTGGACCACCACGTAGCCGGTGGTGTCGAATCCGGCGCGGCCGGCGCGCCCGGCGATCTGGTGGAACTCGCGCGCCTGCAGCAGCCGGGTCTTGCTCCCGTCGTACTTGGACAGCGCGGTGAACAGCACCGTGCGGATCGGCACGTTGATGCCGACACCCAGGGTGTCGGTGCCGCAGATGACCTTGAGCAGGCCGGCCTGGGCCAGGGTCTCGACCAGCCGGCGGTACCTGGGCAGCATGCCCGCGTGGTGCACACCGATGCCGTGGCGGACCAGCCGGGACAGCGTCTTGCCGAAGCCAGCCGTGAACCGGAAGTTGCCGATCAGGTCGGCGATCGCGTCCTTCTCCTCGCGGGTGCATACGTTGATGCTCATCAGTGCCTGGGCCTGCTCGATCGCGGCTGCCTGGGTGAAGTGCACGATATAGACCGGAGCCTGCCGGGTGGCCAGCAGCTCCTCGACGGTCTCGTGCAGCGGAGTCATCACGTACGAGAACAGCAGCGGCACTGGCCGCTCCGCCGAGCGGACCACGGCGGTAGGCCTGCCGGTTCGCCGGGCCAGGTCTCGCTCGAACCTGGTCACGTCGCCCAGCGTCGCCGACATCAGCAGGAACTGCGCCCTGGGCAGCTCGATCAGCGGAACCTGCCAGGCCCAGCCGCGGTCCGGGTCGGCGTAGAAGTGGAACTCATCCATGATCACCAGGCCGACGTCGGCCTCGGCCCCGTCCCGCAGCGCGATGTTGGCCAGGATCTCCGCTGTGCAGCAGATGATCGGCGCGTCGGCGTTCACGCTGGCGTCGCCGGTCATCATGCCGACGTCGTCCGCGCCGAACGCATCGCACAGCGCGAAGAACTTCTCTGACACCAGCGCCTTGACCGGCGCCGTGTAGAAGCTGCGCTGGTCCTGGGCTAGCGCGGCGAAGTGCGCACCGGCTGCCACCAGGCTCTTGCCGGATCCGGTCGGGGTGGACAGGATCACGTTGGCGCCCGACACGATCTCGATCAGCGCCTCTTCCTGATGCGGGTACAGCGAAAGGCCCTGGGTCTTTGCCCAGCCTTCAAAGGCGTTAAAGAGATCGTCGGGCTCGGCGGTCTCGGGCAGCAGTTCGGTAAGGGTCATGGTCTACCTATCCTGCACTCCTTCCGGAGTTCCAGTAACGACGGGCAGTTCGATGGCACCGCGCACATGGCCAGCTCCGCGGGTACAGCGGCAGCCCGCCAGGCTTCGGGCCTTCACGATTTAAATCGGGGCGCCGCTTCGTTCCGTTGCGTCCTCACAGAGGAACACTTTGCCAATCCAGCATCACCCATCACCCCTCTAGACAAGGCGCGCTTTACAATCCGTTGAAGGCTTGAGACACTGCGTATATGCCTGATCGCCTGAACGCCTCCGCGCCCGGCGACGGCGGTACGTGGATGAATTCCATATCCAAGATACCGACTGCGATCATCCAGCCCTTCTCCTTATCTGCAACAGCCCTGGTAGCTGCCGTATTCCTCGGGATCTTCGTGTCGGCGCTTACGGCCATAATCGCGCTGGCCCTCTCAGCACTTCTTCTCGTACTCGGCCTGGTTGGGACACCCAGAGCGGCGCTCGGCAGGTTAGTGGTCGGCGATCAGGCCTTCAGCGCTGTATCAGATATCGACAGCGACACGCCCGTCGCTTCGACCAAGCTCACAAGGGGTCACGGCGGATCTCTGAGCCCGCTCGAGACTCTTTGTTTCCTTCATCTGTACGTGCGGGAAGGTGGCTACGTCGGCCGCAGTCGCAGGTTTGATGTCGACTACTTTGTCGATCTGATGAGCGCCGCCTTAGTTCAAGATCATTTGAACGTTATGACGACCGAGTTAGTTAATCACATCCAGCGCGCCGCTGATGTCGAGAAAATCTCTGTGCTCGCAGGCCCGAAGCGTGGCAACGCGCTTTTAATCGCGAATGCGGCCCATAGCCTGAGCTTAACCCCGCTGCTGATCAAAGAGCGTCCGTTATTTGGCAAAAATTTGGAGGGAGTGGATGGAGAACCAGGCCGGGCTGCGATCGTTGACGACATCTCATCCGACGGCGAATTACTCGCCAATTGCGCCCAGCTGATGCGCGAAGGTGGCTATGATGTGCAAGATGCTTATGTCCTGATCGACCGCACCGAGGGTGACTCGGCCGAGCGTCTCGCGGAACTTGACGTCTCCTTGCATCCCCTGCTCAGTCTGGACGACCAAAAGCTCCGCTCCATCGTTAACCGAGCAAGGCATGCGGCCCCCCAATAGCCTCCGTCATGGCCAGCGACGCATTAGCAGTTGCGGGCTCACGGCGCTTTATAGCGATTTTCGCTGTCGGGTCTTAGAGGCGTGGCACAACGGTAGACAGGCCCGCTCTACCGGGAAGTATGATTGGAGGAACTTTGTCACAAATTGCTATAGCGGCGGCGCATGCTGAAAGCCGACCCGAATCGCTCGAGCCGATCAGGGAACGTGACTGGCCGGCACGGGTCACATTTCAGGACGGCAGGGCCTTCATTCCACTTGCGTTACGCGGCTGCGGCGTCGGCTGCAAATACTGCTACATCGCCAGCCCCAAGAGTGCAGCCGAGGCCCTGCCGGCAAGTCAGATGCTCGATCTGCTTCGAACGGTAAGCGACCACATCTCCGGCGCGCCGCCCGGCCCCCGACCAATTATGGCCATCGGGTGCGACACGGAGTTGGCCATCTCCGAGGCTGTGACGGCCAACGCGATGTTATGCCTGGATTTCGCCAAGGATTTCTGCCTGCCCGTTCAGCTTGCGACCAAATTCCCGTTACCTGATTCCATACTGCAGAGACTCGAGTGCTGGCCCGATAGCAGGCCTAAGCCCATCGTGTTCACGACGATCACCACCATCGCGCTGAGTTCAAGATTGGAGCCAAATGCCCCAACTCCGAGTGAACGATCGGCCAACTTCAGGCCACATAACGAAGCATGGCAGAGTTACGCGCTAATCAAGCCATTTCTGAAGACGTCGCGCGCGGACCTCGATGCGCTTTTGGAACTGCTTGCACGGGAACGGCCCGACGGGATCGTTGTCGGCGTCCGCTATCGCCGGGCCCGAACGCCGAACATGCTCGGAGATGTCCATCCAGTTGCCACAAAATGGTTAGCAGTCCATCCGTCGGAGGCTTCCCGGCAATTTGCCGCGCACCTCACCGGAATGGGCTTCAGGGTTTTCATGAATACACAGTGCGCTTCGGCTTGGCATAATGCTAGCTCAGATGGCCTTGTTGTTAAGCACAAATATCCGCATCTATGCGTCAACTGTGGCGCTTGCAGCGCGGCCGGACGTTAGAAATCCACCAGGCAGCAGGTCCAGGGAAGGAGAGCCATGACAGCTCAGAGCAAGCCTCTTCAGGACCAGGTGTTACGCTTAGTTAACTTAGTACGAGAAAGTTTCGTGCCAGACTCTCCGACACATGACATCTCGCACCTCGCCCGTGTCGCATCACTGGCTTCTCAAATTTGTTCAGACGAAGGAGGGAATCAGCTCGTCGCCATCAGCGCATCATGGCTGCACGATCTTCATAGAGAAGCGCAGGGAGAAGGCGGAGATTTCTTCGTTTCGCCAGAACAGCTTGACGAGCGCGCCCAGGACATCCTCAAATGCGCGGGCATTCCAGATGATACGCACCTCAGAATACTTGAGGCGATCCATTATACCGACCGCTTCTCGTTTTCAGATCGATCACTGTATGACACCACGATAGAGGCGAAGGCAGTGCGGGACGCCGACTGCCTCGATGCAATTGGAGCCATTGGCATTGCTAGAGCCTTCTCCTTCGGTGGCGCCCACAACATACCCATATGGGATGGAGCAGCCCTTGCTGAGGGCGGCATCTACCAGCAATCCGAGCGTCCCGCCTCCACCATCCATCATTTCTATGACAAGCTGCTCCGGGTGGCCAGTCAGCTCGAAACCCCCACTGCAGTGAAGCTTGCAACGAGCCGCCACGCTTACCTGCGCGGATTCATAGATCAGTTCATGGAGGAACTGCACGAGGACATGAATTCCGTCAGCTGGGCTGACTGGACTGACTGGGCTGGACGACCTGACCCGATGCCGCGCACTTAAGAGTTCAGCGGGCGACGGGACGGCCCGGGTTGCGAAATTTGCGCCGGTCATGAGCCCAGACAGCCTGACCAGACGTGAACTCAGGAAGTCGGTGTGTCCACGTCGTGGCGGGTGGGGAGGTGGCGCTGCAGGAACTCCTCGGTGCGCTGCCACGCCCGGGCCGCCGCGTCGGGCACGTGGAACATCGGGGACTTGCGGTTGTGGAACGCGTGCCCGGCGTCCTCCTCGACGTGGACCTCGACGTTCGGCTTCCCGGCGGCGGCCGCCTCGACGCGCGCCACCTGGTCCCGCGGAATGTACGGGTCACTGCCGCCGTACTGGAACTGCACCGGGGCGCTGATCCGGTCGAGGAGCTCGAGGCTGTCCTGCACACCCGAGCCGTAGTACGACACCAGCGCGGCGACCTCGGTCTGCCCGGCAACGAAGTAGGCGACAGTCCCGCCGAGGCAGAACCCGATGACGCCGATGCCGCCCTCGACCTCGGGCAGTCCCCTCAGGTGGTCGAGCGCGACCACCGAGTCGGCAACGCCCTGCTCGGCGTCGAACCGCTGGCCCATCTCCAGCGACTTGGCCAGGCCCTCCTGATCATGTTTGGCGTCGAAGCCGGGCTCGATGCGCCAGAACAGGTCCGGCGCGGCGACCACGTAGCCAAGCCCGGCCAGGTCCTCGGCGACGTCGCGGATGTAGTCGCTGATCCCGAAGATCTCCTGGATCAGCAAGAGGCCGGGGCCGCTGCCGCCGTCCGGCAGCCAGACCGGCAGGTCAAAGGTTCCTCCTGGCACCTCGACCGACTCAACGCGGGACGGCATGGCCCACCTCCTTGTGATTGGCTGCTGCTCACTCCTCGAGCGCGCCAGGGCTGGACGGGACGTCGATGGCGTGCTGTTGCAGCGCGGCCAGGGGCACGATATCGAGTGCACGCTGGTGGGTGGACGCCAGCACCACGTAGGCGGCGGCGCCATCGCGGTGGGCCCGCAGCCAGTTCGCCGCGGTCACGCACCAGCGGTCGCCGGGGACCAGCCCGGGGAACTGGAACTGGGGCATGGGGGTGCTCAGGTCGTTGCCGATCCTGCGCTGGTGCTCGAGGAACTCTGCGGTCACCACGGCGCAGATCGTGTGGCTGCCGAGATCCTCGGGCCCGGTGTTGCAGCACCCGTCCCGGTAGAACCCGGTGACAGGGTCGTCGCCACACGGCTCAAGCTCACCGCCCAGCACGTTGCGATCGGCCATGCCAGAAGTATGGCGACCCGCGGGGGGACACCCCCCGCGACCCCCCCAAGACCAGCAACCCGCCCGCGGGGGGACAGCCACCCGCGACCCCCAAACCGGCGGGCCAGGCTAGGGTTCGCGGAGCTCGGCCAGCCGAGCAAGGGTCTCGTCAGCCTCGCGGAGCAGGGTGGCAATCACGTCGGCCACCGGGCGTACCTCGTTCATCCGCCCGACGATCTGGCCGACCGGCATCGGCACCACGTCCGGCTTGCCCGACCGCATCAGTCGCTGATGCGCCTCGCTCACGAGCAGGTTCTGCAGCGGCATCGGCAGCGGCTCGGGAGCACCCGGCTCGTCCCAGGCCCGCGTCCAGCGGTTCTTGAGCAGCCGGGCCGGCTTGCCGCTGTAGATCCGCGAGCGCACGGTGTCCGACGACGTGGCCGCGAGCAGCGCCTCGCGCATGGCAGGCATGGCAGCGCCGAACGCGTACTCCTCGGTGGTGAGCCACGCCGAGCCCATCCACACGCCGACGGCGCCGAGCGCGAGCGCAGCGGCGACCTGGCGGCCGCAGCCGATCCCGCCGGCGGCGAGCACCGGCGCTTGCGCCCCCACCGCGTCGGCAATCTCCGGCACCAGCACCATGCTCGCGATCTCGCCGGTGTGGCCGCCCGCCTCGTAGCCCTGGGCCACCACGATGTCCACGCCGCTGGCCACGTGGCGCCGGGCGTGCTCCGCCTTCCCGGCCAGCGCCGCCACCAGCATGCCGCGCTCATGGGCCCGCTCGATCACCTCGGGGGGCGGCGAGCCGAGCGCGTTCGCGATCAGCCGCGCCCGGTGCGTGAACGCGACTTCAACGTGCTGCCTGGCCACCGAGTGCAGCCAGCCGAGGACGCCGTCGCCGCCCGGCGAGCCGTCGGGCAGCGGCGGGACGCCGAGCTTGATCAGAGTCTCCGCAACAAAGTCCCTGTGCCCGGGCGGGATCATGTTGTTCAGGTCGATCTGGCCGCCCTCGGTGGGCACCCGGGCGGGCATCACCACGTCGACACCGTACGGGCGGCCGTCGGTGTTGGCGTCCATCCAGGTCAGGACCGCATCAAGCTCCTCGGCGTCGTTGAAGCGCACGCAGCCGAGCACGCCGAGACCGCCGGCCCGGCTGATCGCCGCGGCCACGTGCTCGGAGGGGCTGAACCCGACGATCGGGTGCTCAATGCCGAGCAGCGGGCACAGCGGCGTTCTCATGAAGCGTCCGCTGGGTGATTGGCCGCGTAGCGGTGCGCCCACGCGTAGTCAGGCTTCCCGGCGGGGCCGCGGCTGATGGCGTCCACCAGCCAGATGCAGCGCGGCACCTTGTACCCGGCGATCTGAGTGCGGACGTGCTCCTCAATCGCGGGCAGGTCGGCGGCCCGGCCTTCGCGCAGTTGCACCAGCGCCGCGACCCGCTGCCCGAGCAGCTCGTCCGGAATCCCGATGACCAGCGCGTCGAACACGTCCGGGCAGGCCTTCAGCGCGCCCTCGACCTCCTCGGGAAAGACCTTCTCTCCGCCCGAGTTCACGCACGTGTTGCCCCGGCCTAGCAAGGTCACCGTGCCGTCGTCCTCGACCCGGGCCAGGTCGCCCGGCACCGCGTACCGCTTGCCGTCCACCTCCGCCAGCATCGCCGCGGTCTTCACCGGGTCCTTGTAATAGCCCAGCGGCACGTGCCCGCCCCTGGCGAGCCGGCCCACCTGGCCTGGGGGTGCCCGCCTCCCCTCGTCGTCCAGCACGATGACCTCCGGGCCCGGCGTGACGGTCGGCCCGCCGCGCTGCTTGGCGCCGGCGATGACCAGGCCGATGCCGGTGAAGCCGGTCTCGGTGGAGCCGATCGCGTCGCTGAGGAAGACACCCGGCAGCGCCGCGGCGAAGGCGTCCTTGACGGGCGCGGAGAACAACGCCCCGCTGGAGGAAATGGACAGCATCGACGACGCGTCGTAGCCGCCATCGCCGTAGGCCTCTATCAGTGGCCGGCCCATCGCATCGCCGACGATGAAGAGCAGATTGACCTTGTGCCGCTCGACCGCGCGCCAGACCTCGTGAGCGTCGAATCGCGGCGGCAGGATCACGGTGTCACCACCGAACAGCGCCGCGAGCATCGCCACCTGCGCGGCGCCGTGGATGAGCGGTGCCGCTGTGAGCCGGACCATGCCGCCCGACTCCAGTCCTTTGCGGGACTGCTCCCACTCGTCCGCCAGCGGGACGCCGGTCAGGAAGTCGATGCCGCCGGCGAGCGTCCGCCAGATGTCCTCGTGGCGCCACATGACGCCCTTGGGATATCCGGTGGTCCCGCCGGTGTAGATGATGTACACGTCGTCGTTGCTGCGCGGCCGGAAGTCGCGGGCAGGCGAGCCGGAATCCAGCGCTGCCGGGTACTCGGTCGCGGCACCGATGTCGGCCTCGCTGCCGTCCTCGATCACCACGGTGGCGCGCAGGCCGGGCGCGGAGGCCGCCGCGGCGGCGGCCATGGGCGTGTACCGCCGGTCACAGACCAGCGCGACCAGGTCGGCGTCGCCGAACATGTACTGCAGCTCGCTGCCGGCGTATCGGTAGTTGATGTTGATCGCGACGGCGCGGAGCTTGCACGACGCGAGTATCGTCTCGGCCGCCTCGAGGGAGTTGTGCGCATAGAGCCCGACATGGTCCCCGGCGCCGACCCCCTGTCCGGCCAGATAGTGGGCCAGCCGATTGGTGCGCTCGTCTAGCTCGCGGTAGGTCACCTGTTGCTCACCCGACACCAGGGCAACGCGCTCGCCGAACACATCGGCAGCATGCTCAAATAGGTCGGCGAAGTTGAGAGCCATGGGTAAGAAATTAGAACGTGTTACTGTTCTGGGCAACTCCCGGAAGGCGATGCCGTGACTACGACAGACACCGGGGCGCCGCACGCACTGCTCGAGCGGCGGGGTCACGTCCTGATCGTGACGCTGAACCGACCCGAGGCGCGCAACGCGCTGAGCGGCCCGATGATGGCCCTGATGCGCCAGGCGTGGGATGAGGTGGACACCGATCCCGGCATCCGCGTCTGCATCCTGACCGGAGCCGGCGGCGCGTTCTGCGCTGGCGCCGATCTGAAGGCCATGACCAGATCCCACCCCGGCGACGCGTTCAAGGCTGGTGAACTTGATCTTTCGGTCATCGACGCGCTGCTGAAGGGCCGCCGGCTGACGAAGCCGCTGATCGCGGCCGTCGAGGGGCCCGCGATCGCCGGCGGCACCGAGATCCTGCAGGCCACGGACATCCGGGTGGCCGGGGAGAGCGCGAGGTTCGGCGTCTCCGAGGCACGCTGGGGCCTGTTCCCGCTCGGCGGGTCGGCGGTGCGGCTGCCGCGGCAGATCCCGTACACGGTGGCCGCCGACCTGCTGCTGACCGGCCGGCACATCAGCGCGGCCGAGGCGCTCCGGGTCGGCCTGATCGGGCACGTGGTCCCGGACGGCCAGGCGCTCGACACGGCGCTCGGGATCGCTGAGGCGATCGCGGCGAACGGCCCGGTCGCCGTCCGGGCGATCCTGCGCACGATCCGGGAGACCGAGGGCATGCCCGAGAACGAGGCGTTCGCCGTCGAGGCCGGCATCGGCATGGCGGTGTTCGCCAGCGAGGACGCCAAGGAAGGGCCGCGGGCCTTCAGCGAGAAGCGCAAGCCGGAGTTCCGCGACCGCTGAGGAGGCCGCGGCTGCCCGGGTCTAGCCGGGCGATCCCGCGGTGTCGTCCTGTTTCGTCTCGGCGGGCACGCCACCCGGGTCGATCTGCTCGGGCGTTTGCGGCGTGCTGGCCGGCGCCTTCGCGCCCGGCTTGCGGTCGTCGAACACCACCTTCACGGACTGCTCCGGGCGCCGCTGGTTCTGCAGCGCCTGCAGCGCCATGCTCGCCCGGTCGGCCTCGGTGAGCGGCGGCTGGACGATGGCACGCGGCCACAGGTGCCGGGCGAGCACCACGTTGATCTCCGCTGAGTACACGGTGATCTGGACAGCCAGATAGATCCAGGCGAGCAGCCCCAGCACGGTCGCGAATACGCCGTACACCGAGTTGCTGTGCAGGAAGTGATGCACAAGGTAGGTGCCGAGGATCAGCAGCAGCGTCCAGGAGATGCCGCCGGTGATCGCGCCGGGCACCAGCCGTTGGGTGGGCACGGTCTTCGGGGTCAGCACCCGGAACGCGCCGAGGTACATGCCGATGTTCACCAATGCGGCGACGACCTCGGCGAGCACCGCCAGGATCGCGGCCTTCTGCCCGTACGTGCTCAGGCCGGCCAGCAGCGTGGTCACGATCACGCCCGCGCCGAGCAGGCTGATGAACAGCATCGCGCGACCAAGCCGCGGCACGAATCCGGGCCTGGCCGGCCCGGGCAAGTTCCAGACCTGCTCCATGGTGAACAGGCCAGCCTGGGCCAGCCCGGTGGCACCCCAGATCAGCCCGGCAATCCCCACGATCAGCCCGATAACGCTGTGCCGTTTGAGCTCGTGCACGTTGCCGGTCAGCTGGGTGCCGATCGCCGGGACCTGCTTGGCCACGGTCTTCAGTACATCCGCGCGGAAGGCCGGGTTCACCGCTGCGACCAAGCCCAGGGCGGTAACCAGGATCAGCAGCAGCGGGAACAACGACACGAATGCGGAGTACGCGAGGTTTGAGGCGAGCACTCCGCCGTTGTCGTCGCCGTACTTCTTGATGACGCCGAACACGAACGCGGTCGGCGTGAATCGCCGCTGCGTGTGGTCTACTGCCCGGATCGCTCGCTCGACCGGATTCATCGGCGCTCACCCGCCTCTGCCTGCGCTTTCTGGCTGCCCGCTGCCGGGCCGGCCAAACAAAGCGGGGCTGGTCAGAGGTCAGACCGCATACGCCTCGTCGCGAACGTCGGTGATGAACATGTGCCCGGGGGCGTGGGTGATCGCGAACGGGGGCCGCGCGCTGGCCAGCGCCACCTGCGGGGTGACGCCGCAGGCCCAGAACACCGGCACGTCCCCGTCCCGGCAGTCCACCGGATCGCCGAAGTCCGGCTTGGAGAGGTCGGCGATGCCGAGGTCCGCAGGGCTGCCGACGTGCACCGGCGCGCCGTGCACCGCCGGGTACCGGGCGGTCACCGAGACCGCGACCGGGACGAGGTCCGCCGGTACCGGGCGCATCGACACCACGAGCGGGCCGCCGAAGATCCCGGCCGGCCGGCACTGGTCGCCGGTGATGAACATGGGAACGTTGCGGCCCTGCTCGACGTGGCGCACGGGCACGCCCGCCGCCGCGAGGGCCCGCTCGAACGTGAAGCTGCAGCCGATCAGGAACGTCATCAGGTCCTCGCGCCAGTACCCGCTGACGTCGGCCGGCTCGGCGACGCACTCCCCGTGTTCCCAGACCCGGTACGCCGGCAGGTCGGTCCTCAGGTCCGCCCCGGGGGCCAGGGTGGTGACCGGGCTCCCCTCGTCGGTGACGTCAAGGAGCGGGCAGGGCTTCGGGTTGCGCTGCGCGAACAGCATGAAGTCCAGGGCGTAGTCACGCGGCAGCGCGACGAGGTTGGCCTGGGCATACCCCGGTGCCCAGGCCGCGGTCGGCGTCCGGAGCCCGCCGCGGAAGCGGTCCCGCGCCTCGGCGGGCGAGACGGAGATCATGGGCACCTCCTCGTCATTCCCTTTGTCCTGGGCCACTGCTGCCGTAGCCCCCTCCGCCCGGCGTCTCCAGCACGAGCATGTCGCCCGCCGCGACCGCCGTGGAATCGCAGCCGCGCATGCTGGTGACCGAGCCGTCCGGGTGCTCGATCCAGTGCCGCCCGAGCGCTCCTGGCCGGCCTCCGGCCATGCCGTACGCGGGCATCCGGCGGTGGCCACTGAGCATCGTCACCGTCATCGGCTCGAGGAAGCGGATCCGGCGCCGCCCGCCGTTGCCGCCCGGCCAGCGCCCGGACCCGCCGCTGCCGGACCTGATCTCGTGGCTGTGCACCCGCACCGGGTAGCGCCACTCCAGCACCTCGGGGTCGGTGAGGCGCGAGTTCGTCATGTGCGTCTGCACGACGTCGGTCCCGGCGAAGCCGTTCCCCGCGCCGGACCCGCTCGCGACCGTCTCGTAGTACTGGTGCCGGTCGTTGCCGAACGTCAGGTTGTTCATGGTCCCCGAGCCCTCGGCCATGACGCCGAGCGCCGCGTACAGGGCGCCGGTGACCGCCTGCGAGGTCTCCACGTTGCCCGCGACCACCGCGGCGGGATACTCGGGCGACAGCATCGTGCCCGGCGGGATGATCACCCGCAGCGGCTTCAGGCACCCGGAGTTCAGCGGGATGTCGTCGCCGGCGAGCGTGCGGAAGACGTAAAGGACCGCAGCCATCGCCACCGATGACGGGGCGTTGAAGTTGTCCGGCAACTGCGCCGAGGTGCCGGTGAAGTCGATCTCCGCGGTGCGGCTCGGCCGGTCGACCCGGATCGCCACGTTGATCACGGCACCGTTGTCGAGCTCATAGGCGTACGAGCCGTCTTGCAGGACGGAGATGACCCGGCGCACCGACTCCGCGGCGTTGTCCTGGACGTGGCCCATGTATGCCCGGATGACGTCGAGGCCGTAGTGCTCGACCATGGCCCGCAGTTCCCTGACGCCCTTCTCGTTGGCGGCGATCTGAGCGCGCAGGTCCGCGATGTTGTCGGCCGGGTTGCGTGACGGGTGCGGCGCGCCGCGCAGCATCTTGATCGTCTCCGCTTCCCGCAGCGTCCCGTTCTCGACCAGCAGCCAGTTGCGGATGAGGACGCCCTCCTCCTCGATGTGGCTGCTGAACGCCGGCATGGAGCCGGGCGTGATGCCCCCGATCTCGGCGTGGTGACCGCGAGACGCCACGTAGAAGACGATCTCGCCGCCCGCCGGGGCGAAGACCGGCGTGATGACCGTGATGTCGGGCAGATGCGTGCCGCCGTGATACGGATCGTTGAGGGCGTATACGTCCCCGGGCTTCATCGTGCCGGCGCGTTCCCTGATGACCTCCTGCACGCTTTCGCCCATCGACCCGAGGTGCACCGGCATGTGCGGCGCGTTCACGACCAGGCCGCCCTCGCGGTCGAAGATCGCGCAGGAGAAGTCCAGCCGCTCCTTGACGTTGACCGAATGGGCCGTGCCCTGCAGCCGGTAGCCCATCTGCTCGGCGACCGACATGAACAGGTTGTTGAAGATCTCCAGCCGTACCGGGTCGACGTCGGCACTGACGGCCCGGTGCGCTGGCGCGGCATCGATACGGTTCAGCACCAGGCAGCCAGCGTCGTTCACGGCCGCCTGCCAGCCGGGCTCGACCACCGTCGTGGCGTTGGCCTCGGCAATGATCGCGGGCCCGGCGACGTAGTCCCCGGGACACAGGTCCGGCCTGCGGTAGAGGCCCACCTCGGCCCAGCCGCCGACGGTGAAGACCCGGGCCTGGCGTTCGGCGGGCGGCCCGGCGGATCCGTCCGGTCCCGCGGACCCGGCCGGGCCGGCAGCCGCTCGCCGACCCGGCGGACGGTCTTCCGTCACCGGTTCGGAAGCGCCGGTCAGCTCGACCGAGACGGCCTCGACCGTGACCCGCTTGTCCCGCATCAGAAACGAGAAGCGTCGCAGGTAGGCCGCTTCGAAGGCCTCGGCCATCTCCGCTGGCGTTCCGGCCGGAACGACGAGCGCGGTGTCGGTGCCGTCATACCGCAGGTGCACCCGGCGGGCCGCCCGGATGCGCCCGGCCGGGACGCCCTGGCCGGTCAGCTCCGCCCTGGCCGCGGCGTCCAGCCGGTCGAGCGCGGCCCGCAGATCGGGCCCGGCGCCGTCGCTCAGCGGCACCTCCACGGCCGCCTCTCGCATCGCGGTGACGTCGGCCAGGCCCATGCCGTAGGCCGAGAGCACCCCGGCGTGCGGGTGTATCAGGATGCTCGTCATGCCCAGGGCGTCGGCGACCGCGCAGGCGTGCTGGCCCCCCGCCCCGCCGAACGTCGCGAGCGCGTACTCGGTGACGTCGTAGCCGCGCTGCACCGAGATTTTCTTGATCGCGTTCGCCATGTTTGCCACCGCGATCTCCAGGAAGCCGGCCGCCACCTCCTCGGGGCTGCGCCCGTCGCCGATCTGCGCGGCAAGCACGGCGAAGCGCTTTCGCACCACGTCGGCATCGAGCGCCTGGTCGCCGCCGGGGCCGAAGACGTGCGGAAAGTGATCGGGCTGGATCCGGCCGAGCATGACGTTCGCGTCGGTGACCGTCAGCGGCCCGCCGCGGCGGTACGCAGCCGGCCCCGGATTGGCCCCGGCGGAGTCGGGGCCAACCCGGTACCGCCCGCCGTCGAAGTGCAGGAGCGACCCGCCGCCCGCGGCAACCGTGTGGATGCTGAGCATGGGGGCCCGCATGCGGACCCCGGCCACCTGGGTCTCGTACTGCCGCTCGTATTCGCCGGCGTAGTGCGACACGTCGGTAGAGGTGCCGCCCATGTCGAAGCCGATGACCTTGCCGAACCCGGCCGCCGCCGAAGTCCGGGCCATGCCCACGATCCCGCCGGCCGGCCCGGACAGGATCGAGTCCTTGCCACGGAACGTGCGGGCGTCGGTCAGCCCACCGCTCGACTGCATGAACTGCAGCCGCACGCCGCTCAGCTCTTCAGTGACCTGGTTCACATAGCGGCTCAGTATCGGGGAGAGGTACGCATCGGCGACCGTGGTGTCGCCGCGCGACACCAGCTTCATCAGCGGGCTGGTCTCATGGGACAGCGATATCTGGGTGAAGCCGATCCGCCGCGCGATCTGCCCGATTCGCTGTTCGTGGCCGGGAAAGCGGTAGCCGTGCAGGCACACGACCGCCACTGCCCGGAACCCTTCCCGGTAGGCGGCACGCAGCGACCGGCCGGTGTCCTCCTCGTCCAGCGGGACGAGCACCTCCCCGGTGGCCGCCACCCGCTCTCCGGCCTCGACAACCCGGGAGTACAGCAGCTCGGGCAGCACGATCTGGCGGTCGAACAACCGTGGCCGGTTCTGGTACGCGATGCGCAGCGCGTCGCGGAAGCCGCGGGTTATCACCAGGACGGTCGGCTCACCCTTGCGCTCGAGCAGGGCGTTGGTGCCGACCGTGGTGCCGAGCCGGACCGCCTCGATCTCGCTGCCAGGGATCGGCTCGGCGGGGGCCACCCCGAGCAGGTGCCTGATCGCGGCGACGGCAGGGTCGCTGTACAGCCCGGGGTTCTCCGAGAGCAGCTTGTGCGTGACGAGGGTGCCATCCGGCCGCCTGGCCACCACATCGGTGAACGTGCCGCCCCGATCGATCCAGAACTGCCAGCGGCCGCGGCCCGGCCGACCTCCCCATCCCCCTTCACGCTCGTTCATGCGGCTATCCCTGGATCGCCTTGACGACGAGATTCTCGGCATCGTCGAGGTAGACGGCGAGTTCTGCCTGCGCGTCGCGCAGCTCGCCCCTGGCCGTGGAACCATGGATGGTGCGGTTGCGGGCAAGGAAGGAGCCGTGGAAAGCAGCCGGGTCGGTCACGGCGAGAAAGCCCAGGCGCAGTTCGGTCATGAGGCGGCGGAAGACCTCCGAGATCCGGGCGCTGCGGTGAATGCCGACGATCACTTCGTGGAACCTCAGGTTCTCGGTTCCGACCTCCAGCCACCGCCCGTCCGATGCCAGCAGCTCGGCCTCGGCCACGGCTTTGCCGATCTCGGTGACGTCCAGCTTCTGCTGGGTTTCGATGGCCAGGTCGAAGGCGGAGAGCTCGAACATGCGGCGCAGCTTGTAGATGTCGTGGACGTCATCGGTGGTCAGCTCCCGCACCATGACGCCCTTGTGCGGCTCGTGGGTGAGCAGGTGCTCGGCCGTCAGCGTCCGGAACGCCTCCCTGACCGTGTTCCGGGAGATCTGAAGCGCGGCCGACAGCGCCGCCTCCGGCAGCGGG
>Ga0209169_10001230_pt1 | contig 15519 bp, 11 predicted proteins | sample HubBroMetageWRM4_FD_188346 | JGI IMG/M metagenome (GOLD analysis project Ga0209169, IMG submission 188346) | Warmed soil microbial communities from the Hubbard Brook experimental Forest, New Hampshire - Hubbard Brook CCASE Soil Metagenome WRM 4... | ecosystem: Environmental > Terrestrial > Soil... | reverse complement strand
CATTCCGCTACCCCTATGGCACCATACTCCTTATATCGCCACTGCCACTCCCGCATATTCGGTCGCCGCGTATCCGGGACGACCGCTAAACTGAAAATCCTCGAACAAGCACAAAGGACGCATCCTCAAGGATGCGTCCTTTTTATTTTTTATTTACTGATTCGACGCGTACATCTAACCCACGTCAGATTCGGACTACCACTTACGGCAGCACCGTAAACTTCTCCTTGCTCGTAGTCGTGCCTCCGGGGCTGGTTACGCTAATTGAACCGCTCGTAGCTCCCGCAGGTACGGTCGTGGTAATGAATTCGGAGCCGGGCACTTTAAAAGTAGCGGAGGTGCCGTTGAACTTGACCGACGTTGCACCGATAAAGGGACCTAGACCGATGGTCACTTTTGTTCCAACTTTTCCTGAAGATGGGACGAAGCCCAAAATCCCAGGTTTCGGAACTGGCAAGCTGGCATTGAATACGTCGATGGTTCCCTGGTCGGGCACGCCATTGGAGTTGACGCCGCCGCCGGACGGCGCGGTCACGTACATCTTTCCGTCACTGCCTTGCACCAACGCGCCGACCGGAGAGTAGCCAGTGGAGCTGTTCGCGTCAAAGTTTGCCGCGATCGTGGCGACACCGCTTAAGGTCATTTGGTAGATCGTGCCGGCGTCGTCGGGGCCTCCCTCCCAGGTCGTGCCATACAAATTGCCATCGGACGCCTGAATCACTCCCGCCTTGGGAAGATAGCCCACATTGCCCGCCGCTTGCGTGAAGTCATAAAGCTTGGTGAAAACGCCGGAGGTCGATATGCGAAACACCGTCCCCCAGCCATTGGCTCCGCCGGAATAGCAGGTTCCGTAGAGATTGCCGTCACTGGCCTGGATCAGGGCTCCCTCCGGTTGCGCACCGTTGGGATCAAATTGTGCGAAATTCTGCAGAATCGTAACCGTGCCAGCCAGATTCATTCTGAACACGGTGCCGAACCCCGAGGTTCCACCGAACTCGGTAGTCCCATAGAAATTGCCATCGGAAGCGAACGTCAGCCCCGCAGCCGGATTTTCGCCGTCACCGGTGCGAGCTCCACCGCTGAAAATGTACATGATTTGATAAGCACCTGAGAGCGAGACTCGGAAGATGGTGCCCGAATTGTAGTAACCGTTGTATATGCCACCGCTCTGAGTGGTGCCATAGAGATTGCCGTCAGATCCAATTGCCAGGCGTCCAATTGGGGCCGCGCCATCGGTTGCCAACGAGCCACAGCCGTTGCCTCCGCAAAAACTATGGAGCACGGTGAGTACGCCGTTTGGGGTCAATTTGAAGACGGTGCCGCAACCGAAGATCCCGCCATTGGTGCCGCAGAAGTCCCCGCCGGTGCCTCCATAAGCTGCCACGCCGTAGAAGTTTCCGTCGGGCCCCTGCAACAGCCCGGCCTGAGGATTCACGCCGTTGGGCGCGCTGCTGCCGGAGTCGTAGGGGAAACTGTAGAACACACTGAACACGCCAGCGGGCGTAATCTTCACGATTGTGCCGCAACCTGGGATTGCGGCAGACTCTCCAGGACATGCTCCCGATCCTCCCGACTGCGTGGTGGTGTAGTAATTCCCATCCGCGCCCTGGATCAGCTCCGCCAGGGGATTTTCGCCGTCCGGATAATTGCTGACTGTGGTGGAGTCATACTGGAACGCATACAACTGGGTCAGTTGCGCGTGAGCCAGACCGGTTTGAAAACCTGCGATCAGGATTGCGGCCAACCAAAACCGGTTGCGGGCTGAAATTCGTGGCGCTGAAGTTGATGGCAAAGAACGGCTGATCATAGCTACCTCTCGTCCTGGGACCGATCGGGATTCGGGAACAACTCTTTCAGGAATATTAGGGTCAGAGCGGAACCTAAACCCCGTTCTATGCCCCATTCAGGCTGGTCGAAGCGTATCCCAAGAAGCCCGCTTTCGCAACGAAAATCCCTGGGGCCAGTAGATGTAAACGGGAATAAAAAGCCGGTTGAACCCTGAGGCTCAACCGGCTGGAGTCTTTCGTCTGAGGGCGAACTTACTGCGTCGCCTTCATCTTCTTCTTGCCCGCCGCGGGATGGTCGGGTACTGCCTTCACTTTGGATTCATCCACGGGTTGCGTGCCTTCGCCGGAATAGGTTCCGCCTGCGGGAACCACCCAGTACTCGGCAGTCTTGGTGCCTGCGTTGCCGGTGCGGGTTTCGATGCGGCTGGCATCAATTCCCAACTGCGCTTCGCCGCTGGTGAGATAGGCCTTGGAATTGACGGCACGTTCCGCCGCCAGATTCGGACGCTTCTCTTCCGCATCCGCGTTGCCCACGATTACCAGCCGGGCATCCGCGTTCTGCTGCAAGTTCTTGGCAACGTCATCCAGGATGGCCTTGCAGGTGTTGTCCACGCGCCACGGCTTCACCTTATTGGGGAAGTCGCATTGGCTCAGTTTTTGAGCCTGTGGCGGCGCTGGCGGTGGTGGGTTCTCTACACTGACCTGCGTGGAAGCCTGGGCATTGAGGCCGCGGGAGTCCGTGCACGTCGCGCTCACAGAAATCGCTCCAGCCGAAGCGCCGGAAGTATTGAGCGTCGCCGTAGATCCACTTCCGGAAACGCTGCCCCCGGTCGAGGTCCAATTGCTGACGTTGACCGGCACATTGTCCGGGCTGGTGCAAGCGCAGGTAATGGTCGAGCTTCCTCCAGCTTGCAAAGTTGATGGGCTGGCGGAGCACGACATCGTCGGCGGGTTCTTGGGCGGTTCTTTCACCGTGAAGTTCGCCGAGCAACTGGCCGTCCCACCGCTCTTCATCTTGGGGTCGGAGATGTGCGCCGTGACAGCGTAACTGCCTCCGGCAACACCATTGGTGTCGATGCTCGCCGTACCGTCCTTGCCCATGACTTTTCCGCCATTGCTCTCCCAGGTGTAGGTCAGAGTGTGCTTGGGATTGAAATGGCTGCCGGCGGCAGTGACCGTAATCGGCTCTCCTACCATGACCTCACTCGGCTGCACGGAACACGCGGCGGCGGACGTCTCCGTCTTCGGATATCCGAAGTTAAACACCAAGCCGGTCCGCACCCTTGCGCCTTCGAGATCAAGGCGACGTAAATCCGGGAACTCAGGCGCTACCACATCAGAGAAATTCTGGTGCGCCCAAACCCAGTCCGCTTCCACTAAGCGGAAACCCAACAAGCGGGTGATTTGAATATCAAGTCCGCCGCCAACAATAGTGCCGATACCGCTTCGCGAATCCAGGCCGGGAGTGGTCAGATAGTTCCAGCCCACCATGGCGTGCCCAAACAAGTTGAGCCGGTTGTGCCGGTACTCAAGGTGTGGACCAATCGAGAGCGTGGTTTCATTCGAGTTGTCGTTTTGGTTCCGTCCGAAGTCAAGCTCCAGCCCCAGATGGTTGCTGAAGAAATAAGTGCCGCTGGCGCCGCCGCCGGCCGGTAAATCCTGCAATTCCAGACCCAGAGGGGCATTGGGACTCAGGCCCGGCGCCGGGACGGTCCCGCCGGGATGCAGCCATTGATAGCCGGCGAAAATCTCTACCTTTGGAGTTTCACCCTGCTGCGCTACAGAAAACGTGGACAGCAGCAACACTGCCAGGGCCAATACAAATCCACAACCAATTACGCGCTCGCTGAACCTACTGCGCAAAACCATGTCTTCCTCCGAATTTTCGTGGGTTAGTAAAGTCATCCTTGCGCGTGCATTAAGAATTAAGAATCGGGGGCTCCGCGCGCGGAACTGTTAAGCTGCCAGTTCGTTGGGATTAGTCCCAACACTTACAGATTTTGCAAAGAAAAGATGGAGAAAACATCATACTCGGACGCCCCGAACTTCGTCTAGTTTTGCGCCCTTTTAGCCGTCTCAACTTGATACCGCATGGGGACTGTCCCGCCTCGAACTCACCGCTCTCCAGCCGCTTGCAGAATTGGACACTCAGCCCCAATAATGGCTGTGGACCCTATGAACGCGGAAAAAGTACTGATCGTCGAAGATGAGGAAAACGAGCGCACCGGACTGGCCGAGGTGGTATCGGACTGGGGATATAGCGCGGAGACGGCCCGGGATGGGGTAGAGGGCATGGAGAAAGTCTCGCGTTGGTCGCCCGCCATTGTTGTGACTGACCTCAAAATGCCGCGTATGGGCGGTCTGGAGTTGGCGGAGCGCATCTCGGAACTCTCCCAGAACATCGCCGTTGTCGTGGTCACGGCGCAGAAGACGATTGACAGCGCCTTCCACGCTGGACGCCTGGGAGTGTATGACTACATCGAAAAACCCATCGATACCAGTCGCCTGCGCTCCATTCTGGACAACGCTGCCAGGCTGCTCGGCACCCGCACCGAACTGGAGATAACCCGGCGGGCGTTACGTGATAAAGGAGCTCTCGGCCAACTCGTCGGTTCGTCGAACAAGATGCAGGAAATCTTCCGCCTCACAGAGATGGTCGCTCCCAGCACTGCGTCGGTCCTGATCACAGGAGCCAGTGGAACGGGCAAAGAACTGGTGGCGCGCACCATCCATGAACTGAGTCCCCGGCGCAACAAGGCATTCGTTGCTATTAACTGCGCCGCCATTCCCGAGACTCTGATCGAAAGCGAAATATTCGGCCACGAAAAGGGTGCGTTCACCGGCGCATTGGAACGCCGGACGGGATGCTTTGAACTGGCTGAGGGCGGAACGCTGTTACTGGACGAAATCGGCGAAATGCCGGTTGCCACTCAGGCCAAACTGCTGCGCGTGCTGGAAGACCACAAGCTGCGGCGTTTGGGCAGCAAAGTAGAAACCACGGTTGATGTTCGCGTGCTGGCAGCGACCAACAAAGTACCCGAAGAGGCCGTCGCTCGCGGAGAGCTTCGCAACGACCTTTACTATCGCCTGAATGTTTTCAACATCCACCTGCCGCCATTGCGTGAGCACAAGGACGATATCCCCGCGCTGGTGGAGAGTCTGCTCAAAGACATGAATGCCAAGCACGGACGCACCGTGAAGACCGTCAGCGACGCGGTCCTGAGACTGTTCCAGGATTACTCCTGGCCGGGAAACGTGCGGGAGTTACGAAACGCCCTGGAGCGCGCGGTGATCGTCTGCGATGGCGCCGTGATTGAGACGAAACACCTGCCGCCCCGGTTCGGTCAGACCACGCTGCGTGCGTCCGAAGATGGAGATGGCGTGCACCTGGCTGTGGGTACCACCGTGGAAGAGGCCGAGAAACTGCTGATCCTGAAGACCCTCGAATCCACCAATAACAACAAAACCCGCGCCGCTGAGATTCTCGGTATCAGCCTCAAGACCTTGCACAACAAGTTGAAGGAGTATGGCAGCGCAGCGGCCGATAAGGACGATCTGCCGGCCTAAAGCACCGACGGCATCCCGATGATGTGTCGGAAATGAAGCATGCGCCGAAAAACCCAGCTCGTTGTGGCCGTCACCTTCATGGTGACCGTGGTGGTGGCGTGCGCTTCCTATATCTACATCTCACAGATTCTGCGTCAGGAAATTCTTAATACCCGCAACACCGCCGACCACCTGACTGCGCAGATAGCCTTCCTGGCGAACGACGCAATCCCGGACCTGACCAGCACCAAAGTAGACACCAACAACCCCAAGGCGGTGCGCGTCGCCATCGCCGAATATCTTTCCGAGGACCGCGACCTCAACACCTTGATGGAATCGATAGAAAGCAATTGGCCGACCATCAACGACGCTGCCGTGGTGGACGCTAACGGTAATGCCATCTTGCACTCCGATCCGAGATTTCTCAATAAACCAGTTACCGATCGGCCGGAATTTCGACGCTTGCAAGATGCCCGCTTCGCGGATCAACTTCGCATGCTCTACCACCCCCTTCGTGTCCGCGACCATCTCCCCACGATTTACGAGGTGCAATTGCCTTTGCAGTTGAACAATGCCCCGTTTGGCAGTGTGCGCATCGGCATTTCCACGGTTTACCTGGAAGGCGAACTCACGTCACGGGTAGGCCATGCACTCCTCCTTTCCGGAATTGCAATCCTCGTATCAATGATCCTGGGAGCTGGATTATCCAACCTTGCCCTCGGCCCTTTAGCGCAGATCAGCCGAAGCCTGGACAGCGTTACCGAGGGCAACGCAGAACCTATCCCGGAAGAAGAACCCGGCAGTGACGAATACGGCTTAGTCACTTTGAAGATTGCACACTTAGGGCGGCAGATGCGCGACGCCAAGGAAATCTTCACCGCTTTGAAGGACAACGTGGACCAAATCATGGCCAATCTGCAGGACGGCTTGATGCTGTTCACCCGGGATTCGCGGGTGGTGCTGGTCAGCGCCTCGGTGGAGCACTTTCTGGGAAGGCCACGGCGAGAACTGCTGGGCCGCACCGCTCGCGAGATCTTTGTTCCCGGCTCGGGACTGGGTGGCCTGATACTGGACGCGTTCCACTTGCAGCGGCCGATCGCCCAGGAAGAATTGGAAGCGCCCAACGGAAAGCGCATGCAAATCTCGCTCGATTTCATCCACGAACGCGGTACTCCAATCGGCGCGCTGCTAACCCTGCGAGACGCTGAGTCAGTGCGGCAAATTGGAGATGAAATCGAAATGTCACGCCGCATGTCGGCCAGTGGCCGGCTTACGCGCGGCGTAGCCCACGAAGTAAAGAACCCGATCAATGCCATCGTTCTGCACCTGCAACTGCTGCAGAACAAACTTCAGCAGGTTGATCCCGACACCCGCCGTCACATGGATGTCATCGGAAACGAGATTCACCGCCTTGACCGGGTAGTGCAGATTCTGGTGGACTTCACCCGGCCACGTGATCTGCGCATCGAAGAAATTGACCTGAAACGTCTACTGGATGATGTACTGGCGCTGGCGGCTCCTGACGCCGAACAGCATGGCGTAACCATCGTCCGCAATCTGGCATCCGGCTCGCTGCCGGTCAAGGTAGACCTGGATTTCATGAAACAGGCAATTCTCAACGTTGTGCTCAACGGCGTACAGGCCATGCCGCAGGGAGGAGGTCTTACCATTTCTGCCCGCAGCGAGGAAGGTCAGGTGGTCACCGAGATCCAAGATGAGGGTAGCGGCATTCCCCCGGAAATTCAGGAGAAGATTTTTGAACTATATTTCACCACCAAGCCGGGGGGCAGCGGGATTGGCCTGGCGCAGACTTACCAGGTCATGCAGTGGCACTATGGCTCGGTGGATTTTCAGTCAGTTGATGGACACGGAACCACGTTCCGCCTGATCCTGCCGCTGAGCGAACCACGCGCCGAGGTTGAGGGCGACGTGCAAGCGGTGGCCGGAGATAAACCCCGTTCCCGAGCTGTTTCATGATACACATCACACGGCGAAGACATGATTAGGGCGACGATTTTCTTAACCATGGGATGGTTACTCGCATCCGGAGCCCCGGGATTGGTGTCGAATATCGCACTCGCACAGGCGGCTCCGGCTCAAACACCGTCGCAGCCCAGCGCAATGCCCGGCGCCGCCGTGCCAGCATCCCCAGAGGTCGCCTCTCCAAAACCCTGCGCCGCGGGTTCAGGTTCGCAGTCAGCTTCTCCAACGGATTGCAAAGCAGCCAGCAAGACCAGGAAGCCCAAGCGCAGCGCACCTGCGGCTGCAGTTCCTGGATCCGGCCCCCGCACGAGAGTTGTAGACAATGGCAACACCACCGACCCGGATTTGGATATTTCTCCCGGGGTGAACCCGCAACAAGCCCAGCAGCAGCGCGGGAGAACGACCTGGCTACTGGGAAAAACAAACGAAAACCTAAAGAGCCTCTCTAGGCGCGAGCTCAATGCCGCACAACAAGAGACGGTGGATCAGGTCAAGCGGTATGTAGAGGATTCCGAGGCCGCAACCAAGAGTGGGGACCTGCAACGGGCCTACACGCTCGCGAACAAAGCCCGGATGCTCTCGGCGGACTTAGTGAAACACTAACACCCGTCTGCCACCGCTAATTTCCCTTGGAGCGCGCGGCGTTCACTTTCAGCAAAAGATCTTTGGCCGGTTGTTGGACGGGTCCGGCAATCTTGACCACGTCGGTCAAGACGTCCCGCGCTTCGCTGACCTTGCTCAGTTTTGCATACGCGTAGCCGAGCCGGTAGCCGGCCATGGCGTAAGATTGATCGTCCTGGCCCTTAAGCAGAGAAACCGCGGATTTCAGGTCAGGAATTGCCGCCGCCGTCTTGTCCTGCTTCATGAGAACGTAGCCCAACGTGGAATACGCCACACCAGCTGACACCTTGCGAGAACGGTCAGCGTCCGGAGCATCGGCTTTGGCTACATCAATGGCCTTCTGCGCGTAGGTAGCTGCCTTGGCCACGCTCGCCGGCTTCGGGTCTTCGGAATAGGTGTTGGCCATCATCAACAAGGTGGGCAGGCTGTTGGGATTGCTCGCCAAGGCCTTCTCTCCGTAAGCAATCACCTGCGTCGTGTCCTTCAATTCAGACAATGACATCATCGCGTAGCTGGCAATCGATTCCTCAAAGCGGGAATTCGGAAACGCCGGCGTGAAGCGTTCGATGTACGTCATGCGAGTCTTGGCATTGCTTTCCTCGGCAATCGCGTTGAAGGCAGCAGCTTCCAGAAACTCGTAGGAGCTTTGGGAAGCCTTTTTCTCCTCATCCATACGGGTTGCAAACTCTGCGTCGGCCTCGCCTTCCGTCTTGGCTTGCTTGGCGATCGAATTGAAAACCTCCCCTCCCAGCACCGCGTATTGCACCACCTTGGCGCCATTTTTCATCTGTTGTGCAATATTGGCCTGCAAGACAATGATGTCCAGGTTGCGCGGCGATCCCGCCAGCGCCTTTTCTCCGAACTCCATCGCTTTTGCCAGGTCCCCCGCGCTCTGGTACGTCTGTGCAATCTGCCAGTCACCGTAAGCCACCGCCGCTGGGTTCGACGAGAACTTCTGCACGAAGTCCTGGTACATCGCCAGCTTCTTCTGCGCATCTTCCTCGTTGCTGATCGCCGTCAATGCCTGATCTTCAGGCGTTCCAGCCGGGATCACGATCTTGTCTATCTGGGCATGCCCGAAAACACAGAATGCCTGCAACACGATTATCGCCAGCGCCCATCTTTGATCGTGCTTCATATCGTCCTCCAAGCTTTGCGCGGGAATCGTAGCTCCGTTTGCCGGTGCTTGCAAGTGCCACCCGCCGGACCGGAAGAGTCTTCATGTTATAGTCTGGGGCGATGAAGGGTGGCGACGAGAAGCAGGTAGCAACTGTCGCACCCGCATCTCCGGACATTCCCGCCGGGCAGCACCCGTTGCGCCACTCGATTCTCTTCATTGTCCTCGTCGCATTGCTGTTCCGGCTGGCCGTCATCAGCATTGGGCACACTTACCGCATCACTCCCCGGCGCGATCATTTTCAGTTTGGCTGGGAAATGGGCCGCCTGGCCCGCTCCATTGCCAGCGGACAAGGCTTCAGTTCCCCCACCGATCTTCCTACCGGGCCCAGCGCATGGGCGCCACCCGTCTATCCCTACATTCTCGCCGGAGTGTTCAAGATATTTGGGATCTACACAGCTGCCTCGGCTTGGGTAATCCTGGCCTTCAATAGCATCTTTGGCGCGCTGACCTGCTGGACCCTCTATCGCATCGCAGAAAGGATTTACGGCATCGGCGTAGCGCGTGCTACAGCGTGGGGTTGGGCTGTCTTTCCTTATTTTCTGTACTGGCCCACGCGCGTGGTTTGGGAGACCAGCTTCACCACATTTCTCATGAGCGTCATCCTGCTGCTTACCTTGCGGATGGCCGGTCAACCACCGCCCCTACGCACCTGGATCGTTTTCGGCGCCCTCTCAGGCTTGATCATTTTGACTAATACTGCGCTGCTCAGCCTGTTACTTTGCTGCGTGATCTGGTTGTGCTATCAGCTGCCGCGCAGTTCGCAGCGTGTTTCTGGACTTCTCCTATGTGCGCTGACCACAACCTTGGTGATCGCTCCCTGGCTGGTGCGTAACTACCATGACTTCGGTAGATTTCTGTTCGTACGCGACAATCTTCCTCTGGAAATGTATGAAGCCAACAATGCCCAATCCGAGGGTCTGTGGACCCGGGCGGAGCATCCCGGCAACGATCCTGAAGCCATGCGCCGGTTTCAGGAACTGGGTGAAATCAGATTCATGGATGAAATGAAAATCGAGGTGCAACAGTTCATCCGTGAACATCCAGGAAAGTTCTTGTGGTTCACGGTGAAACGCGCAGTGTATTTTTGGATCGCTCCTCCGCAAGCGACCATCGTCAGCGGATACGATCTCATGATCTCCCGCCACGTTAACTTTCTGCTGGCGACCGTGTTTGCCGTTGCCGGATTGTGGCTCACCATTCGAAATCGCGTGCCCGGCGGTGTTCTGCTGGTCTGCTTTCTCCTGATTTACCCGCTGCCTTACTACCTGGTGAATCCGTTCCCACGTTACAAGCACCCCATCGAACCAGTGATGCTGATGCTGGTCGTTTACCTGTTCTCGGAGTCCCGCAAGATTGAAATTCGCTGGCCCTTTCGAGCAGCCCGCTCCTGAGGATTCCTCCGCGATCTCCGCGGCCGTCCTCTGCGGTCTCCGCGTTTTAAGGTTTGGATCAGACGGCAAAAACGAATCTTGAATCGCGGAGATCGGAGAGAATTTCCCAGAGTACGCAGAGAAAGTCTTCACTAGGCTGAAATTAAGCTCTGGGAAGCAGGCACTTGGTTGGCGACTCCACGGCAATCATTTAAATTAGTCTATGCGGTCAATTCTGCAAAAGAAGGCGCTGCGCTTCGTCTTCGGCGCCAATGTGATCTCCATGCTGGGCAGCGGCATGAATGCTGCTGCCGTTGCCTGGTACATTCTGCAAGCCACCCACTCGGAAGTCGCGCTGGGAACCTTCGCCGTCCTGCAAACTATTCCCGCCATGCTGATGCTGCCCTTCACCGGCGTGCTCATCGACCGCGAAGACCGCCGCCGGCTGGTGATGTGGCTCGATGCCCTGCGCGGATTGATCATTCTGACGGTTGCGATTCTGGCTTTCCGGCATCGCGTGCACTTGTGGCAACTCTACTTAATGAACACGCTGGTATCGGCCGGCTTCTGGATGTTCTGGCCCACGATCACCGCGCTGATTCAGGAGTTGACCCCCGGCGAAGAGTTCGTCCACGCCAATACCTTTCTGCTGGCGGGAATTCAGGGCGGCTGGCTGATCGCTGGCGCCATCGTCGGATTCGTCTACAACCACATCGGCTTGGGCGGAGTTCTGCTGATCGATTGCTCCACTTATGTAGTCTCGTTTCTCTGCTACTTCGGAGTTCGCAAAGGCCGCCATGTCGTGCCGCGCCCCGCCGAGTTGCACGCCGACATCGTGGCGGCAGAGTCCGCTCTTGGCCGCTTTGTGCGCGAACTCCGCGAAGGCTTACAGTTTCTCCGCGTGAGGCCTAACCTGATGTTGCTGGGCGTGACCTGGGCGCTTTTCCTCGGCGCGATGATGACCGCCGTGGTGGTGACAGCACCGCTTAGCGACCTGGTCTTTCACGCCGGTGCGGTAGGTTACGGCTGGTTCAACGGCGGATGGGGTACGGGGGCATTCCTGAGCGCCTTATTCGCTCCCCAGATCATCGCCGGACTCGGTGCGCGACGGGCAATAGCGGTTTCCATGGGTTTGTTGGCTATCTGCATGACCTGCGCTCCGCTCGCTCCGGTGCTGGCGGTGGCAGTCCTCATCTATGGAATCATGGGCTGGGCCCGCGGCATCAATAGCGTCGCCATGAATACCAGCATCATGGAGCAGGTGCCGCCGCACTTCATGGGACGAGTTCAGAACACGTTCTACTTCGCTGGCACGTTGCTACAAATCGTGCTGGCTCTACTGGTCGGCGCAGTCGCACAAGCCAACCTGGTTGCCGGATTTTCCATCATTGGGATGGTCTACGCGATCGGGATGGTCAGCGCCATCTGGCCGGTACGGGCCGCAGTCCCGGCTAGCGATTCGGCGCAGCTGAATAGACAGAACCCACCACAGAGGCACCGAGGCACAGAGAACATCAATACCTTGAAATAAAAACCCAAGGTTTGCCTCCGTGACTCTGTGACTCTGTGGTAAAGCCCTACTGCGGACTGCTATCCTTACACTTTCATTTCATCGGGAGAGCCTAATGTCATTCGATCTAGCAGGCCGCAACGCTGTCGTCTTCGGAGTCGCCAACAAGCGCAGCATTGCCTGGTCGATCGCTCAGGGGCTGCACGCGGCCGGCGCCAAGCTGGCCATCACTTACCAGAACGAACGGCTAGAGATGGAGGCGAAAGACCTGATTCTGTCCCTGCCGGGCGCCGAAGCTTTCATGTGCGACGTTTCGAACGACGCTGAAATCGACCGCCTGTTTTCGAAGCTCAAAGAACGCTACGGCAAACTGCACACGCTGGTTCACAGCGTCGCGTTCGCTCCAGCAGACGAGCTCAAGGGAGACTTCGTCAACACCACTCGCGAGGGTTTCCGCGTCGCGCTCGACGTCAGCGTCTATTCGCTAATCGCAGTTTCCCGCGCTGCCGCGCCGCTCATGGAGGATGGCGGATCAATTATGACGATGACCTACTACGCCTCCGAAAAAGTCGTGCCCCGCTACAACGTGATGGCCGTGGCCAAGGCCGGCTTGGAATGCACCGTGCGCTATTTGGCTTTTGAACTCGGTAAGAAGAACATTCGCGTGAACGCCATCTCCGCCGGGCCGATCAAGACTTTGGCGGCGCGCGGCATTGCAGGCTTCGGCGATATGCAGAAGTCTCACGCCGAGCGCGCGCCGTTAGGCCGCAATGTAGATGTGAATGAAGTCGGCTCGACAGGAGTGTTCCTGGCTTCTAACGCCAGTTCAGGGATTACGGGCGAAGTGATTTTCGTGGACTGCGGGTATAACATTATGGGCTTCTAAAGGGTTTTCTCCGCGACCTCGGGGTCACCGCTGCGATCTCTGCGATCAAAAGTATTTGAACGCTGAGTGCGCAGAGAAATACTAGAAACTCACTCTAACTTGGCGCTCGTTCTCCCCCATCCGCTCCATCGCAATCTCCAAATCCCGCTCCTTCACGAAGCGCGGAAACTTCTCTCCCCACTCGATCAACAGAATGCTGTTCTCCGCGATCAAATCATCCAGCCCCAAGGTCTCAAGCTGGCGTTGTGTATCGACGCGATACAAATCGATGTGATAGAGGTTCGCCTTCGGACCGTGGTATTCATGCACCAGAGTAAACGTCGGGCTGGTGACGTCGTCCTCCGACGCCGCCCCGAAACCAGCCGCAATTCCCTTTACCAGCGTGGTCTTGCCGGCGCCCAGGTCGCCGCGCAGCAAAACAATCTTGGGAGGCGCGAGCATCTCCACGAACGTACGCCCCAACGCGATCGTCTCCCCCGGCGAATGCGTGATGAACTCCCGCTGATCCATCGCGAGATCAGTATAGCGAGAGTTCACCGACGCCAGCGGGTCAACGACTACACTTTTCGACTTGAGAACTGATTGGGGCCAAGCAGAAAGTTTCGCTCCGTCGTCGAATTTACAGCGAAGCTGAGGGTCTTGTGATCATTGTCATCGAGCGCAATGAAGCGGAAGGGCTGCAGAATTCCCTCGGCTGAAATCCGCCGGGGATGCAGCATTTCTGCCATGCCATGCACTGGCCCCGAATGCGTCTGGAAAGCGACTTCTACGAAATCGCCCTCCTGCAAGGCCCGCGCCATGCGGAGCAGTCCGCCGGTCACGGAAACGGTTTGGAGTTTGGCCTTGGCGTGTTGTCCGTCTTCCAATTTCACCAGAGCGGGGGCCGTGGCCTCCATTTTGACTCGAGTTGCGCGATTTTGAGCATTCGGTTGGGGAAAATGGGTCATAGCGATTCCCAATATGGCACGCGGCCGTAACCTCTGGGAGATTACAAAAGGTCTGTCGAATTCCCCGCCCAAGAACATTGGTCTCGTACCATCGGCCGAGCGGAAGGTGTCCGAAAGGACAGGGTAACTAACCGTTAAACTCCACCGAAGGGTTCTGCGCGCCTTGCCCGACGCGCCGGAAAGCCTCGGGCAGCGCCTGCAACAAGTCGGTGGCAACCAGCGAATGCTCGCCCATCTGTTCCCGGGCAACGTCGCCCGCCAGTCCGTGGAGATAGACCGCGGCGATTACCGCCTCTAATGCGCGCTTGGGATTCTGTGCCAACAAGCCCGCTACCATGCCCGTCAGGACGTCGCCCGTGCCGCCGGTCGCCATGCCTGGGTTCCCAGTCGTGTTCACCCAGACTTCGCCGCTGGGATCGGCGATCAGAGTGCGATGACCCTTCAAAACCACGATGACTTGGTGATCGCGAGCGAACTTGCGGGCCACATTGATACGATCCCTCTGAACTGCGGGAATGGTCGTACCTAAGAGCCTAGCCATTTCGCCGGGGTGCGGCGTGATGACAAGCGATCTACCCTTGCCGCTTATCTCTGATGCATGCCCAACGAATGCATTCAGCCCATCGGCATCGAGGACGATCGGGAGGTCTTGCTTCCTTACCCACGCACGCACCAGTTTCGATGTTTCCGCAATGCGCGAGATCCCCGGCCCAACCCCCAGCACGGTCTTGCCCTCAGCCAACTTGTCCAAGCTGCGCAGGGCTCGCAGCGAAATACTGCCTGCCTTAGTCTCTGCCAGGGGCTCGGTCATGAGTTCGGGATGGAACCCCGCAACCGTAGCCAGAATTGATTTCGGAACCGCCACCGTGGAAAGTCCCGCGCCGCTGCGCAATGCCGCCATGCCTGCCATAGCTGCGGCTCCGGACTTCCCTAGCGAACCACCGATCACGAGCACATGCCCGAAATTCCCTTTGTTTGACGCGGCGGGTCGGGGAGCAATCAAGGGCGAAATTTCGCGCGGCGTAATCAGATTCAATCGCAAAGAAGAAACAACGGCCTCGTCGGGTGAACCGATCGGCGAAATCGAAGTCATTCCCTGCGTGAGCCCTCCGAAGACGTGCGCCGGACGTGGTGCGGTGAAGGTCACAATGGCGTCCGCACGAGCTACGCCACCAACCTGCTCTCCCATGACGTCGGCATCAGCGCCAGAAGGAATATCAACCGCGACTGCCGGTGCGGCACTGGCATTCAAAGCGGCAATTGCTTCTGCGTAGAGCCCGCTGACCGGAGGACGAAAGCCCGTTCCCAGGATGGCGTCAACCAGAAGATCGGAATCGAACACGGTCTGCGCTTCGTCTTGCCTCAATTCAGGCGACGACCGCGCCAGAATCGCAGTGACCGGGAGCTTCGCGAACATCTTCGCCGCGTCGCCGCGCAACTCCTTGGGTTCCGCGAGTAAAATCACTCGCACAGCCAGGCCGGCTTCATGCAGTTTGCGCGCAGCTACGAATCCATCGCCGCCGTTATTGCCTTTGCCGCAGATAACTCCGATGCGGCTGGCCGCGGGATATCGCGACATCACAAAGCCAGCGACGGCGCTCCCGGCATTTTCCATCAAATCGTGGGACGGTACTCCGAAGCGCTCGCTGGTCAAGCGATCGGTTTCGCGCATCTCGGTGGCAGTGAGAA
>Ga0209169_10001229_pt1 | contig 15527 bp, 12 predicted proteins | sample HubBroMetageWRM4_FD_188346 | JGI IMG/M metagenome (GOLD analysis project Ga0209169, IMG submission 188346) | Warmed soil microbial communities from the Hubbard Brook experimental Forest, New Hampshire - Hubbard Brook CCASE Soil Metagenome WRM 4... | ecosystem: Environmental > Terrestrial > Soil... | reverse complement strand
CGCAGTTTCTTCATACCCTAAACTCGCTGGAGCCTGTCTCATCAATGGGCATCGTCGCGAGGGCGACCCCCATCGAGCTGCTTGGCGCGATCCTTTCGCGCGCATAGCACGGGCTATGTAAGCGAAAGGATCGCGCCAAGCGGCCGATGCGGGGCGCCCGCAGCAGATGACCATTGATGAGACAGGCTCCTATATCTTGCATAAACCGAATTCTAACCAAGCGCATGTTCCGCATGAGATTCGCACGCCGGGCCTCGTATTGCTCGTACTTCATTGTGCTGCTCGCCATGTGTAGCGCGGCAACGGCGGAAAAGCTCACCATCGAGCGAATCTTCGCTGCTCCGAATCTTTCCGGCCCCAGCCTGCGCTCACCGCACATCTCCCCGGACGGTCGCTTCGTCGCCTACCTCAGCGGCAAGGACAATGATAAAGACCGCCTCGACCTGTGGGCATACGACATCGCTCGCCAGGAGCATCGGCTCCTCGTGGATTCGGCGCTCCTCGAGCCCCACCCGCAAGCTCTCTCGGCGGAGGAAGAAGCGCGGCGTGAGCGCCAACGCACCTCCTCGCTCTCCGGCATCGTCGACTACGAATTCTCCTCCGATTCGCGCTACCTGCTAGTCCCCGTCGGTGGTGATTTATACGTCTACGATCTGCAGGCGAAACCGGAAAGCGCGGTCCGCCGTCTCACGAGCGGCGGGCGCTACGAGACCGACGCGCATTTCTCGCCCCACGGCGCCTACGTCAGTTTCATTCGTGACCAGAACCTCATCGTCTACGACCTGGCGACCGGAACGGAGCGGCCGCTGACCCGCGATGGCGGCGGCCTCATCAGCTACGGCACCGCGGAATTCATCGCGCAGGAGGAAATGAGCCGCACCACCGGCTACTGGTGGTCGCCGGATGAGAAAAGCATCGCCTTTACCAAGGTCGACGAATCGCCGGTCACCGCGGTCGATCGCTTTCAGATCTATGCTGACAGCGTCAAAGTCATCCAACAGCGCTACCCCGCCGCGGGCGCTCACAACGCCATTGTGCAGTTGTTCGTGCAGCAACTGGCCGCTCCCGCGGACAGTGCGGCGGTGAAGATCGATCTCGGCACGAACCCGGATATCTATCTCGCACGCGTAAACTGGCTGCCCCACAGCGACAGCCTCGCCGTGCAGCGCCAGAGTCGCGATCAAAAAACACTCACCTTATTGAAGGCCGACGCACTGTCGGGCAAGACCACTGCGTTACTCACCGAGCACAGCGACACCTGGGTCGATCTGCACGACGAGCTGACATTCCTGAGCCATTCACCGCGCTTCATCTGGGCCTCGAGCCGCAGCGGTTTCAAACACCTCTACCTGTATGACCTCGACGGCAAGCTGATCCGGCCGCTCACCAGTGGTGAGTGGCAGGTTATTGCCGACACCGATGCGACCCGGGCCATCGCCGGTGTGGATGAGAAGAGCGGCACGCTCTACTTCATGGCGAACATCGAGTCGCCCCTGGAGCGGCACCTTTACGCCATCTCACTGAAAGATCCGCACGCTACGCCGCGACGGATTACGACGGATGTCGGCTGGCATACCATCACCCTGTCGACCGACACCAAGGTGTTTCTCGACACTTTCTCGACACCGGACCGGCCGCCTAACCTCACACTGCGCGCGATCGATGGCAAATCACTTGCGGCCCTCGTCCCGAACGAGCTGACCCCGGACCACCCGTACACGCCTTACCTGTCGGAGCACCTGCCCACCGAGTTCGGCACGCTGCGGGCCGGCGACGGGGAAACGCTGTACTACCAGGTCATCAAGCCCCGCGATCTGGTGCCGGGCAAGCGCTACCCGGTGGTGGTGGATGTCTATGGCGGACCGGGTGTGCAGAAGGTACAGCGCTCGTGGAGTGGCTCCAGCGGACTCTTCCGCCAGTATCTCGCGCAACACGGCTACATCGTCTTCACACTCGACAATCGAGGCAGCGCGGGACGCGGCGTTAAATTCAAGACCGCCCTGTATCACCACATGGGCTCGGTCGAAGTGCAGGACCAGGTTGCCGGAGCGAGCTTCCTCAAAACGCTACCCTATGTCGACCCCAGGCGCATCGCCGTGTTTGGTTGGAGCTACGGCGGTTACATGACGCTCATGTGCATGATGCAGGCGCCCGAGGTCTTTGCCGCCGGCGTCGCGGGCGCCCCCGTCACTGACTGGCACCTGTACGACACGCACTACACGGAGCAGTTCATGGGCACGCCGCAGGAGAACGCGGCGGGCTATGCAGCCAGCAGTGTCCTGACTCATGCGAATCAGCTACGCGGTCCGCTGCTCATCATGCACGGCATGGCGGATGACAACGTACTGTTCACTCACAGCACGACGCTCTTCAAAAAGCTTCAGGATCTCGACAAGCAATTCGACGTCATGACATACCCGGGAAGCAAGCACGGTCTCTTGCGCTTCGCGGCCACCGGTGCTCATGGCTACACCACGATCAAGCGCTTCCTTGATACGCAACTCGGCGTCGACGCAACACATTGAGGACGAGCTCGCGTGGGATCGCACGCGTCAGCGCCAGGCAAACCAGGTAAAGGACCCCGCCGATCACCAGCGTCACCGGCCAGGGCAACTCGAGTCGCTCGAGGAAGATCATCGCCGCGGCGGTGGCTGCCCCCGACACGAGTGCCTTGAGAGGATTGATGACTGAGGGCAACGGCCGAGCCGCCCGCTTCAGCCCGATCAACATACACACGAGCGAGGCAACTTCCGCCACCACGGTGCCGATGGCCGCCCCAACGAACGAAAAGCGGGGTATGAGCGCGAAGTAAGCCGCGAACGCGGCAGCGCAGGCGATCGAGTCACCGATCAACACGAAGCGTGGTTTCTCGCAAGCCACGAGCGCGAATCTGAGAATGTGCGTCATGCCTGCCAGGGCAATCGCCACCGCGATGAAGACCAGCGCGGGCGCGCCCGCCGCGAACTCAGGGCCCGCCATCAGTGTCAGAATCTGCGGAGCGAACACCGCCAGGGCCAGTATCGCTCCCACACCGTAGACGGCGCTCACATCGACAGCGTTCCGCAGAGCACTGCCGAACTCCTGCCGCCCGTTCCGGACGCCCGCCGTCAGGGCCGGCATCATCAGGCCGGCGAACTGGTAAGGAACGGACGTCGCGATCTCGAACAGCTTCGAAGGCACGCCATACAACCCGACAGCCGCCGCCGGCTGATAGAACGACAGCAGCAGCGCATCCCCCCGGAGCATGGCCATGCCGAGAATCTGTGCTCCCGCGATCGGCAGCCCGGACACCAGGAAGGTGCGCCACAACGGCAGATCGAAGCTCAGGTGAAAGGGCACCAAGCGACGTGCCAACCGCCAGGAGATGCCCAGGGCGAGGGCCGCTCCCAACAGGGTTGCGCCTAGCATAGGTATTGCCCCGGCATGGGTCAGGGTTGCCAACAGCCACACCACGGCCAAGGTAGCGAGCGCACCAACAACCTCGGCCACGGCGTTGCGCGCTTGCTTCAGAACGCTCTGGAACACGGAGATGAGGAAGTCGCTTGCGTACAGACACGTGTAGACAGCGGCTCCGATCAATATGCCCCACTTGACGGTCAGGTCGTAAGGCGTGGCCCAGGCAACAGCCGCCGCCGCCACGAGCATGCCCCCGGTACTGACCAAGCGTAGCGCCAGCGTGTTTCCAGCGACTCGAGCGGTATCGGCACCGGGACGGGCCAGTTCCCGCAGGTTGATCATGTAAAGACCACAATCCGCGAGCACCGCTGCAAACGCGCAATAAGTCAAAACCGTACGGTAGTAGCCGAATTCCGTGGGTCCCAGGTGCCGGGTCAGCACCATGATCATCAACAGGCCCGCCACAGCGGTCATGGCCTTACCCGAGACGACCGCGGCCATGTTCGTGGCCAGTGAGCGCAGCATGCTCATAGGCAGGTACGCAACTTGCGAAGCTTGGCTGGTGAGTCCTCAGCGCCGGGCATCGTCGAGCAAAAACTTACGTCATTCATCCCTGGCCAGACTCTCTATTAGATCGAACCACGCGGCTGTTGCAAGAATCGTACTACGGGAAAGCACGACATGAAGGTAGGTATCCTCGCTGGCGGCCTGGGCTCGCGCCTGGCGGAAGAGACGGTCATCAAACCGAAGCCGATGATTGAGATCGGAGGCCGTCCCATTCTCTGGCACATCATGATGCATTACTCCACGTACGGCTTTAAGGAGTTCGTCGTAGCACTCGGTTACAAGGGCGAATTCATCAAACGCTACATGGCCGACTACTGCGCGCTGGCCTCCGACCTGCGCGTCTCGTTGAAAACCGGACAAGTCCAGCCGCACACCAACGGGAACGGCAACGCGCTGCGCGAGGACTGGGAAGTCGATCTCATCGACACCGGCCAGCCGACCAACACCGGCGGCCGCATCAAGCGCCTGCAGCCGTATCTTGGCGACTCCACCTTCATGCTCACCTGGGGTGACGGCGTTTCCAACGTGAATCTGCACGATCTGTTGAAATTCCACCGCAGCCACGGTAAGGCCGCGACCATCACCGCCGTGCGCCCGCCTGCACGTTTCGGCCGACTCGAAATCGAGGACAGCAAAGTCACGCGATTCGACGAGAAGCCGCTCGAAGGCGAGGCGTGGATCAACGGCGCGTTCTTCATTCTCGAGCCGCGCGTGTTCGACTACATCGATGGCGACGACACCCTGTTCGAGCGCGAGCCGCTCGAGGGTCTCGCCCGCGACGGCGAGCTCATGGCTTATCAACACCATGGTTTCTGGCAGTGCATGGACACGATCCGCGACAAGGTCCGGCTCGAGTCGCTCTGGGAGACCGGCGACGCTCCCTGGAAAGTTTGGAGGTAATTGAGAAAATGCGAATTCTATTGACGGGTCATGACGGTTATATCGGACACGTTCTCACGCCGATGCTGCTCGAGCGCGGCCACGAAGTCACCGGCTTGGATAGCTGCCTTTACGAAGGCTGCGGGTTTAGCACCGGCAAGGAGCTGCCGGTGCCGGTCATTCGCAAGGACGTGAGAGACGTGGTGTTGGAAGACCTGCGCGGCTTCGACGCGGTTGCCCACCTCGCCGGTATTTCCAACGATCCGCTCGGCGACCTCGCGCCGCAGACGACCTACGCGATCAACCACGAGGCCTCCGTTCACCTCGCGCGCCTGGCCAAAAAGGCTGGTGTGCAACGCTTCGTATTCTCGTCCTCATGTAGTAACTACGGCGCAGCGGGCGATTCCTATCTCACCGAAGACGCGCAATTCAACCCCGTCACGCCTTACGCGGAAAGCAAGGTGTGGACAGAGCGTGACGTCGCGCCGCTGGCGGACGAAAAATTCAGCCCGACGTTCCTGCGAAGCGCGACGGCTTTCGGTGTTTCGACGCGCCTGCGCGGCGACCTCGTGGTCAACAACCTCGTGGGATATGCCGTAACGTCCGGACAAGTGCTCATCAAGAGTGACGGCATGCCCTGGCGCCCGCTCGTGCACATCGAAGATATCTCCCGCGCTTTTGTCGCGGTTCTGGAAGCCCCGCGCGAGCTCGTTCACAACGAGTCGTTCAATGTCGGGCAGACCGCCGAAAACTACCGGGTTCGCGAAGTCGCGCAGATGGTGGCCGACGTCGTTCCGAATTCGCAGGTGACCTTCGCCGGGGATGCCAGTCCGGACGCCCGCAACTATCGAGTCAATTGCGACAAGATCCGCAAAGTGCTGCCCTCGTTCGAGCCGCGGTGGACGGTGCGCAAGGGTGTCGAGGAAGTCTACGACGCCTATTGCAAGCACGGTACGACATCGGAAGAATTCCTCAGCTCCTCGTTCGTGCGCTTGAAGAAAATCCGCGAGCTGCAGAATGCCGGCAAGCTGGATGACACCCTTTCCTGGCGCTCCATGGGACGGTCCGCGGCATGACAGACATCACGACCCAGCGGACCGACGCGCACTGCCGGTCCTGCGGTAGCACCGAGCTCTCCATTTTTCTCTCGCTCGGGAATCTGCCGCTGTCGGACGGGTTTCTCGAAGCCCGTCAACTCGTTGACAACGAGCCGCGCTACCCGCTGGATGTAGCGTTCTGCGCGACCTGCTCGCTGGTGCAGATCCTGGAGACCGTGCCCCCCGAGGAACTGTTTGGCGCCGACTATCCCTACTTCTCCTCGTTTACCGACACGCTGCTGCGTCACTCGGAAGCGAACGTGAAAGAGCGTATTGCCGAGCGCAAGTTGGGCTCGGGCAGCCTCGTCGTCGAGCTCGCGAGCAACGACGGCTACCTGCTGCAGTATTACCAGGCGGACGGCGTACCGGTGCTGGGCATCGACCCCGCTCCGGGACCGGTCGCCGCGGCACGCGCGAAGGGAATCGAGACCCTGCAGGCTTTCTTCGGCCTCGACTTCGCGAAGCAGCTCGCCGCCGAAGGCCGGCGCGCGGACGTGATCCACGCGAACAACGTGTTGGCTCACGTTGCCGACACGAACGGTTTTGTCGCGGGTATCGCGACCTTGCTGAAAGATACCGGGGTGGCCGTTATCGAATGCCCGTACGTGAAGGATCTCATCGAGCACGGTGAGTTCGACACGATCTATCACGAGCACCTGTGCTACTTCTCGGTGACCGCCCTGCGCGCCTTGTTCAGCCGCCATGGGCTGTACATCACGCGCGTCGTGCCGCTCACCATACACGGCGGCTCGTTACGGGTGTTTGTCGAGAAACAGAACCGGCCGGAGCAATCGGTCCATGAGTACATCGAATCCGAGCAGCGGCTCGGCCTCGACCGCCTGGACTACTACGCCGATTTCTCCAACCGCGTGAACCAGATCCGTACTGAGTTGAATGAGCTCCTGCAGGGACTCAAGGAACGCAAGGCGCGCATCGTCGGTTACGGCGCGGCCGCCAAGGGCACGATCATGCTCAACTATGTGGGCATCGGGCAGGAGACGCTCGATTTCGTGGCCGACCGCAACACCCACAAACAGGGACGCTACATCCCGGGTGTGCGGTTGCCGATCGCCTCCCCGGAGCGCGTGCTCGCGGAGCAGCCTGACTACGTCCTGATCCTGCCCTGGAACTTCAAAGACGAGATCATGGCCCAACAGGCGGAGTACCGCCGTCGCGGCGGCAAATTCATCGTGCCCGTGCCGCGGCCGACCATCATCTGAAGAGGGGTGCGACGCATGCGTCGCACGGGACAGCCCGCAAGGGATGTCCCAGGATTCGACCTGAGCAGGGAGCGCCTGCGTAAGAGGAGAAGTGAATGCCTAAGTTTCGACAGCGGTTAGCGGAGCCGCTCGCCAGAAGCGTCCATCCCGACAGCACCGGACCATTGCCCTGCCAGGCCTGCGGCAGCCATGCACTGGAGTCTTTTTACGAGCTGAACAATGTGCCCGCGCATAGCTGCCTGCTGTTGCCGACCCGGGCAGAGGCGTTGGCTTTCCCGCGCGGCGACATCGAGTTGGTGTTCTGCAACGACTGCGGGTTCATCGGCAATGCGCGCTTCGACATCGGCCTCAACCAGTACAGCGCCGCGTACGAGGAGACGCAGGCCTTCTCGCCGCGCTTCCTGAAATTCCTGGACGAGATCTGCCACGACCAGATCCGCAAGTTCGGTCTCGTCCCGGGGATGACGGCACTCGAGATCGGCTGCGGCAAGGGTGAGTTCGTCACGAAGCTGTGCGAGCTCAGCGGCTGCAATGGAATCGGCATCGACCCGGGCTATCGCCCGGAGCGTAACCAGAGTAGCGCCGCCGAGCGAATGACTTTCATCCGTGACCTTTACGGCCCGAAGTACGCCCACCTGCAGGCGGAATACGTCTCCTGCCGCCACACACTCGAGCACATCGCTCCCGTGCAGGAATTCATGCGCCTCGTGCGCGACACGATCGGCAGCCGCCACCATGTGAACGTCTTCTTCGAGCTCCCCGACATGGAGCGTGTGCTCGAGACGGGCGTTTTCTGGGACGTCTACTATGAGCATTGCACGTACTTCACGCGGGGCTCGCTCGCCCGCTTGTTCCGTGCCGAGGGGTTCGACGTAAAGGGCCTCTACAAGGCCTACGACGACCAGTACCTGATGATCGAGGCACGGCCCGCGACCGGCCCCACGGCCCCCACGTTGCCCCAGGAGGACGATCTCGCCTCGACGGCAGCCCTCGTGAAGAAATTCACGCGGGAGGTTGATGCCCGTCTGCACGAGCTCTCGGAAGCCGCGCACCGCTGGCGCCGCTCGGGACAGAAAGTTGCGATCTGGGGTTCGGGATCGAAGTGCGTGGCGCTCATGAGCTCGGTGGAGCTCGGCGACTCGTTGCAGTCGATCGTGGACATCAACCCCCACAAGCATGGCAAATTCCTCGCCGGCAGCGGCTGGGAGATCGAGGGACCGGATGCGCTCACCGCGCTCCGCCCCGATGCCGTCATCATCATGAACTCGATTTACACCGAGGAGATCCGCCATGAGCTCGCCACTCGCGGCCTCCAGCCCGAACTCCTACCTCTCTGAGCCGACTCTCGTACCCTCGCAGGTACTGGATACCGAACGGCTCATGCAGATTGCGGCCGCGCGCAGCTCCGACTACCGGGGAGCGGCGCCGTTTCCGCACATCATGTTGGATGGGCTGTTTTCGGATGCGTTGCTGGACCAGGCCGTGTCCGAGCTGCCGGCGGCGAGCGAGCGGTGGACGACCTACAACACGGCGAACGAGTCCAAGCAGGTGTGCTCCGATGCCAGCCTGTTCGGGCCGACCGCCGAGATCATTGTGCACGCGCTGAACAGTGCGCCGTTCGTGCGCTTTCTCGAGCGGCTGACCGGTATCGCGGGACTCATTCCCGACCCGCATCTGCATGCGGCGGGTTACATGAAGGTTTCCCCGGGAGGCTTTCTCGGCCTGCACTATGACTTCGCGACCCAGCGGGAATTGAAGCTCGATCGCCGCATCAACGTGTTGCTCTATCTGAATCGCGACTGGCCGTCCGAGTGGGGCGGCGCGCTCGAGCTGCATTCGAGCGATCCGGTCACCAACCCGCAGCACCAGGAAGTGGCGATCGAGCCCTTGTTCAATCGTGTGGCGATCTTCAACACGCCGCATGCCTTGCACGGGCATCGCCGGCCTCTCACGTGCCCGAAGGGCCGCGCGCGACTGTGCCTGTCCTGGTACTACTACACGGCGCCTCCCGTGCCGGGTTGGGCGGCGCGCTCGAAGGCAGTGGAGTTTCCCCGGGGCAAGATGGACGCCCGGCGTTTCGCGATCAAGGCGGCCAACATGCTGACGCCGCCGATCATCTTCGAGATGGCGCGGAAGGTGAAGGAAAAGCTGGGCTTTTAGCCCGCGACGGCCACCGCGGGTGGCACGACTCGCGCATAGACCCGCTCGAGTCGCTCGGCCGCCTGATCCCAACTGTAGTTCCTTTCTACGTGGTCGCGCGCCGCTCTTCCCAGCGACTCACACAACGCCGGATCCGCCGCGAGCCGCACAATGGCCGCGGCAAAGGCGTTCACGTCACCGTTGGGCACGATCAGCCCGGTGCGCTCGTTCTCCAACAGCTTGGCGGAGCCGGCACTGCAGACGATGCCCTTTCCCGCCGCCATGTAGTTCAACAGCTTTTGCGGAATGCCATCGCAATGCATGCGAGGCAACACCGTCATAGCGCACTCGGCCAGTTGCCGTGGCAACTCCTCGAAGCTGTCCGGAACGATCTCGATGGCATCGCGAATACCAAGTTTGCGTGCCTGCGCCTCGTAGGGCGCGAACGGCGAGCTTACCGCCATACAAAGACGCAGATCAGCGCGCGAGCGCCGCGCCACCGCGAATGCTTCGAGCAACACGTCGACATCCTGGTACGGCGCCAGGGTTCCGGTGTAAATCAACCGCGTAAGACCATCCGAGCGCGGCGGGACATCCACCCGGAAGGATTCCGTCTCGACGCCGTTCGTGACGACGGAGATCTGATCAGGCGACATCCCGTGGCGTTCCGTCAGCCGATCCCGGATGTCCGAAGTCACCGAAGAAACGTGATCGGCAGCGTTCGGTAATACGCCGTCGAACCAACGGCCGACCGTACTCACCACGCGCTTCGTGAAACTCGGTCCATAACTCGGTAGCTCGGATGACAACATCGTGTGGGCGTCGTACACGATCGGAACCGCATGCCGGAAGCGCGCCGGCAGGGCAACCAGCAGACCCTCGAGATGGTGCGCGTGCATCACATCGAAGCGCGACCCGCCCAGCACCTGCCAGACCTTCACGGCGAGCGCAGGGTCGTAGAGAGCGAGCTTGCGCAGGTTGGGTCCGGCAGGCATGCGCCAGTAAACACGGCGGTTGAATATCCGGTGCACCGGGAAATTCAAGGCCTGCGCGTCATCCGATACGTGGTAGGTGATGAGCTCGACGTGGTGACCTCGCGCAATCAACGCCTCGGTCAGTCGCTCGATACGAAGCGGGGTGCCGCGTCGAGCCGGCATCGGGCAGGCCGCAATCATTGCGACCCGAAAACTCATCGCTTGCGGTCCGCGAGAAGATGTCCTGGCGCAGCCCCAAACAACCGGATCTTCGCGCGCTCCGCGGCGATCGGCAGACCAGGGGCAACAACAGCGACCACGTCGACCGCCGCCCGCGCAATGTTCCAATTGACGAACCACCACTTCGCGAGCGCGGAGTAGCAGCCGGCGCGCTCGTTCGCCAGCATCCGCTCCTTGTGTACCATCTTCAGGTACTCGGCATACAGCCGCCACGTCGGGAGACTGATTTTCCCGCGCTTCGACGCGTCGTGCCACGCAGCCCGGTCACCGGAACGCACGTTCGAGCGCGTATAGCGATTCGGATGCTCCCGCATCTCCACCAGCGGCGCGGGTAACTGGATGAGCCGGCCCCGAATGGCGAGTTGCGCGAGCAACGCGCGATCGGCCCCGTGGAAACTGCCATGCAACAGCGAATCCTGCAGCGTCTCGCGGCGGATGAGGCCGAAGAAGTCCACGCAGGAATGCGACCGCAACACCATCCAGCCGAAGCGAGCGGCGGCCGACTGCGAGTCCGCGAGCGCCAGCCCGGTGTTATATAAGCCGATCGGGGCGCCGTTCTGGTCGATGTACTGCACGACCGAGTTGCACAGCACCGCGTCCGTCCGCTCGTCGAGCACCCGAACCGTCTTGGCCAGATAGGTCGGCGTCATGCGGTCATCGTGCGCGAGCCACTTGAAGTAGCGGCCGCGAGCGTGGCTGAACGCGAGGTTGTAGTTCGGGGCGGCGCCTAGATTCTGCGCGTTGCGGAAATAGCGGATCCGGCGGTCGCGCGCGGCGTAATCCTGGCAGATCTCGGCGGTTCGGTCCGTCGAGGCGTTGTCGCAAATGATGAGCTCGAGATCGTCGAAGCTTTGCGCGAGCACGGAGCTGATGGCGACCTCGAGATAGGTCTCGCCATTGAAGACAGGCATCCCCACGCTGACGGCGGGAGCGCCCCCGCCGGCCTCGCTTGCGGCTGCTTCGCCCGCGCCTGCTTCGAATGCGTCGCTCATAAGAACCTCACGGCCATGAATAGAGCCCCCTCGTTCAGGGGTCCTACTTCATCAGCACATTCCGTTCCGCAGAGTCAGCGCTTTCGCCAGCTTAGCGACAGGGCGCGAGGCCCCTTAGGGTCAGGGAAACTTGATCTTGCCGCCACCGCCAGCCGGACCCGGCCCGATGCCGGCGCCGCCGACGTCGGGAACCACGATGCGCGAGGCCTGCTCACGTCGCATCTCCCGGGCCTCATCGATCGCCTGCTCGAGCGCGGCCTTCACCCCGTCGGGGAATTTTTGCAGCGCTTCCTCGAGCGTGGCCGCTTCGATCTCAAATACCAACGGCAGCACGCCAGCGGGCGTCATCAACTGCGTCTGGCCCGAGAACAATGTGTCCCGGCCGCTGTCGGTGGACCCGTCGAGTTTCACCGGGGTGAGACGTCGAATGGTGCCGGCCCGGCGATCGGTGAAAATCTCATCCCGGTACATCTCGGCCGGGTCGAGACGGATTTCCGGAAGGTCGTTCTGCGCTGCCATGTCGATCCAATTAGATTCGTGAGACGAGCTTCATTGTAGCCCGAGGCGCGCGAGCGCCTCCACAAAAGGCCGGTCGGCCTCGAGAATATCCTCGTCGAGAAGCCGCGCAGGCTGCACCCATTTGAGTCGCTGTCCATCCAGGTTCTGCGGTGCACCCGTATAGTGCTCGACGATCCACATGGAGAGCTCCACGTCGCGATCGTCGTAAGAGTGCGCCAAGCGCATGAACGGGCGACTCGACGTAACCTCTATGCCCAGTTCTTCTCGCAACTCACGAGTAAGAGCGTGCGCCTCAGTCTCTCCCGCGTTCACTTTGCCACCGGGAAATTCCCAACGACCCGCCATGTGCTTGCCCGCGGGTCGCTCCGCGATGAGTACGCGCCCGTCGCGGTCGTAGAGCGCCGCCGCGACGACCAGCAGATGAGGCTTCATCGCGGTCGGCCTATCAACCGCCCGCGCCTTTACTCCACGCTCGTCAGCGTGCCGTGACAGTGCTTGAACTTCTTCCCTGACCCGCAGGGGCACAGCTCATTGCGTCCAACCTTGCGCTCCCCGCGAACAAACGTGCCTTGCGCATCCGGGAGAGGATGAGGCAGCGATTGTTGGCCTGAGCCCATCGATCCACCGGGCAGTGCCACACCCGGCATTTGCCCGTAACTGACTTCGGACCCCGGAGGTGGGGGCGCAGGCGCGGCCTCCACCGCGGTGAATACCGACTGCGCCTCCGCATGCTGCGCCTGCAACGCACGCATCAGACGGTCACGTCGCTCTTCTTCTTCGCGTTCGATTTCCTCGGCGGTGCGGATCTCGATCTTCGAAAGGAACGACACCGTCTCAAACTTCACGCGATCGAGCATTGCGGCGAACAATTCAAACGCTTCGCGCTTGTACTCGAACCGATAATCCTTCTGCGCGTAGCCCCGCAGGTGAATACCTTGGCGCAGGTAGTCCATGGCGGCGAGGTGCTCACGCCAGTGCTGATCCAACATCTTCAGCATCACCTCTTTCTCGATGTGCCGCATGATCTCGGTACCGGAGCGTGCCGTGCGCGCCTCATAGGCGTCGTTCACCGCCTTGACGACCCGCTCACGAAGTGTCTGCTCCTCGAGCTCCGGCTCCTGGGCCAGCCACGATTTCGGATCGACACTGACATTGAAGTCCCGCTGCAGCGACTCTGACAGACCCTCCAGGTCCCAATCCGAGCTGGCGCCACTCTTGGGCATGTGCTGATCGACGAGAGCGCCGACCGCCTCTTCCATAATCCCCTTGATCGCGGCCGAGAGATCCTCCGTGCCCATGATCTCGGTGCGCTGCTGGTAAACGACTTTACGCTGGTCGTTCGCCACGTCATCAAACAGCAGCAGTTGTTTGCGGATGTCGAAGTTGTGCGACTCGACCTTCCGCTGCGCCTTCTCGATCTGGCGGGTGAGCATGCCGCTCTCGATCACCTCGCCCTGCTTCATGCCTGCCATCTGCAGAAGGCGCTTCGTACGCATCGGATCGCCGAAGATGCGCATGAGGTTGTCTTCCATCGACAGGTAGAAGCGGCTCGAGCCCGAATCACCCTGGCGTCCGGAACGACCGCGCAACTGGTTATCGATACGGCGAGACTCGTGACGCTCGGTGCCGATGATATGCAGACCGCCGGCGGCGAGCACCTTGTCGTGCCGCTCCTGCCACTCCGCGCGCATCTTCTGCCGCGTCGCCTCGTCGATATCGCCGGCGTCGGTCACCTCGGTATCGAACTTTCCGCCGAGCACGATATCCGTACCGCGGCCCGCCATGTTGGTCGCGATAGTCACGCCACTGGGGCGGCCCGCCTGCGCAACGATCTGCGCTTCACGCTCGTGCTGTTTGGCATTCAGCACTTCGTGGGAAATATTCTCGGCCTTCAACAGGCCTGAGAGGAACTCGGATGTCTCGATCGACGTCGTGCCCACGAGCACGGGCTGCTCGCGCTCCACGCAGTCGCGGATGTCCTCGATAATGGCCTTGAACTTGTCGTCCTGGGTGAGATACACGAAGTCCGGCATGTCCTTGCGGATCATCGGCCGGTGCGTCGGAATCACCACGACCTCGAGGCCGTAGATCTGCAAGAACTCGGGCGCCTCGGTGTCCGCCGTGCCGGTCATACCGGCAAGCTTCTTGTAGAGTCGGAAGTAGTTCTGGAACGTGATCGAGGCAACCGTCTGGTTCTCCTCGCGCACCCGCGTGCCTTCCTTCGCCTCGACCGCCTGGTGCAGACCGTCCGACCAACGGCGGCCCTGCATCGTGCGTCCAGTGAATTCGTCGACGATGATGATCTCGCCGTTGCGCACGATGTATTCAACATCGCGCTTGTACAACGCGTGCGCACGAAGCGCCGCGTTGAGATGGTGCATCAGGCGGATGTTGGCGGGGTCGTACAGACTCTCGCCCTCACGCAGCAGACCGTCCTGCAGCATGAGCTGCTCGACGTGCTCGTGCCCTTCTTCCGTGATGTGGACCTGCTTCGTCTTCTCTTCGACGGAGAAGTCACCAGGACCGTCCTCCTCCAACTGCTTCTTGAGGCGCGGCACGAGCGTGTTGATTTTGAGGTACAGCTCGGTGCTCTCCTCCGCCGGGCCGGAGATGATGAGCGGCGTGCGCGCCTCGTCGATAAGGATCGAGTCCACCTCGTCGACAACCGCGTAAGCGAGCCCACGCTGCACTTTGTCCTCGAGACGAAACGCGAGGTTGTCACGCAGGTAATCGAAGCCAAACTCGTTGTTGGTACCGTAAGTGATGTCGCACGCGTACGCCTCGCGCTTTTCGGGCGGGCTCTGCGCGTTCTTGATCACACCGACGGTGAGGCCGAGGAAGCGATAGATCGGCGCCATCCAGTCGGCGTCGCGCTGCGCGAGGTATTCATTCACCGTGACGATGTGAACGCCTTCACCGGGGAGCGCATTCAGATACGCGGCAAGCGTCGACATGAGCGTCTTGCCCTCGCCGGTGCGCATCTCGGCGATCATTCCCTTATTCAACACCGTGGCGCCGATGAGCTGCACATCGAAGTGGCGCATCTTGAGCGTGCGCTGCGCGGCCTCCCGCACCACAGCAAAGGCCTCGGGCAACAGGTCATCGAGGGTGGCACCCTCTTTCAGACGACGGCGGAATTCATCGGTCTTGCCGCGCAGCTCCTCGTCGCTCAGCCGTTGAATCGACGGCTCGAGCTCGGCAGCGGCACGGACATAGCGGCCGTAGCTGCGGACGAGCCGCTCGTTGCGGCTGCCAAAGAGGCGCGTGAGAAAGTGCAGCACTTGACAGTCCTGAAGCGAAAATTACGTGTCCCGACAAGCGCTTACGCAGACGGTCGGGCATTATGAAGCGGCGTATTGTACGCAATAGACGCGCTTGGCGCCCAATTGGTTCTACGAGACGCGAAAGGGAAGTTGGGGGCGGGGGTACCCTAGCTCAAGCGGGGGCAGGAAGTCAGCGGGTGACGAGAGCTCACTGGAGAAAGCCCTCCGGCTCGCGGCCCCA
>Ga0209169_10001228_pt1 | contig 15532 bp, 13 predicted proteins | sample HubBroMetageWRM4_FD_188346 | JGI IMG/M metagenome (GOLD analysis project Ga0209169, IMG submission 188346) | Warmed soil microbial communities from the Hubbard Brook experimental Forest, New Hampshire - Hubbard Brook CCASE Soil Metagenome WRM 4... | ecosystem: Environmental > Terrestrial > Soil... | reverse complement strand
CCGAGCAGGCCATTGATCCTGTCCGCACAATAGTGCTGGTATTCCGCCCGCGCTCTTACCAGCACTCCGTCCATCAGGACGCCAAACGGATTTCCGATTGGGGGACCGGAGAGATCGTTCAGAGTGAAACGACCACCGGTGCGCGCCTTCCAGTAATCGACGCGATACAGAGAGTCGATTAAATAAAGGCGGCGATGAAAATCTTTGATGGTTTCGCCGAAGTAATCCTTGGATAGGCTTTGCAGTGCTATCAAACCCGCAGAACAGGGATCACGATAGAAGTTGCGGTACATTCCGCGCACGGCCGCGATGTCGCCCGTCGTCAACACCTGGATTATGGGCTCGAGATTCCCTCTTCGCTGCTGTTCCCACCATCCGGTTGCGCGGTACGCCTTTGGCGCACACTGCTCCCTTTCCATGGCCTTAATGTAGTATCTGCATATCCTTTCCATCAGGGCGGCGTCAGCGCTTTGGTCTTCAAGGCGAGATGCGAAACCGGCAGTAACATTTTGCAGATCGTAGCGCGCATCGCTCGCAAAATGCCGTTCCCCTCGATCCACGAACCTCCTCGTATTCCAATAAGACGAAGCCCGGGCGATTGCGGCATTCGCGCTTCGAAGAGGATGACGAAGGTGCGTGAGTCTGAGTTTCATTGGGCAATGTGGACGAGTCACGCCTGCGCCAGTCCAAAAATACAATATCCCCTCCGGATCAGCAAACTGGCATAAGGAGCAAAAATCTGAGACGATTTTCCCGCTAAGTATCAGATAGTAAATCTCGGCGCAGCCAGATTCGGGCTTAAGCTGCCTCACCCACAAATGTGCAAACATTTGCGCACCGGCATTCCCTGCCCTCCCTAACACTCATATTCTTCAGCCTTCTACGGATGGTACGGGGCTTGCTTCTATTCTCAGTGGGTAGGCACTCCGCGGGAAGTTCCCGACGAAGGACGACAGCAAGGTTCATAAAAACATTGTTCTCGAAAACATGGAGATAAATGCGATGAAGACTAGTTTGTTTGTGATGTGCTTTCTTTGCGCCACAGCGGCGATGGGACAATCGATTGGCGGCGCGTCTGTGGGCACGGCCGTGATGAGCAGTTCGTTTCAGGTGGCGAGCCACATTGAGCACGCTTCGCCGCAGCCAATGGGCGTGGAGCAAAATCTGCTGGGGCAGTCTGCCTATTATTATGCTCAGGGCGAAAGGCCGTTGTGGGAAGTCGCGCCCGTATCGCATCCCGTACCTCTCGGAGATGTCGCGCGCATGGTGAGGAAAGAACATGCCAGCGCGAAAAAAGCCGACATCGTTTGGGACAGCGAGTAGACCGTTTTCAGATCTAGGTAAATTTTTCGTCCCGAGCAAGCGAGGCATTCCACTCCAACCGCCGCTGCTTCGCTCGGGATCACCCTTCCTAACGCCTTAAGGATTCTTGTAACGCAGAACGTTGCTCAGGTTTTTTCCGCGAATAATTCCTGCCGAGTGGTACAGAAGTCCCCACGAATCGATCGATGACAAATCTGGGAAGATGCAGGCTTCCAAAACATTGGAAAAGTTTGCGTCAAAGACCCATCCGCCGCCCGCGCCGTTGGTTCCACCAAACTGGTCTGAGCCTCCCAGTAGCGTGCAGTAGCACGAAGCCGGGTTGCCATTGCATTGCCCCGCTTTGACCTTCGCGTAGTAAGCCGTCGACGCCAGGGATGGCCGGGTCGCGTAGAGCGTGCTTAACAGCACGTAGATCTGCGAGCTGTCTTTCGCCGTGTATTGGCAGAATCCAGCGCTCCCCGCCAGTTGCAGCGGATCGCCTCCGTTGGTTCCGTAGTAAGGAATCCCGGTCATGGCTACGCCGCCGGTCTTGGCGCAGTATTGCGCGGCCTTGCTTAGGGTAGAGTCGGTGGCTGAGGCATCCTGCAGGACACCGAATCCAATCACCACGAAGGCCGTCAGAGCAATGCTGAGTGCGACACGTTTGAGGAAGTTCAAGTTGATCTCCTTAAAGTCGGGCTGGAAACAGGCAACACTATACTATGATTCAACTTTGATGGGCTTTGAGTTTCGAAGCGCCCGCCGTGGCTTCCCCAGGTTTTTTGGGATATACTTCCGGCTCATCGACGCCGATGACACGAGCGGAAACCCATGAGCCACGCCGGAAGTAAACCAGATTCAATGACCAAGCAGGTCGCCAATCGTGAGATCTCATGTCACGCCTGATTCGTGAACTCCTGCGGCCCTATCGGGGTACGCTTTTCGTCATATTAATGGCCATGCTGGTCGAGACCTTGATGAGTCTCGCTGGACCATGGCCTCTTAAGATAATCCTCGATAATGTCCTGGGGTCACATCACCTGCCCCGCTGGTTCGATCATTTCCTGATGTCGGCGGCTGGCGGGCTGGGCCCGGGCAAGATGAAAATCGCCGCCGTCGCGGCACTCATGGTTGTGCTGATTGCGGTGTTCGGATCACTCGCTTCCTACATCGACAACTATTACACCGAAAGCGTGGGGCAGTGGGTAGCGCACGATCTCCGCATGCGCACCTATCACCACCTGCAGCGCCTTTCGCTGGCGTATTACGACAGCCACCAGACCGGCACACTGCTCAGTACCATCACGGACGACATTCAGACGATTCAAAGCTTCGCCTCGTCCGCGACTCTCGGAATTTTGGTCGATCTTCTGACGATTATTGGAATGCTGGGTCTGATGTTCTGGCTCAACTGGGACTTCGCATTGGTTGCCGTGGGCGTAACTCCGTTCCTCCTGCTGTTCGTTTCGCGGTTCAAGCGGGCGGTAAAGAAAGCGACGCACGAGGTACGAAATCGCCAAAGCGACATCGTCGCGGTGGTTCAGCAGGGCCTGCAATCGGTGCGGGTCGTGAAGGCGTTCGGGCGGCAAGATCTGGAACAAGAGGAGCTGAACGAAGCCAGCCACGCTACGGTCGATGCCGCGCTCAAAGCGCGCAGGGTGAAATCGCTGCTGTCGCCGGTGGTCAGCATTACTGTGGCGTTGTGCACGGCTTTTGTACTTTGGCGGGGCGCGTCGCTCATTCTGATTGGAACGATGACGGCGGGCGCGTTGATCGTCTTTCTTTCGTACTTGTCCAAATTCTTCAAGCCAGTGCAGGACCTGGCAAAGATGACGAACTCCATCGCGCAAGCGGCGGTCGGGGTGGAGCGGATTCAGGCGATTCTTGAAACTGACTCGGTCATTGATGAACTCGCGGACGCGCGTGAACCGGGATCGATTCGCGGTGAAATCGTCTTCGACCATGTCGCTTTCGCTTACGATAAGGACGATCCGGTGCTCCGGGATGTCAGCTTCACTATCAAGCAGGGAGAGTTGGTGGGTATTGTCGGTCCGACAGGTGGAGGCAAGTCCACAGTTGTGAGCCTGATTCCCCGCTTTTACGACCCAACGTCCGGAGTCGTCAGCATCGACGGCGTCGATGTTCGTGAGTACCAACTTTTTCCCCTTCGCAGCCAGATCAGTTTTGTGCTTCAGGACACGATCCTTTTTCGTGGCACAATACGTGACAACATCGCCTACGGCCGCCTGGGGGCTTCCCAGCAGGAAATCGAGGAAGCGGCGAAGCTCGCGAACGCCGATGAGTTTATTTCCCGCATGGTCCACGGTTATGACACCATGGTCGGCGAGCGTGGGCTTACGCTCTCTGGAGGACAGCGGCAGCGGATCGGCATTGCCCGCGCCATCATTCGCAACACGCCAATTCTGATCCTTGACGAGCCCACTGCGGCTCTGGACACGGAGTCTGAGCGGCTTGTGATCGAGGCTATGGAGCGGCTTATGAAGGGGCGAACGGTGGTGACGATCGCCCACCGGCTCAGCACGATTCGGGATGCTGACAAAATCCTGGTGCTCAAGGCAGGTGTGGTAGCGGAGCAAGGCACGCATCAGGAACTGTTAAATCTCGGCGGAATTTATGCCGAGTTGCATCAGGCGCAGATCGATGGAGTCTCGGAAAAAGTTGTATCCTAAGACGCGCGCCTTATTGCCGGCCGTCGTCTAACCTTTTTGGAGGCTTCATGTCTCGTTCTCTGATCGTTCTTCCGGACGATTCCGCCCGGCCGATTCTCGAGGCTATTAACAGTGCGAAGAAATCACTTCGGATCAAGATGTTCGTTTTCTCTGATCCGACGTTGTTGCAGGCGGTAGTCGAGGCGCGTCGTCGTGGCGTCAAGGTGCAGGTGATGCTGAACCCAACCCGGCGCAGCGGAGAGGCCGAAAACGAAGAGACCCGCAAGACGCTCACCGAGGCGCATGTCGATGTTATCGACAGCAATCCTTTTTTTGATCTCACTCATGAAAAGTCGATGGTGGTGGATGACCGGATTGCATTCGTGAAATCGTTAAACTGGGAGACCAAGAACCTGACCGAAACCCGTGACTATGCGGTCATTACCGATAACGAGCACGAGGTGGGCGAGATCACCGATTGCTTTGAGGCTGACTGGGAACGTAAGGATTTCGATCCCGGCGAACATGCTCATCTCATCTGGTGCAATGGCAATGGACGCGACAAGATCGCGGAATTTATCGACGGCGCCAAGCACAGGCTATTTCTCCAGAACGAGCGCTATCAGGATTCCATCATCATCGAGCATCTGGTGCGAGCGAACAAACGAGGAGTGAAGGTGCATGTGATGGCGCGTGCTCCGCACACACTGAAGAAAGAAAAGCTGGTCGAGGGTGTAGGCGGCCTACGCATCATGGACGATGTCGGAATCAAGGTCCACAAGCTTAAGCATCTCAAACTCCACGCCAAGATGCTTTTTGCCGACGGCGTGCGCGCCATTGTCGGCTCGATCAATTTGGCTCCGGGCAGCTTCGACAGCCGTCGCGAACTAGCCATTGAGGTACACGATGAAGATGTGATGGAACGGCTCGATAAGATTGCGCACCACGATTGGGAAAATTCTCATCCTCTTGACCTCACTGACGAAGGTTTACTGGCGGATCTTGAAGACCGGCAAGGTGCAGCAGACCTGGCTCTGCATAGCCATCACAAGAAGTAGACGACATGGCAATTCCGTACTACCACGTTGATGTATTTGCGAACGAGCTTTTTGCAGGGAACCCCGCGGGGGTCTGCATCCTTTCCGCTTTTCCCGCCGATGGCCTCATGCAGAAAATTGCGATAGAGAACAGGCACAGCAACACCGCTTTTGTTGTTCCTCGCGCCGATGGTGATTTTGACTTGCGCTGGTTTACCCCCAAGATCGAGGACGACCTTTGCGGGCACGCGACACTGGCATCTGCCTATGTGCTCTCGCTGCGGAAGCACAAGGTATGGCCAATTCGCTTCCACACTCGCAGCGGCATCCTGACGGTGGGTATGGACGCGGCCAGTCATGGCAACAACGGCTTTGAAATGGACTTTCCTGCGAGGCCGTCGCAACCCTGCGAAACGCCAGTCGGCCTCTTACCAGCCCTGGGCTTGAAAACGGCACGAGTGACGAAACTGCGCGATTACCTCGTTGTGGTCGATGAGGCTGAGCAAGTGCGAGCCCTCTCACCTGATTTCGCCGCGTTCGCTGAACTGGACATCGGGACCAGCGGAGCCATTGTTACCGCTCCGGGCGAGGGGGATGTAGATTATGTGTGTCGATTTTTTGCACCGTCGATCGGCATCAATGAAGACCCGGCGACCGGCTCGATTCACTGCACACTAGCTCCTTATTGGGCCGAGCGGTTGGGTAAGGAAACATTCCGCGCACAACAACTCAGTGCCCGGGGTGGATGCGTACAGTGCACGCTCGGTAGCGATCGCGTGAAGATCGCCGGCAAAGCACATTTGTATCTTCACGGTACAATCGAGCTCTAGCGCACTTCTATTGCAGCGCTTGAGTGGCTGGTCCGATTTCGTGGCGTCCGCCGATGTTGTAGCGTTTCAGTTTGCGATACAGCGTGGCACGGCTGATGCCAAGCATTTTGCCCGCAAGCGCTTTGTCGCCCTTCACTTGTTCGAAGACCCGTTCAATCGTGGCTCGTTCGATGTCCTCGAGATCAGTTGAGGAGACCGCACCCGTGATCGCACTCATTGAAGATTCCGAGGAGGGCGAAGCCGAAGCAATGGCCGGCGGCAAATCACCGACGTCGATAGTTTTGCGATCCCCGAGAGCTACGGCGCGCTCGACGCAGTTCTCCAATTCGCGCACGTTTCCCGGCCAATCGTATTGGAGCAGGGATTTCATCGCCGCGTTTGTGACTTGCATCGAACTGTCGGGCGCGTGGCGGTCGAGGAACCAGTGCGCGAGCATGGGAATATCGGAGCGGCGCTCGCGCAGCGATGGCAAATGGACAGTCACCACGTTCAGACGGAAATAAAGATCCTTGCGAAAAGTGCCATTGCGATACTCGGTTTCGAGATCGCGGTTGGTTGCGGCAACGACGCGGACATCCACCTTGACTTTCTGATTGCTGCCGACCGGGCGAACTTCTTTCTCCTGCAACACTCGCAGCAGTTTGGCTTGCAACTCTAGCGGCAATTCTCCAATTTCGTCGAGGAAAATCGTGCCTCCATTCGCAGACTGAAATAATCCTGTCTTCGATCTCAGAGCGCCGGTAAACGCGCCTTTTTCGTAGCCGAACAGTTCGCTCTCGATGAGCGTCGGGACGAGCGATCCGCAATCTACTGCAACGAACGGACGGTTGGCGAAGGAACCACGGAAGTGAATGGCGCGCGCCACCAACTCTTTCCCGGTTCCGCTCTCGCCCGAAATAAGGACGGGCGTGCGAGTGTCTTTGAGCCGCGAAATCATGCGCAGCACATCTTGAATCTTCGCCGAGGAGCCGACGATGCCGTGCAGATCGGACTCAGTATCCACACGCTCGCGCAAAAACTGGTTCTCTTCGACCAAGTGAACCTTTTCGGCCATTCTGCGAAGGAAGAGACGCAATTCTTCCAGAGGAGAAAAAGGTTTGCCGATGTAGTCGTAGGCGCCAAGTTTCATGGCCTGTACCGCAGTCTCGACAGATCCGTGGCCAGTCATGACCGCGACCTCGCTGCGCGGAAGCAGCTTCTTCACTTTTTCGAGAAATTCCAGACCGGACATATTCGGCATGACCATATCCGTAAGGATCATGTGCGCAGGCTGCTCTTCGAGGAGGGCCAGAGCGGTTTCGCCACTATTGGCCTCCATGCACGTATAGCCCAGCGCTTCACCCACGGTCATGCATAGACGGCGAATGCTTTGCTCGTCGTCGACAATCAACAGGCGGATTCGTAGATCGTCGCTCACGGTGCCTTCCCCATTGTCTTTTCGATCACCGAAATAAATTGTTGAACCCGGAACGGTTTTTCCACGCAAGGCGCACCCGTTTTGCGGAGTGTGGCGACGGTGTCTTCGTTGGCAATATCGCCGGTGATGAAGACGACGCGCGCGGCCAGGTCCGGGCGGTGCCGGCTCAACCAAGCATGAACGTCGGCGCCGTCCACGCCACCGGGCGTGCGCATATCGGAAACCACTCCCAGAAACTTTTCCGACTCAAGCAAGCGCAGCCCCTCGGCTCCCGATTCAGTGGAGACGACCGTATAGCCGCTGCGCTCCAGGGCGGCGCGGACGTACGACATGACCGCAGGCTCATCCTCGATGAGCAATACCGGCAAAGGGGCGGGCTGGGGGCTTGGCGTCATGCCGGGATCACTCCCGAGGAGGCACTCGCTGCAGCCGATTCCGGGACCGCAGGCAGACGCACCACAAACGTCGCGCCCTTGCCGTCCTCATTGTTGTGACAGAGAATCTCGCCGCCATGCTCACGCACGATGCCGTAGCAGATGCTCAAGCCGAGACCTGTTCCCTTGCCAATTTCTTTGGTCGTGAAGAATGGATCGAAGATGCGCTCCGGAAAAGAAATGCCATAACCGTTATCACGAAACAAGACCTCCACCACTCCGCCTAGGTTAGTCGTCTTGATGTCGATCCGTGCCGGACGGCCAGTATCACGCACGGCATCGTAAGCGTTGTTAAGAATGTTCAGGAAAACTTGCTGCAGCTGGTGGGCATCGCCAATCGCCTGCTGCAAATCCGGATCGAGTTGCTCGACGACTTCAACTCCGCGGCTGTGCAGGTCGTAGGCGCGTAGCTGCACGGTGCGACTGAGAATGGTATTGAGCTTCACCGGCCTGCGCTGTGGAGGAACCTGACGAGCGAAGCTCAGCAGGTTCTGCACGATTTGCTTAGTGCGCTGGGCTTGCTCGAGGATGACGCGAAGGTCTTTGCGTGCGCTCTCCGGAACATCAGGATTTTCCATTAGCAAGTCGGAGAAACCGAGAATAGCGGTAAGCGGATTGTTGACTTCATGGGCGACGCCGGAAACCAGTTGCCCTACAGCCGCCATTTTCTCGGCATGGAGCAGCTTGGCTTGCAAGGTTGCGGCGTCGGTGATGTCGCTCATGACGACGACAATGCTGGCGACATTGCCCTGCTCGTCGCGCATGGGGCTCAGATTCATCGAGAAATATCCAACTCGGCCCTCGCCATGAACAATCTGCACTTCAAGATTGTCGATCTGCTGCCCAGCCAAAGTGGAGGCAAATGCCTCGTTGAGAGCCTGTCGCCGGGCAGGAACGATCAGTTCTTCCAAAGGACGGCTCAAGAGCTGATTCTGTTGATAGCCCATGTCATACCAGCGGCGATTCGCGTAGCTGACAAGCCCGGAAGTGTCTGCCACCAGGATCAAGCTTTGGGTATTGTTCAGAATCTTGCCGGAGAAATCGCGCTCGCGTTGCAATTCGGACTGGAATGTCTTAAGTCCGCTGATATCAAGCATGACGCCGCGGTACTGAACAATGCGTTGTTGCGCATCGCGAACTGCAAACGCATTGATCAACACATGAACCGGCGAACCATCCTGACGGCATAGAGTCTGCTCGTGATTCCGTACGGCGCCGTGTTGCTGCATCTGTCCGGCGAGGTCTTCGTACTGATCGGCGGAGAAACATACCTGAGTGCGGACGTCGGCCTGCAGAAGTTGCTCGCGGTTGCGATACCCGAGCATGCGAACCAGCGCGTCGTTGACCTCGATGAAGCGGCCGTCGGGAGTCGAGAAAAATACTCCCTCCTGAATATTGTCGAAGAGTTCGCGATAGCGGCGCTCGGCTTCGCGACGATCCGTGATGTCTTTGAGGACGTGGATGGTCTGCAGTCCTTCGCTGTTTGCGCCGTGCACCCGCGAAGTCGAAACCAGATAGGTTCGGTCCAGAACCGGAAGAACGTATTCATCGGTGGATACGTCGTCAGTTGAACGGCAAAAGGGACAAGCGTGCAAGGGCCGATTGTCGCCTGTCGCCAACAGTGCACCCATTTTCACACCAATGAGTTCGTGCGGCTGAATTCCGATGAAGTCCGCGAGCGAACGGTTTACCCGCAGAACATGATCGGACTGATCATGGGCCACGATGAAGTCGGTGATGGCGTCGAAGATCTCGATCCAGTGCCGGTTGGCCTGATCCATCCGAGTGAAAAGCCGCGCATTCTCCAAAGCAACCGAGGCTTGGGCAGCGATGGCCTGAAGCAAATCCTCATCCTCATCCTGCAGGCGCTTTCCGCGATTCGCCAGGCACAAGACACCCACCAAGTCGCCCGATGATCCCCGCAACCGGATCAGGTTGCAGTCCTCCCAGCCGAGGAGAGAGCTTAGTTCGGAACCGAATAACTCGCTGGCGCTCGCACAAACAGTGTCCGGCGGATGTTGCGCTAAGGCCTCGACCAGAGCGTGGTCAAAACGGCGCAGCAACGAATCCTGCGGATGATCAGTCGTCGGAACACCCTGGAGGACGAGGGTTTCGAGCCCAGGACCCTGTTGCACTGCGAAGGCGGCCGATCGCGCTCCCATCAAATCCGCGGCGCGAATCGCAAAATTTCTGGCACACTCGGGAAGGCGAAGGTGGGAGTTCAACTCCAGCGCGAGTGCCTTCAAAGATTCGGCGCGGCGGCGGTGTTGCTCCGATAGTTCGAGATTCCGAGCCGCCTCAAGGGCGACCGCGACCTGAGCCGCCAATGCCTGCGCAGAACTTACGTTCTCTGGCGAGATTCCCGCACCGTCCAGACGATCGAGCACTCCGAGTTGATGCATTTCATCCGCCTGAGCCCGGGCGGTTTCATAAATCTCGGCATTGGCAATAGCGACTGCTCCGAACTCTGCGACCGCCGAGAGCAGCGCTTTTTCTTCACGACTGAAAGCACCTTCCTGGCGCGGATAGATGAGGATGGCTCCTTCAGCCCGGGAGGTGCGAATGGGTGCCGCGAGCAGCATGCCAGCCGGGACCAGATCGCCAAGCGCATGGGTCACAGGATCGATGGAGACCGTGATTGGAGCGTCGGCTGCGATTGCGCGCGCGGCAAGGTCGGCGGCAAACCGCAATCCCTTGCGATCGAAGCGTGTGCGGGCAGAAGTGGCTAATTCCAGAGATTCGGCGGCCACCGCGTGCAATCCGACAGTCGTCCCCTGACGCAACAGAATGCACACTAACCGGGTACGCAGGAGAACCCGTAAACGATCAGCCAGCGCCTGGGTCACGGCAGAAGAGTCAGGACCGGCGTGCAGGGGCTGAGCGACATCAATCGGGATCCCGCCCCCGCGATGCTCCGCCAACAATACCTGCTTTAGATGGCTCGCTTCCAGCAGGGTTCCGAGCTGGCCGGCCAGGATCGTGGCTTTGGCAGCTAGATCGTCGTTGAAATTATCCGGCTCTGAAGCATGAAGGAAGACTACAGCACCGATGATCTCATTCGAGACCACGAGGGGCGACGCCATCAGGGATTTGGCATGAAACTCGGCAGCCACGGGATAGCGAACAGGAGAGGGACGGTTCACGTAAACGGTCTTACGCTGCCGAATCGCTTCTATGGCGACAGCGCTCTCCGACGCCTTAAGTGTGCGGCCAGAGAAATCATCCGCCAGCAATCCGTCAGCCTCCGCTCCCACGAGTTCCTCAGGAGAACCCAAGCGCCAGAAGTAGGCGCCGTCCACGCGAAAGAACTTTCGGGTCGCCTCGCAGAACAGATGGATCAAAGCGGGAGCGGAAGTTCCCCGGGCCGCTGCTTCCGAGAATCGCACGAGCAGTTTCTGGAAAGCATCGTCCGATCGAGGGCTGGATTTTTCCAGCACTGTCGAATCTCCGGCACGCGTGGTCAGGAAGACACCACCTTAGCACCCCCAACACTACAAGTAATTGAATATACAGGAAAAATAGACCGTCATCTCAATTTGAGTCAAGGAAATAACGTACGAAGTGCCGAAGTGGGAACGTCCTAATGCAGCCGACGGGTCGGCACCCGGAAGGATGCCGACGTGCTCGGACGCGCATCCAAAGGAAGTGCGGATTTTTTGACAAAAGTGTCAAAGATTTGGCATCGATAATCGCCTCGCGCGGGTCTAATTCAATTTTGAACTCATGGAGAGGATACTGCGGGTGTACGCGTGATCGCTCTAGTGGCCACTGACAGTTCGCTCAAAGCCGCCATTTAACAAGGTTTTGAGGGTTCATTTAAAAGTTTATTTACCTTGTCGTTCGGGGGCATTCGGCGATGACGTGCCGGACGGATTGGCAAGCGCCTTGCACTGCCGGTAGAGGCGTGGCTGGCCACGTCTGTACGCCTGCGTCTAGAAGCATGGCAACCGGATTCGGACGACTCGCATGAAAGATAGAGTCATCAGACTTTTTATTGTGGCCGCAGTAAGCGTTGCGGCGCTCCATTCGCTGCACGGCCAGACGACTCCGTCCCTGCAAGAAACCTCCCTTCATTCCGCTGCCGGCTCGCCCGGCAGCATCTGTGGGCAGAACGCTGCGCCTGCCTCGCTGAAGGACGCCCTGCGACAGGTCTGTCAGCGAAAGCGCCCCCTAACTGCAGATTCCGCGATCCACAAGACGATCGTTATTGGATTTGTCGGCGGCTTCGTTAAGCATGACGATTTGAAGCACCCTGAAGTGCAGTTCGCCGGATACCTTCGCGACCGCTACCCATCGGCTGTCTATGCCGAAGTGTTTTCCAATCACGACGGGCAAAAAGCTCTCCGCCAAGTTGTGAGTCTGCTTGACACTAACAGTGACGGCGCCCTCAGCGCCGCCGAGAAAGATCAGGCGCGAATCATCATCTACGGACACAGCTGGGGCGCTTCCGAAACCGTCGCATTCGCCAGAGAGTTGGCGCAAAAAGGCATTCCAGTGTTGCTTACCATCCAAGTTGACACCATCGCAAAACCCGGCCAGAACGTGTCCGTGATCCCACCGAATGTAGCGACCGCCGTCAATTTTTATCAGCCCGGAGGGTTGCTCCATGGGCATCCGGAAATACTTCCCGCTGATCCGGTTCGGACGAAAATCCTTGGGAACTTTCGAATGACGTACGAGGGCCATCCCATTAATTGCGACAACTATTCCTGGTTTGCCCGAACCTTCAACAAGCCTCACCATGAAATCGAGAACGACCCTCGCGTGTGGGATCAGGCTGCATCGCTGATCGAATCAGAACTGTCGGGTTCGACTTCGAGCCATGCAGCTGAGCTCGAGTCCGGTAACATTGGCAATGCCCCTTAAGCCTGTGCTCCGTTTTTCCTGTTCGATACACTAATCGGTGGGTCAGCCCACCTGCGCCGGATCAACTGTTACCGATTCCGCGTGCAGGCGCTCGTCCCGTTATCTTTGTAACTCTTCCCGGGGTCTTGTGCTTTAGAATTGCGCTCGGTGCGGGCAAGAGGCGAGCATCGCTCTCCGCAGGAAACCACGATGGATGAACCGATAAAAATCACGCAGTCAGCCAGTCTCAGTGATTACCTGGCTGCTGAACGAACCCTGCTTGCATGGATTCGCACCGGGCTGGCTTTAATGGGATTCGGTTTTGTGGTCGCGCGTTTCGGGCTTTTCTTGGAGCAAATTCAATTCCTACAGCACGCGCCTGCGGCGCAAACTTTCGGATTTTCTCTGTGGCTCGGAACTGTGCTGATCGCAGTTGGTGTCGTAGTCAACGTTTTTGCGGGATGGCACCACGCCCGATTAGTTCGGGAGTTGGATCGCGGCGAAACGGAACACTCCCGTCCCTCCATGCCGGCTATCGCGGTTGCGTTCTTCCTGGCACTGGTGGGACTGGCTATGGCGGTCTATCTGATTTCGGTGCGAAGTTCCGCGCGGTCGCAATCTGAAAATTCTAAGGAGACATCCATGACAGTATCCGCAGACTCGGGAATCATCGACACGCGTACTACACACTCGGTTGACGAATCCGTAGAAAAGCTCAAGAGTATTCTGCGCGACAAGGGAATCACTCTTTTCGCCCTCGTCGACCATAGCGGTGAAGCCGAAAAGGCCGGCATGAAAATGCGTCCCACCAAATTGCTCATCTTCGGCAACCCCAAAGGCGGCACTCCGGTGATGGTCGCCGCCCCCAGCATCGCCATTGACCTTCCGCTTAAGGTGTTGGTTTGGGAGGACGCCGCAGGAAAGACCTGGCTTTCGTACAACAGCCCTGACTATTTAAAGAAACGCCACGGTGTCCCGGATGACTTGGTGAAGAATATTGCCGTGGTCGGGGCTCTGGTTCAAAAGGTCGCCGAATAGCGATTTGCTTTGGGTTTTTGTGCGAACACGAAATGCTCGGGGCGCGTGTACTACTCGACCTCGGGAACGCTCGCGAGGCGCTCGCCGACCAAGTTGGCGCAATATTCGACCAGTTCCCGATCTTCCTCTTTGAAAGCTGCGAGGAAGTGACTATCGATATCGAGTTCTCCCACGACTTTTCCGCGAACGAAAACGGGCACTACAATCTCCGACTTGGTCTCGTGTGAACAAGCCAGATAGCGAGTGTCTTTGCTGACGTCGTCCACGACAACGGTCTTGCCGGTGGAGGCCGCGGCACCGCAGATTCCCTGGTGTAAGGAGATTCGGGTGTGCGGCGTCATGGCTCCTTGAAACGGGCCTAGCACCAGTATGGAAGGTTTCCCCGGGGAACTCTCCAGCATATAGAATCCGACCCAGTTGTACTTCAACAAACGGTGTTGCAGCAGTTTGACGATCTCCGCCATGAGCGCATCGGCGGAGGTCGTCGTTCTCGCCAATTCGTCCAGTTCTTTCTTCACGTCCTCAGTCTTCGACGGTGTGGGCATATCGGAAATCTTAACCTGACTCTTGCCCGGCGCGCACAGGTACGTTAGTAATCGGCGGCATACAATCGCACAGAGCAGCTACCAGGTGCTGTACGCGGTGCCGTCGCTGCCGATAGCGGTCGAGCCGCTGTGCACATCGTAAACTCCGGGTTCCTGCTGGTCGACGGTCATGATGGTGTCGGTTTCTTCTTCCACGGTCCAGGTGTCGTTGCGGCCGGTCATGGGGTCGGTGGGAATCTGCTTGAAGTAACCTGCGGTGACCAGGTCTGATAGAGATTGCGGCGCTTTCTGTTTGTCCAGTGTGTATTGGGAAATCACCGAGCGCAGCGCAAAGAGATTTTGTTTCAGCACCGACTCTCTCGCACGCCAGATCGATTGGTTATATGCCGGGAGCGCAACGGAAACGAGGATCAGAATGACGCTGATGACGATCATCAGCTCGATCAAGGTGAATCCACGACTCTGTTTTCTGCGAGCTCTTGCCATCTACCAGTCCTTATACTTGGTTCCGTCCAGCGCCGTGTCCTGCGATTTGGTATACACGTCGAAAACGTTTTGTTCGTCCCACGAATCGGACTCGGGGTCGTCTTGCATGGAATGCATACCCCACTCAGTACTGTTCGTCATCGGATCAATCGGGATTTTGCGGAGAAACTTTAATTTCTTCCCCTGGACGTCCACGCCTTTGACCAGCGAGTCCAGATCGGGAGGGTAGTTTTCCGAACCCACTTTGGTCTGGAATGCGCCCCGGTCGGCAGCATCCTTGTACCGATCGATGGCATCGCGCATGTCCCACAAAGCGCGCCGCAGTTGATGCTCCTTCTCCCGCTTGATGCTCACCCGCGCCAGCGGAATTGCCAGAGTACTCAAGATCAACAGAATCGCAGTGGCCACGATCAACTCGATCAGCGTGAACCCACGCGACTTTCGCACGGCGTTTTTTTGGAGAATGGCGAACCGCATATCCTGAATTACTTTACTGGCCCTGTGTTTCGGCGCAGCATGCACTCTCGGGAAAACCTATCGGCACCCGATTTTCAACTAGCAACTCGGCTTGTCAGGCTATTGGATTGTTACGGTCGCCGTAGCGCCGGACGCTGGCGCAGCCTGCATGCCAGGGTCGCGTATGCCTCCCCTTGCGATCGTCAGCGAGGACTGTCCGGGCGCCTTTGCCACCAGCGTCAAAGTCACGATCGTGCCTTCTCCCGAAACTCCGCCAGCGCCAGGCGGACGGGTCGCCGTAATCTGCAAGGTTCCTGTGGTGTCATCGTCGCGATGGACTAGCGCCACCGCCTGTCCATCGTGCGAAAGGAACCCTCCATTCGACACGTTGATCACCTGCAGCATCTTGGGATCGTAGCTGACTTGCAGCGGTACGGAATAAGCATTCTGAGCGCCGGCGAGCAAAACGTTCA
>Ga0209169_10001226_pt1 | contig 15533 bp, 13 predicted proteins | sample HubBroMetageWRM4_FD_188346 | JGI IMG/M metagenome (GOLD analysis project Ga0209169, IMG submission 188346) | Warmed soil microbial communities from the Hubbard Brook experimental Forest, New Hampshire - Hubbard Brook CCASE Soil Metagenome WRM 4... | ecosystem: Environmental > Terrestrial > Soil... | reverse complement strand
CGGACTACACACTTCCCTTTGATGCCACGTGGCAGCCCGACCTGTTCGGCCGGATTCGCAACACGGTGAGGTCGGCTGCCTACGGAGCTCAGGCCAGCGCGGCTGATCTCGAGAACACCCGCCTTACGATCCAAGCCGGAGTTGCTGCGGATTATTTTCAACTCCGAGGGCAGGATGCGCTAAAGCAGTTATTGGATTCGACGGTAGTTGCTTATCAACAGTCCCTCGATCTGACGAGAGCTCTGTATGAAACGGGCATCGACTCCGAGGAAGACGTAGCCCAAGCCGAGACTCAACTCGAAACGACGCAGGCGCAGGATGCCGCTCTTGGCATCCAACGAGCAGAGTTTGAACATGCCATAGCGATGCTGATCGGCCAACCCGCATCGACGTTTTCAATTCCGGTCGAACCACTCAAAACCAGTCCTCCGGCAATTCCGTTCGGCGTTCCCTCCCAGCTTCTTGAGCGTCGTCCCGATGTCGCGGCTGCGGAGCGCTTGGTGGCTCAGGCGAACGCGCAAATCGGCATCGCCAGAGCCGCATATTTTCCAACGGTTACGCTAAACGCAACCGCGGGATTTGAAAGCACCTCGATCAGCAACTGGTTCACCTGGCCGAGCCGCTTCTTCGCAGCCGGCCCGGCAGCCGCGGAGACCCTATTTGACGCGGGGTTGCGCCGGGCGACCGTCATGCAATTCAGGGCACAGTACGACGAGACCGTGGCCAACTATCGTCAAGCGGTCTTAACCGCCTTTCAACAGGTGGAGGACAACCTCGCGTCGCTGCGAATCCTGTCTGTGGAGATTCAGGATCAGGATGCGGCAGTCAAATCCGCGGAAAGAACCCTTGCGCTGGCCACCGATCGTTACAAGTTAGGGCTCGATCCTTATTTGAACGTGATTACCGCGCAAACCGCATTGCTATCCAATCAAGAAGCAATGGTCAACCTTAGGATTCAGCAGATGACCGCCAGCGGAGGGTTGATCCAGGCGCTCGGCGGCGGGTGGGACGCTTCACAACTCCCCTCGCCGGCGCAACTGGTCAGCAAGGCGCCATAAAATTAGAACTTGAATCCAGCGCGGAAACGTCGGCACCTTTCTGTTAGCAAACGGGCAACGACCCCGAGTGCCGAACTAGAAGTCAAGTTGCTCTCGCAAGGAAGCGGTGTCGATTTCGAGCGCCAAAAGGGTTAGCAGTTGACTGCTTGCGTACCGCGCAGCCCGACTTGTGAGGAAATCTCACGGATTGTTCCCCAAACCGTGACCGAAAAGACGGGTTTTCGGACTGTTTTGGGTGGGGATGTACAGACTTCTGAGGAGACTTAGCCCGCTCAGCGAGAACGAGGTCCTCACCAGAAGATGCACAGGTTCGACGGCTGCTCTAAGATTACAGACGGTATCAATCATGACTTCCCAGTCCATCAGAAAGCATGGGGCTACTGCGGCAGCGAGTGACCAACCCGCGGTCCCTGAGCCTTCCTTCGCCGAGCGTGCGCGTACTCTGATGTATCTGGGCCGCGTAGGTAGCCTTTCGACGCTTTCGCGGAAGCAGCCGGGATTCCCCTTCGGATCAGTGATGCCGTACGGGTTGGACACTCACGGGCGTCCTATCTTCCTGATTAGCACCATGGCCATGCATACACAAAACTTGCAGGCCGACCCTCGCGCTAGCTTGCTGGTGACCCCGGCTGACACCGAGGGCGATCCGCTAGGAGCATCCAGGGTTACGCTGATAGGGAATGTTCTGCTGCTACAGGAGTCGGAGATGGCTGAGGCTCGCAAGCTCTACCTGACTCGTCATGCCAACAGCAAGTATTGGGTAGATTTTGAAGACTTTTCTTTTTACCGCATGGATGTGCTGGACGTTTATTACGTGGGCGGCTTCGGAGTGATGGGCTGGGTAGCCGCCTCCGAATATGATCGCAGCCAACCCGATCCGCTGGCTGACTCAACGGCGGAAATTATTCAGCACATGAATGCCGACCACAAGGACGCGCTCATTCTGCTTGCCAGGAAATTTGCGCGCGTTGAGTCTCAGGAAGCAACTATGATCGCGGTCGATCGCCTCGGGTTTCATGTGCGCTTGAAGACCCGGGACGGCCTGCGTGGCGTCCGTATCGCATTTCTGCGAGAAGTAAGCAATCCGTCAGACACTCGAAGGGTCTTGGTCGAGATGGTACAACAGGCGCGCTCACAGACTGAGTGAATCTCTGCATCGGCACACACTGGCATGCCGGACTGCCCAAGAACGCAGCAAACCCTCTGTAGGACTGACTGACAGTTAGCTGACGTTACGGCAAGGCTTACGCATCCTTATAAGATGCGAAGCAGCATGGAATCTTGCTTCAACGGCGCGAGATCCTGTTCCATCCTCTAGTAATCAATAATGAAAACGGGTCCGGTACCGTGTCGGACAAGGCTCACTGCCCTCCAGCCGATTCAGGTGAACCATGGGCTTTCTCGTCCAGGGACGTGACCTCGATTTCTGCCGCAAGCTGAGACTTCATGCCGCGCGCCGCATTCTCGAGTTCAGCCTTGGCCCGCGCCACGTGTCCCAGCATTGCGTGCAGCCGCTTCGGTCCCAGTACCACGAGGCCGAGCGCAATCATGAACAGGACTTCAGTGCCGAATCCCACAAATTCACCCCTTGATCAGCTTTTGGTCGTTGGTAATGGAGGTTGTGTTGGCCGGGGTCTCTTCCTCAGCTTTCATCGCGGACTTGAAGCCACGAATACCCTCTCCGATTCCCTTGCCCAGCTCGGGGAGCTTCTTGGGTCCGAACACCAGCAGAGCGATTCCGAAAATCACCAGCAGATGCATAGGTTGAAACAGTCCTTCAAACATATATGCTCCTTAATCTCTCGTCGGAGACGGCCAAACAACATGATCGGTGAAAGGAGGCGTCGCGATCCGTATTTCAGATGCGACGCCCCCACTAGACAACAAGCAATCCGTAAACGCTCGAAGTTACGGCACTAAGCGCGAGGCAGAATCCGCTTCCTGGGCCATGGTTTGCAGTATGTTGAGGAACTGCTGGCTTTGGCCGATGAAGAGTCCGTCCGCAATAAAGCTTTTGATCGTCGCCACCGCGCCCCCAAACTTATCGGTCAGAGGACGAATGATGGAGACGTGCGGAAGATTGGGTTTGAATTCAACCGGAACGGGGAAGATGAGGCTGGGCTGAACCTTCGGATTGAGCGGGTGGAAAAAATTGCGGAAGGTCAGACCGGATATGGCGTCGGTAAATGGCGCGATAGGCGGTTGCACTCCGTTGCCCGAAAAATCAACCCACTCCAGAAAGTGAGCGATTTCGTCTCCGCCGATGCCCAGGGTAATCTCGAGCACTTCCGGATCGGTCACTTTTTGACTCATGGCTGCATACAGACTCGAACCGCCTTGCTCGATGTATCCGAAGTGAAAGGCCGCCACATTCGCGATCGCCTGAATATGGTCGTTCCCCTTAAAGTTGGGGTTGGAAGCGCCCTTATAGTCGGCATCAGTACGGGGAATGGCGGTTACCCCATTGAGAGTGATCGCCTGGGGGAAAGTAGCTCCCAGGTCTGGATTGGTTGCGCTGCGGTAGCGAATGTACCAACTGGTATCGACGTTGAGCTGCATGAGATTCGTGAGGCGGGGGATGCCCGTAGATCCCGTAGCTGTACTTCCCTGCAAGGTTTCGAACTCGTCGAAGTTGACTGGTTCGGCTCCTCTGGACTCGAGATAGGCATTGAGGAAGGTTGCGTGGCTCACTTCATCGGCAGTGTTGCTGGTTATGTATTGCGGGCCATCGGAATCGAGGTTCGACAAAGCTACCTGATAGGGGTTCAAGGTTTCGTTCGGGTCAACCTCAATGGGTGGATTGGTGCCGATACCACCCAGCTCCGCATACTGTGTCCACAGGTCCGACTCGATCAATTCCGCCGCTGCCAGAAACCGGAGGATGGCGACGTCGCCCGCGCTGAGGGACCTGCTGGATTGTGCCCGGGCAAACGTTGCATTTGCTAACAAACCGGCGCCCACTGCTGCGCCCCCTGCCAGAAGACTGCTTTTCATAAAAGAACGGCGGTCAACTGAACGCTTGATGGATGGTAGAAGTTCTTCTTTCTTCATAATGATGTTCCACTTTCTTTTGTTTGTGAATTTGTACGGCGGTACTGCGGGTTAGACGCAGCGCCCAAACGACGAGATGCGGACCGGATGTCATTTGATTGTCAACTCTTCGTAAGCACGTGGTGACAACATTACTGCGATATTTGGCACCGGAGAGTGAGTAGTAAGTTGCGCGAGACGACTCTGATCTCCACTTTTCTGTGCTCATGATTGTGTTCCCGCAGTAGGTGAAACTTCGCTGTGCGACCGATATTCCACAATTACAAGAATATTTTTCTCACTGACAAACGAATCTTGGACGCCTTCCGACGGCGACTCGCCGACGCCGGCTAGACGACAACTGCTTTCCGCTTACGGGCCGAACCTACCAGCCACGCGATCCCGATGCTAAGACCGTAAAGTCCGATCATCGGGGCAGCAAAAAGACACATGTTCAAGATGTCGGTGGTGGGCGTGATCATGGCCGCAACCACGAAAATCACGAGTATCGAATAGCGCAAATTTCGCCACATCCAGCGCGCCGTAATCACTCGCATCAGGGCGAGAAAGAAGACGAGGATCGGCATCTCGAAGATCAGCCCGAGGCCGACGATAATTGTCACGAATAGCTTCGTATATTCTCCAATCGTAATCATGGGTTGAAAGCGTTCGCCGTAACCGATTAAGAAGTCCAGGGAAGCCGGATAGACCATCTTGTAACCAAAAAGGCCTCCAGCCGCGAACAGGCTGACTGTGCTGATTACGAACGGCAGAACGTAGCGTTTTTCCTTGCGATAGAGTCCAGGCGCAATGAACAGCCACAATTGATAAAACACAAATGGAGAAGCCACAAATAGTCCAGCGACGAGCCCAACCTCCAAATAAAGATTGAACGGCTCAGTTGGGTTCAAATACACTAACCCGCCGGCCAACCCGTGGTGACGCAGCGCCTGAATGAGGGGCTGCTGCACCAAACCGAAAATACGATCCGCGTACGACCAGCAAGCGAAGAACCCAACCGCTGCTCCTATGACTGAGAGAACGATTCGTTTCCTCAACTCCTCCAGATGGGCGAGGAGTGGCATAGAGTACGCATCTTGCGCCGGTAGGGACACAGCCGCATCAGCCACGAGAGAGCTCCGCCCGCCCGCGATCGCTATGGGCCCCTCGGATCGACGGCAATTCATCACAGCATGCAAAATAGAACGCTATAACCAGCATTGCAGCCAGCCCCACAAGTCCGTACATCGTTAGTTCCAGCATCCTTTCCTCCTTTGGCCAACCCTTGGTGTCCGATGTGCTCGCGAGAGATTCACTGGCCAAAAATGGCCCGATCAGCGACTGGCTGGCTTTTCCCAAGATTCTTCTCTTGGAACCCAGGAATAAGATCACGACCTTCTTCATCTGCAGAGAACCAGACCTGCGATAGGAAATACTTACCGCTGTTGCGATGAAATACCAACCGTTCGTGCTTTCCAACCCTGTTCGTCTCGATTGGCACAGTAAAAGCGATTTGTTGAACCCCTCCGTCCTCACTGCGAAATCGCAGAGCCTTGTGGTCGAGCAAGGACTCGATGACGTAGTTCCCGGCCTTGAGTTGTCTATTCCCGACAACAAAATCGAATGGTACGGTTACCTGGACCCGAGCGGAATCTTGCGCGTGGGCTGCTACGGCCGAAAGGGCAAGATTTAGTCCAAGAAAGAATCCGAGCAGATATTTCGTGAAACGCTTCATATGTCTTCCTTTCCAAGTACACTCAACGCTACGTTTTTGCTTCAGTCCTAGGGGCGCGTGTAAACCTGTTGACACCGGCCCCTAAGCAAGGACGCACCGGAGTGCGCCCTTGCGGGGACCGTTGGGTTCTAGTTGATAGTGACGGTTACGGGCGTGGTATGGGTGATTGCGCCAGACGTGCCCGTCACCATCAAGGTGACCTGAGAGTTCGACGGCGTCTGCGTCATTGAACTGTTACCGCCGCCGCATCCGAGAGTGAACACTGAGACGACAAGCAGCAACCCCAGTGCGCTCGTCCACAGAATGCTCTTGCATGAAAGCGGTTTCCGCTTGCCAGTCGCGAAAACTGTTCCGAACAGCCCCAAGCCAGGCAGCAGCATGGCCATGCCAGACAAGCTGTAGCCGGTAACTGGCGGCGGGGTCGCAGCGGCAGAGATGGTCAAGGTGGATGACGACTCGCTCGATCCAGGAGAAATCGTCGTCGGAGTGAAAGCACAGCTCAGGCCGGCGGGCGCAGCACAGGACAGCATAATCTGACCAGTGAATCCCCCTACCGCGCTGGCACTGACCATGAGATCAGCCGAACCACCCTGCGCGACAGTCGCTTTTTGAGCCGAGAGGCTCAAAGAAAAGTTGGCGCCGGTCGCGGCCGCCGGGACAAGACTGGCAAAGACAGCAGTTGAGCTGCCTCCAGTCGCCGGGAAATTAGGTTGGCCGGCGCTGCCTCCAGCTGTGATGTAAAGAGCGCCAACGGCACCTGGATCGTTGCTGGCACCGCCACCTCCACCAAACACCAGATCCCACAGGCCGGGATTCACCAACACCTTATTCGACGAGTCGGTAAGCTGGCCGAGAAACTTTCCGTTTGTGTCGAACGCGCTGATCGTGCCATCGCCAAAATTTCCCACCAGGATCGCGTTCGGGAACGCCCCGAAGGCAGCCGGACTCGCCACCACGCCCCAAGGCGCATTGAGATTGTTCTTGGCGCCGAAGGCGATGAAGGTGCTCACAAAGTTGCCGTTCTCGTCGAAAATATCCACCTGCCCCAGGCCGGCGCCGGGAACGGCATCGTGCTTGGGTTTATCCTGCATCGCGTACGCGACATAGACCTGGTTACCGATGACGTGGATGCCGTGAGGAGCCAGACCCGCGGGAAGTTTTGGATCGGTAAAGGTTCCGCCCAACGAAATGAGGTTGAAGTTCGAATCGTAGACGTCTACCTTGCCGCTGTTGAAGTTGGCCGCCAAAAGGTTGGTGCCCAGCAAGGCCAAGCCTTTGTAAACCGCGCCGCTGGCGGAATTGTCTTTACCGACAATTGCGGTGTTGTTGGAGCCGTTCCAGAAGACGACGAGGCCGTCCTCGGTGTCAAAAATGAACGAGCCGCCGCTGAAGTAGGAGCCGTTGCCGTTGGCCACGGTTCCCGTAGGGCAGCCCGGGTTGCAATTGCCGTTTGGGTTGTGTTCAGCCCCCGGTATGGTCACCACGAGACCGGTATCTTTGTTGCCATTCTGGTCATAGAGCGTGGAAACCCCGCCGTTATTGTCGGCGATCCAGAAATCTTGGCCGGGAAGAACGGAAATCCCCCAGGGGTTTAACAGTTGAGGGTCGGTAGTGGTGGCGACGCCGGCGGTGTTGGAGACCAGGTTGGTCTGGAAATAGCCGGCCTGCTGGGCCCACAGTCCCGAAGGAATCGCTAAAGTCAGGAGCAGTCCGAATGACAAGAGTAGTTTCTTAGAGTTGTCGCGCATAAACCTTCCTTGTTAGTGATGTCTGTCTGAAATGTTGTTAGTCGTTCGTGTTGGAGAACTGCGCTCGCGAATCTTTATTCCACACACCGTCCCGTGAACATCAGTTGGCAAACGCTTTTCGCAACATGTGTGGATTAGACGCAACGACCAACGAGCCGATGCGGACCGGATGTCATTTGATTGTCAAATCCTTGTCGAGCGAAACGGGGAATCTTCGGATTAATCGCGGTTCTTCTTTGATTTATATCGGGCTGGATTGATTCGCTGTCAGAGTATGAGGATGTGGTGCGGCCTGGGTTACGCGTTTGTATCGATTGAACTCTACTGGCGTAGATTGCGTTTGCTTCTTGAAATGCTTGTTGAGTCGCTCACGGAGCTGCAACCTTGCTCGCCACAGCCGCGCCTTCACCGCCGCGTGACTCAAGTTCAGCACCTCTGCGGCCTGATCTATTGAGAGCCCTTCAATGTCTCGCACTACGAAGACCGCTCGCAAGCTGGGCCGCAGCTCGCGCAGGGCCTTGACCAGTATGTCTCGTAATTCAGACGACCCGTAACGTTGTTCGGGATTAGGAGCCCAATCCACTACCTCCATGGGGAGCATGTCCCCATCCCCCTGAAAATTATCATCCAGAGACGTCTCCCTTACTGCTCCATGCTTTCGCAGCTTCATGAACGACTGGTTTATGGTGATCCTGATCAACCAGGTCGAGAATTTCGATTCCTCCCGAAATTGGTCCAGGTGCTGGAAGGCCTTCAAGAAGGCCTCCTGAACCACGTCTTGGGCGTCTTCCAGGTTATGGGTGAAGTTTTGGGCGATTCGGAGGAGTTTGCGATCGTAGCGCTTTACCAGTTGCTCGAAAGCAGATACGTCTCCATTCTGGGTGGCGTGAACCAGTTCCAGATCGTCGCTTGCCGCTGTGCTCCCGGCGAATTGTGCCAACATTGCAGTCATATGCGCTCAGGGCCGCCTCTCGTGGAGGCATTGATGCTCTCAGAAACCTGAAGGTGTTTCTGGAGCCATGCCATCCACAGGTAGCGTGTCTTACTGCACCACAACCGTGCCGGTCATCTTCGGGTGGATCGTGCAGTAGTACGGATACGTTCCTGCCTTGGTAAACGTGTAAGAGAACCTTTCATCCGTATCCAGCACTTTGGACTTGAACACACCCTCCGTACTCACCGACGTATGGGGAATGTCATCACTGTTCGTCCAGGTAACTGTCGTTCCGACGGGCACTGTGAGCGTCTGAGGCCCAAAAACGAAATTATCGATTTTCACCGCGGCATTCGCTGTGGAGGGCTGGTTACTCGCCGTGACCCTCGAAGATCCTACAAACAGCAGCAGCGTCGCAATTACCACCGGCATCGCTAAACCTGCAATCCATGCATTGTTTTTCGTCATTTTTCTGTTTCCTTTTCTAGTGTTTGGTTCACTTGCGTGATTTGCTTCTGTTAAGACCTCGTCTACCCCAAGTGGGGAGTTAAATACCGCCAGGGCCCATCCCGTTCCCTGAAGCCGAAGAACCCGGCGCCCCGAGTGGCGAATCGACGACTGCCAGGCTGCGACCGCTGACCACATAGTTCACATCGGTAATGCCCAATACCTGTTGCAATTGGTCGGCGGGCACCTTCATCGGTCCAGCTGAGGGAGCCGTTCCCGGCGCAGGTTGAGGGAATGCAGTCGACATCGCGGTGTGGAACGAAACCTTACCCTCGATCTTCTGCATGATCTGGTGGATATGGCCGTTCAACACGGTCACCGAACCGAAACGCTTGACGTAAGACAAGGCTTGTTCACTGTCGTCGGTTCCCCAGCCCCAGTCCGGATAGATCGTCCACAGCGGAATGTGTGCAAACAGCACAATCGGAGTGCTGGCCGAGCGGCCCTTGAGATCGTCCTCAAACCACTCCAGTTGTTCGTGACCGAGCGACCCCATGCCTCCAGCCTTCAAATTGGCGACATTTACGAGACCGACGAAGTGCACACCTTTGTGATCGAAGCTGTACCACCCCGTGCCCTTCGTACCTTTCCCATAACGCTGAAGAAATTGCTCGCCGTTGTCCGAGAGCATGTCGTGCTCGCCCGGCACAAAGAAAATCTGCTTTGCGGACGCTCCTTTTAATACCTGGTCCAGCGTGTCGAATTCACTGGGCTTCGAGAGCTGGCTCAGATCACCGGTGTGAATGATGAAATCCGGGGAGTCGGGCATCGCATTGATCTTGTTGATTGCCGTCTGCAGAGTCGCGGTGACGTCCGGGTTCGCCGGCTTGCTAAAGCCGATGTGGCTGTCACTGATCTGCACAAAGCTAAAGTCCGCGCCTTTGCCGGCATGTTTGCCATAGTCTTTGGCGAAAGCCCGAGACACCGGAATGCCGCCGCTCATGGTCCAGACCAGGCCCGTTCCCGCCCATGCCATGCACTTCAGGAACCCGCGACGGTCGACTCCGTCGTTATTGAGGTCTTGTAACTCCTGATCGATAAGATCTTGCTTCTTGTCTGGCATTTGCCCTCCTTAGTTTTAGCGTTCTGAATAGATAACTGGTATGAGTCGCCTTTATTCCCTGCAAAAAACGCAGGGCAATCAGAAGCTTTCTGCGTTTGCCCAGGGAAAGGTTACCGACGTCCTTAAAAACCCTGGATCGCCTGAGTCGATAATTGGCCACGGATTGACTCGCGAACAGCTTTTCGGGCTCTCGACAGACGTGACATTACGGTTCCTGTTGGGATCGACAATATTTCCGCAATCTCCCGGTACGACATTTCCTCAACTTCACAAAGAAGAAAGGTCTCCCGGTAATGCACCGGCAGGGTATCGATGGCGTTCTGCAGCAAGCTGGAATCCGACCGTTTTATCAGAACCGTTTCCGGGGTCTCGTTCTCGACGGCCAATGCAGGTCCTTCCTCTTCCAAGTCCATGGCGACCGTCATGCGCCGTTCGAGCCTTGAACACGAACTCCAGAAGGTGTTTCTCAGGATTTGAAACATCCACGCTCTGAAATTGGTGCCCGGCTGAAACGAGACAAAACCGCGCAAGGCTTTCAAGTAGGTCTCCTGTACCAGATCCTCGGCGTCGCTCGGATTGCGGGCAATCCAGCGCGCGAAGTTGTGGAGGGAATCGAGCAGAGGCATGGCCAAATCTTCGAACGATAGATCGCCTTGTGAAGATGAAGGCCCGGGGAGGGCCATCCCTCGTGAGCCAAATCCAAAACGCGTCATGTGCGCCTCCAAATCAGTCACAAACCCGGTCGCAGCCACAATCTGACCCGCCACTTGTCAGGCGTCAATTCACTCGAGGTCTTCTCCCCATAGCCGGTTCATTGCCAACCAAGCAATTGATGGCTAACGGGTTAGCCGTAAACATATCCTCGACCTGGAAGTGCTAGACTTCCCTCCTAATCCCAAATCCATGGAATCCCCTCGGCCCGCCCCCGTAGTGCGATTCGGAACCTACGAGGTTTCTCTGCAGTCGGGGGAAGTGCGCAAAGCGGGTATGAGAATCAGAGTCCAACAGCAACCGATGAAACTGTTGGAGTTATTGCTGGAGCGCCCGGGCGAAGTCGTCACCAGAGAGGAACTGCGCAGCCGAGTCTGGCCCAACGAAAGCTTTGGGGATTTCGACCAGGCCGTCAATATCGCAATCGCGAAGCTTCGCAGTGCCCTAGGGGATTCGGCGGAGAATCCCCGGTACATCGAGACTCTTCCCAAACGCGGCTATCGCTTCATTGCAGAGGTGTCCGTCGTCGAGGCCGACGCCCGCACGAAAAGGCCAGAACCCACAGCTGGAGAGCTGCCGGTGGCAGAGCCTCGGCCTCAGCTCCCCGAAGCCGGATTGGCGGTCGCGCACACACGCCGGCTGTGGTCCGCGCGCAGGGTCATCGCCGCCCTGGCATTCGTCGTGGTATTGGGGATCCTTGCCGTCTGGCTAATTCGTTCCCGTGGCCCTGCGCCAACCGGTATCCATTCCCTGGTAGTGCTTCCACTCGATAACCTTTCGGGCGAGGCTTCGCAAGACTACTTCGCCGACGGCATGACTGACGAACTGATTACCGACCTGGCACAGATTAGCGCTCTACGAGTGATCTCCCGCACTTCGGCCATGGTGTACAAGGGAGCGCGCAAGCCGCTGCCGCAGATTGCTCGTGAGTTGAACGTGGACGCAGTGGTGGAAGGCACCGTGCTGCGGTCCGGCGACCAGGTTCGAATCACTGCTCAACTGATCCAGGCGGCGGACGACAAGCATTTGTGGGCGGAGAGCTATGAGGGGAATCTGCGTGATACTTTGGCGCTTCAGAACAAGGTAGCTGGAGCCATTGCAGAGCAAATTCGGATCAATCTGAATCCACACGAACAAGCTGCGCTGAAGAAAACAAAGGTCGTCAATCCGGAAGCCTACGAATCCTATCTTAAAGGGCGTTATTTCTGGAATAAGCGAACGGCGGCCAGCTTGAAGGTTGCCCTGGCTTATTTCAACCAGGCAATCGAAGAGGACCCGAAATACGCCCAGGCTTATTCTGGTTTAGCCGACACCTATGCTCTATTGGGAGATTGGCAATACGCGGTGATGACCCCAAAGGAGGCCCTGCCCAAAGCCAAGGCCGCGGCCTTGAAAGCGCTGGAATTGGACGACGGTCTCAGCGAAGCGCACAACTCGCTGGCATTCTGCCTGGAAGGCTTCGACTGGGATTTCGAGTCTGCCGGGAAAGAATTCCGGAGAGCGATAGAACTCAACCCCGGCTATGCGACCGCGCACCATTGGTATGCCTGGCACTTGAGCTTGGTGGGACGGAACAGCGAGGCCATCGCCGAAATGAGGAAGGCGGAAAACCTGGATCCACTCTCCCTGATCATCAATGCAGATTTGGCGGAGCTTCTTCTGATCGCACACCTCTCTGACGAATCGATACAACTGAGCAACAAAACGATCGAGATGGATCCTAATTTTGCTCTCGCCCATAATCAGCTGGCTCAGGCGTACCTTGCAAAACATATGTTTGGGGAAGCAATCGCGGAAATACAGAAGGCCATTCAGCTATCCGGAGGCAGCCCGACCTGCACCGCCAATCTGGCGCGCGCTTACGCCGCATCGGGCAAAACGGCTGCCGCCGTGGGGCTACTGAACGACCTCAAGAAACGCTCGGCCTCTGGCGATCCGCATTCCGCGGAAATTGCCATGATCTATGCGGCTCTGGGCAATAATGATCAAGCCATGATCTGGCTCGAAAAAAGTTATGACGAGCGATTTAATCCCGGCGTTCTGCTGCGGCCCGGCTTTGATCAGTTGCGCTCCGACTCGCGCTTTCAGGATCTCGTACGCCGCATTGGTCTCCCGCAATGAATCGCGCGACCTCCGAAAAGTTGAGGAATGATGCGGCAGGCGTTCCCGCGCCCGCCGCGTCAGTTCGTCAGCAGACACTAGAAGCTGGAATCTGCTCCTTTTGTAGTATGGAGAGCCAAGGTTCCAAAGCCAATGCCTACTCCCTCCTCCGCGGTCCCGAAAATCCAAACGTTCCCAGGGGACGGAACAACTCCGGCATTCAGCACATCATCGAGGAAGCCTTTCGTGGGATCGGGGCTGGGGACAATCGTCCAACTGGTCCCGTCCCAGTGCAAAACTAGTGTCAGAGTGTGCAGGCCGTCAGGCGACAAGTGTGAACCAAACGCCCAAATGTCGTCCGGCGAGTTCGCTGTCAATCCCAACAACTGGTTCGATTGAAAGTCGCTATTCGGTCCAACGTTCGGGCTTGGCACTACCGACCAACCCGTACCGTCGAAATGTTCGATCAGGGTCAACGTGGCTGATTGCTGCGCCCCCGTTGGCGTGGAAAGGCCAACCGCCCACACATTGTTCGGCGCCAGCGCCAACACGCCGTTCAAGTGATTGTTTCCCGTGCCTACGTTGGGGGTTCCCACGCTCGTCCAGTTTGTCCCGTTCCAGTGCGTCGCGAAGGTCTTAATCGGGTCTCCGGACTGCTGTCCCACTGCCCAGGCATCATTGGGAGCATCGGCGGACACGCCAAACATTTCCTGACCGTTTTTCGCTTGAATGACTTGCGCCGTCCATGCCGTGCCGTTGAAGTGTTCGAAGAGTTCGAATGCAAACTGGCCTTCTCCAAACTCACCTACTGCCCAAATGTCATTTGCCGAGGTCGCGGTGATGGCTGACAAGATCGCTTGAGAGTTAGGCGGAAACTTAGGCCCTGGAAAGATGCTCCACTTGGTTCCGTTCCACTGTTGGATCACTTGCTGTGGGACACTCACTCCTGGAGCCTCGTTGCCCACTGCCCAAGCCAAAGTCGGAGAAATATCGACGATGCCCAGCAAATCGTTGCTAAGAGAGCCATCGATGCCCGGCGCTGGAATTGTGGACCACTCGTTGCCATCAAAGTGGATCACGGTGTGTCCCACCGCCCAGATATCGTTCGGGGAAGATGCCGCTGCTGCGAAGAGTTGGTTGTTGACGGTGTTTTGATTCGGGGTTGGGACGACCTGAAAAATTGAGGTTGTCGCGGATTGTGCATTTGCTGGCGCGCCTTGCAATAGGGCAACCGCCATTCCGAAAAATATCACTGCAATAAACGTACGTCTCACAATTCCTCCTTGGAAGAGTGCTTGAGTAAAGTTAGGGTTTGCCAATCGCTATTTGATAACCGAGACGAAGTCGCTTTTATTCCAGGTACGAAGGGAAAATGTCGGGTCGAGCAAATGTTTTGATGAAAGAACATTGCTCGGCCCCCGAGCCCCTTGCCGTAACCCTGCCCTGCGCACTGTTTAATTGGCCAGGTACCGTGCCACTGCGAGATTTCCATCGAGCTCGCCGATGGCGACAATCTTTCCGTCTGTTTGGATCAGCAGGCCGAAGAACGTCTGGGCGCTTGTCACCGAGCAGCAGATGCCAGACGAGTCGATGGTGCCGAAGGTAGTATCCACCTCGCCGTTGCTATCGAGCCGTACCAAACCGCCGACAATCGGCGCGTCGTCGTTGATGAGGCCACCAATCACGATTTGCCCATTCGCCTGGAGAGCGACGGCCTCAGCCACCGAGGTTGTCTGTGTCGGGTCGAACGATTCGGCGGTGGCGTCGAAGGTTGTATCCGTCTTCCCTGTTTCGAGGAAACGATTCACGGCGAATTTCGTGCCGCGACACTCCGAGTGAAACGTGCAGCTCGTCGTGGCTACAACATAGTCGCCGTTTGGCTGGAAAATAGTAGGGGCCTGGAACATAACATTGGGAACCGCGCTTTGTGACGACGTGAGAGCCGCCACAACTTTTGCGGGTGTTACATTGGGCAGCAGGACTCCCTCGGAGCTGAACTCTGCGACCAGGCCGGTATTAAAATCTGTATCCTCCCCCACCGCCAGGTAGTCGCCGTTCGAGAGCAGCGCCAGCGTCTCGGGCCCTACAAACGTGACACTCGCCAGCGAGATTCCACCCTTGCCGAACGTCGTGTCCAGGCTGCCATTGGCGTTGTACCGCACCAGTGACATCATCCCCGGAGCCCCCTGGCCCCCTGCAACTTCGAAGCCGCCCATCACGATTTTGCCGTTGGGTTGTATTAGCAGCGCACTGGGGGCATCGGACCGGGTACCAACTTTGGTGGCCACGAGGCCGCTGGTTCCAAAGGTTGCGTCCAGAACTCCGTTGGACGTATACCGCGCCAAGCCGAACCCACTTAGACCTGACTTGTTCGTGACCACCCCTCCAACCAGAAAGTCGCCATTCGTTTGCACGGCAAACCCGAACGGGTCAAAGGCAATGCCAGCGAATGTGGTGAGCGTGACGCCGTTCGTCCCAAAGCTTGTGTCCAGCTCGCCGCCGGAGGTGTAGCGCACCAAGCCAATTCCGGTGCCTACGTTGTTGATGAAGTTGACCTGGGCGACAGTCACAATGTCGCCGTTAGACTGCTCGAAGGCACCGATGCCTGCGACGCCATCAGCGAAGCTGGTCGTGACGGTCCCACCCA